>Ga0126371_10000198_pt1 | contig 46146 bp, 37 predicted proteins | sample PanSoiMetaPlot_4_FD_110145 | JGI IMG/M metagenome (GOLD analysis project Ga0126371, IMG submission 110145) | Tropical forest soil microbial communities from Panama - MetaG Plot_4 | ecosystem: Environmental > Terrestrial > Soil > Tropical forest > Bulk soil | place: Panama | collected 2016-02-17
AGGCTTTTCAAGCAGTTCATTGAAGGACTGCTGGCCCGCAGTTTCGGTTCGATAAGAACTGAATTGCAGCCAGTGTTTTGAATTTCGGGTCACTACAGGATGTGACTCAGAGGGCGAAGCTATGCACGGTTGCAAGCGGCGCGCTTTTGGGGTCACTGACGTCGTCTGACCTAAACGATACTCCTCCCATGTCTCCGTGCCGGGAGACCACAACCAGGCGTTGCAAAAACAGTCCAGTCCCCCAAAGGTGGTCAAGAAAGGGAAGTTATGAGCGCAAGCAGTCAGTTATGGGAGATGTCAGCTCCACCGGCGATTCTTGGGCAATGCGTTGAGAACTGGTATGCGGTACAAACACGTGCGCGTCATGAAAAGGTTGTGGCCAATCGGCTCAGCGAAAAAGGGGTGACGACGTTTTACCCGACCGTTACTGAGGTACATCGCTGGAGCGACCGAAAGAAAACGGTGGAAGTGCCTCTGTTCAGTTGCTATCTGTTTGTAAAGCTAGCGCCCAGCAACGAGGATCGACAAAAAGTGCTTCGGCTGGACAGCGTCCTGGGGTTTGTTGGAAACCCCGGATGGGGCACACCGATTCCCAGCGAGCAGATTGACACGGTCCGGATTCTGGTTAGTGAGCAACTGCACTACGGTTGTCATCCATTCCTCAAAGTAGGACAGCGTGTGCGCATCCGCAATGGCGCGCTGGAAGGCATGGAAGGAATACTTCTCTCGCGCAAAGGGGAGCGCAAGCTCGTCATATCGGTAGACGCTATGCAGAGATCTCTGTCAGTCCAAATTGATGGATATGATGTAGAACCCGTCTAAGTTTTCTACTCATCGAATCTAGGTCTCAACGTCGAGACCCGGAGCACCCAGCAATCGCAGGCACCGTCTTATCGCTTGCAGGTTGTTCATGTGCCTCACCCACGAAACGTCCCGTGATAAGAAAAGCAATTGAGACAGCGAGACTGTTTGTTGTTAGCCACGATCCGGCAGTGCTGCGTTCACTGTGGTCCATCGGGAAATCCGACAATTGGCAGTTTGAAAGCTCGCCAAACGCATGGGAAGCGATCGATCGGATGCAATCCGGGACGACGCCAGACCTTCTCCTGCTGGACATTTCAGCGGACGATTCAGACGGTCTGCACATTTTGCGCTGGATGCGACGGCTTCGTCCGGAACTGTCGATTGTTCTAATCGGACACGGCGACGACGCGGAGAGAAAACAGGAAGCCATTCGCATGGGAGCTCGAGGCTATTTGACCAAGCCCTTCCGCGAGCACCAGCTGGAACTAGTGATTGGGCAGTATCTTTGCGAGTCGCGCGAGGAGATTGAGGCGGAGATTACGAGCGACGATGTTGAGCCGGTGAGCAGCGATAACTTCTTTGTCGGGATTAGCCCAATCATGCGGAAGCTGCGCGCGCAAGCTGTTCTGCTTGCTGAAGCCAATGTGCCCGTGCTGATTCTGGGCGAGAGCGGAAGCGGCAAGGAAACGACGGCGCGCCTGATCCACAAGCTGTCGGTTCGATCCGGATTTGAATTTGCAAAAGTGAACTGTGCCGCGCTGCCAGCCGATCTGCTGGAGCGAGAGCTTTTCGGATACCAGCGGGACAGTATGCCAGGACGCGTTAGGTCCGCCAAATTCGAGCTCTGCGATAAGGGCACAATCCTGCTCGATGAAATTACCGAGATGCCGATGGAGTTGCAGGCTAACCTGCTGCAGGTCCTGCAGAGCAAGCGGTTTCTCAGGCCGAAAAGCGCCACTCCAGTCGATGTCGATGTTCGTCTTCTGGCCGCCAGCTCGGTGAACATGGAACATGCGATTTCCGAGCGCAGATTTCGCGAAGACCTGTATTACCGGCTGAGCGCTTATACAATCCACGTTCCTCCGCTACGCGAGCGCCGGGACGAATTGCTATTACTCTCGCGCCACTTCATGCACCAACTAGCGAGGCAATACGGTCTTTCTCCACGCGACTTTTCGCCGGCAATGATAGAGGCATGTCAGTCCTATGCTTGGCCAGGCAATCTGCGAGAGCTGGAGAACTTTGTAAAACGCTATCTCATGGTGGGCGACAGGGAACTGCCATTTGAAAACGGCAGTGCTGCCTTGGGTGTGGTGAACCATGCTCCGACTTTACAACAAACCTGGGCGGCGCCTGTGCCATATGTTGGCGCGCGTGAGAGTCCCGGATCACTTAAGTCTCTGGTACAGAGCGTTAAGTTAGAGGCTGAGCGAAATGCGATCGCGGCAGCTCTCGAAAAGACTGGCTGGAATAGAAAAGCTGCTGCACGCCTGCTCAAGGTCAGCTACCGGACGCTGCTATACAAAATCGAGCAGTATCAGATGCGATCATCCGATTCGGCCATATTTCCCGGGACGAATGGACATAGGAACAGAGCCGGATTCCGCAGCAACGGAACAGATTGAGTGGGATCTGGGAATGACGGTTCAAGACAACTGACAGGATTTGTTATGAAACACAGCGCTGATCAGGCGATTCGTCTGGGTCTCATGCTCTTTGTACTTGCCTGCCCATTATGGGTACAAGCGGCTGACTCAGGTCAGGCAGAGAGCCAGCTTCCACAAGCAGCAGTCGCCGGCGCGCAGCCGCCCGCGTCGTCTGCAGGCAAGCTACACGACGACACCTTTGTGATCGGCGATGATGATGTCTTGTCGATCAACGTATGGAAAGAGCCGGACGTATCCCGGTCCATTCCGGTGCGATCTGACGGTAGGATCTCACTACCTCTTGTCGGTGAGGTGCAGGCAGCAGGACGAACACCGCTGCAATTGGAACAGGAGATTACCAGCAGGCTGAAGAGTTACATCTCCGAGCCAGAAGTAACGGTGATGGTGCAGCAAATCAATAGCCAGAAATTCAATGTTCTGGGTCAAGTGATAAAGCCAGGATCATACTCGCTGACAAACGGGACGACCGTTCTGGATGCGATCGCAACAGCCGGCGGATTTCGCGACTTTGCGAAGCAAAAAGACATCTACATTCTTCGCCAGAATCCACGAGGCGGCGATTCCCGCCTCGCCTTCAATTACAAAGATGTCATCAAGGGTAAGCATCCGGAGCAGAACATCAAGTTAGAGCCTCGTGACACGATCGTCGTGCCTTGAGAGTAGTTTATGCGCACCCGAGTTATTTTAAGCCTTGCACTGTGGGCGGCCACGCCTGTTTTGGCGCAGACGGCAACCGAGACAGCCAGCCCCGCCATGACGGCGCTTATGCAGACACCTCCTCCGGTGAGCGGCAAGGCCTATTCGATTGAGGTCGGCCCACAGCGGTCCAATTATCTGCATGCTGGGCTGGTCTTCACTACTGCATACAACGACAATGTGCTGGCAGGCACTGGAACTCATCCGGTGGCCGACTCAAGCTACTCGATTTCGCCAGCAATTGCACTTGACCAGACCACCTCACGGCTCCGCCAGACGCTGGAATATCAGCCGGGCTTTACGTTTTATCAGCGCACTAGCGAACTGAATGCACAGGACCAGATTTTCGACTGGGACTTGCAGTATCGCTTAGGCCCACACACTACGGTCAGCGCTCGGGATTCATTTCAGAAAAGCTCGAACGTATTCGGCCAGCCCTATGGGCTCTCTGGAGGCGCTGTTTTCGGCTCTACGCCATCTTCCCTGACGCCTGTGGTTGCTCCGATTGCAGACCAGCTCAGGAATATGGCAAATGCAGAGCTGACGCATCAATTCAGCAGAAACGCGATGGTCGGTGCTTCTGGTGTTTTCACAAACCTGCATTATTTCGATCCTGCTCAAGTCCCCGGCCTCGCGGACTCGAATTCACGCGGAGGGTCGGCTTTCATTAGTTACCGCCCAGCTCAATCACAATACCTTGGTGCGACCTATCAATACTCGCAAATCTCTGCGTCTCAGCCGGGAACACAGAGCAACGGGCAGAAGGCGAGCGAGAGCGAAATACAAACCCATGCCATGCTGTTCTTCTTTACACGATATTTTAGGTCCGGGGTGTCATTCTCGCTGTCCGGCGGACCACAGTACTACGATGTTTCTCAGTCGCCATTTCCGGCGACCCGCTCCTGGACGCCTGCAGCAGCCGCAAGCGTAGGATGGCAGAGTCGTCGCGCAAGCATAGCAACCAGTTATTCCAGGTTAGTAAGCGGGGGAGGCGGACTGACTGGAGCCTTCGACTCAAACAACGCGAACTTATCTGCTCGCTGGCAGGTTGCGCGCACTTGGACAGTGGCACCCATAGCAGGTTATTCGCTTACGAAGAATGTAAGCCCGTCCATGGCTCAATCGAACCCAGGCGGGCACATGATTGTAGGGACTTTCGCAGTGGACCACCCCATTCATCAACAGCTACATCTTGAATTTGGATATACACATCTGCATCAGAGTTATAGCAACATAGCGGCAATATCCAGTGCGCCAGATACAAACCGCGAGTATTTCGCCCTTTCCTATCAGTTCACCAAACCTCTGGGAAGATAATCATGCCGGAAATTGCCGAAGAGCAAAAATCAGGACAGTTTGATCTCCAGCGCTACTTAGGGCTGGCCCGCCGGCGTCATCTCCAGTTTTTGATACCGATGTTTGTGGGATGGCTCGTGGTGTGGGGAGCGAGTTGGATTCTACCGGTAAGATACAGGTCCGGTACGTTGATCCTGGTGGAGCAGCCGACCATGCCAAAGGACTATGTCCTGCCAAACGTCAACGACAATTTACAAGACCGCTTACAAAGTATTACGCAGCAAATTTTGAGCCGAACACGTCTTCTTCTGATTATTGATCAACTGAATCTATATGGCAGCAGCAAGAGCCACAAGAAGTTTACTCCGGACGAAAAGGTCGACCGGATGCGAAAAGACATCGACATAGAGCTGGTTCGTGACGAACGAGAAAATCAAATCACTGCGTTTAATATTTACTATTTGGCTCGGGATCCCCATATTGCGCAGCAGGTCACTGGTGAGTTGAGCAAGTTGTTTATTAACGCCAATCTTGAGGTGCGCCAGCACCAATCCGAAGACACCACCAAGTTTCTCGAAAACCAGCTGGAGACTGCGAGCCAGAGCCTTGCCGAACAGGAGGCAAAAATTCGCGCCTTTAAAGGTGAGCATATAGGTGAATTGCCTTCGCAACAGGCCAGCAATCTGCAAATCCTCAGCGGCTTACAGTCGCAGCTGACAAACGAAGAGGATGCGCTGAATACTGCACAGCAGCAGCGAGTCTATCTGCAGACCTTAATTAATCAATACAAAACGCTTCAGGGGACGACGAAATCCACCGAGGGCGGACCTGCGCGTTTACCAGCGATTGACCAACAGCTAGATAAGTTGAGAGCGCAGCTTACCGATTTGAGTTCCAGATATACCGATAGTTATCCCGACATACGCAAGCTAAAAACGGAGATCGCCAAAACCGAAAAAACCCGCGATGACCTAATTGCTGAATTAAGAAATAACAGCAGCCAAGCCGATGGCGCGGTCACTGTGCAGGATACTGCGGGCCTTCCTCAAAGCTCATCTTTGCTGCAATTGCAGAGCCAGCTGCAAGCTAACCAGTCCGAGGTTAAGAATCGCGAGCAGACGGTTGCCGGCCTGAAAGAGAAGATAAGCGAGTACCAGGCTCGCTTGAATCAAGAGCCCTTAACTGAGCAGCTGATGGCAGATCTTACGCGAGGGTACGATCAATCCAAGGAGAACTACGACGACTTGCTCAAAAAGAAAAATCAGTCAGAGATGGCTACGAGCATGGAGTTACTTCAGCAAGGGGAACGTTTTAGTGTGCTGGATCCTCCCAGCTTACCTCTGAAGCCAGATTTCCCAAATCGCGTCAAGTTCTGTGGGATGGGAGTCGGCATTGGCCTGGCGCTAGGCATCATCGTGGCAGGCGCATTTGAATTCCTTGATGATCGCATGCACAGTGAGAAGGATATCGAACACATATTGGCGATTCCGATAATGTCTGAAATTCCGGAGATTGTTAGTCAAACGGAGGAACGGCGCAACAAAAGGAAAGTGGTGTTGGGCTGGGGCATAGCTGCAGGTGTAGTTGTCGTTATACTGGCCGGCTCCGTATTTAACTATGTCCATAGCTAGCGTCGCCTATTCATGTATAAAGCATTCTTCAATCTCTCGCGGAATCCGTTTGATCTTACGCCAGACCCTACATTCCTCTTTTCGACTAAACGACATAACGAGGCTTTGGCAGCGCTTTACTATGGCGTTCGCAGGCACAAGGGCTTCGTAGTCGTAACGGGAGAGGTTGGCACAGGTAAGACTCTGGTCCTTCGGTGTTTACTTCAACTATTGAAGCAGAGCACAGATGTTTCATACGCATATCTCTTCAATAGCTTGCTCCCTCCAGCGGAGTTTCTGCAGTATGTTCTCGCCGACTTCGGGTTACCGTCATCAGGTAAAAACAAGAGCGAACTTCTGTTTGACCTGAGTCAATTTTTGATCGCACGGGGATCGAGGAAGCTAACTACGGTTCTCATCGTGGACGAGGCGCATCATTTGTCGGCCGAAATACTCGAAGAAATTCGCCTCCTTACAAATCTGGAGACGGCCGAGGACAAGTTGTTGCAGATCGTGTTGGCTGGGCAGCCGGAACTTGACGAGAAGCTGGATTCGGTAGGACTCAGGCAACTCAAACAAAGGATTGCGCTTCGGGCGCGACTTGATCCACTGAATGAGCGTGAGATCAAGGGCTATATTGAACGACGTTTGGCAATTGCAGGGTACAAGGGTGATGTGAGCGTTATGTTTCCACCACAGGCGATTGCCGCAATCTATCGCAATTCGAGAGGTTTTCCGCGCCTGATCAATGCGATTTGCGAAAACGCGCTTATTAGCGCCTATGCGAAGCAAGTGCGGAGCGTATCGCCGAGTGTGATAGAAAATGTGGCGCAGGATCTCCGCCTTGATGTGGCTCATTGCTATGAGACGGCCTCAGAGATTGAGCACGATGAAGACATAATCCAGGAATCGACCAATGCTCTGCTGAATCTCTACGCTGCGAGCAACTCAGGCCTCGGTACAGACGAGACTGTTCAAGTGAGCGAAAATGAGCCTTATATTTGACGCGCTGCAGAGATCGGAAAGAGAACGCTCCGGTGGGGAGTCGGCAACTCCCTCGAGCGTAACCGATTTGCTGCGATGCATTGAGCAGCACAAGTCAACCTCCGAAATAGAATCATCGCCCCGGCCTGAATCGCAGAAAGCTGCAAGCAACGTAGATCGCGACGATAGGGTCCATCTACAAACGGCTCTGTCAATTTCTACTGCAGACAGCTCGCTGAGTGAATGCGGTCCACTTCCGGAGGGCCGACGTCCGGAACTATTCGACAGGTTCCAGTCTTTACCAATTGCGATCACTGCTCGAAGTCAGCTAGTTTGCGTTGGAGAACGACAAAGCCTGGTGGCGGAAAAGTTTCGCTTTCTAGGTGTAAGGTTGCGACATCTTCAGCGAGAACGGGCTCTCAAGAAGCTGTTAATTACAAGCACAATTCCTCGCGAGGGCAAAAGTACAGTCGCTGCCAACTTGGCCTGTATGCTTGCTCGAAAGAAACAGCAGCGGACGCTACTGATCGAAGGCGACGTACGTAGACCTGCATTGTCGCAGTTGTTTGGGTTACAAACGACACCCGGTCTTTGTGACTGGCTCCAAGGTAACGAGGAAATGCTGAGCAATATCTATCATCTTGAAGACCTTGATCTTTGGATTTTGCCAGCCGGTAGGACCGCAGACAATCCTCTTGAGCTTTTGCAATCGGCGAGATTGTCTGCACTGATGATCCAGGTAAACTCTTTATTTGACTGGGTCATCATCGACTCCCCTCCGGTTTTGCCTCTAGCTGACACAAGCGTTTGGTCGAGGCTGGCGGATGGCATCCTCTTGGTTACGCGTCAAGGGACCACAGAAAAGCGGCAACTACAGAGAGGGCTTGAAGCTCTCGACCACGAAAAGCTAATTGGCGCGCTGTTGAACTGCTCTCATAGCCCGGCCAGAAACGACCACTACTATTATTACCGCCCATCCTCTAGCTTGGATGCGGATACTGCGCTTGAAAAGTAGTGCATTTTCGGCATCTCTTCCCAAAAAACCGACACACGTTACCCATCATTATCGAAGATGGTGTTGCAGTTGATTCCTTCAAAAAAGAATTGTTGATCAGTTAATTGATCAGCGGCTCGAACCTATTTCACTCTCTCGTGTTTTTAGGGCCTTGGCTTTTCCGTCTGATTCTGTCGCTTTTTTTACAAAACTACTCATTGAGGCAAGCCAATTAGGAGAGGTTCAGTGACTCTTTTAGACTCAATAGACGAAGCGACTGCTCGCTCGCTGCTTATCACCCCCACTGATGTGCGTATCGCGCTTTGCGAAGACGCCTTTCGAAGGATGCTGGTGATCGAGCGGAAAAGAACAGAACGCTCAGGCCAACCGTTCTTACTGATGTTATTGGAAGCTGGAAATCATCATGGTTCCGGGAAAAACGGAAAGGCTCTTGAGAGTATGTTGTCAGCGCTGCTGTCAGTTACTCGAGAGACCGACGTAATCGGCTGGTATAAAGACCAGACTACCGTTGGCGCCATGTTTACAGGGCTGTTAACTGATGAGAAGAGCTCAATCCTAAGCACTCTCTTGACCAGGGTGAGCAATACATTACGAGACACGCTCACCTTCGAGCAATTTAGCCAAGTCACCATATCGTTTCACTTTTACCCTGACGATTGGGATCCCGACATCAACGGCCGTCCGAGCAATGCTGCCTTGTATCCTGACATATCGAGCCATGATGATGCTAATCGGTCTTCATTAAGTGTGAAGCGGGCAATGGATATTGCAGGAAGCAGCTTGGCATTAATCATTTGTGCCCCTGTCTTGCTCTTGATCGGGCTTGCAATCAAGCTGTCATCGAAAGGGCCCATTTTATTTAAGCAGCAGCGCGTAGGTCGACATGGGCAGTCTTTTACGTTTTTGAAGTTTCGTTCTATGCGCGTCAACAACGACCACAGCGCTCATAAAGAGTATATGAAGAAATTAATTGCCGGCAAAGCGTCGCGCGAGTCAGTGAACGGAAAAGGAGACGGCGTCTACAAGCTAGCAAACGACAAGAGGATCACCCCACTGGGGAAGTTGCTGCGGAGAAGCAGCCTGGATGAACTGCCGCAATTTCTGAATGTTCTTAAAGGAGACATGTCGTTGGTTGGTCCGCGTCCCGCGATTCCGTACGAAGTAGCGACATATCAGACGTGGCACCGGCGCCGCGTATTGGATGTTAAGCCAGGGATTACAGGTCTGTGGCAGGTGAACGGCAGGAACCGCATTAAGTTTGATGACATGGTTCGGCTGGACCTGCAGTATGCGCGTTCATGGACTCCATGGCTTGACTTCAAGATTTTGATGCGTACACCCGGCGCGGTTCTAAAGGGCGCTTGCTAAGTCTGGACATCAGTCCCTTCTTCATAGAATGTCATGGTTTATCTGAAATCCCCCATACACAGTTTCTAAGGGCGGTGAGAACGCATGAACTTTGGCGTGATTGGTTATGGATATTGGGGGCCGAACGTGGTTCGGAACCTGATGACGCTGGAAGAGTCTCAGGTCTTGAAGATAGCCGAGATGAGCCCGAATGCGCGCAAGCGGGCACAGAGGGCATATCCGGAGATCGAGATAACGACAGATGCATCTGAGGTAGTGACTTCACCAAAGATCGATGCGGTTGCAGTGATCACTCCGGTATGGACGCATTACGAGTTAGCAAAAGCTGCACTGGAGAATGGCAAACACGTATTCGTGGAGAAACCGTTCACAAGCAACTCTGCACAGGCGGAAGAATTGATTAATCTTGCGCGGCGGAAAAACCTCAAGATCATGGTGGATCACACCTTTCTTTTCACAGGCGCCGTGAGGAAGATCACGCAATTTCTCGATGAGGGAACACTCGGCAAGCTTTATTATTACGATTCAACCCGCGTCAATCTCGGGCTGTTCCAGCATGATGTGAATGTTTTATGGGACTTGGCTCCGCATGATCTATCCATCATGGACCACCTCATCAAGTCAAGCCCAGAGGCGATTGTTGCTACGGGACAAAGCCATTTGAACGGCCACGAAGATGTGGCCTATATGACGCTTTACTTCCCGGAGAAGGTGATAGCTCATATCAACGTTAACTGGCTCTCTCCCGTAAAGGTCAGAACTACACTTATTGGCGGCGAAAAGCGAATGCTTGTGTGGAATGATCTCGAGGCAGACGAAAAGTTGAAGGTGTACGACAAGGGAGTCAACATTGCGAACCGCGAGGGGGTCTACGAACTGCTGGTCAGCTATCGCTCTGGGGATATGTGGGCGCCACAATTAGAACAGGTCGAGGCGCTGCGCCAGGAGCTGACCTATTTTGTAGATTGCATCAATAGCAATCAAGACCCCTTCAATGACGGATGCGCCGGGCTCCGGGTGGTCAGGATGCTCGAGGCAGCCAGCGAATCGCTCGGCAGGCGAGGGGCCCTCGTCCATCTGTAATGTAATTTCGCGTAATACCGGAAACGCGATGCAATTGTTTGTCCGTCAGATCTGTGAATATTAGGAGCATGTTAGATGCGCAATGTCGTGGTAATGGGTAAGGGAGATCTTGCTATCAAAATCTGTGACTGGCTTCTACAGTCCAGCGAATACCGCCTTGCTGCCGTCGTTCCGGTCGTTCCTGAGCCGACGTGGACCCAGTCATTGACAACGTGGGCCCGGCTGAACAAGGTAGCCGTAATTGAATCCGGCCATTACAAAGACCTACCCCAGTTATCGATAGAAGGAAAATCGATCGATCTGGCTGTATCTGTGTTCTATGACAAGATCATCAAGGCGTGGTTTATCGATAGATGCCGACGAATTATTAACCTGCATAATGGACCTCTGCCAAGATATCGCGGCGTATCGCCTATCAACTGGGCGCTGAAGAACGAAGAACGCGAGCATGGGGTAACACTCCACGAAATCACTCCAGGTATTGACGACGGCCCTGTTATCGGCCAATTGAAGTATTCAATCTACCCGGAGTTTGATGAGGTTATTGACGTATACCGTCGCGCGCTGGAGTATGGCTGGGTTCTGTTTCAGCAGTCCATGCCGCTGCTCGACAGAATAAAGGCGCGCCAACAGGACGAAGCGAGTGCCACTTACTACAGCAAACTGGATAATCCGCGCCTTGGTGATCGCGGCTCCTTCGCGAGACAAGACGGCAGCAACGTTGCGAGCCGGTAAGGCCGACCGTCAGTAGGTTTACATAACCGAATTTTCTTAGAAAGTAAATCAGGAGAGAAGATGAACGGCGAATTGGGAATTCCTTTTCTTGATCTCGTAGCCCCGCATATAGAACTGGAAGAAGAGCTGACAGGGGTATTTCGCAAGGCTCTCGCGACAGCAGCTTTCATCGGTGGTCCGATGGTGGAAGAGTTCGAGAAGTCTTTCGCCGCTTTCTGCGACACGCGTGACTCGATTGCAGTCAGCAGCGGAACGGATGCGCTGCGATTCGCGATCATGGCCTGCGGCGTTGAGTCTGGCGATGCAGTGGTGACGGTGCCGCATACGTTCATCGCCACGACCGAAGCGATCTCCCAGGCCGGCGCTCTTCCGGAGTTCGTCGACATCGACGAGCAGACCTACAACATGTCGGTTGGATGTCTGCAGCAATTCCTTGAGGAGGGTTGCACACGGGACGAGGCGGGAAGAGTGATCAGCCGGAGAAGCGGCCGGCCCGTCACGGCGATTGTGCCAGTGCACCTGTATGGGCAGATGGCCGATATGGATCCAATCCTTGCTCTCGCGGACGAGCATGGGTTGACCGTGATCGAGGATGCGTGTCAGGCACACGGAGCCGAATACTTCTCCCGAAGATTCAACCGGTGGATGAAAGCCGGGTCCGTCGGGCGGGCAGCTGCATTCAGTTTTTATCCTGGGAAGAACCTTGGTGCCTGCGGCGAGGCCGGAGCCGTGACGACAAACGACAGCGCTATTGCCGCTCGAATCCGGATGTTGCGTGACCATGGTCAGGCCGAAAAATACTATCACGACATCGAAGGTTATAACGGGCGACTGGATGCCATTCAGGCGGGTCTGCTGCATGCGAAACTTGCTCATCTGGCGCAGTGGAATGCGCGGCGCCGCGAACTGGCGACAGAATACAACCGCCTTCTCGCCGGAAACGATAACGTCACTCTTCCGTACGAACCATCCTGGTCTCACGCCGTCTACCACCTGTACGTCATCCGAACAAGTGATCGCGATGGAATGATGGAGTACTTGAAGAAGGCTGGTATCGGCACCGGGATTCACTACCCGGTTCCCCTGCATTTGCAGAAGGCATATTCGGGATTGCAGTACAAGCCGGAGGATTTCCCTGTGGCAACGCGAGCGGCGTCCGAGATCATATCGCTCCCAATGTTCCCGCAGCTCACGGCCGACCAGCAAGCATCGGTGGTGAACACCATTCAGGCGTTTTCCAGGAAATTAGAGACCGAGTCAGTTTCTCTCGCCTAGTGGGCGACGGATTTCTCGACTTGTGCACGCGGAGAGGTCGCCGTTGGCTAAGGCAACAGTCAGCTTGCTGGCTGCGGTGGCTAATAACCACCCGGGGGTTCGAATCCTTCCCCTCTCCGCCAATTTCGCATAGCCTCAGCGCATTCGCCTGAATTTTACTAACATGCAGAAACAACCAGGCGAATTTCAGCCCTGAATCGGCTGAGCCGAGTGTCTGACGAACCGTTTACTGAAATGAGGCAGTAAACAGAGTTCTCAACCGAAGTGTAGCGCCAGGTAAGTCGTCAAGACCTCAAAACATCATGCCTTCTTCGTTGGCCCTAGGGATATGGCTCGCTTCAGTCTTGGCCCTTTTCTGGTTCGACCCAGCACGGGAACCCAAGGCCTCGGTAGCATTGTGGGTGCCCCTAACTTGGCTCTTCTTCATCGCTTCGCGGTCGCCGACCCTTTGGCTCTTCGCGAATGTTGGCCAAAACAGAGCGAATCTTGCGCAAGATTTGGAGTCCGGCAGCCCCCTGGATCGTTCGATCTATTTGCTCCTCATGCTGCTGGCGTTCGTAATGCTTGCTTCACGCTCGTTCCAGTGGGGTAAGTTCGTATCGCAGAATTCTGCTTTTGTTCTGTTTTTTGTATATTCTCTGCTTAGCGTCGCGTGGTCGGATCTTCCGCTCGCCACCTTCAAGAAGTGGTTCCGTGATGCGGGCGTATACATGGCGATCTTGCTGATTGTGACTGACCGTGATCGCCTGATAGCGGTGCGCACCGTGCTCCGCCGACTTTACTATCTGACGGTACCGCTGTCTATCGTATTTGCCAACTACTTTCCTAATCTTGGCAGGACGTGGGGAGGTTGGGGAGGTATGGAGATCATAGGTGTGACGACTAGCAAGAACATGCTCGGCCTCCTGTGTCTGTCGAGCGGAATTTTCTTCTTTTGGGATACTGCCACGCGCTGGAGCCAACGAAGAAAAAAGCGTGTCAGGCAGATCATCCTTGTGAATGTAGCCTTTCTCAGCATGGCCCTCTATCTGCTCCATCAATGTGGGAGCAAGACTTCGACAGTCTGCCTGATTATCGGGTGCCTGATGATTGCTGCGGCGCATTCCAACTTTGGCCGACGGCATGTTAGTTGGATCAAAGTGGCAGCTCCAGCGATTTTTCTTCTCTATCTAATTCTAAACGTAGGCTTTGGCTTGGGTGCCGAGATGTCGAAAGCTGTCGGTGGAACCGCTGACATGTCCGACAGGACTCGTATATGGAAAGCTCTTTTAACCGTGCCGATCAATCGAGTCATAGGTTGCGGCTATCAGAGCTTCTGGCTCGGCTGGCGCATCGATTGGGTCTGGTCGAAACTATCTGGCGACAATGTGTTCGAAGCGCATGACGGGTACCTTCAGACGTACTTAGACCTCGGCTTGATCGGTCTATTCCTAGCTTGTACGTTTCTGATTGCAACCTATCGCAAGATATGCAGAGAACTCGATACTCTACCACCGCTGGCCTCATTAAGTTTAGGCGTATGGTCTTTCCTGCTGCTCTACAACGTGTCCGAGGCCGCGTTGGGCGGAGGGCTCTTATGGTTTACGGTCCTGATGGGAAGCATGACAGTTTCGGAGCGAGCTAAGGTGCCTGCGCACACACCGTCGGCGCTGGCGACACACAGGCCCCTCATACCGAAAGTCGTTTCTGCTCGTCTCCGCTAAATCGCAGCACGATTTGGCGCGTGCCGCCGCACTTTACAATTAAAAACGCAATTCTGGCGGTTGTCTTGAATCTGCCGATCCAACCCACAGAATGCCGAAGATGGAGCGGGCAATCACAGGAGCACACCCGACTTCTTTCGTGGTGCAACAACTGGTAGATGAAGGCAAGTTTAACTACAGCCGTGTCAACGCAATATGTATCTAACAAGTGTAAGTCTACAATAGATGCAAATCACTGAAGAGCGGCATGCATTCATCAAGGACAGCGCCTTTCGGTACAGTGTGGCAATGTGAACCTATTATTACTAGTCTAAACGCCGCTATGTGCATCACGTTATTTTAGGCCGCCGTGAAACCGAAGCAGAAGCGCTGCTGAATGACAAAACCGTTTTCGCAAACACTACGCATCTATATAAAACATGGAAGTTACGATAGGTCTGGTTTAACCGATATTCTATTGTCCGGGACCATTCGAAACGAAAGTGCTTGGAGTGACGATACAATGATTGTCAATGGTAAAGATATTCGAGTCAGTGGTCAGTTGATTCGCATTGGGCGACTCGAGGCTGAAGTATTCGAATATGCAGATGATCCCGTAGTACTTATAGACAGGCTGCGCGAGTCACGCCCGAGAGTCGACATTTTTACGTTTCTTCAGAAGCCGCCCGAAACGTCGCCAAAGTACGACTATCCTATGGAATGGGACAATTTGGCGGTGCTTCCCGTATCGACCTTCGAAAACTGGTGGACCAAACAGATCGGCTTCAAGGCAAGAAACAAAGCAAAACAAGCCTCGAAGAAAGGCGTAATGGTCCGGGAAGCATATTTTGATGATGCGATGGTATCAGGTATCTGGGAGATATACAACGAAAGTCCAGTACGTCAGCAAAGACGCTTTCCACACTTCGGGAAGAGCCTAGATCAGGTGCGCAGGATGAGTGCCACCTTTATGGACTCAAGTATCTTCATTGGCGCATATTACGAAGACAAGTTGATCGGCTTTATTAAACTCACCTGCGACGATCACAGAAAGCAAGCTGGGATAATGCACATTATCTCCATGATCCGGCACCGCGATAAAGCACCTACAAACGCCCTCATTGCACAAGCGGTTCAATCCTGTGCTGACCGTGGAATCTCCCACCTGGTGTATGCAAATTTTGCCTATGGCAAAAAGGTGAATAGCAGCCTCAGCGATTTCAAGGAGCGTAATGGGTTCGCGCGAGTGGATTTACCACGCTATTATGTTCCTCTAACCGGTATTGGCTGGTCTGCCTTCCGTCTGGGATTGCATCGCAGGTTTGTGGATCGGATTCCTGGGCCCTTGGCAGCCAAGTACCGAGACCTTCGTTCTTCGTGGTACAGGCACCGGTTCCCGACCTTGGCACAAGATATGTGAGTGAGGCACAAGACTCCCGAATAAAGCGGCTCACTCGGCTGCGTCTATGTAATCGTGCTCGTTCACCACCTTGGCGCATCATCCAATGGCACAGAACTTTCGCTCAGGTCGTCTCCGAACGCCATATTTTTCAAGATTCCATGAACTCCAACTCCTCAGGTATGAATAAGCGAACTTCATCCATGGTCACCCTGATTACAGGCGGGCGTGACAGCCATTATGTCTGTGCTCTCGCCAAGGCACTCGCGTCTTCTGGAATCGCTCTGGACGTGGTGGGCGACTCCGAAATGAACGCTTGTGAAATGTGCGGCTTCGTCAATGTGAAACTGCTTGCGTTATACGCAACGCAACGACCGGGTCAGGGCTTATTGCGGAGACTCCTCTCTTACATCGGTGTTTATGTTCGACTCATCGGCTATGCCGTCACCGGATCTCCGGAAACATTTCATATCCTTTGGGACTATAAGTTTCCGTTCTTCGACCGGACTCTCCTTCTTCTCTATTACAAATTTTTGGGTAAGAAAATCATTTTTACGGCCCACAACGTAAATCGGGCGGAAAGAGACGGAGCTGATTCTCCCTGGAACCGATTAACTCTGCGCATTCAATATCGCATTGTCGATCATATCTTTGTCCACACCAAAGACATGAAGGAACAGCTCGCGTCCAGCTTTGGCACAAATGCGGACAAGGTCACGATCATACCGTTCGGAGCAGGCGGCATGGTTCCGACATCGGGTTTGACCCCGGCGGAAGCCAAGCGGCGCATAGGTCTCCACGAGTCATACCGGACGATTCTCTTCTTCGGGAGGATCGCCAAGTATAAGGGACTAGACCTCCTGGTTGATGCGTTCGAACGCATTGCGGTCGATGATCAAAGATACCGACTGATCATCGCCGGCGAGTCGACTTCTGATTGGGCGGAGCATTGGAATGAAATACGCGCCGCAATCGAGTCGAGCCCGATGCGCGAACAAGTTATCAAAGAGATCCGCCATATTGCCGACGAAGAAATGGAGAAATATTTCAAGGCCGCCGACGTACTTGTTCTGCCCTATCGAGACATTTCTCAGAGCGGTGTGCTGTTCATGTCGCATAGTTTCGGTTTGCCGGTCATCGCGACAGATGTTGGCGCATTTCGCGAAGAAATCGTCGAGGGAACAAATGGATTGGTATGCCGTCGTAATGATCCTAAAGACCTTGCCAGGGTCATTGAATGTTATTTCTCCAGCGAGTTGTATAGAAGCCTCGATGAGCGTCGAGCCAATATCCAAAACTTGGTCAGACTTGGTCACTCGTGGGACATTGTGGCGAAAGCGACTAGCCACGTTTATGCGCGAGTTTCTCAAAACGTATCGGTGAAACACCGAGCTTCAGCAAAGTGCAACAGGGGAGGGCCTCGCAGCGACCAAGCGGATTTTGCCGAGTCCCTTGACTCGTGAAGCTCTGGCCGCTTGATGATGAAAGGTCGATGTAGGAGACTGCGGGCCTCAAGAACCGCAATGGCAGCTGACCCTCCGGTGTAGTTCTCGGAAATGGTTTAACTTTTCAGAACAACTGCCTCAACTCCAGGTCTAAGGTTTGTTACTTCACCCGATTGTTGAAATTCGTTCGTGGCGATGTCCCAGGATGGGCGTTGTCGATAGGCTCTTTGCGGCAGTTCTATATCCACAGGGAGCGGATTCGCATGATTTTGAGAGTGCTTTAGGGGGCCACAGTTGCCTGGAATAGTTGGCATTATCACCAAGCGGCCGAGAGAAGTGGCTGAAAATGACTTGCGCCAGATGCTGGAGACAATGCTGCATGAGTCTTTCTATAGCTCTGGTGTCTGGAGCGATCCGTCTCTGGGGGTTTACATTGGCTGGGTGGCGCGTCGCGGTTCGTTTGCAGCAGAGATGCCTGTAACGAACGAACGTGAAGATGTAACTCTTCTCTTCTCTGGTGAAGAGTTTCCAAGGTCTGGCACTGTTGAGATGCTCCGTGCAAGAGGGCATATTGTAGCACACGATGGACCTTCCTATTTAGTCCATCGCTACGAGGAGGAGTCAACCTTTCCAAGGGAGTTGAATGGCCGGTTCCACGGACTAGTAGCAGACAAGAGACGCGGCACCGCTCTCTTGTTCAATGATCGATTTGGTCTGCAGCGGCTTTATTATCATGAGAGCGGCGACGCGTTCTATTTTGCTGCGGAAGCTAAGGCCATCTTGAAGGTCCGTCCGGAGTTGCGGGCAATCGATCCGCGCGGGCTTGGAGAATTCGTCTCCTGCGGTTGTGTTCTGGAGAACCGGACTCTCTTTCGAGGTATTCACCTTTTACCGCCGGGTTCGGCGTGGGGTTTTCGTGAAGGCGCGCTCGAGGGCATGAACTCCTACTTCCAGCCGAAGGAGTGGGAGCAGCAGGAAGCGCTCGATTCAGAAGAGTACTATCGCGAGATCCGGGACGCCTTTGTCAGCAATCTCCCACGTTATTTCAACGGACGCGAGCGGGTAGGAATGTCGGTAACAGGCGGGCTGGATACGCGCATTATCTTGGCATGGCACAAGGCCTTACCTAACTCACTTCCCTGTTACACGTGGGGAAGCATGTATCGTGACCATGAAGACGTTAAGCTCGGGCGCAGAGTGGCAAGGGTTTGCCAGCAGCCACATCGGGTGATTACAGCGGGAAGGGAGTTTCTCTCTCAGTTTGACCGTTATGCGGAACGTTCGGTTTACCTAAGCGACGCATGTGTGGATTTAGCCCGTTCTCCTGACTTATACGTTCAGGAGAAAGTCCGCGACATCGCTCCGGTGCGACTGGTTGGCACGTACGGCAGCGAAATTCTTCTCCAAGCCGTGATGTTCAAGGCTGCGGCTCCTCATGCTGGGCTGTTCGAACCTCTTCGCGAGACGATCGAGGCTGGGATCGACACGTACAATGCGACGCGTCAGGTGCATCCGATTACATTTGTAGCTTTTCGCCAATCACCATGGCATCACTATGGCGTTCTGGGACTTGAGCAGACTCAAATTGGGATCCGGTCACCATTTCTGGACAATGACGTCGTCAAGACCGCGTATCGAGCTCCCGGCCCGGACACTGTGGCAACGAATGAGGAAGTACGGACACGGCTCATCCGCGAGGGCAACCCCGCACTAGCTACGATACGGACCGATCGAGGCTCCGGCGGCCTTAATGGCGCTCTGACCCACCTATATCTGGAGTTTTTTTTCAAAGCGGAATACGCCTACGACGTGGGCATGCCACAGTGGATGGCGCGCATCGATCACATGTTTGCTCCTCTCCACCTGGAGCGAATGTGGCTTGGCCGCCATAAGCCATTCCATTTCCGCGTGTGGTATCGCGACCACCTGAGTGAATACGTTCGTCAGATCCTTCTGGACGATCGCGCGCTGTCAAGACCGTATCTGACCCGTGCAGGCATCGAGCGGGTTGTGAACGGTCATCTGCGCGGAGATGAAAACCACACAGATGAGATTCACAGACTCCTCACGCTGGAATTGGCCCACAGACTTTTCATTGAGTCCGCCTAGGCAAATAGAGGCTCCAAGGAACTTACATGGATAACGTAGCTAACAATTTTTCCTACGTCTTAATCACTCCCTGTCGAAACGAGGCGCGCTTCATTGAGGAGACGCTCAAATCCGTTGTGGCTCAGACCCTGCTTCCGATGAGATGGGTCATTGTGAACGACGGCTCGACGGATTCGACAGGGGACATCGTGGCTAAGTATGCAGCACAACACAGTTGGATCGACCTAGTTAATCGCCCGGTGCGGAAGGATCGAAACTTTGCAGCAAAGGTCTACGCGTTCAACGAGGGCCTTCAGCGTGTTCAAGGCCTTAAAGTCGAACTGATCGGAAACCTAGACGGGGATATTTCATTTGGGTCCGACCACTTCGAGTTTCTTATAAGGAAATTCAAGGAAAATCCAGCGCTAGGCGTGGCAGGAACCGCCTACACCCAAGATGGGGGCTGGGACTCCACAAGGGATAGCTTTGAGGGCGAATCTTCCGTACATGGTGCATGTCAACTTTTTAGATATCAATGTTTTCTGGATATTGGAGGCTATTGCGCAAACCGACTTGGGGGAATTGACTGGATTGCAGTCACGACTGCGCGCATGAGAGGCTGGGAAACGCGCAACTACCCAGACATACGTTATCACCACCCAAGAACTATGGGTACTGCCGAAAAAGGTCCCTTGGGCGCGGCCTTCGATTACGGGAAGAAGGACTACTTTCTGGGCGGATCACCGGTGTGGCAATTGTGTCGCGTCGCTTATCGAATGACTAAGAAGCCTTTCGTATTGGGTGGATTAGCGCTACTCCTTGGCTATTGTATGGCCGCCGCGCAACGTCTCGACCGACCGGTATCTCGTGAACTTGTACGATTTCACAGAAGCGAGCAGATGAAAAAACTGAAAATGATTCTTGGCTCAATGATCAGGTTGAGAAGAGTTCGGACGTATTTGCCCCCGGTCCCAGTCAAGCCGGCACAGTAGGCATTCGAGATAATTATGGACACGGAGAGACATCAACGGGCATCAGTTCCCGAACAGGACATTGCGGTCTTCTGGGAGGCGAATTCCTGCGGGGACTCCCAGGTGGGCGGACTGGATGGGCAATTCCGAGGCAACTTTGACCGCTTCTTCAGTGAGTATGACGCCTTTCGGTATCAGCGCGAGAAGCATATTCTGGTCTGTCTTGATCGCGCAAGGTTCGCCGGCAAGAAGGTACTCGAGATAGGGTTGGGCCAGGGAGCGGATTCGGAGCAGATTATTCGCCGCGGAGGCCGCTGGTCGGGGTTGGATTTGACAGCCGAGTCGGTCACGCGGGTGAAGCAGCGGATGCAGCTGCACAATCTTCCCTACGACGATCTCAAAGTCGGGTCGGTGCTGAATATCCCTTACCCAGACAACTCGTTCGATATGGTGTATAGCTTCGGGGTGCTGCACCACGTTCCGGAGATTCACCAGGCCCAGGCGGAGATAGCTCGGGTTCTTCGGCCGGGCGGCGAACTGGTGATGATGGTCTACGCCAAATGGTCGCTCAACTACATGCTGTCCATTGCGGTTCTGCGCCGCGCGGGACTCGCGGTCATGATGGCGCTTGGGCTGCCGGGAAAAGGCATCTACGCGGCGCACGTGAAGAATGCGCGCGAAGAGGGAATGTATCAGTATCTGCGCCTAAACCGTTTCGTCCACCGCAGCACCGATGGTCCTGATAACCCCTACGCCAAGGTTTACGGACTAGGTCAGGTGCGTGAGGACTTTCCTGACTTCAAGGTGACGCGTTCCTATAAGCAGTTTATGCATGCGCCGCCGTTGACAGTTAAATGGATGCCGATGCAGCGTCTTATGGGCTGGCATCTGATGGTGCATCAAATGGTGTGTAAAGGCGCCGATGGAGTGCGCTCACGTTGACGATCGCAATTGAAAAGGCTTCCCGCGGGAGACAGCTTGAAGTGACACCTCAAGTAAGCGAAGAGAACGTTGTCGACGTAGATATGTTGGTAACGATCTCCGCTACAGTAGATAGGTTTTGCGGATGGCTGGATCGCTACGGCGAGACCTCCTACGATTTCCAAACGTTTTACGCGAGCGACCTTTGCCGGAACCTGAAGGCTCTTTATTATCGTCAGCCGCTTCTAGGAACCGCAGTGGTCGCTCCCATCATCCTCTGCGAAGCCTTCCTTCCTTCGGCACGAAGATTTTTTTGGAAACGCCAACGATTCCCCATCGCAGACGCGCATTACGCCATGGGTTTCGCGTTTTTGTCGCGTTACTTGGAAGACGACGGATGCTATCGACGGGCGGTGCACTTCTTGCAGGTGCTCGAGGAGACGCGGTGCCCCGGGTACGATCGGTATTGCTGGGGGTATCCCTTCAACTGGGGAACTATGCGTGGGACCATCTGGCAAGGGACGCCTCTGATCACCACGGTGCCGTATGTGTACGAGGCATTCCGCGAAGTGCACGCAATTGACAACAACGAGCGGTGGCTGGAGATCATGCAGTCTATCGCGGAACACGGCCTGCGCGATTATCAGGATGTCAAGAAGTCGGAGCGGGCGTCTTCCTGCACCTACACCCCCTTTCCTGAGCAAGTAGGTGTTGTCAATGCCAACGCATACCGTGCCTTCCTGCTGACCCAGGCGGCGGTGGATTTCTCTGACGAACGCTACCGGAAAGCCGCCTTGCGAAACCTCAATTTCGTGCTTGAGGCGCAGAATTCCGATGGTTCCTGGTATTACGCAAGGGATGGACAGCGACACTTTATAGATCATTTTCATAGCTGCTTTGTAATGAAAGCTCTTGCCAAGATCGAAGCGCTCACCGGCGACGCTGAATGCACCCGCGCAATCGAACGAGGCATTGATTACTACGTGCGCAACCTCTTCGATGAACGCGGGGTGCCTAAGCCTTTTTCAAAACCGCCGCGGCTCATCGTGTATCGCCATGAGTTGTACGACTATGCAGAGTGCATCAACTTGGGCATGCTGCTCCGGGGCAGGTTCGAAAAGCTCGACCGGCTGGTCGACGGGGTGGTGAATCAGGTTCTCACCATTTGGCAAAAGCCGGATGGCGCGTTCCGATCACGGCAATTATTGCTCGGCTGGGATCAGGTTCCCATGCATCGTTGGGCGCAGGCGCAATTGTTTCGCAGCCTGTGTCTGCTTCTGCTTCAAAGCGGCCAGCGCGAAAATCGATCAGCGTAGAGGTCTGAACTTTCTATGTGCGGAATTTGCGGCCAATTTAACTTCGAACGGCAAGCCCCCGTCTCGCTGCGCGACATCCAGCGGATGGCGCGCAGCATCGTTCATCGTGGCCCCGACGACGAAGGCTATTATGTCAATGGCCCGCTCGGACTGGGCTTCCGACGCCTTTCGATTATTGATATCGAGGGCGGCCACCAGCCGATGTCCGATGCCGAGGAAACTGTCCGGGTGGTCTTCAACGGAGAGATCTACAATTTCCCCGAGCTTCGCCGCGAACTTGAGGGATTTGGCCACGTCTTCCGCACCCGTTGCGACACCGAAGTGATTGTCCTCGGCTATAAGCAGTGGGGCGATCAGGTTCTGAATCGCCTGAACGGAATGTTCGGGCTCGCGATATGGGACGAGCGCAAGCGGCGGCTCGTGATCGCGCGAGATCCGTTCGGCATTAAGCCCATCTATTACAAGATTAAAGACGGCACCGTCTGGTTCGGCTCGGAGATCCGAACCATCCTGGCTGCGGCGAAGGATAACCCAGAACCTGATCCCACGGCTCTGAATCTTTTTCTGCGCTATCGATTTACTCCGTCGCCTTACACGGTTTTCCAGGGAATAAGTAAGCTCGCGGCTGGAACCATGCTGATCTTCGAGAAGGGCGAGTCCAGGCTGCAGCGCTGGTACAGCCACCGTCCACGTCCGTTCACTCGCGCGAAATCCGACGAGCAAGCGCGCGAGGAATTGTTGGAGATTTACAAACGCGCTGTAAAGCGTCACCTGCTCAGCGACGTGCCTGTAGGGCTGCTGCTCAGCGGGGGCGTCGACTCCGCGCTCCTTCTCGCGCTCATGAATCTCTATGGGCAGTCCTGGCGCACCTTTACGGTCGGATATGGCAACACGTTCGCCGACGACGAACTCGCGGATGCAGCAGAAAGCGCCGCTGAGTTCGCCTCCAGTCACACCGAGGTGTTGCTCGACAGGAGGACATTCGAGGAGTCGTTGCCACGAGTGGTGGAATTCATGGAAGAGCCAGTCGCCACTCCTTCGGTTCTGCCGATGTTTTTTGTCTGTGAGCGGGCACGGCGCGATGTCAAGGTGGCGCTCATCGGTCAAGGTCCCGACGAACTCTTCGGGGGATATCGCCGCCACCTGGGAACCCGTTACGGCCAGCTTTGGGGCGGCCTGCCCAAATGGGTTCGGGGGCCGATCTCGTCAGTGGTCGAGGCTCTGCCGAGGAACGAAGCCCTGAAGCGCGGGGTGCGCTCGCTGGACACGCCGGAACGAATGCGGCGATATCAGCAAGTTCTCTCATTGCTCCCCGGCGATCAGGTCGATGGCCTTTTCAAGTCGGATATTTTGCCCCCGGCACCAGGGGACGAAATCCTCAGGTCGTGGGAAGAGTTCTCCGAATTAATGGACGATACCGACGAACTCGGCGGGCTTCAGTTCATCGAGTTGCGTTCCACGCTGCCCGACGAACTGCTGATGTATGCCGACAAGCTGTCGATGGCTCACAGCCTGGAAGTGCGCGTGCCCTATCTCGATCGGGAAGTCGTCGAATTCGGCGAAGGCTTGCCGGCCGGGTTCAAGGTCCGCAATGGTGGTGGCAAATGGCTGCACCGCGAGGTCTGCAGAGCATTCCTGCCGCCCGCGATTCTACGCCGCAAGAAGCGCGGGTTTGCCATGACCGTCGTGGATGAATGGTTCCGAGCTGAGCAATCGAAGAAAATGGAAGAAATGCTGCTTGATGGTCAGTCGCAGATTTTCGACTATTTGCAGCCGTCGGCCGTACGAGAACTCCTTAATCAGCACCGCTCCGGCGCAAACGACCACCACAAGATCCTCTTTAGCCTGGTGGTTTTGGAAGAATGGCTGCGTGCGATCTTCGTGCCGGCAACATAAAGATGCGCAGCCAACACACTAATGTCTGCTACCTGCAAGTTCGACTTCAGCTCGACACGCGGAGGTTCGTCAGTCTTCAGTGAATTGTGGTCGGTAAAATCTTCGTCGCAGACGGCGAAAAACATACGCGCTTACGGTTTTCTCAAGCAGGGTTCGGCATCTTACTCAAGTCACATTTTTCGCTTAAACCCTCTGTCCACCGTTACTTGCGCATTTTATTCAGCATGATTGAGCGTTTGGTGATCGCATTGCTGTGTTGCCGTTTAACAAGCACTGTCTTGCCGATTCTGTTCAGTCGGATGGAGGAATTGGCAAATCTTGAGCCTGATGCGACCGTACTCTCCCTATTTGTTCCCATCCGAGTTTCCCGACCCCGGTCTCGTGACCTTTAACCTCAAGAGATGGTCGTGGGGATATGGGAATTGGAAGACGCAAGGTTACCTGAGTGTGTTGCGAACCTGTTGGACAGCGAAATAACATGATACGACCTGAATTCCCGAAGGGCATAGTAGTGTGGCCTTCATTTGGGCACGATTGCGAACGGTTGAAGTGGTGCCTGCATTCGGGTGTTAAGGTTTCGATTGGATCTCAGTGAGATAACGATGAAAGGCCGACTCCCTCTGATGATGAATTTGTGGCACTCTTCTGTTCGCAGGCATCTTCAATCCGGCAACGATACCCCTAAATCCAACCTCCACGGTGTTTTACTTCCGGGGCCTGACAGTCTTCGGGGCGAATCTACCGGCGGGTTTGGCCGCCAATTGAGGCTAGCATGAGGCGCCTTCTTCTTCTATTCGTCTCTTTATTCGTCGGATTTGTAACGGTTGTTTCGGCGCAGCAATGGTCCACCTTGTCCGTGGACGCGCTCGTCAGTATGAACGCCAGCTCTCCCGGCACGACGCTTACACCGTCCCTCGCGAATGCTGGCACAGTGAGCTCGCAATGCACAGTAGGCTCTACTTGCAGTTTTACAGAGGTCACTGACTTTACGGTGGGTGCGAATCAATCGACGTGTTCCAATTTGGGCGCTGTGCAGATGACCGGGAGTGGCGGTGCGCTTTATCGAGCCCAAAGTTTGAATTACCACAACATGGCGCACAGCGATGCAGGTAACAACACCAACGCTCACTTGAATTTCAGCGGAGCTCAGGGGAATATCACGCTGGTTTCGGCGCTTGCGTGTATTACTCTGGGGCCACCGTCTCAGAACAATGGTGACGACTGGGACATCTTTGGAATCTGGGATATGAACGGCGATTACTGGGAAGCACAACTGAACAGCGGATGTCCGGGCAGCGGCGCATATGGAATCAGAATGGAAGTGAAGCCCACAGCACACTCAGCCTGCATCGCCCTTGCTCCGCAAGGCACTTATTACGTTGCCATTGCCGCAGATACTTCCACTGGATACGGTGCGATGTGGGTGTTTACTCCGGGAGGAACACTGGTTGGGACGGCTTCAATAACCGCGGGTGACTATGGTCATCCTTTGGCTTATATCCAAATAGGGAACAACGAGGACGGACACAATAGCGGTACGACAACTTACTTCCAAAATCTAATGGTAGATTGGACTAACGCGTCGATTTCTAAGCCGCTATTTTGGGCAAACAATTCTCTCGCCGCCGGAGTGCTCGCCCCTGGACGGTTTACCAACTGGACACCCGGCGTAATCGGCGGCATCCCCACTACACGCACTCAATGTGCGACGAGCGCCTGTAACACGGTGAATTCGAACGGGGCATCCTCAACATCCACGCAAATCAATGCGGCGATTGCTTCCGCGCCCGCTAACACTTATGTATACCTTCCGTCTGGCACCTATTCAAATGCCACGGGATGCATCTCATTCGGCGGCGTGTCCAATGTAACTCTGCGCGGGGCCGGAGCCAATCAGACTTTCCTGGCGCCTACGTCTTCGTCCGGTTGTGGGGGAAGCATCGGCATGGTTTCGTCTGGGAACTGGGCAGGAGGTCCGCAGAACGGTCCTGTGGCCGTGTCAGGGAATGTCGTGCAGGGCTCAAACACAATCACGCTGGCTTCGGTACCCAACCTGACCATCGGGAACCCGATCATTCTGGATCAGCTCGATCCTACCTGTGACAATGGTGGCATCTTCGTCAATGGAACGGGACCCGGTTACACCTGTGCGGGGACCTCTCCGGGCATCGGAGGTCCATATAACACTATCGGCGGGGGTAATGGAGTAAGAGGTAGTGGGTGTTCATCTGCAACATCAACTAATTGTTATCACGAACAGCAGATTGTCATGGTCACAAGTTGCAACGGCGTGACGACCGTGGGCGCGGCCTGCAGCGGAAGTAACGTCGTGGTGGGATTCTATCCCGGTCTCCACATGCCCAACTGGTCCACTGCGAATATGTTTGCATGGTGGGCTACGAAGCCCGTTCAAGCAGACGGCGTGGAAGACCTGAATATCAATTCCGGGAACAACCCGGGAGCCATCTCGATCGAAATTGAGAATTGTCAGGGATGCTGGGTCAAGGGAGTTACCTCGCAGCAGTCCGCTGAATCGCATGTCCAACTTTTGTACTCCAATTTAGCCAGCATCAGGAATAACTACTTCTTCCTTACGCAGAACACGACCACGGTTTCCTATGGGGTTGAGTGTTTTTCGTGCTCTGATTCACTGGTCGAAAATAACATCTTTCATGCTGTGACTACGCCGATGATTATGAACGGTCCAGGGAGTGGGAATGTGTGGGGCTACAACTTCACCGTGAACGATTATTTCACGTCAAGCTCGGGTTATTCGATTCCCGCTCATGGCGATCACGCCGCCGCGACCGACAGCGATCTCTCGGAAGGCAACATTTCGGACGGCGTGACGTCGGATAACATTCACGGCACTGCGAATATGGGGACGTACTTCCGCAATTACTACTCTGTACAGCCCGCCTGCTGGCAGAGCGGGTCGAGTTATTCATCGACGGTCTACGGGGCTTGTACGAACGACATTACGCCTGTTCAGGATTTCGCCTTCCATCGTTTCTTTAGTTACATAGGCAACGTGCTCGGGACCCCGGGCACCAATAAGACCTACTGCAACGGCGGCAGTTCTTGCACGAGCGCGTTCACTGATACCAACACGAATGTATTTGGCATCGGCTACCCTGACTACGGAAGCTCTATCCCAAATGATCCGAATGCAGTCAGTACGGTAATGCTCTGGGGGAACGCAGACTCGGCGACGGGATTCGGCTCTCCACGCTTCAACTGCTCTGAGGTTCCCCAGTTCCCTGCACAGGGCGCCGCTACCAGCTCCATATACGGTGTGCAGTTCCCATACCTCAATCCTTGCCCTTCGAGTGATGCACTCCCGGCATCGTTTTACTACTCTTCTAAACCCTCTTGGTGGCCGTCCACCAAACCCTGGCCAATCATCGGGCCGGATGTGTCAGGCGGAAACGTGAGCGGGGTAGGCGGTCTGGTCTTTACAAATCCGGCTGAGGACTGCTACACGAGCATGGGCGGAAGCCTGAACGGCTCCGGCTCCGCTTTGTCGTTCAATGAGGCTACTTGTTATAGCAGCGGCGGTGGCTCCGGCGGAAATCAGCCCACCCCGCCAACAGGACTGAGCGCTGTCGTGCACTGAAGCCCGGTGAACAAGAACATTTAAAGAGGTGCAATCGGCTGGGATCGGGCTTAAGGGGTCGTCCTATCATACGTCGATCGTCCGCAAATCATGACGTTTTCGTAAGCGCGGTTAACGGCAGGGCAAGCGCGCAGGATAGTTCGACCGGTCGGCGCGCCGACCCAGCAACTATTCAAGACAATAGTGAGACCCAATATTTGACAGGGGGACTGGAGCAGATTCCCCCAAGTATGCAATTCCCTCCTGTTAGTAATTCCCCCTATAAGTAAAGTCACGCATTCTGGATGTCATCGCGGACGAATCATTCGCGATACCCAAAACAAGTTCATACCTTGGTTTAAGTAAAACACATTATGAAAATCAGTATTTTCGGATTAGGATATGTCGGCACAGTATCGGCGGGATGCTTTGCCAAAGATGGGCATGAGGTTCTCGGTGTCGACCCAGTACCAGCCAAGCTAGACTTGATCAACAAAGGTCTTTCTCCGATTGTTGAAGCAGAAATCGGCGAAATCATTGCGGAAGCGGTGAAATCTGGCTGGCTGCAAGTCACTGCTGATCCCAATCGGGCGATACTCAGCACTGATCTTTCGTTCGTCTGTGTCGGGACACCGAGTCAGTCTAACGGTAATCTTGACCTTCGCTACATCAGGCGGATCTGCGAGCAGATTGGTGCGGCGCTGAAACTCAAGGACACGCACCACACAGTGGTTATTCGCAGCACGATCTTGCCCGGAACAATGCAAAATGTCGTGATACCAGTTCTGGAGGAATTCTCCGGGAAAGTAGCTGGTAAGGGTTTTGGTGTCTGTCATAACCCTGAGTTCTTGCGTGAAGGCTCCGCCGTAAAAGATTTCAGTTCACCGCCGATGACTGTGATCGGGGAACTGGACCGATCGAGTGGATCCATTCTTGCTCAGCTGTATGAGCAGCTAGATGCCCCGCTAATCAGAACCGATCTAGAAACCGCCGAGATGATCAAGTATGTCGATAACTCATGGCATGCCCTTAAGGTCGGCTTCGCAAATGAGATAGGAAATCTCAGCAAAACTCTTGGCGTCGACGGGCATCGGGTTATGGAGATCTTTTGTCAGGACAAAAAGCTCAACATCTCTCCCGCGTATCTAAAGCCGGGTTTCGCTTTTGGCGGTTCTTGCTTGCCGAAAGATCTGCGTGCTCTGGCGTATACCGCCAAACTGCATGATTTGGAGCTTCCGATTCTTACATCCATATTGCACAGCAATGAAATACAGCTGAGTCGCGGGCTGAAGCTGATTATGGAGAAGGAACATAAGCGAGTTGGGGTTCTCGGGTTCAGCTTCAAAGCGGGTACAGATGATCTCCGAGAAAGCCCAATGATTGAAGTGATTGAGCGTCTGCTCGGCAAAGGCTACGATCTGCGCATCTATGACAGGAACGTCAAGATCGCCAGCCTGGTGGGCGCGAACCGGGACTTTATTCTCAATCGCGTACCCCACATCTCGCGGCTCATGGTGGATCATGTGGATGCAATTCTCGATCACTCGCAAACGATCGTGATAGGAAACAGAGATCCGGAGTTCCAAGATGTTCCCAGTCAATTGCGCGATGGTCAATCCATTGTGGATCTCGTTCGCATTTCCGATCAGAGAAGCGGAAATGGCAAATACGAAGGTATTTGTTGGTGAACGCTTGGGACCGCTGAACTAACAGACAATTCAAGCCGAGCAGCACACGCTGCAATGGGACATAACCATGAAGCCATTAGTGTCGATTCTTATTCCAGCATATAACTCAGAGAAGCGGATTGCCCAGACTCTTCGTTCGGCTCTTTCGCAGACATGGCCGCATAAAGAGATTATCGTCGTGGATGACGGGTCGAGGGATCGTACAGCCGAAGTAGTTCGGCGCTTTGGCTCAAGAGTCATGCTCGTATCCACCGAAAACAGAGGCCTGTCAGCAGCCGTAAATGAAGCCTACCAGCACAGTCAGGGGGACTACATCCAGGAGTTGGACTCGGACGACCTTCTAGTGCCCGACAAGATCGAGCGGCAGCTCGCAGCGCTTCGGGAGGGTGACAGCAAACGGCTGCTTCTGTCCTCGCCTTGGGCTCCCTTCTACTTTCGAACTCGCAGCGCCCAGTTTGTTCGCAGCTCCCTTTGTCAAGACCTTACCCCCGTCGAGTGGCTCTTGAAGAAGATGGGCGAAAATCTCCACATGCAAAACGCTACTTGGCTGGTGAGCCGGGAGTTGGCCGAGGCAGCAGGGCCCTGGGACGAAGGTCTTCAGTATGATCAGGACGGCGAATACTTTGACCGCGTACTCATGGTATCTGAAGGCGTTCGCTTTGTACCTGGGACTGGGGTCTTCTACAGGGCTTCTGGCTCAGGCAGTATAAGTCATATCGGCAGCTCAGATAAGAAGAAAGACTCGTTGCTCCGCTCGCTGAAACTGCACGTTCAGTATCTGCGATCACTTGAAGAGAGCGAACGTGTCCGCAAGGCCTGTCTTACGTATCTGCAGAATTGGTACCACAACTTCTATCCGGAGCGGCAGGATCTTGTTGCCGAACTTCAGGGCCTAGCTGCGCAACTTCAAGGCCATCTGGAAGAGCCCAGCTTGCGCTGGAAATATCGTTGGATGAAGCCGTTGTTTGGATTGAATGCTGCAAAGCGGGCTCAGAGTTCGCTCCCAGTGTTCAAAGCATCCTGCATCAGGCAATACGATAAGGCGATGTATTCGCTAGAGAGCCGTCGGGCAAGCACGAAAGAAACATGAGTTGGAGGCGGAAGGGGGATTCGAATGCCCCCTCATCTGTCATGGAAGTTTTCGTGACTTGAGTCTTGTTTAGGGAGAAGCTTGGCCGCCCTGCTCACCCAATCTAATTCAATTGCCGGAGATAAGAATGTCAAGAACAGCCCTGGTGACCGGAGCTGAAGGCTTTATTGGTACGCACCTGGTTAAATTCCTGGTAGACAAAGGATGGAATGTCGTTGCGGGGTCCCGTTTCTGCGGAGGCTGTTCGTTTTCCGCTTCTCCTCAATTACACCTTGAGCAGTGTGACCTATCGAACGGGCAGAAGGTCGAGCAGGTATTCCAGAAGTACGATCCTACGCATGTATTTCATTTTGGAGCTCAAAGTCTGCCCACGGTCTCATGGGCTGATCCCGTGGGCACTTTCCAGTCGAACATCATGGGCTCATTGCACCTGTTCGAGGCTATACGGAACCGGAGGAAGGCTCCGATTGTTGTGTCGGCTTGCTCGAGCGCAGAGTATGGCAATGTACCTGCATCCGCGATCCCGGTAAAGGAAGAGCAGCCACTACATCCGCTACACCCATATGGGATCAGCAAGGTATGCCTCGACTTGTTAGCGCGTCAATATTTCCTCGACTATAAGATCCCAGCTGTTAATATCCGGCTCTTCAACACAACGGGTCCGGGAAAGACTAATGACGCGCCATCGGACTTCGTTCGGCAACTTGTGCGGATTAAGAAAGGCCTGCAGGAACCCGTGATTGAGGTAGGTAATCTTGAGCCGCGCCGGGCCTTTCTCGATGTGGAAGATACAGTGCAGGGATTTTATCTAGCCGCACAAAAGGGCAAGCGTGGTGAAGCCTATAACTTATGTGCAAGCGAGACGCACGAGATCGGCGATCTACTAAAAACAGCAATGCGGTTAAGTGGTGTCAAGCCTGAAGTCCGAGTAGCTGAACGGCTGATTCGACTTTCCGATGAAAGAATTATTTTTGGCGACACTCAAAAGCTCCAAAAGGACACAGGTTGGAAGCCACGGAAGTCCCTTGAGCAGACCTTGGGGCGAATGCTCGCCTACTGGGAACAGGCGCTCTAAAGGAAAATCAGCTTGAGCTTCAAGCCTTTTAACAACCTCGGGAAATTTCTTGACCATGCTGACGACGGGCAGCTGGCGAGACGAACTGTACGCAATGCAGGCGTAACGGTCTTCGCTCAGGCATCGGTTTTCGCAATTCAACTGTTGGGAACAGCAATTTTGGCCCGACTGCTAAAGCCCAGTGACTTTGGGCTTGTGACAATGGTCACGACCTTTGGCCTGCTGCTGGCTAGTTTTGGGCTCGCTGGTTTCACAGAGGCAGTCCTTCAGGCAGGGACGCTTACTGAACGCCAGGCAAGTAACTTATTTTGGATCAATCTGGGGGGGGCATTGATTCTGTCCACCGCCTTTGGCGCAGCCGGTTCATTCCTGGCTCGCTTTTACTCGAACCCCTTGATCACAAAGGCAGCAATCGGGTTTACAGTTGTAATTTTTCTCTCAATTTTGCCCATCATACACTTGGCACTGCTGAAGCGGGCAATGCGTTTCGGGCAGGTTTCCTCCCTTGATATCCTCAGTCGGATCGCCTATGTGATCGCTGCGGTCGCGTGCGCAATCCGCGGATGGGGATTCTGGGCTCTCGTTGCGGGCTATTTTGCGCAGCAACTGACGAGTTGCCTGGGGGCATGGCACCTATGCTCGTGGGTTCCCAAGCTCCCACAAAGCGAGTGCAGAACAGGCGGAATGGTGAAATATGCGGCCGGCGTTTACGGGCGCTTCACTCTGAATTACTTCACCGGCAATACGGACAACCTGCTGGTGGGATGGCGACTGGGAGCAGTGGCACTGGGATTTTACAAAAAAGCCTATGATCTATTCGTCCTTCCGTCCGGTCAACTGCTCGCACCGATCCTGGCCGTAGTCGTAACCACGCTTAGCCGCAAGAATAATGATCTGAAGGAATACAGGCGCTATTTGCTGAGAGGGCTCAGCATCGTCGCGTTCTCGGGCATGGCAATAGGTGCCTCGCTTACGCTGACAGGGAAAGATGTCGTTCGCTGTCTTCTGGGGCCTCAATGGGGGGAATCAGGACGCATCTTTTTGTACTTTGCTCCCGGGATCGGCTTGTTGCTCATTTACCAGACCACAGCCTGGATACACCTCTCGATGGGCACCACCATGCGATGGTTGCGTTGGACAGTCATTGAGCTTGCTGTGACTGTGTCACTCTTTTTAGTAGGTTTGAGGTGGGGTCCTGCAGGTGTTGCCGGAGCGTGGACGATCTCTTATTGCGTTTTGATGATCCCAGGGTTTCTATATGCCTTGAGGCCGCTTAATCTTTCAATAGCAATCATTCTGCAAACCGTTTGGAGATATGCTTTGGCCGCAGTTGCTGCGGCCGCCATCTGCTTCCTGGTTCTCAGAAAAATGCCGATGCCGCCGCAGGTTGCGATTGGCGGGCTGGGACAGGCAATTTTAAGGATCCTCGTAAACAACATGCTGTTTGGACTGCTTTATCTGGTGTTACTTGTTGTATTGTTCGGCTCGATGGAGCCACTACAGCAACTAGTGCGCCTATTACCCGATCTGTTGCCAGGGTTCTCGTCCTGGCGGCTTGGAGCAAAGTCGAAAGTTGGTCCTATAGCACCGAACCCTACCGAAGACCCCGTGCTCTGAGAACTCGGTTGGAACGCCTCTTTAATCCAAGTCACTAAATGTTGCAACGGCTCGGGCTAAATTCTGTCTCCCGCCCGTTGTGCCAGGAACTAGCTACTGCACCAAGTGCGCTCGTGGAACTTCCACAAGCAGCCTAATAACTTCCTTGAGGTCTGTGTGAAAAGAAAGATTTTAATCATCGTTGAAAACATACCAGTTCCCTTTGACCAACGTGTATGGAAGGAAGGGTTGGCGTTACGCGAGGCTGGCTATGACGTATCCATCTTGTGCCGCAAAGGAAAGGGATGCGAAGAGGGCTACGAATTGCGGGAAGGCATCCACATTTATCGCCACCCGATGCCCAGGGAAAGCAATAGCGCGCTCGGATACCTTTGGGAATATGCATGCGCCCTATTCTGGGAGACCCTATTTGCCTGGTGGATTTACTTCAGGCGCGGTTTCCATGTTATCCAGGGTTGCAACCCGCCGGACGACATTTTCCTCGTAGCGTGGCCATTCAAGTTATTCGGGGTCAAGTTTATCTTCGATCATCACGATGTAAACCCGGAGCTATATCTTGCAAAGTACGAAAGGAAAGATCTTTTTTATAAGGTCCAGCTTTGGCTCGAGAAGATGACTTTCCGCGTTTGCGACATTGTCATGTCCACAAACGAGAGTTACAGGGGAGTCGCATTAAGCCGCGGAGGTGTTTCGCCGGACAACGCATTTGTAGTTCGGAATGGGCCAGACTTGAAGAAGTTTAAAGCTGTTGCTCCAAATCCTGCTTTAAAGCACGGCAAGCGATACCTCATCGGATATGTTGGCGTGATGAATATCCAGGAAGGGCTGGATATCCTACTAGACGTGGCAGAACGGATTCGTGAGCTGGGGCGAACCGATGTTCATTTTACCTGCGTCGGTAGCGGCCCTGCACTGGTCGAACTCCGGCAGATGGCTCAGGACAAGAACCTCGGAGACATGGTCAATTTTACCGGACGACTCTCCGATGCAGATCTAATCGAGGTCCTCTCCGCCGCGGATGTCTGTGTTAACCCAGATAAGCCATGTGAGATGAACCATATCTCGACAATGAACAAAATCATGGAGTACATGGCTCTAGGCAAGCCTATTGTCCAATTTGATCTAAAAGAAGGAAAGATCAGCGCTCAGAGCGCCTCCTTATACAGCAATAACGTAAACCAGGTGTCTGATTTCGCGGATAACATTCTTTGGTTGCTCGACCATCCTGATGAGCGACAGAGGATGGGAGAGTTCGGACGCAGACGGGTAGAAACAGAGTTGGCATGGGAATATTCAATCGAGAAGCTCCTCGCTGCGTACGAAGCTGCTTTCAGGAAAATGAGAGGCAGGCGGGTCTATGACACTAGCATCGCAAGGTCATGACAATGAATTCAACGAACTTGCGCCTTCACACCAAAGACCACTTGCCGCCGCAGCATTTAGCTCCGATCTTAGCACTTGGTTCAGTTAGAAAAATAAAGATGCCGCAAAACAGCGCGAAAGGCTAGGCACATGATCATTACGAGTACTCCACTCCGCATTTCATTCTTCGGCGGAGGGACTGATTATCCGATATGGTACCGCGAGCACGGTGGCTCAGTATTGTCAACGACCATCGACAAGTGTTCTTATATTACATGTCGTAGATTGCCTCCCTTCTTCGAATATCACAGCCGCATTTCCTATTCCAAGGTTGAAAATGTCAGCCGAAACGATGACATCCAGCATCCCTCTGTGCGTGAATGCTTGCGGTATCTTGGGATCAATGAGGGGGTTGAGGTTCACCACGTTGCGGATCTTCCAGCCCGCACCGGGCTGGGGACGAGTTCAGCCTTCACGGTGGGATTGCTGCTGGGGCTATACGCGCTACGGAATCAGATGCGTGACAAGCGCGCCCTGGCGGCCGAAGCAATTCACGTAGAGCAGGATTTGCTGAAGGAGGCAGTGGGGGCGCAGGACCAAGTAAGTGCGGCCTACGGTGGTTTCAATCGTATCAATTTCGGAACAGATGGGTCGATCCAAGTGAAGCGCATCCTGGCTTCTCCAGATCGGATCACAGAGCTCCAAAAACACCTAGCGCTCTACTTTACAGGGTTCTCACGCATTGCATCGGAGATAGCGCAAGAGCAGCTGAAGATGACGCCTCATAAGAAAAGGGAGCTCGAGGCGATGCTCCAGCTTGTCGACGAAAGTGAGTCGATCCTCGTCAATCCCAGACGATCGATGGATGACTTTGGCCGGCTGCTCCACGAAGGCTGGCAAATCAAGCGATCGCTTACGCAAAAGATCTCAAATCCAGAGATTGATGCAATCTACGAGACTGGCTTGAGTGCTGGTGCTCTTGGCGGCAAGCTCCTTGGGGCAGGAGGAGGAGGTTTCATGCTGTTCTACGTGCATCCGGAGAAACGTGATTTATTGCGAGAGCGCCTCAAGAAACTCCTTTGCGTCCCGTTCGAGTTTTCAACGAAGGGGAGCGATGTGGTCGTCTATGAACCAGAGGAAGTCTACGATCAAGCATTGGCAAAAGAGCGTAGCTTCGCCTATAACCAGGAGTTCTGCCTACAGCCCTAGACCATGCACCGTCGCTTGTCTGTCCTAAACCGAATGATAACGAGTGCTCGGATGGTGCATTTCAATACTATCTCGCATGCGAGAAATCAAAACGCGCCTTTCCCAATTGTCGAGCTCTGTGCAGATGCACGGACAATTAGACAATTAAGGGTCGCCTCTTTTAGATACACAATAGTTGAGTTGAATAAATGAAAGCTCTTTTGCTTGTGGGAGGTTTGGGTACGCGCTTGCGCTCAACAGTGCCTGCGTTGCCTAAACCGCTGGCCACGATAGGAGATCGACCTTTTCTTGAGTTGCTGGTACGGCAGTTAGCAAGACAGGGAATCTGCAATTTGGTGATGTGCACCGGTTATCTGGCAGAGCAGATTGAAGAGACGTTCGGAGAAGGTCGCGACTTTGGTGCGGCAATTGAATACTCCAAAGAAACAGTTCCGCTAGGTACTGCGGGCGCCCTAAAGGCAGCGCAGCGGTATGTGCAGGACGATCCTGAGTTTTTGGTGCTTAACGGAGACTCATTCTTAGAGATTGATTTCAACGAACTTGTCGACTTCCGTCGAAAACATGGCAGCGTGGCCACAATGGCAGTAGTGCCTGTTCAGAATGCAAGCCGCTATGGAACAGTGCAAGTGGGAGCAGATAGCAGAGTCACCAGATTTGCCGAAAAGACCGGTGAAAATAAGCCGGGAATTATTAATGCAGGTGTCTATGTCTTTGGCCGGACTGTATTCGCTCACATTCCTGATGGACCAGCAAACCTGGAGAAAGAGATCTTTCCCCACCTCCTGGAACTAGGGGTCTATGCGGTTCAACAGCAGGGGATGTTCATCGATATCGGTACACCCGATGATTATGCGCGAGCGAGGGAAATCTGCCACGATCTAAACAAAGCCGCTTTGTTATAGACACGACAGCAGCCACTAGCGGGGGCCGGATAACTCCGCTAAGTGCTTAAACGTCAAGACTGGGTCATAGTTATGAGCACAATAGAGAAAGATGTGAAACAGGTGAATGTTTTTGAAGATCGCGTCAGCAGGTTGATCGAAGCTTCGATCGCGGTCAAACAGAAGCTCTTGCAGGATAATACGCTGGTTTCAACATTGGCAGAGGTCAGTTTGGTTGTTGTGGATGCCCTCCGGGAAGGAAAGAAAATACTTCTTTGCGGTAATGGAGGAAGCGCCGCCGACGCCCAACATATAGCTGCGGAGTTTGTAGGACGGTTCGCTTTTGACCGTCCGGCTTTGCCGGCATTGGCTTTGTCAGTTAACACCTCCTGCGTGACGGCAATCGGGAATGATTACGGCTTTGATCGCGTGTTCTCGCGCCAGGTTGAAGCTCTGGGCCAAAAAGGAGACGTGGCGTTCGGGATCTCGACAAGTGGGAATTCTGTCAATGTGCTTAACGCGATGTCCACCTCCGGCAAGATGGGTTTGAGGACGATTGCACTGACCGGCTGGACAGGCGGAAAACTTCGAAACGAAGCCGACTTCTGCCTTTGTGCACCGTCAAATGATACGCCGCGTATACAGGAATGCCACATTCTGATGGGACATATCATCAGTGAGTTGGTGGAGCATACGATATTTCGTGAAGGTAGCGATATTTGTCGATCGTGACGGAGTATTGTAACTTTCGAGCGTGCCTATATTGCGCGATACACTGCCGCCAACCGGCGCACATTGCGCAGTGTGCATGAAATGTGACGACGGGTCGGTTATTTTGGTGACTTCTCGGTTGTGAGTCGGCGCGGAGTGCATGCACCTTGATGTGCATATTAAGAGCACCCAGTTCAAGTCGATAAGGTAAACAGGTAAGACACAGGAGGCGCAAAGGTTCGCGATGAAATACCGTGCTTTGTATGTAGGCCTCCTAGCGGGGTGTGTGGCTTGCGTCGGTCTGTGGAGCGTTCATCGAGCGCGTGTGACCGCCGGCGCCTCTCGTCTTGAAAGCTGGAGCCCTCAGGCAGCTGCCAACTACCTGGATCACAGAGAGGTCTGGTGGCAATACTGGCCGCCTGCGCAGGCAGACCACGGAACGGTCTGCATTTCCTGCCATACTGTTGTGCCATACGCGATGATACGAACGGCCCTCGGCCAGACCTTGCACGAGGCAGAAATGCCTGCGACCGAGAAGATAATGATGGGCAGCGTGGAGAAGCGTGTGGGGAACTGGTCCGAGATGGGTCCGTTTTTCTCCGATGCCGCCGCTGAGTCACGTGCTACTGAGGCTGTATTGAATGCGGTGATTTTAGCCAGCTATGATGCACAACGTGGCCAGCTGCGCCCAATCACGCGGGCTGCTTTGGACGAAGCGTGGGCCTTGCAGGAAGAGTCGGGAGCGAACGCAGGTGGGTGGAATTGGCAGGACTTTGGACTTGCTCCTTGGGAGTCTGCAGAGTCTGGCTACCAGGGTGCAGCGTTGTTCATGTTGGAAGTAGAAAATACTCCCGGCGGATATTCGGACGAGCACACGGTTCAGGAGCATCTCAGGCAAGTGCAGAGTTATTTGCGAACGCATTATGCAAGTCAGCCCCTAATGAATCAGCTTTATGTCTTGTGGTTATCGTCTAAGGCGCCTGAATTGTTGACTCCTTCCGATCGGAAGGCGCTGTTGGATTCACTTCAACGCGCTCAGAATTCTGATGGCGGCTGGAGCCTGTCTTCATTGGATCCTGCAAAGCAACTGGGGACTGCCCAATGGAAGCATCGGTTAAAGCAAAAATTCATCAACATAGTGAAGTCGCAACAGAGCGATGGATATGCGACCGGTTTAGTTGTAGTGGCACTTGAAGAATCAGGAACAAATCGCCAGGACAAGATGTTGAGAGGGGGTCTTCAATGGCTTGTGCGACATCAAGGGGGTGATGGGAGTTGGCAGGCTTCATCACTCAATTCGCTACGCGATCCGCAGAGTGATATCGGACGGTTTATGAGCGATGCCGCTACTGCGTATGCGGTAATGGCCTTAGAAGGTGCGCAAGTATCCCTGAAGTGAAGCAGGTAAGACCAATAGTAACAGCATGACCCAAATTTTAGTAACCAAACGTGGCCGCCCCTAATAAGCGAAATTGCTGTTACCAAAATGGGATGTCTTTATACGGAATACGCAGTACGCTTGGAGCGATACTTGGTGTCAGCAAGCACTATATCGCTGCTGCATCGTCGCAGGGCACGATCAAGAAAAGCTCTCAGCACTTCATGGGAGTCATATAGGCGAAGCCTTTCCAAAAAATGGTTGCTGAACCGATTCTCACTCCCTGAACAGTAAGGAAGTACATCCCGCCAGGCAATTCCCCCTTTTCAAGGATCACGAAATCTAACCTTGGGCGAAGTTGTGAGCCCAAGAAGAGAGGAAAAGTATGACGACATTTGCAGTAACTCCAGAGTCGCAGAGCGACTCGCTTGACGCCACAATTCAACCAAAGATCGGGAGCATGATCGAAGACCTTATGGCCTCGCTCCCCAATCCCCAGCAGTTAACCAGTGAAGAGCGGCGCGGGATCATAGCTCGCTACACCGCTGTCCTGGAAGGAAACTTCATCTACTGGATGACTGCGGCCTATCTGGCGGTGCAGGCGGAAGAAGCACGTCCGCTGCTTGTGGACAATCTGTATGAGGAAGTACGCGATGCACATCCGGCAATGTTGAGGCGGTTTGCAATTGCTGCCAATGCGTTTCCGACAGACGAAGATGCACTGGCGGTACATGAAGACCTGACGAAAGTACGGCTGTTTCTTGGAAAGCTCTCGGGTGTGCAATCGGTGTTGACGATGGCCTTCTTCGAAGGCTTTATTCAAAGATTCATGGGCTATCTGGCGGAACTCGCCGCAGCGCAAGGATCAGCAGATATGGAATATACCGACGTGCATGGTGTGTGCGACATAGCTCATACAGCGGGACTATTCACGGCCCTCGCGGCGGAGATGGCGATCAACCCGGCCGATCCCGGGACTGAGCTCTACGAAGGTGTTTATCTGCTCCGCACCCTGATCCAAACCATTGTCTTCGAGCGGCCCGACACAGCCGCGGCCTGATCATTGGAAGGGTGTTGTAAGTGATATCTCAGCTACCAACAAACGCTAATGTCCTGGAACAGGCTGGATACTTCACAGTACCTGGTGCGGACCTTTATACCGTTGTGCATCAACCGACTGATCCGGTAGCACGTGTCCTGCTAGTCGGGCCATTCGCTTCCGAACGACACTTTTCCTATCATCCTTGGCTGCGCTGGGCTCGGTACCTCGCTAAAAGACGGATTGAAGTCATTCGCTATGATTATCGCGGTATCGGCGAAAGCACAGGTGTCTTCGAAGATCTGAGTTTTGAGGATTGGAATGAAGACGTCAGCCTTCTTGCCGATTGGGCGGCAAGCCGGTTGCCCCGCATACCCCTTGTATTACATGGCCTCGAGCTTGGCGCCATTCTAGCGGGTAAGTGTTTTCATGAAGGCGCAGGTGACGCATTGTTACTTTGGTCTCCTCCGGCAAACGCAAATCAGGCGCTTCGTTCGAACCTTCTCTCCTGGGCAGGAATGGAACAACTGTGGGAGTCTCCTGAGAACCGGACTTCCGGTTCTCAATATATTAGGCAACTGGAGCGGGGGGACTCGATTGAGGTGCAGGGATATCAATGGTCAAGTCGTCTCTGGCACGACTCGCTCAGTTTCGAATTGCCTAGTACCATGCAAAGCGATAGTGTATCTGACGAGGTGTACAAAAAGCCCGTCAAAGTAGTAAAGCTTAGCCGGGAAGCAGCTCCTCTGGTTAAGCCGCACTTAATGTACAACGAACTTAAAGATCTCAGCTGGCTCTATTCAGCTAATCTAGATTGGATTGTTAGCGCGTTAGCGTTTCAACGTAAGATTCGATGAATAAAAAGAGTGAAACACGGGAGTTATTTACCCTGGAAGGATCAGAATGTATCATACGCGGTACCCACCACAAAGTACGCGATGTAAGTTATTGTGCGCAATTGGATATCGTTGAGCGAGACCGGATTGGAGTATTGTTTCTAAATTCTCTCTCTCCGACGAGAGCTGGAAAAGGTGATTCAGCGGTATATTGGGCGGACTCGTTTGCAGAGGGTGGTTATCCGTCTTTTCGATTTGACCTACCGGGATTTGGTGACTCCGATGGTGACCCGCCTGCAGACCAGCTTAATTTTATTAACCATGGATGCTATGCACCCATTGTCTGCACCAAAATAAGGGAGCTTGTAGCGAGATTCAACTTGTCAGGAGTGGTTTTAGTAGGACTTTGTGCAGGTGCAGTATCTGCAATTCATACTGCAGCAGCATGCCGTGAGTGTCGTGGCGTGATATTAATGGATCCCTACTTTCACTTACCGCTGTCTCCGCGATCCAGCGTATGGGGAAAACTCGTTGGTCGTATTCCGGCGGGTGCTTTGCGCAGGGTGCTCAAGCGGTGCTTCCATATACTATTGGCGGCCCGCGTGCAAATGCCCACAGCCAAACTCCCTTCTAACTCGAATTTCGGCCTTCTCAGACATTACAAAGAACTCGCCTCTAGATGTTTGCCAACCCTTATTCTTACTGTTCCGGCGGTAAGGCAAAGAGGAGTAGGCTTTGACTACATCAACTACATTTGTGAACAGGCTAGAAACAATCAGATGGTACTTCAGGTAGTTTCGGGCGCAGACCACACTTTCGCAAATCGCATAGGACGCACTTCCGTAAGGCGTTTTATCGAGGTTTGGCTGAATGACTACTTCCCATTACAAGGACGTAGCGAGGATGTTGTGAGTGCTGAGAAGTCCGAATGCGGCAGTGCTAAGAGTAGGATACAAAGTGTACAAAGATACTTACACGAAGAATCGTTGTCCTAGAAAGGCAGTAATCGGCAGCTATGAATATTAGATCTGAAATTACAATGCAATTTAAGCAGGTCGCGCAGGAGCAAGGTATGCAACTAGCTATACTAACCGACGATTTACCGCTCTTGAATTCCGGGCTAGACTCACTATGCTTTGCGATGATCGTGGCACGGCTTGAAGGACATCTCGGGGTCGATCCATTTACTTCATCGGAAGATGTCATTTTTCCGGTAACCTTCGGTGAATTCATCCATTTCTATGAAAATGCCGCAAAATAGTCTGACATCTCTCTGGGACGTGGTTGGCGCTTCGGGTGATTTGTCCGCGCGCTTTCTCTTCGGCGCTGAAGGAAGTAGGGCATTGAGCGACCTGGCGAAAGGGTCTGCCCTGTATGGTCACGCGGATGAGCTTCGCGGGCGGTCGGTGATCATCGCAACGACGAGCCAGCTCGCCGCAGCGTTGGCGCTGATCGAGCTCGACGGAGTTGCGCGTCGCGTGATTCTCTATCCTCCCGATCTGCCGCTCCATTACCTGCCATATGTCATTAAGTCGGCAGATGTGGATGCGATCGTGTCCGATGGAAGAACGGTCAAGCTGGACAATCCGCATGTGGAATGCTTCGTTCCCTGCAACGGGACAATCACTCCATGCGATAGCGACCGCACAGGGCAGTATCAGACGAAGTGGATATTGTTGACATCGGGCACGACAGCGCTCCCCAAGATGGTCGCTCATACATTCTTAAGCCTCGGGGGCGCCATTGCGATTCCGGATTCACCTCCGGAGCGCGTCGTCTGGGGCACGTTTTATGACATTCGCCGTTACGGCGGCCTATCGATCTTTCTGCGAGCGATGCTTACCGGAACCTCTCTGGTGCTGTCGAATGCGCAGGAGTCCACAGCGGATTTTCTGGCGCGAGCCGGTTCGCACAGAGTGACACATATCTCGGGAACACCTTCGCATTGGCGGCACGCGTTGATGAGTCCGGCTATGCACCGAATTTCCCCGGAATATGTCCGCTTATCAGGAGAGATTGCCGATCAGGCAATCCTGAACCGCCTTCAAACGGTGTATCCGCAAGCCCGCCTAGCTCACGCTTTTGCCACGACCGAGGCTGGCCTAGCGTTCGAGGTCAATGACGGCCTCGCGGGATTCCCAACGGACATAGTTGGAAACACACCCCAGGTCGAAATGAAAGTGGAAGACGGCTCACTGCGGATACGATCCAGCCGCACGGCAAGCTGCTATCTCGGCGACAATGCCCCTGTTTTGCGTGGTCCTGACGGTTATGTGGACACGGGCGACCTGATTGACGCGCGTGATGGGCGCTACTACTTTGTGGGCCGTCGCGACGGTATGATCAACGTCGGCGGTCTGAAGGTATATCCCGAGGAAGTGGAAGCCGTCATCAATCGCCATCCGGCAGTGCAGATGTCGCTGGTTCAGACGAAGAAGAACCCAATCACAGGCGCCTTGGTTGTCGCCGATGTCGTTCTCAAATCGATTCCAGAAACTGATGGCCACGATACACAAAGAGTTCTGCAGGACATCCTGCTGCTATGCAGGGAGGAGTTGTCCCCACACAAGGTTCCCTCTGCAATTAATTTTGTTGCAGTTTTGTCGGTTGCCGAATCGGGTAAGTTGATTCGACGTCATGCGTAATGTAATTGTGACCGGCGGTAGCCGGGGTTTGGGCCTGGGAATCTCTCGCAAGCTGGTTTGTGCTGGCTATAGGGTCATTGCTGTTGCCCGTAAAGAAAACAGTGAACTCAAGGCAGCGATGGAGGAAGCAGAAGCCGTCGCTCCGGGCTCGTTACAATTCGTTCCATTTGATCTTGCCGAGATCGGGAAAATTCCGGATCTTGTCAAAACTCTGCGCAAAGATTTCGGCGCTATCTATGGCCTCGTGAATAATGCCGGCATTAGCTTCGATGGCGCGCTTTCCCTGATGCCGACCGCCCAAATTGAACAGCTGGTGCGAGTGAACACAGTCTCTCCAATTGTGCTCACCAAATATGTGGTCCGTTCCATGATGGCCGATGGCGGGGGGCGTGTTGTCAATCTCGCCTCCATCATTGCCTTCACCGGCTACAGCGGCCTGTCAGTCTATGGCGCAACAAAATCCTCGATCATTGGCTTCTCACGCTCTCTTGCACGCGAAGTAGGCCGTGTGGGCGTAAACGTGAATTCGGTTGCTCCAGGGTTCATCGAAACCGATCTAACTCATGGACTTAAAGACGAGCAGCGCCAACAGATCGAACGCCGCAGTGCTCTCAAGCGCTTTGCCGAGATCGACGACGTAGCCAATGCCGTCGAGTATCTTCTCAGTGACAAAGCCAGAAACATTACTGGCACTGTCATTACTGTTGACGCAGGGACCACAGCTTGAGCGAAAATCAGAAAAATACTGAGGCACAGACGAACGGTTCCGCATCACAGGCGTGGCTCCGCGCATTGGAACTGACTGTACCCATCCCGCGCAATCCGCGCCGCATTCTGCCAACAGTAATCGCTGAACTTGCAGCACAAGCAGGTGACCGGCCAGCGCTTCTGTCTGACCATGAGAGCTTTACCTATGCCCGGCTTGCAGCGCGCTCCAACCAGTACGCGCGCTGGGCGCTTGAGCAGGGAATCGCAAAAGGCGATGTTGTTTGCCTATTGATGCCGAACAGGCCCGAGTATTTTGCTGTCTGGCTGGGTATTTCAAGTGTTGGCGGCATTGTTTCTCTGCTGAATAGCAACTTGTCAGGCGCATCGCTCGCTCACTGCATTAACGTAGCCAGCCCCAAGCACATCATTGTTGCCGATAAATTAGTAGGTTCATTGATGGCTGCGTCTCCGGCACTCACAGCATTACCGACTCGCTGGGTTCATGGTGCAGACCATGTTGGGTTCAAGAGGATTGACCACGAAATTGAGCGGCAGGCCAGTAGCACATTGGATGACAACGAACGCCCGTCGGTAACCATCGAGGATCGAGCGCTCTACATCTACACATCTGGAACAACCGGGCTGCCAAAGGCGGCGAAGGTCAGTCATGCTCGCGTGATGCAATGGAGCCATTGGTTTGCCGGCATGATGGGAGTGCAGCAGGACGACCGGCTATATAACTGCCTGCCGATGTATCACAGCGTCGGAGGCGTGCAGGCTCCGGGAGCGGCCCTGGTCGGCGGCGGCAGCGTTGTACTGCGTGAAAAGTTTTCTGCCAGCCAGTTCTGGAACGATATAACGCGCTGGGACTGCACCATTTTTCAATACATCGGTGAATTGTGCCGCTATCTGCTCCATGCTAAAGAATTGCCACCGCACGCGCCCGAACATCGCCTGCGCATGGCTTGTGGCAACGGGTTGGCGCCGGAAATATGGGATGCCTTCAAAGAACGCTTTCACATCCCTCGTATTTTCGAGTTCTACGCCGCCACTGAGGGCGGCGTCTCTTTGTTCAACGTTGAAGGCGAGCGCGGCGCGATCGGACATATTCCAGGCTACTTGGCGCATCGATTCGCGCCGGCGCTGGTGAAGTTCGACGTGGAAAAAGGCGAGCCTGTTCGTGATGGGCAGGGATTTTGCTTGCGTTGTGCTCCGAATGAGCCTGGAGAAGCAATAGGGAAAATCGTTGAAGATCCTTCGACGCTGGGCAGCCGGTTTGAAGGTTACATGGATGAGCAGGCGTCCGAGAAAAGAATCCTCCGCAATGTCTTCAAGCCCGGCGATGCGTGGGCACGCACAGGCGACCTGATGCGAAAAGATGAGAAGGGATACTTCTATTTTGTCGATCGGATTGGCGACACCTTTCGCTGGAAGGGAGAAAATGTCTCGACTGCGGAAGTTTCAGATGCCATCTCCGCCTTTCCTGGAGTGAAGCACGCGAACGTCTACGGAGTGCCAGTCCCGGCGACTGAAGGGCGCATCGGCATGGCTGCACTCGTCACTGAACCTGCAATGGACCTGCAGAAACTGCGCAATCATCTCGCGGACCGCCTTCCTGCATATGCGCGTCCCGCATTTCTGCGAATTCGGAAAGATATTGAAGTGACCGGGACGTTCAAGTATTCGAAAACCGAACTCGTGCGCCAAGGGTACGATCCCGCTGCAACTTCAGACACGATCTATTTCGATAACCCGGAATTGCAGTCATTCTACCGGCTTGATCAGGAACTCTACGAACGCATTCAGACCGGGCAGATTCGTCTGTAATAGGCATTTGCAGAAACTTATGTTTATTGATGAAATCGCGATGGACTTCGAAAGAGTCGAGGCCAGGATTGCAGAAGGCCCCATCGTACCTCATGTATCCGCGGACGAGATTCGAGACTACTTGACGTCGCGCTATGATTTCAGCAAGCGAATGGCTCTGGATGAGGTTATAGCTGATGTGGAAAGAATGCTGCAAACCTGGCAGGTACAGGTCACGCATCCTCGTTATTTTGG
>Ga0126371_10000199_pt1 | contig 45930 bp, 36 predicted proteins | sample PanSoiMetaPlot_4_FD_110145 | JGI IMG/M metagenome (GOLD analysis project Ga0126371, IMG submission 110145) | Tropical forest soil microbial communities from Panama - MetaG Plot_4 | ecosystem: Environmental > Terrestrial > Soil > Tropical forest > Bulk soil | place: Panama | collected 2016-02-17
CTTGAATTCGGGGATCTTGCTGCGTGGATCGAGAGTTCGGTGAGTCAGACGATTTGCGCTGCGCGTTCCAGCCCAGTGATAAGGAATGAAGACGGTATCGGGTCGAATAGTCTTGACTACCATTGCGCGGACTGTGACATCGTCGCGGCGCGTAGTTACGGTGACCCAATCGCCGTCTTTGATGCCGTACTTTTCGGCGAGGCGAGGGTGAAGTTCTGCGCGCGGCTCTGGATATTGGTCGATTAAGGCGCCAATTCGCCGTGTCTGCGTGCCGGACAAATACTGGCTGACAACTCTTCCGGTAGTCAGATAAAGAGGATACTGCTCATCTACGGGATCTCCGCTGGGCCGCCATACTGTTTTGTTGAAATGCGCTTTTCCGTCGTGGGTGTAGAACTTTTTATCGGCGAACAGAATCGGTGTGCCGGGATGGTCCAGGTCAGGACACGGCCAGAAAATGCCTTTATGTTTGTCGACTCGTTCGTACGTGATGCCGTAGTAATCGGCGACTCCCCCGCGGGAGGCGACACGAAGCTCCTCGAGAATGTCCGCTGGATTCTTGAACGGGAAATACTGGCCTCGCCCCAAGCGATGCGCGAGATCAATAATGATGTCGGAATCGCAGCGTGCCTGACCGGGCGGATCGATGCTTTTCTGCCAATGGATGACGCGCCCTTCGGCACTGCATCCCAAGCCGTCTTCTTCTTCATGCAGGCTGCCGGCGAGAACCACGTCTGCGTGATGCGCCGTCTCCGACATGAAGAAATCAATCACGCCGAAGAACTCCAGCTTCGACAGAGCTTCGCGGGTAAAGTTGGCATCGGGGAGTGAAACCAGGGGATTGAAGCACATCGACAGCAAGCCTTTGATTTCTCCCGAGTGAATCGCGTTCATGATTTCCTGGGCGCTATAGCCGGGCTGCGGGAGTTCATCCGGTCGAATGCCCCACACTCCAGCTACGTACTCGCGAGCGGCAGGATCAGCTAGCGAACGTTGGCCGGGAAGTTGATCGCATTTCTGCCCGTGTTCTCGACCGCCCTGGCCGTTGCCCTGGCCCGTAATCATGGTTGGACCGGAGCCTTCGCGCCCGACATTTCCGGTTGCAAGCGCAATGTTCACAATGGCGGAACAATTCTCGACGCCCTTCGACTGATGCTCGAGTCCTCGGGCGTGCATGAGGATGGCGCGTTTCGATTTGCCGATCCAGCCCGCGGCTTTTTCGATCGCTTCGGGAGGGACACCGGTGATTTCGGCCGCCTTGCGCAGGTCCCATTTCCGGGCATCGGCTGCGACTTCGTCAAAACCTGTCGTGTACTGGCTGATGAAGTGGCGATCTTCGAGGCCGTCACGCAGGATCACGTGCAGCATTCCCATCAGCAAAGCCAAGTCTGTGCCAGGACGCAGAGGGAGGTACAAGTCCGCATTCCGCGTAATTGGAGTCATGCGCGGATCGGCGACGATCAATTTCCCGCCGTTGTCTCGGCAACGCCAGATGTAGTCGGTTGTAATGGGAGCACACTCGCCGACATTGGCACCGATGACAAACAGAACTTCGGCTTTCGGAATCTCGCTCCATGGGATCGTGCTGCGGTCGATACCGAATGCCAATTTGTATGCGGTGCCAGCCGACACCATGCAGAGCCGTCCGTTGTAGTCGATGTGCCGAGTCCCAAGCGCGACGCGTGCAAACTTGCCTAACAAGTAGGATTTTTCCGTGGAGAGCGATGCGCCTCCGTAGATCGCAAACGCGTCTTTGCCGTACTTGTCCTGAATTTCGCGAATCTTGGCGACTGTGAAATCGAGACTCTCACTCCAGTTGGCAGGCTGGAAACCGTTCGAACTGCGCATCAATGGCGTGAGCAGGCGGTCCGGATGGCTGCTCTGCATGTAGCGCTTTACGCCCTTCGGGCAAAGCATGCCGCGGTTGAAAGGAAAATCTTCCCAGGGCTCGAATCCGATGACCTCATTATCTCGAACCTTTAACTGGATGCCGCACTGCTGTCCGCAGAAGCAACAGTGGGTCTTTACGAGTTTTTCCGCTGGATGGATCGATTCATTCTTCCATCCGCCTGGAGGATCGTAGTTAAGATGAGGCCCGAACTTTTGCCTGAGCGTCTCTTCGGAGACTGGAGTCTTAGCCATTCGCTTCCTCTTTCAGTCTCAGTTGCGCTAGCGAGATTGATTTGCGCTTGCACGCCGGACAAAGTTCCTGCCAATTACTGACCGGTCCAACGGACATCGAGTAGTCGAAGCCGACCTGCGGGAGAACTCTTTTGAGATCTTCAAGGTGCATGCGCGATGCGTAGCGTTCACCGCAGCGTGCGCAGATAGCGCCGCTATCTTCAGTGCCAGCCTCCTGGTAGAGCTTCACCCCCAACTGCGCGGGCCGCTGAAAAATATGAAAGAACTTGCCGAATGGCAAATAGAGAAGCGCGGCTATCACGGTAATTGCGTGCAAGATCGCGATGAAATCGTAAAAACTACCTCCCAGCCACTCCTGCGATACGGTTAGGGCCAAACCAGTGACTGAAATTGCGAACAATAGAATGAGAGGCCAGAAGTCCATCGCTAATGTCTGAACGGCTCGTGCGCCTTCATCGCGCATCCGTCGCCAGAGGGACAGCCCGATTCCGCCCAGGACTAGGAACGCCGCAATATCGAGTCCATGGAAGAGCAGTAGCGCCGTAAGCGTGTGCAGATGAAAGTGTCCCGCCGGATAACCAAAAAGATGAGTCACGTAGACCATCTGATCGTTGGGATCGCTGGTGAAGTGAATCCATCCGAAAACGAGGGGAAAGGTGATCGCCGCGGCCAGCAGACAGCCCCAGAAAATCAGCTGATGCATGGCCCAGCGCAGTGTCGAGCGCTTCGCGATGAAGGTTTGAGATAGCAAATGTGTTCCAACCAGAGAAATGAGGTGGGCGAGGCTGCGAAACACGCCGCGCTCTCTGAAGAGCTGCCATCCGCGTTGCCAATACACGCGAGTAGGCGGTTTTCGGATCCAGACTGAATAGTGATAGATGACACCCCAGGTAGCGAAAATGATGGCGAACGTGTAGATGACCAGGGCGGGATCGAAGTTCTGCAGATTGCGCGAGCCGAGCACAATGGCTGCGATGAGAACGCCGGTCCACAATGTGGCCCAGGCGCCGGATCGGATTTTGTCGGCGGTCCGAAGCACAGCAGCCGGGAGTTTTGCTTCTAACGCCTCCTCGCGCGGCAGGAACACGTTTGCGTTCGCCCACCACAGAACGCACGCCACAACGGATAGGAGTAGAAATCCCGGCCAGACAACGCCTAGCTTGTCGCGAAATACCCCAAGGAGGAGCGGCGGGAAGAAACCTCCCATCCCACCCATTGCACCAACCAAACCGGTGACCGTTGCTCTTTGATTGGGGAAGTATCGCGGCACGAGCTGAAATACAGCGCCGTTTCCTATTCCAAGCAGGGCGGCGCATCCCAGCGCTCCGACCGTAAATGGAATCATGGACTGCACGCCGAGCAGTAATCCAAAAGCGGCAACGACGGGCAGGATCCAGGAGAGAACTCGAGAACCGCCAATGCGGTCCGAAAGCCATCCGCCAAGCGGCCGGCACAATGTCGCAAGCACGACGAAGCCGGCGGTGCGAAAACCAGCGTCGGCGGGCTTCAAGCCAAACTGATCCCTTAGCAACGTTGGCAGATAGATCGAAAAGGCAACGAATCCGCCAAAAGTCAGAAAGTAAAAAGCGGAAAGCAGCCACGCCAGGGGCTCGCGGCCGAGCACTGCGAGCATTTCCGAAAACCCCTTCGGGCGTGTTGTCTGGGTGGCATCACGCCCCAGCGCCGCAAATACGACCGCCCACACAATCAGAATGATCGACATCCCCGAGTAGACGGAACGGAACCCGAATGTGGCGGCAACCACCGGTCCAAGGAACACAGCGGCCGATTGGCCGATGTTTCCGAGTCCGTACACGCCGAGCGCACTACCCTGATTCTCCATGGAAAACCAGCGCGAAACATACCCGACACCCACAGCAAAGGACGAACCCGCCATGCCAAGGAGGAACGCAACGACAAGCAGATTGCGGTAACTAGCGGCAGATGGAACGAGAGCCACGGGGGCTGCAACAAAGAACATTAGTGCGGCAAAAACAACGCGCCCGCCAAAGCGATCAGCGAGCATGCCCATCGGGAGGCGGGCGAGCGCTCCGAGAAGTACCGGAACCGCGACTAGGAAAGCCGTTTGAGTCGCGGAGAGGTGGAAATTTTGACGGAAGACTGGGGCAAAGGCACTGATCAATCCCCACGCAGCAAAGCAGACGGTAAACGAAATCGTCCCGAGCAGTAGGTGGCGCCGTTGTGAAGATTGAATTGGTCCCACAGTTTCACCCCGCCGTGCTCACCCAATATCCTAGCAATTTTGTACTTTGCCAGTATCAATCTAAGAAGGCAGTTAGCGGTTGGGGGAAAAGTCGGAAATCTCGGGCTCTGTGGTTCTGATTGTCCGTGAAGCGCCACTGTTGAGTTCCCATTCGAGCCAGTCTTCACCGAAGAGTTCAACCGGATGCTGGGTCCGGATCGTTCCATTCCCGCAGCGAAGATCGTCGGCGGAACAGTACTTCTCACATCCCCAGCACACGCGTTCGGGATGTTTTGGATGGACCGGTATTTTGGCCTTTGACACTCTTAACTCTCTAGTCATATTGGAGAAGCCGGCTCTTTCTTTGGAGAGCTCGTAGCGAAGCGATGTCGTTGATTGCAATCGTTAATTTCACTCACGGTTCTCTCCTGCAGTTAGCCTAGATTGCTAGACCTCTGGACGCGATGACTTATGTCACGGCGCGCATGACGCTCTTCATCGTGGGTATATCTTTTCCGGGGTCCTCTGTGACTTTTGTCATAGCCGTCGTTCGGAATGCTTCGTAGTCTTGCAAGATTTCAGAGAGTGCAGAACACCGGGATAAAGCAAAAGTATTATTGTGGGCGCGAGCCTGCGACCGTAGTTTTGCTCCAATCTGCGGAGGCAACGATGCAATCCGAAGGTTGTAGCGAGAAACCGCGACGAACGGGCTGGTCGGGCGTCTTATCCAAAACGGCGGCAGCGATTCTTCTGTTTGAACTTCTGTCCGGGCTCGCCATTACTTTCGGGCCATTTCATCCCGCAATCGAATGGTCCGTGCTACTGCACACGATCGTCGGTGTCATCACGCTCGCGCCACTGGTTTGGTATTCCGTAGCGCATTGGAACGACTATCGCGACCAAGCCCTTTCCGACGTGTTGCTGCTTGGCTACGTGGGTCTCGGTGCGCTGGCGGTGTGTTTGGTCTCCGGGCTGCTCGTAATGGGCCAAGCACTGGTGAGTGTGAGTACCTCGCCTTGGTTGCGCTACACACATCTGACCTCAACCCTATTGGTGTTGGCGGCCGGCGGTGCGCACATTCTCATTGCCTGGTGGCGACGGCGCAGAGCGGAAGGGGTGGAAGGTGCGGAGGCATGGTTGGTCTCCGGGCTCGTTGCGAGCCTCGCCGGAGTGGCTGTAATCGCCGGAGTGACGTTCGGCTATTCGGGAACCAAATATCACAATCAGTTTCCCTCTGACTACAACTACGCGTTCGGCAGAAACCGTCCGTTTGCGCCGAGTCTGGCTCACACCTCAACCAATGGCGCCTTCGATCCGCTGTCGCTTGCCGGATCGGAAACCTGCGGCGCAAGCGGGTGCCACACCGAGATCTACAAGGAGTGGAAGACCAGCGCGCACCGCTATGCCGCCATGGATCCTATTTTCCAGGGGATCCAAAACGTAATGGCCAAGCAGAACGGGCCGGAATCGACGCGCTATTGCGGCGGCTGCCACGACCCGATCTCGCTGTTCTCAGGTTCTAAGAACATCTTTGTGGAGAAACTGACCGGGTCGCTCGGCTATGACGAAGGAATTTCCTGCCTCGCCTGCCATTCCATTCAGAAGACCGACATTCAGGGCAACGCGAATTATACGATGTGGCAGCCAGCGGAATACCTCTGGCAGTGGAGTCCCGATCACAGCCTGGGCGCAGTCGCACGGAATTTTTTGATCCGGGCATGGCCAGCGCAGCACAACCGTCTGAGCAAACGCATGTACAAGAAGCCCGAATACTGCGCCGCCTGCCACAAGCAGTTCATCGATCAGGAAGTGAATCGCGTCGGTTGGGTCCAGTTGCAAAACCAATACGACAACTGGGCGGCGAGCCACTGGAACCACAAAGGCGACGCCAAGGCCACGGTCGAATGCCGCGAGTGCCACATGCCATTGGTGGATTCGACCGATCCGGCGGCGGGCGATTCCATGGACTACAACCGACGTCCGGACGATCGCAAACACCGCAGCCACCGCTTCCTGGCGGCAAACAGTTTCGTGCCTGCCTTCTTGCGTCTGGATGGATCCGACAAGCAGGTCGAGCTGACCGCTTCGTGGTTACAGGGGCATATCGAGATTCCCGAGATTCGCAATAAGTGGGCCGAAGGGCCGATCGTAAGGGTCCGCATCGAAGCTCCGCCGACGGCGATCCCGGGCAAAACGATTCCCGTGAGAGTCGTGATGACTTCCAATAAGGTCGGCCATGACTATCCCACAGGCCCTTTGGACATGATCCAGAGCTGGGTCGAGTTGCGAGTCGAGGATGCGGATGGCAGAACGATCTTCACCTCTGGCCAGCGTAATGAGCGAAATTTCCTTCCGCCGGGAACGTTTCTGTTTAAAGCTGAGCCCGTCGATCAATACGGCAATCTGATTGATCGCCACAATCTCTGGGAAATGGTCGGCGTCCGCTACCGCCGTTCTTTATTTCCGGGATATTCCGACACTGTCGAATACAACGTGATGTGTCCTTCCGGCGGGCCGAGTCTGCCAGCCGCAGCGGCGAAACCCGACTCGAATTTCGTCATACCCGCAGGGACCGCGCCGGGCAAGTTGCGCATTGAGGCCATCCTGCACTACCGCAAGATCGATCAGTTCTTACTCAATTACGTAATGGGTGAGAAATCTGGATTGACCGCACCAGTGGTCGATATTGCGAGTGCCACCGCAGATGTTTGCGTAACCAAAGCGGGAGAATCAGCGAAATGTCCGTAGCAGTCCTCGTTCCCGAAAAAATCAAGGGTTCACGCCGGATGCGGCGTGTTGCCTGGACGATTTTCGGCTTGCTGGCGCTCGTGCTCATCGGCGCGATCGTCGCCTGGCGAATTCACAAGGAAAATGAGCCGGAGGAATACACGCCTGGGGAAGCTTCGAAAGATATCACGAGCGTCCTGGAGAGGGCTGCAACCTCAGATGCAACGCCAAAACCTAAGGCGGTCCAGAGAGCGATGGCGTCGCGGGGATTGGAGGCGCGCACGATTGATCCGTTAGTTAAGACCGGAACCTCGCTGCCCGCTGGTGCTCCAGCGCCTCTTTTGACGGATGTCACCAAAGCCGCTGGGCTCGGTTCTTTTCGGCAGTTTCAAGGTCCACGGTCCTCGCAGTTGCCTGAGGACATGAGCTCCGGCCTAGCCTGGGGCGACTTCGACAACGATGGCTTCGACGATCTATTCGTGGTGAGTGGAGGCGGATCGCTCGACCTGCCGGATTCACAACTTGCGCCGTCATGGCTCTATCGCAATCTCGGCGACGGCCGATTTGAGAAAGTGAAGGAGTTTCCTGAGCTGCGCATCCGCGGCATGGGTGCTGCCTGGGGCGATTACGATAACGATGGTCGTCTGGACCTGGTGGTGAGCAGCTACGACCGAATTTATCTCTTTCACAACAACGGCGACGGAACTTTTACGGATGTCTCGCACAAAGCCGGCCTCGACCGCTATCGAGGTTTCTGGACTGGTGTCTCCTGGGGTGACTACAACCGCGATGGCTACCTCGACCTTTACGTTTGTGGCTACGTGAAGTACAAACGCGACGAGCAGAAAGCGGCCACCAGCTCGACGCAATTTGGACTCGAAGTACCGTTCACGCTGAATCCGGCCTCGTTTGAGCCGGAACGAAACCTGCTTTTTCGCAACAAGGGCGACGGCGCCTTCACCGAAACGGCGAAGGAACTGAGCGTCGACAATCCCGATGGCCGCAGTCTGAGCGCCCTCTGGCACGATTTCGACGGTGACGGCTGGCCCGACCTCTACGTCGCCAATGATATTTCCGAGAACAAGTTGTATCTGAATCAGCACGGAAAATTTGTGGAGGCAGGACGCAACGCCTGGGTTGAGGAATACCGGGGCTCGATGGGGCTGGCGGCCGGCGATTTCGACCGCGATGGCGACGATGATCTGTTCATCTCGCACTGGATCGCGCAGGGATACGCGCTCTATCAGTCGCTGCTATCGGAGCAGAACGGTATGGCCAACGGCTCCGAGCTGCACTTCACTGACGTGGCGGCGAACATGGGGATTGGACAGCCCTCGTTGCAGAACATCGGCTGGGGCACAAGCTTCGTCGATTTTGATTCGGATGGGTGGCCGGATTTGATCGTTGCCAATGGCAGCACATTCGAACAGAAGGAGGCTAGGCCGCGGCAATTGGTGCCCATGCCATCTTTTTTGTTCTGGAATGCGCAGGGCAATTTTTTCGACGATCTGGCGCCCTGGAATCGCTCTCTTTCGCAATCTCATGTCAGCCGCGGGCTCGCCGTGGCTGACTACAACCATGACGGTGCGATGGATGTCGCGGTCATCGATCACGGCGAGGGGATGCGGCTTCTTCGCAACGACATTCCCCAAGGAAACTGGGCTGAATTTCGCCTGCACAACCGGGTTCCGCAAAGCGGCGCGCCACTGGGATTTGGCGACGGCGCAACGGCGATCGCCTGGATTGCAGGTGTTCCACTGCGCCGCACGGTCGGCAGCTCCTCGTATCTTTCCGAGGACAGCCACCGCCTCCATATAGGTCTGGGCGCCGCGACCAAGATCGATCGCCTCGAAGTTCACTGGCTTCAAGGACAAAAAGAAACTTGGACCAATCTCGGCGCCAACCAAATCTGGGATATCACGCAAGGCCAGCGAGAAGCCAAACCTTTTGTCGGGCATGCGGAAGTCGTCGCCACAAGCGCCCCACCGGCTCAGCTCGACAGAGCGGGCTTGGTTCGCTTTTGGGAGAAACAACATGCCGCCATGGATGCCATGAAGCGTGAGCACGATTTCGCCAAGGCGTCGGCCTTATTTCGTGAGGCGCTGGCCATCAACCCGGAGCACGAGGATTCTCACTACTATCTGGCCAATTGTCTCGTCGCGCTCGGAAACATTCCGGCTGCTATTGCCGAGCTCAACGAGTTGGGCCGCATCAATCCTCAGAATCATCGCGCGTTTCAAAGAAAGGGAGAGTTGCTCGCCGCATCGGCCTCTTCTCGCAGCGAACTGGACAAGGCGCGGCAAACCTTGAGCACCGCGATCCACCTGAATTCGGAAGAGACTGGGACACTGGTGCTTCGGGGCGAAGTATCGCTCGCGATGAAAGACCTCGACGCAGCCGACGTAGATTTCACGCACGCTTGCCAGATGAATCCGCGCGCGGTCGATGCATGGTTTCTTCGAGGCTTTATCGCTTGGAAGCGAGGGGACTACCACGAGGCATTGGAGAAGTTAAGCTCGGCGCGGAATGCCCGAGGCCCCGACTGGAAACCTGCCGGTTCGGTGCTGGAGGGCGATGTGCAGCGCCGCATGTACAGCGAATCGGGCTTTCTCAACGTATTTGAGCGGCAATGGGATGGTGCTCCGGATCCAACTCGCGCCTATACTCCTCTGGATGCTTATCTCCACCGTTTGCGGTAATGCGGACCTTCGGCTGCCAGATGCAGCAGGGTTCCTCGGCAAACGGATCTCCGGTCAGCGCGTAGGCTCTCGCCCGTGATCCCCCACAGACCTCGCGGAATTCGCAGATTCCGCACTTGCCCTTCAAGTTAGAACTGTCGCGCAGGCCCATGAATAACGGGGAATGCCGATAGAGTTCGCTTAAAGACTCCCGGCGCACATTGCCCGCCGAGACTGGAAGGAAGCCGCTAGGGAATACTTCGCCCAGGTGAGAAATAAACACGAATCCTTTCCCATCGTTGATACCGCGCGGGGCACGCCCAATCCCGTCGGGCGTGCCGATGCCGAGCAATGGCGACATAGACTGGGCGTTGCCGTTGCGCTTTTCTTCCGTTCGGCGCTGAAGAAGGAAACGTCGGTAATGTTGTGCTTCTGTGCTCTTGATGTCGAACGAAACCTGGCGTGAAGTCTCGTACAGCTTCTCGAATACCTGCTCGAACTCCTCGGCTGAGATCAGATCGATCGCCGAGCCGCGTCCGGTTGGGACCAGGAAGAAAACGCTCCAAAGCACGATATCGAGCTCGCGGAGCAATGCAATCATGGCGTCGAGGTACTGGAGATTGTGGCGTGTGATGGTGGTATTGATTTGCGCGGGCAAGCCGACTTCACGCGCCCAGCGAACGGCCGAGAGTGTCCAGTTGTAGGAACCGGGCACCCGGCGAAAGGCATCGTGAACCTGAGCATCCGGCCCATCGAGGCTCACAGCCAGCCGTGCAAGGCCGCACTCTTTCAGCCGGTGAATCGCTTCCCGAATTAACAAGGGAGTGGCGCTCGGAGTGAGAGAGATCCGGACCCCATTCGTCGAAGCATATTCGACTAGTTCAAAAATATCCGGTCGCTTCAATGGATCGCCGCCGGTGAGAACGAAAACCGGAGCCCGTAGTGCCTTCACCTCGTCAATCAGGCGCTTGGCCTCTTCGGTATTCAACTCCAGCGCGCTGCGCAGAGGTTGCGCGCAAGCCCGACAATGCACACAGGCCAGATCACACGCTTGGGTAGTCTCCCAGATCACAATGAACGGGCGCTCATCAAAGTCCAATGGAGATTCCATCATCCGCTCCCCAACTTCACCACCTACCGTGACAGACCCGTTATCTCGTGCCTATGACTGATGTCACACCGCCATCTTCGAATGTTGGCCACCTGTGACTTATGTCATTGGTCGCGGGACCCCATGGTTGCAGTATGGGGCAGAGGTGGAAACCATGGCGGCGAGGGAGATCACGAAAGACACCAGCGTGGCTGAGATCGTAAGACTCTGTCCCGGTGCTCGGCGCATTTTCGATGAGCACGGGCTCAAGGGATGCGGAGGCGAGCACGGTCCGAGCGAACCACTCGACTTTTTTGCCGCCGTCCACCAGGTGAACCTGGAAGAACTTCTGCGTGAGATCAACCGGGAGATGGTCAACCCCTCTCGCGGACCTTATGTCTACAAGGAAAGCGCCGAAGACTACATCTACCGGCGTTTTTTCAAAGCCGGGGTGGCGATCGTTTTGACCGTGGGCTGCCTGTGGGGTGCGATCAATCTGCTACAGATCGCATTGGGAAAGAGTTTTCTCCAATTGCACCTGCTGCCCTCGATCCACGCGCACGCCCACGCCATGATCTTTGGCTGGGTGGGCATGTTCGTGATGGGATTTGCCTACCAGTCCTTCCCCCGCTTCAAGAACACCAGGCTCTGGCGGCCCGAGATGGCAATCCTGAGTTTTTACTTACTCGCCACCGGCATCGTGACCGGAATGGTCGCTGACATGCTTCCCTCGGCGCTTGTGCCACTCGGGTTGGGCGCATTCTCGGGAGCATGCGAGATCGCGGCGGTCGTGCTTTTCATGACCGTGCTCTACCGAACGGCCCGGCAATCGGTCGGACCGCACAATCCGTATGAGAAGTTCATTGCCAGTTCCTTTCTTTGGTTTCTGATTGGCACGGTGCTGGAGTCGGTGTTCGTTTTCGCCAAGGCAACAGCTCATTCGGAGCAATCCCTGATCATGCGTATCGCCCTGATCGACGGGCCGCTGCGCGATGTCCAGTTGCTCGGTTTTGCCGCCCTGATCATCGCTGGCGTGAGCCAGCGTTTTGTGCCTCACGTCTACGGTCTGGCGAAGCCCGTGCACGACCGTCAGGCGCTCATCTTCGGATTGATGAACGGCAGTCTGATTCTGAGTATCGCCAGTTACGTTCTGCTCCTCGTCACCCACAATCTCTATTTCGCTATCGGCCTCGAACTCGCGTATCTGCTGATGCCTGTGTGGGCAGCCTTACTGGCCATTCAGGTTGGTGTTTTCAGGAATCCGACTCAGCCCGACCGAACCTTCAAGTTCATTCGTGCTGCCTATTCGTGGCTGCTGATCTCTTGCGCCATGATGCCGTTCTTTCCTCTCTATGGAGTTCTGACCCATCAGGTCTTTGCGCACACCTACATGGGATCTCACCGTCACGCATTTACCGTGGGCTTTATCAGCATGATGATCCTCGGAGTGTCGTCCCGAGTGGTCCCGATACTGGCTGGTGTCGACGCGAAGCAACTGAACTCGCTTTGGGCCCCGTTCATTCTTTTCAATGTCGGCTGCGCCGGACGAGTGCTGTTACAGGTGCTGACTGACTTCGTACCTAGCCTCGCCTATCCCCTGATCGGATTCACAGGATTCATCGAACTCACGGCGCTCGCATGGTGGGGCGTTGAACTCTGGCGCACGATGAACGTGGCTCGGAAGGGCCCGAAACCGTCGTTCATCATGCCTTTTCCAGCGCCGGTCCGCTAGTCTGCGCGCGTTCCGGGGCGGCCTTCGCTTTCGGCATGGTTTCGTACAATAGGCTGCATGCCGGAAGCCAAGGTCAATCGTGCCCAGACTCTCACGAAAGTTCCAATCTTCTCCGGGCTTGCGGAGAATGAACTTGCCTTTCTCATACAGCATGCCGTTCCGCGCCACTACTCGGCAGGCGAGATTGTGTTCAGTGAAGGCGAGCCCTGCTTAGGCTTATACGTCGTCGAGTCGGGTCACGTTCGGATCTTCAAGAGCTCTTCTGGAGGCCGGGAGCATGTCCTGAGTGTGGATGGACCAGGCCACTCCATCGCCGAATTGCCGGTTTTCGATGGGGGCAGCTATCCCGCGTCGGTAGCTGCGGTTGACGACGCTACGCTGCTGTTTATCAGTAAGCAGGACTTCCAGGCCCTCTGCCTTGCTCATCCACAAGTTTCCCTGAAAGTGTTACGTGTCGTCGGGGCGCGCCTGCGCCGGCTGGTGGGAATCATTGAGGAACTCTCCTTTACAACCGTGCGCCACCGGCTCGCGTCCTTTCTCCTGCGTCAGGCGCAACGGGAAGGTAAGCCCGGAAATGGCGGTATCAAAATCGAGTTGCCTGCGAGCAACCAGGAATTCGCCGCGCAGATTGGGACCGTGCGCGAATTGGTATCGCGAAATCTCAGCCGCTTGCAGGCCGAGGGCATCATCGAGATCGACGGACGCAATGTGCTGATTCGGGATTTGAGAGCCCTTGAAGACGAGACCAAAAGCGGCGAGTAGCCTCCGGAATGTCGACTTGCTACGGTCTCACACGTTTCGAAACGCAGGATGAGTGTCCAAGTCCTCAACCGCGGGAGCCTCGAACACAATCACGTGCCGGAAGTGATAGGTTCGCGCAAAGCCGCATTTTTCGCAGCGAACCTCAAAAGGCGGAACACGGGGAACGAACCACTGGTAGATCCTGGGGCCCGATATAACTTCGACCAGTGGAATGCGATGGTCGCAGTGCCGGCAGTCAATTCCGAAATACACAGAGGTGCTCAACCGAACCTCCGCTCGACCATTGCAAGGGCGGAGGAAATCGAGCCTCGTGCCCTTGGGTGCAGCACACTACCTCGAAGTTTCTGAAAGTAGCAATGACTTTTGTCACAGATATGGCCAGAGCGAAATAAAGACCGATGCGCGTGACAAAAGTCATCGTTCCTCCCTTTTGCTTGCATTAAGGTCAGAAAGTAGCAACCGTGCGTTTAGATACGCGTAGGTTCATGGTTGCGAGGAGAACTGCGATGAGCGTGAGCACGGCAAGAACAGTGCGCGAATTGGTCCTGGAGAATCCGGAAGCGACGTGCGTTTTGGAGAAGGTTGGTATCGATTACTGTTGTGGTGGAGGAAAGTCGCTCGAAGAGGCGTGCGCCGCGGCAAATCTCTCAGTAGACGAGGTGATCGATTCCCTGGAACTCGCCGAGGAGCAGGCTCGGGCACAGCAGAAGGATCGAAACTGGCAACGCGAGTCTTTGGCAGACCTGGTTGCACATATCAACAGCACACACCACAAATACACGAGGGAAGAGATCGCGAGACTCGGACCGCTCTTCGATAAGGTGGTTTCCGTGCATGGCCAAAACCACTCCGAACTGCAGCATGTGCGGGCCGCATTTCGCGGGCTGGCGCAAGAATTGACCATGCACATGATGAAAGAGGAAGCTGTTCTGTTTCCGTACATCGTCCGCCTGGAGGAAGCCATTATCCAGAAAGAGCCCGTTCTGCCACCTCCGTTCGGCAGCGTGCAGAATCCGGTGGCGATGATGATGCACGAGCACGACTTGGCGGGCGATGCTTTAAAAGCCATGCGTCAGGCCAGTGCGGGATACACGGCGCCTGGAGATGCCTGCATCAGTTACCAGACCCTGTACAAGGCGCTGGGGGATTTCGAAAAAGATCTGCATCAGCACATTCATCTGGAAAACAACATCCTGTTCCCACGTGCGATCGAGATGGAAGGCTCGCACTGACAAGGGGAACAGGAAGATGTCGGCTTTACCAACCCGTATCGAAAACCAAGCCGGACGGTCGCTCACCGCCGGGGAGATTTTTGAGATTACACGGGCGCGTGAGAAGAGCCTGTCGCGCCTGCTGATTCTCTACATAACGACCGGCCTAACATTCATGTTGCTGCCGGGAACCTTTTTGGGTGTTTGGAACCTCCTCGCGATCAGCAGCCATCGCGCGGCGAACTCGGTTTCCGCCGGTTGGGTACAGGCCCACGGGCACGCACAGATCTTCGGCTGGATCGGCACGTTTATCCTTGGCATCGGGTTCTACTCGATCCCGAAGCTGCGCCGCATGAATCCGTTCGCTTTGTGGGCCGCGTGGAGCTGTTGGGCCCTTTGGACTACGGGCACAGCGCTACGCTGGCTCACCGGCGTCTACTACTTTCACTGGCGGACCATTTTGCCGCTCTCTGCGGCGCTGCAATTGGCCGCCTTTCTCATTTTCTTTTCATTGGTTTCGGGGCACCGGCCGCAGGATACTGGTAAGAAATCCCTCGAGAAATGGGTCTTGGTCGTGATCGCCGCATCCATCGGCCTGCTCGCCACGCTGGTCGTCAATTTGGGTGCGAGCCTTTTTCTGGCCCTGCGCGGAGTGTCTCCCGACTTGCCCGGCACGTTCGACCAACGCTTCCTCGTGCTCGAAATTTGGGGTTTCCTTGTGCCATTTGTTTGGGGCTTCAGCACCAAGTGGCTGCCGGTTTTTCTGGGTTTGCGTCCCACTCGCGAGCCATCGCTTCTCGTGGCACTGGGAATGAACTCGATCGGCGTGCTCATGGCAATAGCAGACTGGATTAGACCAGCGGCTGCGGCGCTGTTCGCCGGAATTGTGATTTCAGCGTTTGCACTGCGCCTATTCGAGCCCGCGCTGCAGGCGGCGAAGACCAGGGGCGTGCACTCGAGCTTTCCATTCTTTGTGCGTCTCGCGTATCTATGGGCCGTTTCGGCCGCTGCTCTTGGAATCTGGGCGTCGTTGATTCCGGACTCACATGGAATCTGGGGCGCATCCCGTCATGCTTTGACGGTGGGCTTCGTGGCCACCATGGTGTTCAGCATCGGACAACGAGTTCTACCGGCGTTTTCTGGCATGCGCTTGCTCTTCAGCACGAAACTGATGTTCCTGTCACTTCTGCTGCTCGCAATTGGGTGTACTCTTCGCGTCAGTTCCGAAATCATCGCGTATCAAGGATTCGGTGCTTGGGCCTGGTCGTGGCTTCCCGTGTCAGCGATCACTGAAATGACTGCGGTCACGGTCTTCGCCGGGAATATGTTGTTGACATTCAAGAGCTGCCCTCCTTCGGCGGGGATCTCATGAGCGATCCGGCTAGATAAGACTGCGAGCGAACGAAAGGAACTCGAACTATGCAAAACGGGATTTGCGAACTCTACCGGCCACCCGATGCGATGCGAACGACGCCGAGTTGTGCAACGTCGGATGTGCTCTCCGAGTTCTTTAACCTGCTCGAGGACTTTGCGCCAGAGTGGTATACCGAGAAGCACCATGATGCCTTACGTGGGATCCTCGAAAAGATGAGCCGGATGGGGGCCTGACGGAGCACCAGGGAGAGCAAGTTCTGCTGGCCGGTTGAGACTTTTGTCACAGCGTTCTCTGGTTCGACCTCGATAAACTGAGAATATGCCAGTTCAAATTGGAGCAAAAGCTCACCCTTTCACCAATCCAACGGGTCTGTTATCGGACTGCCACCGGCGCATCGAGATGTTTCTTGGCACGCTCGAGTCTGTGGCACGCGTCATTGATCTGGCGCCGACTGATGATGTTCGGCAAGCACTTGAATCGGCGTTGCGCTATTTCCACCAGGCGGCGCCCAAACATACAGCCGACGAGGAGCAGTCGCTGTTTCCGCGCCTTCGTCAGGTTGCCAACGCTGAAATTGCTATGGCTCTGTTTAGACTCGATGAACTGGAAGGAGACCATCGCCGCGCCGATCCATTGCATGCCGATGTGGAACGCCTGGGAGTGAAGTATCTGTCAGAGGGTCGCCTGCCGGTCGGCGAGGTTACTCGTTTTAGAGACCTCGTGCGAGAGCTGAAAGGGATGTACGAACGGCACATCCGCGTGGAGGACAACATTATTTTTCCTTTGGCGGCCCGCTCCCTGAACGAGAGCGACAAGCGAGCGATTGCGGACGAGATGGCCGGTCGAAGGCAAGTCAAACTGGTACCTCTATCCGTGTGAAGAGTTCAATCTCACGGATGGTCTCCATGCGCAGCGGACTTGCATGTCTCCGCTTAAGCAGCTCCGGCAATTGGGCATCTATTACAAAAATCAAACAATTGAGACTCAGTTGGTTCTGAAATAATGCTGGCTCTTTGGTTCGCATGAGCGTGCTTCCAACAATCATTCAGGGCGGGATGGGCGCAGGGGTTTCCAGTTGGCGTTTGGCGCGTGCCGTATCTCAACTCGGTCAACTCGGAGTTGTTTCTGGAACGGCGCTCGATCTCATCTTGGCGAGGCGTCTGCAAGACGGTGACCCTGGCGGTTACATGCGGCGCGGGTTCGACCGATTCCCAAACCGCGAGATGGCAGACCGTATTTGGCGAACCTATTACATTCCTGGCGGAAAGCCGCCACGAGCGCCTTACAAGTCGGTACCCACGCATTCGAAGAACTGTCCTATCGAGCTCCAGGAATTGTGTGTCGTGGCTAACTTTGTAGAAGTTACCCTCGCGCGAGAAGGACACAACAATGCAGTGGGTATCAATTATCTCGAGAAAATCCAACTGCCCCATCTACCATCGATCTACGGCGCAATGCTCGCCGGCGTGGGATATGTCCTGGTAGGGGCAGGCGTCCCTCTGAAGATCCCGGGAGTCCTCGACCGTTTCGCGAACCACGAACCTTCGACCTACCTTCTGCAGGTCACCGGGGCAAACGAAGATGACGATAGAACCCTGGCCTTCACACCGAAGGCGTTTCTACCCTATGATCTTCCACTGCTCACGCGGCCAAAGTTTATCGCCATCATTTCTTCGAACACGCTGGCGACGACGATGCTGAAGAAAGCCGATGGAAAAGTTGACGGCTTCGTGATCGAGGGCTATACGGCAGGAGGCCACAATGCTCCGCCACGCGGGAAGCTCCAGCTTGATGCATCGGGTGAAGCGATTTATGGAGAACGGGATGTCGTGGATCTCGGCAAGATCCGCGGGCTCGGCTCTCCGTTCTGGCTTGCCGGAGGATATGGTTCGCCCGAAAAGCTGGCACAGGCTTTGGCCGCTGGAGCTACGGGCGTGCAGGTGGGAACAGCATTTGCTTTCTGCGAAGAGTCCGGACTGGAAAACAGTCGCAAGCATCTGCTCCTGGAAAAAGCTCGCTCCGTTACGGCCCGCGTATTCACGAACCCGGTGGCCTCACCGACCGGCTTTCCCTTCAAGGTTGCCGAGTTGGAAGGGACGCTTTCCGAGGAGGAAGTCTATGCGGCCCGCCCTCGCATCTGTGACCTGGGCTATTTGCGGGAGGCTTATACAACCCCGTCTGGAACCATCGACTTCCGCTGTTCCGCAGAGCCGGTAACGACGTACGTCGCAAAGGGCGGAAAAGTAGAGGACACCGAGGGCAAAAAGTGCCTTTGCAATGCGCTGATGGCCAACATCGGACATCCGCAGGTACGGAACGGAAAATACAAGGAACAGCCTTTGATCACATCGGGAAATGATCTGACCGAAATCTCGCGATTCTTGCCGTCAGGCTCGTTTACCTATTCGGCTGCCGACGTAGTCGCAAAGTTGATGTCGTGTACGGGATGAGTACCATGGCCCTGAATCCCAAGTTGATCCTGCCGACAATCGCCTATTTCTCGTGTGACATAAGTCATCGCTGCTCTGATATAGGTTTCTTAGAATTCACGCAAGACGAGACGTCGAAGGCCAACATTGAATCAGGAAAGACGGCTGCAAGTGGCATACAAGTGGATGCCCATAGTTGTCGCAGAGCGCTGCACAGGATGCGGCTTGTGTGCGGACGCTTGCGGTCCTAGGTCTTTGGCTATGGTAGATGGAATTGCGGTGCTCGTCTTCCCGGAAACTTGCGGGAGCGAAGAGCATTGCATTTCGGCTTGCCGGGATAACGCCATTCAAATGACGTGGTTGCCGCATTCTGGGGACAGAGCGGCAGGCAAGTGGCAAGAGTGCATCCAGCAGGCATAAGACTCGGATTCCTCTAGTTGCGGTTCCAAGCAACGCAGCTCCGTAAAATCGTTCCAGTGCATTAGGAGCGGCGTGTCATATCTGAAATCCAACTGAACGCGCGAATAGCTGCGGGCAGACCGAGCGTCGTTACCGCAAGTACCGCCACCTGATTCATTTCGTCACGCGTTAGCCCGGCCTTCAGAGCATTTCGCACCGCCGAGTGCGTTCCACCTTCGAGCCCTGCTCCGACGGAGAGAGCCAGCTTCACCAGTCGCCGGGACTTCTCATCCAACGGTCCTGCCTGGTGGCATTGTTGACCTAACTGTTCAAACGCGTTCCAAACTTCTGGATAGCTCTTCCTGAACTCCTCGACTGGTTTGGGCAGCGCGGCTCTTGGCAATTTGACACCCCTTTCTGCTCAGACAGGATCATCGATCGCAAGCATTTTGCACCGATAGCAAACGTTAGCACAGCTGGTCTGAGAAGAATCTGCTCTCGGTAAGAACTCGTTTGTAATGCGATACGAGTAGCTCCCATTCGATTGTGACAGTAATCACATGCATGTGAGACGTGAATCACAGATTCAAGTTTCCGCCGCGAGTAGAAATGACTTCTACATCCAGAGGTCAAGAAATGCTTTCAACGACTTCAGAGTATGCTCTCCGAGCTCTGGCGTACTTGGCGGCGCAGCCGCCTGGAACGGCCTTACTGGGACGCGATCTGGCCAAGGCCGCAGACGTTCCGGCCAACTATTTGTCCAAGATACTCCTGACTCTGAGAAACGCAGACCTCGTGGACACAACAAGAGGGCTCACTGGTGGTTATCGCTTGCACAAGCGCGCTGAGGAAATCTTCCTGATCGACATCGTTGAGTTGTTTGATGGTGTCTCACGGACCAAGCCGGCCTGTTTCCTGCGGCACCAGAAGCCCTGTTCCAGTGAAACACCTTGTCATGCGCACGATTTGTGGCGAGACGTGCAGTCGAGATACCTCGGTCTCTTGGTATCGACGCCCCTATCAGCACTCGCAGTATCCGTCGGCATTCCCGTCAGCAAGGTTACAGGAATGCGTCAGTCCACCGGGGGTCAACAATGAGCGCGTCTTTGCGACGAACATTCGGTGTCATGACTGAGTTTTGCGTTCGCGGGCTGTTTCTACTGACGGTCTTCACGGTTTCAGAGTTCGTGGGTGTTTCGTTTGTTCGGGCACAAGACGCGGCTGCGTTCTTCAAACAAAACTGCACCAGCTGCCACACGGTTGGCGGCGGACGGTTGACAGGGCCTGACCTGAAGGATGTGACGACGCGCAAAGATAGCCAGTGGCTCGTGCAGTTTCTGCAGAGCCCCAAGGCCATGATCGATAGTGGTGATCCCTATGCGCTTAAGTTGCAGACTGAAGCGCGGGGCGTGGTTATGCCGAATATCTCCGGCATCAACCCACAGCAGGCGCAGGCATTGCTGGACATGATCGCGGCCGAATCCAAACTGTCACGCTCTCAATTTGCCGGGATGCAGATCAGCGATCGTCCACTCACAGTTCAGGATGTTGTTAAAGGAAAGCTCCTGTTTCTCGGAGAGCAGCCATTGAGCGCGGGTGGACCCGCTTGTATCTCGTGCCACACGGTTCGAGGGCTCACGCTGCTGGGCGGTGGACGACTCGGCCCCGACCTGACACGCGTTTACGAGCGGCTGCAGGGACGCAAAGGGCTGTCCTCATGGCTCTCTACCCCTGCGAGTCCTACGATGGCGCCGGTTTTTAAGACGCACGCCATGCAACCGGAAGAGATTCTGTCTCTGGTTGCGCTGTTTGAAGACTCCGCCCGAAAAGGAGGAGAAGCGGATACGACTCCGGTTCTCAATTTCTTCCTTCTCGGTGTTGGCGGGATGGTCCTGGGGTTGGTTTCTCTCGATCTGGTCTGGAAAAAGCGTTTTCGCGGCGTTCGTTGGAGCTTGGTTCACAAAGAGAACGGGCACAACGGAAACGGCCACACGGAAAACCGAGGTGAACGATGAAGTTGCGGGACCCAATTTCATGGATTCGCGACGATGTTGATCCGAAGCTACGCAGCTGGGAGGAGTTCTATCGGAACCGCTGGCAGCACGACAAGATTGTGCGTTCAACGCACGGCGTCAACTGCACAGGCGGTTGCACCTGGCAGATCCATGTCAAGGACGGCATCGTCACCTGGGAGATGCAGGGCCTCGACTACCCCATGCTGGAACACGGATTGCCGCCCTACGAACCGCGCGGATGCCAACGCGGCATTTCCTATTCCTGGTATCTCTACAGCCCGTTACGCGTGAAGTATCCGTACGTGCGCGGAGCCCTGCTCGATCTTTGGAAGCAGGCCCGGGCGCAGCACGAAGACCCGGTCGATGCGTGGAAGTCCCTCGTCGAGAATCCCGAGGCGCGCCAGCGCTGGCAGCGGGCCCGCGGCAAAGGCGGCTTCCGGCGCTCCGACTGGGACACGATGCTCGAACTGATTGCCGCTGCGAATATCTACACCATTAAGAAGTATGGCCCGGACCGCATCGCGGGCTTCTCCCCGATCCCCGCAATGTCCATGATCAGCTACGCATCGGGTGCGCGCATGCTGCAGCTGATGGGCGGAGTTGCTCTTTCTTTTTACGACTGGTATTGCGATCTTCCTTCTGCGTCACCAGAAACATGGGGCGAGCAGACCGACGTGCAGGAGTCAGCGGACTGGTACAACGCGAAGCTACTTGCAGTCATGGGTTCGAATCTAAACATGACGCGCACGCCGGACTGCCACTTCGCCGCCGAAGCCCGTCACAACGGATCGAAGATGTGGGTCTTCACCCCGGATTTCGCGCAGGTGTCGAAGTATGCCGACGAATGGGTGCAAATCAATGCTGGCCAGGACGGAGCTTGGTGGATGGCGGTCAATCATGTCCTGCTCAAAGAATTCCACCATGAGAAGAAGGTTCCGTATTTCCTGAAGTACGCCAAACAATACACCGACTCGCCCTACTTGGTCGAACTCACCGAACATGATGGGAAGTGGCAGGCGGGACAGCTTCTGCGGGCAAATCGGCTCTCCACGTACCAAAACGTCGAGAACGGCGACTGGAAGTTCTTGATGTGGGACGCCGCGGATAACCGGCCGAAGATGCCAATGGGCAGCGTAGGGTTTCGGTGGGGGAAAGAGAAAGGTAAGTGGAACCTCCTTAAGAAGGATGGCCTTGATGGTTCCACAATCGATCCCGTTCTCTCCTTCATCACGCAATGCGACACAGTGGTCGGGGTCGCGTTCAATGATTTCGGCGAAGGCCGGACGGTACTACGCTCGGTTCCGGCACGCAAGGTGAAGACTGCAGATGGTCAGGTCGCGACGGTCACCACGGTCTACGATTTGCTGATGGCGCAGTATGGCGTGGCGCGAGGACTAACCGGAGACTATCCCGCAAACTACGACGATGAGAGCCAGTCTTACACGCCCGCGTGGATGGAGAAATACACCGGACTCAGCCGACAGGTGCTCATCCGGTTTGCGCGGGAGTGGGGCAATACCGCAGAACTCACGAGCGGCAAATGCACGGTCATTATCGGCGCGGGAATTAACCACTGGTATCACGCGAACCTGATGTACCGTTCCGCAATTCATGCACTGATGTTCTGCGGTTGTATTGGAGTCAACGGTGGTGGACTCGCGCATTACGTCGGCCAGGAAAAGCTGGCGCCAGGGGAGTCGTGGGCAGCAATTGCGTTCGGTCGTGATTGGATGCCCGCTATCCGTTTGCAGAATGCGCCCAGTTGGCACTACGTCCACACCGATCAATGGCGCTACGAGCGAGACTTCACCGATTACCATACGGTTCCGCCGACGAATGGCAACGGGTCTTCTTCGAGCCATCTAGCACATGGCCACACCATGGACACGCAGGTGCGAGCGGTCCGTTCCGGTTGGCTGCCGTTTTATCCGCAATTCCAGAAGAACTCGCTCGAAGTCGTGAAGGAAGCGGAGGCCGGCGGGGCGAAGACTCCGGAGGCGGTGGTCGATCACGCTGTACGTCAGCTCAAAGACCGCAAGCTGAGATTCTCGGTCGAAGATCCCGACGCTCCGGAGAACTGGCCACGCGTTTGGTACATCTGGCGTGGCAATGCCCTGATGGCCAGCGCGAAAGGGCATGAATACTTCCTGAAGCACTACCTGGGCACACACACCAATGCGATCTCGGACGAGACGCTGGCCGAAGGCGCAGCGAAGGAAGTGGAATGGCACAAGAACGCGCCACAGGGAAAGATGGACCTGGTGGTGGACCTCAATTTCCGCATGGATACGTCGGCCTTGTACTCCGACATTATCCTGCCGGCCGCCACCTGGTACGAGAAGGCTGACCTCAACTCGACCGACATGCATAGCTTCATCCACCCGCTGTCGAAGGCTGTGCCTCCAGCGTGGGAGTCACGAAGTGACTGGCAGATCTTCCGTTCAATCGCAAAGAAGTTCTCGGAGTTAGCCGAAAAACATTTTCCGGAGCCCGTACGCGATATCGTGGCGTCGCCGCTTGCGCACGATTCCGCGGCCGAGATTGCGCAGTCGGACATGAAGGATTGGCTGCACGGAGAGATCGAGGCCATCCCCGGAAAAACGATGCCCGCGTTGAAGGTGGTAACGCGAGATTACAAAAATCTCTACAACCAGTACATCTCATTTGGGCCCCTCGTTCGATCGAACGGGCTTGGGGCACATGGAACACATTACAACGTGGAGGACGAGTACGACCACGCGTTGCAGGCTTCACCGGTTACCTCCTGGGCGGGAAACAAATATCCGTCGCTCTTTGAAGACGAGCAGGTCTGCAATAAGATCCTGCAGTTTGCGACCGTAACCAATGGCGAACTGGCATATCGCTCGTACAAAAATATTGAGGAGAAGACCGGCGTGCCGGTCGCGCATCTGGCGGAAAAGAATCGCGGAGTTCGCATCGACTATAAGGATCTGCAAGCCCACCCCCATCGCTTGCTCAACAGCCCCATGTGGTCGGGGCTAACCGAAAATGGGCGAGCCTACTCACCCTTTACCTACAACGTAGAGTGCTCGGTCCCATGGCGAACGCTTACGGGGCGCCAGCATTTCTATCTTGATCATCCTCTTTATATACAGTTTGGCGAGAACCTCCCGGTTTACAAGCCAAAGCCGCTGCCGACACAGTATGCCGACCTGCAATTCAGCAAGGAGATTGGACCGACCAAGATGCTGAATTATCTGACCCCGCATGGCAAGTGGCATATTCACTCGACCTACGGCGACAACCAGCGCATGACCACCCTTTCCCGCGGCGTCGAACCGTTCTGGATCAATGACAAGGACGCTGCCGAGATCGGAATAGAAGACAACGATTGGGTTGAGGTACACAACGACAATGGCGTCGTCGTAACCCGTGCTGCGGTGAGTGCGCGAATTCCGCGGGGCATTTGTATTCAGTACCACTCACCGGAACGGACATATTCGGTGCCTACCTCCCCGCTGCGCGGGCATCGTCGCGCCGGAGGCCACAACAGCCTCACTCGAACACGTCTGAAGCCGAACCTGATGGCCGGCGGATATGGGCAATTTACTTTTCACTTCAACTATTGGGGACCGACGGGATGCAACCGAGACACTCATGTGTTGGTGCGCAAGCTTCCAGAATTGAAATGGTGATCCATTCGAGCCACGAACGCGACTAGAGACGGAAAAACAATCATGAATGTACGCTCACAAGTTTCGATGGTGTTCCACCTCGACAAATGCATTGGCTGCCACACCTGCTCGATCGCCTGCAAGAACATCTGGACCGATCGCAAGGGCACGGAATACATGTGGTGGAACAACGTGGAGACGAAGCCTGGTACCGGCTATCCCACGAAGTGGGAGGACCAGGAGAACTACAACGGCGGCTGGCAATTGAAGGATGGCGAACTTCAACTCAAGTCGCAAAATAAGTCGAATGCGCTATTCCGGATCTTTCACAACCCCAACCAGCCGTCCATGGACGACTATTACGAGCCGTGGACCTACGACTACCAGAACCTGTTCAACGCTCCCGAGGGCCCTGACCAGCCGACGGCGAAGCCGATTTCAATGGTCACGGGCGAGTACATCAATGTGGAAGCAGGGCCGAACTGGGATGACGATCTCGGTGGGTCGCCAGTTTACGCGAAGAACGATCCCAATCTCGAAGGGCTAACACCCGAACAGCGGGAACAACTGTTTGCCACCGAGCGCCTGGTATTTTTCTATTTCCCCCGAATCTGCAATCACTGTTTGAATCCTTCGTGCGTCGCGGCCTGTCCCTCCGGAGCTCTCTATAAGCGCGGCGAAGACGGCATCGTTCTGATCGACCAGAAGCGTTGCCGCGGATGGCGCGCCTGCGTGGCGGCTTGCCCATACAAGAAGACGTTCTACAACTGGTCGACGGGAAAATCAGAAAAGTGCATCCTGTGCTTCCCGAGGCTCGAAACCGGACAGGCGCCCGCATGTTTTCATTCGTGCGTGGGCCGCATCCGGTATCTGGGCGTCGTGCTCTATGACGCGTCCCGGATTGAGGAAGTCGCGAAACTTCCTGACGACCAGCTAATCGAGGGGCAACGCTCGCTGATTCTAGATCCGTTCGATCCCGAGGTGATTGCCGGGGCTCGCGCCAGCGGACTTCATGAATCGGTCGTTGAGTCTGCGCAGAAGTCACCAGTCTACAAGTTCGTAAAGATCTGGAAGCTCGCTCTCCCCCCTCATCTCGAATTCCGCACGCTGCCCATGTTGTTCTATGTTCCCCCGCTTTCGCCAGTTATGGCGAGCAAGGAAGGCGGCTTGATCGATCACGTTTCAGGCGATCTATTTCACGACATTGAACAATCGCGAGTCCCGGTGGCTTATCTGGCCAAGCTGATGGGCTGTGGACAAGAAAATAAGGTCCGCTATGCGTTGCGCAAGCAGAAAGCGGTCCGCTGGTACCGGCGCGCACTCACGGTCGGCGACGTAACTATGGATGTCGCAAATCGCATGTTAGCGGAGGCGGATTGCTCCATCGAAGAAGCCGAATCGATCTATCAGCTTACTTCTCTCTGCACGTTTGAAGATCGTTTCGTGATTCCGCCCATGCACCGGGAGGAAGCGCTCGAGATGATGCGCGACCCTCTGGAACACAAGGCGAGTGCCGGCTTCGGCTTTGTGAGCGGACCGCAGAGGGGGATGTAAATGGCCGATCTGTATCAAGCTTTCGCTGCCTTGCTGACATATCCCGAGAAAAATTACCGGCAGCACGTCCAGTCCGCCCAAAGCCTCGCTCCCGCGGAGTGCGGTGAACTGCTGGCGCAATTCGCGGAGTCAATCAAGGGGCTGCAGATATGGGAGTTGGAGGAACTATTTACTCGGACATTTGACATGAATCCGGTGTGCTCGCTGGAACTTGGCTGGCATTTGTTCGGCGAGAACTATGAGCGTGGCTTGTTGCTGGTGCGCTTGAGGGAAGAGCTACGGCGGTACGAGATCCCGGAATCGACAGAGCTACCCGACCACCTCACGCATGTTTTGAAATTACTAGGCCGCATGGATCACGCGGGAGCGGAGGATTTCGCAGCTGCATGCGTGCTGCCTGCACTGAGCAAGATGATTGCCGCAATCGAAGGCAAGGGGAATCCTTACCAGCCTGTCCTGCTGGCAATTCAAGCATTCCTCCGAATTGAGGTTCCGGAAATTCCATTGACTGCAGAAAGTCAAGAACCTCTGCTCAAGGTGCTGGCATGAGAGGCGCGATCGATGACTAACGCGACGATGAGCCAACTGCTTTTTGTAATGCTGCCTTACGTAGCGCTGTTCATGTTCTTCATAGGAACAATCATGCGCTACCGCAAGGCGCCGTTCTCCTACTCCAGTCTGTCCTCGCAGTTTTTGGAAAACAACCAGCACTTCTGGGGAGTCACTGCGCTGCACTACGGCATCATCACCATTCTTTTCGGACACCTGATGGGCCTGCTGATTCCACGCCAGGTGTTGTTGTGGAACAGCATTCCGCTGCGCCTGTATGTGCTGGAGACCTTTAGCCTGGCTTGCGCATTATTAGCCTTGGTCGGATTGCTGGGCACAATTGAGCGTCGCATTCGTTACCCCAAGGCACGAAAGGTGACCAGCCCTGTCGACTGGATCATCGAGATCATGCTGATCCTTCAAGTGATCGCGGGTATCTACGTGGGCGTCTTTCGCCCGTGGGGAACGGCGTGGTACTCGATCTCGGCAGCTCCCTATCTTCGCTCGATCTTCTTCTTGAGCCCCGATATTAGCTACATCGCAACCATGCCGTGGATTGTGAAATTGCACGTTATTAATGCGTGGTTGATCGTGGGCTTATTCCCATTTACCCGATTAGTCCATGTGCTGGTGGCCCCCCTTCCTTATCTATGGCGCAAGCCGCAGTTGGTCCGTTGGTACGGAATTCGGATACTACCGCTTCGCGGACGAGGCGTGAGCAGCGCAAGAGGCTGACGAATGAAGGAAACGGCCAATCACTCGAGAGTGCGCAAGTATCTCGGAAGCGCATTCTTGACTCTCGTGCTCCTAACCGCGCTCGCCTTCAGCCTGCTCGTATTGGTGCCGAAATTCAGTGCCTACGCCTTGCCCGGAAACCAACGCGGCTATGAACCTGCGCAACCGATTGCCTTTTCCCATCGACTACATGCCGGCGAGTTGCAGGTGCAATGCCTGTATTGCCATTCGGGAGCGGAACGGAGTCGGCACGCCGGAATTCCCGCGACGAATGTGTGCATGAACTGCCATCGCTTTGTTTCCGCATCCCTGGGAGCGATCCGCGCCGAGGATGCGGCAGCGAAGAAGGAAGGACGTGAGCCTCGCCGGATCGTCTCACCAGAAATTCAGAAAATCTACGACGCACTCGCCATCACGGATCAGATGAAGCCTGAACCGACCAAAGAGTCAAGGCCCATTCAATGGGTCAAGGTTCATAACCTCCCCGATTTCGTTTATTTCGATCATCGTCCGCATGTGAATGCAGGTGTTGCTTGCCAGAAATGTCATGGGCAGGTGGAGACCATGGAGCGCGTCCGCCAGGTTGAAGACCTGAGCATGGGATGGTGCGTGAATTGCCATCGCGCAGTCGATCGGACCGGACTGGATGGCAAAGGAAATTTCACAGCCGCCTCGGCTCCAGCCGCACACGGGAATACACCGGTAACCCACCGGGTGTACGCCTCGATCGACTGCAGCACTTGCCACTACTGAGGAGAGTTACGTGAGCAGCGGGAACAAACATTATTGGAAGGCGTTGGAGGAAAAAGAAGGCGGACCGGAGTTTCTCATGGACGCCGCACAGGACCTCGTAGAGCGCGGTCCGCGGCAGTTCGGCCGCCGCGATTTCCTGAAGGCGGCGGGATTCACGGTGGGCGTCGCATTTGCCACCGGATGCAGCCGTGCGCCACTGCAAAAAGCGATTCCTCTGCTCTCACAGCCGGAAGAGATCGTTCCGGGTCGCTCCTTGTTTTATGCGTCGACCTGCAGCGGATGCAACGCTGGTTGCGGCGTGCTGGCCAAGGTTCGGGACGGTCGCCCCATCAAGTTGGAGGGAAACCCCGAACATCCATTCTCACAGGGTGGGCTATGCGCGACCGGGCAGGCTTCGATCTTGGGACTCTACGATTCCCACCGACTGCAGCATCCTTTGAAGCAAGGTAATAAGACGGATTGGGAAGTAGCAGACCGGGAGATCCTGACACACTTGGCGTCGATTCGCAGCCAACACGGCGCCGTGCGATTCCTCACGGGAACGATCACCAGCCCAAGCGTTCTCGCCGCAATGCAAGAATTTCTGAAGAGCTTTTCCGATTCGCGCCACGTCGCGTATGACCCGCTTTCGAACTCGGCGATCCTGGATGCATACCAGCAAACTCATGGCACGAGATTGCTGCCGCACTTTCACTTTGAAAAGGCTGAGGTGATCGCTAGCTTCGACGCTGATTTTTTGGGCACCTGGATTTCGCCGGTAGAGTTCACGACGGCATATCGGGCCGGCCGGAATCTCGAAGAAAAACGCGTTTCCTATCACGTGCAGTTCGAGCCTCGGATGAGCTTGACTGGCAGCAAAGCCGATCGACGCTTTGCGGTGGCGCCATGCGACTTTGGAGTTCTGTTAACGCACTTGACCAGGCTTGTGGCAAAGAGAGCCGGCATCTCGCTGGATTGGGCAGAGCCTGATGCATCGTCAGTACCGAGGAACTGTCTTGATGAACTGGCGGACCGGCTCTGGCGAGCACGCGGGCGCAGCCTGGTGGTGTGCGGCTCCCAGGCGATTCAAGAGCAGGTGCTCGCGAATTATCTGAATCACCTGCTTGGCAACTATGGAGCCGCGATCGAGTTGGATAACCCTTCTCTCCAAGCGCAGGGGAATGATCAAGACCTCGAAAGTCTCATCGCTGAATTGCAAACCGGAAAGGTTGACACGCTGTTTGTGTACGGGGTGAACCCCGCATTCGATTTGCCGGGCGATCGATGGAGAGAGGCACTGAGCAAAGTGCCACTGCTGGTGAGTTTCAGCCAGCGAATGGATGAAACCGCCTCCTTGGCGGGCTACGTTGTGCCGGAGCCGCACTTTCTCCAGTCCTGGAACGACACGGAAGCGGTCAGCGGCATCGCCAGCATATCGCAACCAACCGTGCATCCCTTTGCAGAAACGCGATCGCTACTCGAAACGCTCTCCGTGTGGAATGGCAAATCAAACTCTGGTTACGAATTGCTGCGTGACTTCTGGAGAGCAAGAGTATTTCCGCGCCAGAAAAAAGAACCAAACTTTGATGCTTTTTGGGATCGCAGTGTTCACGATGGCTATGCCGAAGTCGCACCTGCAGTAGTCAAAACGAAGCCGTTCGACCTTCGGGCAGTTCAGCCGATTCTGCGCTCTTCAGCGAATGCGAACTCGCTCGCACTTGTCTTGTACCCAACCCTATCAATGCTTGACGGGCGCAATGCCTACAACCCATGGTTGCATGAGTTGCCCGATCCAATCAGCAAAGTCACTTGGGACAACTATGCGAGCCTTTCTCCCGCCACCGCAAAGAAGCTTGGGGTAAACAACGGCGATATCATTCGCATAGATGCGTCAGCCAAGAATCTCAAACAACTTGAATTGCCGGCTTATATTCAACCCGGACAGCATGACGACGTTGTTGCTGTCGCTCTTGGTTATGGCAGCAGGTTGAGCTCACGCTTCGCGAAAGTTGGTCCGCAGTGGATTGATGCCCTCCTCAGTGTCGGTGAAAACGGCCTCGTCGGGCAGAATGCCGCCTCCTATCTTGAATTAAAAGACGGTGCACTCCGCTACGCGTCCACCCAAGTTGCCCTCAGTCGGACTGAAAAACAGCGAGAACTCGCCTGCACGCAGATTCACAACACGCTCAACGTCCCCGAAAAGCTCAGGCCCGCTGGTAGCGGACCTCGATCCATCGTCCAGGAAACGACGCTCGCAGCGTTCTTGAAAGATCCCCATTCCGGTGTGGAAGACGATGAGGAGAAAGAAGACCTGTGGCCGACCGATCACCCCTATGCCGGCCCGCGTTGGGGCATGGTGATTGATCTCAACGCTTGCACCGGCTGTTCTTCATGTGTCATTGCCTGCCAGGTGGAAAATAACATCCCGGTCGTGGGCCGCGATGAGGTGCGACGAAATCGTGAGATGCACTGGATGCGCATCGACCGTTATTACTCCGAATCTGATGATGGCCAGGTCGATGTAGCTCACCAGCCACTAATGTGCCAGCAGTGCGAGAACGCTCCCTGCGAAACCGTGTGTCCGGTGCTGGCGACCGTGCACAGCGAAGATGGACTGAATCAGCAAGTCTATAACCGCTGCGTGGGCACTCGCTACTGCGCCAATAACTGCCCCTACAAGGGGCGCCGCTTTAACTGGTTCAACTACTCGCATGACGATCATCTTCAGAATCTCGTCCTCAATCCCGATGTCACGGTGCGCTCGCGAGGAGTCATGGAGAAATGCACCTTTTGTGTTCAAAGGATTCAGGAAGCAAAGATCGAAGCCAAACGGCGCGGCGAGAACGTCGTAGATGGAGCCGTTCAAACTGCTTGCCAGCAATCGTGTCCGGCGCATGCCATTTACTTTGGCGACCTGAACGATCCGAACAGCCGCGTGAGCAAGATGATGCAAAACCCCCGCCGCTATCGTGTTCTGGAAGAACTGAATGTCCGGCCCGCCGTGGGATATCTCACCGTGGTTCGCAACCGAGACCAGGAGAGCAAGGAAGAACAGCATGGCTGATGCCGTACTCACCCTCCGCCCGCCCCTGATCGACGGCGACAAATCGATCGCGCAGGTGACACATGACGTCTGTGCGCCGATGGAGGCGCGTCCCAGCGGCTTGTGGTGGCTTGCCCTGGCCGCTTCTTCATCTTTATTACTGCTGGGCGCTCTGGCCATCGGGTATCAGATCGCGGTTGGCGTCGGCACATGGGGCCTGAACCGCACGATCGGATGGGCCTTTGACATCACCAACTTCGTATTCTGGATCGGTATCGGACACGCTGGAACCTTAATCTCGGCAGTCCTATTTCTGTTTCGGCAACGTTGGCGCACGTCAGTGAACCGTGCCGCAGAAGCGATGACCATCTTCGCCGTGATGTGTGCCGGCATCTTTCCCATCATTCACACAGGCCGGCCGTGGTTTGCCTACTGGTTGTTCCCATATCCAAACACACGTGGCTCACTGTGGGTGAACTTCCGATCGCCCCTCGTGTGGGACTGTTTTGCGATCTCTACCTACTTCACGGTGTCGGCAATGTTCTGGTTCATCGGCCTGCTGCCAGATCTCGCGACGATCCGGGACCGTGCGACCGCGAAATGGCGCCGCAGACTCGCAGGCATTCTCAGTCTCGGATGGAATGGGTCCTATCGCGGATGGCAGCGGTACGAAGTCGTCTACCTGCTGCTGGCGGGCTTGGGAACGCCGCTCGTGATCTCGGTACACACCATTGTGAGTTGGGACTTCGCCACATCAGTGTTACCGGGCTGGCACGCCACCTTATTTCCTCCGTATTTCGTGGCGGGCGCGATCTTTTCCGGCATGTCGATGGTGCTGACACTGATGATCATTGCCCGGAAGTTGATGCGTCTCGAGGACTACATCACGCTGCGTCACATCGACCGGATGGCGAAGCTGGTCATTCTTACCAGTTGCATTGTCGGACTCTCGTATGCAACAGAGTTTTTCATCGCTCTTTACTCTGGAAGTTCTTACGAACAGTTTGTATTCCTGAACCGGGCGATGGGGCCGATGTTCTGGGCGTATTGGACGATGGTGAGCTGCAACCTGCTGATCCCTCAGCTCCTGTGGTTCCGCCGAATTCGTGCGTACGTGCCGGCAGTGTTCGTTATTTCAATATTCGTGAATATCGGAATGTGGTTTGAGCGTTTCGTCATTATTGTGACGTCGCTTTCCCGTGATTTTCTGCCCTCCAACTGGTTTCATTACGCTCCGACCCGGATAGAAATCGCGACTTTGATGGGAAGCTTTGGACTGTTCTTCACACTGTTTCTCCTCTTCTGCCGCTTTGTGCCTGTGATCGCGGTAGCAGAAGTCAAGGGCGTCCTCAAGTACGGTATATCCCACGAGGAGGGCGATTCATGAGTAAGCGACTGTTCGTGGGGGTATTCGAAAACGAGCAGGACACGTTGGCGGCGGTTCGGGCTTCGCGCCAGCGCGGATTCAAGATCGTCGACGTATATGCGCCGTATGCAGTTCATGGACTCGAAGAAGCCATGGGCCTTGCACCGTCACGCTTGCCCTGGATTGTGTTTGCTCTGGGGCTGCTCGGAGCCGGACTGAAGGTTTGGTTTGAGTTTTGGACTACAGCCATCGATTGGCCGGTCAATGTGGGCGGCAAGCCATTCAATTCTTTACCGGCATTCATTCCAGTGACGTTTGAGGTCATGGTCCTGTTCGCTGCTGTTGGCGCGGTCCTCTCTTTCTTCTTCGTCTGCCGCCTGTTCCCAGGAAAAAGAACACTACTCCCTGTTATTGGTGTCACTGATGATCGTTTTGCCTTAGTGCTGGAGGAGACCGATTCCCGATTCGAGCCCACTGAGGTCCAGAAGATGTTCGAAACGCTGCATGCCATTCACGTCGAAGAGCAGATTACCGCGGAGCCTGAGTGATGGGCCGCATCGTCCTCAACGCATTTCTGTTGGCAGCTTTGCTGATCTCAGTTGGCGCGAGCTGGTTGCTAACACCGAACCCGGCTCGCCCGAATTTTGAGTTCTTGCCGCAGATGGCTCATGCGCCGCGTTCAAATGCGTTCTCGCCGAATCCAAACTTCAGCAATGGAGCGACCCTGCAACGCCCCGAGCCGGGGACCATTCCACGCGAATTGATGCCGCTGCACTATGCCGTCACTCCGCAGGACGCGAACCGCGCCGGACACGAATTGCAAAATCCACTCTCGGTAGACAACCAGCGGGCCCGTGACCGCGGCGGTTTCGTCTTTGCGAACTACTGCGCGGTTTGTCACGGGGCGGGTGGAGCAGGAAACGGCCCCGTCGCGCAGCGGGGTTACCCACCGCCTCCATCATTGTTAGCCGAACATGCCGAGAAGATGAAGGATGGGCAGCTATTTCACATTCTCACGTACGGACAGAACAACATGCCTTCCTACGCTAGCCAGCTGTCGCGTGACGATCGCTGGAATGTGATCTTGTACGTGCGCGCGATGGAAGCCGCCGCCGCAGCGCCATCGCCTGCATTAGGTCCGGCACCGACTCCGGTCAAAGCCGATGCCCGCATCCAGACCGCAGGCGCGGGAGCTCAACCATGAATGCACGCGATTTCACTTTCGAAGCTAAGCCGCTGCTACTCCGTCGTGCACAAACGTTAGCGGTTGTCGGCGGATTAACGTTTATTGCGGGTCTCTATTTAGCTCCCCAGAGAATTTGGTTGAACCTCTTGCTGGTCAGTTACTACCTGCTCGGCTTGGCGTTGGCCGGCGCAGCATGGATTACGGTGCAGTACGTCAGCGGCGCTCACTGGAGCACTGCACTTCGGCGCGTTCCCGAAGCCATGGCTACTCTGCTGCCGATTGCAGCACTGGGCATGATTGCGGTTTTTGTCTTTAAACCTGCGCTTTATTCATGGACGAATGGCCTCGCGAGCGAGGGGGGAGCAATCGGATTCAAACGCGCTTGGTTGAGTTTGCCATTCTTTCGCGCCCGCGCCATTTTTTATGTCCTGGGCTGGCTCGGCTTCATCTGGGCACTACTGCGGACATCGCGAACGCAAGACTCAGATGGAGAACTACGACATACGCATTCCAGCCGCCGACTGGCGGCTGCGTTTCTGGTCTTTTTCGGAATCACGTTTTGTCTGGCGAGCTTCGATTGGATCATGTCGCTTGAACCCGAATGGTCTAGCACTATTTTCGGCTTCTACAATTTTGCCGGTCTTTTTGTCAGTGGTCTGGCGGCGCTCGTTCTCTTGCTCGTTTGGTTGCAGCGGTCGAGCCCGATGCGAAACGTCATCACGCAGCAGCATCTGCATGACCTTGGCAAGCTGCTGTTCGGGTTCAGTACCTTCTGGGCTTATCTCTGGTTCAGTCAGTACATGCTGATCTGGTATGCCAATGTGCCCGACGAGACCGTCTACTATATTCGCCGGTTACACGGTTTCTGGCAGCCGCTGTTTGTTCTGAGCTTCTTCTTGAACTGGGTAGTCCCGTTCTTCGCTCTATTGCCGCGATTGAATAAACAGAGGCCCGCTGTGCTGGTACGGGTGAGCATCGTTCTGTTGGCCGGACGCTGGCTGGACCTCTGCCTGATGATCATGCCGCCATTTTCTGGCGGACAACCCCATATCGGAATCTGGGAAGTCGGAATGGCGGCGGGGTTAGCGGGAGTGTTTCTGCTCGGACTGTTCGCAGGGCTTCGCAGGGCCCCGCTTGTACCGGTTCGCGATCCGTACCTGGCGGAGAGTCTTCATTACCATGCCTGAATTTCGATTGTCGTTGACGAGAGCGCGTGATGGCGAGGAAACGACTGTGAGCGTAATCGAGAAAGAGGTCGTGGACAGCGTGTCCGGGATCGAGTCGCCTGGAGTTCGCACCGGTTTGCTGGCGCAACGCGAATCGGCTGTTGCCAACCTGGCTGCCGGCGTTCAGAACATGCATCCAGCCTATTTCGCGATGGTCATGGCTACCGGGATTGTGGCAATCGGCTGCCAGCTAAATGGTTTGCGACTTATCGCGATAGGCCTCTCGTATTTGAATGTCGGAATATTCGTCGTGTTGTGGACATTCACGATCGTCAGGGCCACAGTATTTCCTCGAAATTTCTTTAACGATCTCATTGATCACAAACGTGGGCCCGGGTTCTTCACCATCGTCGCGGGAACCAGCGTGTTGGGGCGGCAACAAATCATCATCTTCGGACACTACACTGCGGCGATTGTGCTGTGGTTTGTCGCCGTGCCACTGTGGGCCGGTTTCACCTACGCAATCTTTACCGGCTTTACGGTCAAAGAAGACAAGCCCTCGCTCGCGGAAGGCATTCACGGGGGCTGGTTAATTGCCGTGGTAGCGACGCAGGCAGTGTCGAGCCTGGGCACGCTTCTAGCCCGCCAGTTTCCAACCCACGAAACTGAAATGCTCTTCTTCTCGCTCTCGATGTGGTTGTGCGGGGGAATGCTATACATCTGGGTTATTTCGTTGATCTTTTATCGGTACACGTTCTTTCGTTTCCTGCCCTCTGATCTCATGCCTCCTTACTGGATCAACATGGGAGCGATGGCGATCTCAACGCTCGCCGGCGCGAACCTGATCCTAAGCTCCTCGCGAGCGTCTTTTCTCACTGCGCTGCTGCCGTTCCTGAAGGGCTTTACCGTGTTCTTCTGGGCAACCGCCACGTGGTGGATCCCGATGCTGGCGACGCTCGCGATCTGGCGTCACGTATACAAGCGGTTTCGGCTCGCTTACGACCCGCTTTATTGGGGCGCAGTATTTCCTCTCGCCATGTACACGGTCAGCACGCACCAGCTGGCGCAAGCGCTGGACCTGCCATTCCTGCTGTGGATTCCGCATTCGTTCGTATATGTCGCTCTAGTTGCGTGGCTGGCGACCTTTGCAGGATTGCTGTGGACGATAAGGGGTTTGAGAGTTGCCACGAAAGGAGTTGCGCTGTGAACCAATTCAAAGGGACTCCTAACGGCAGTCTTTTTGCAGCCACCCTGGGATTCGGCGCCGGATTTGCGGCGGTTGCCCTATTTGGGCCGACCGCCAGCAGATTCCAGGAAGTGATGCATCTGTCACCGATCATGGTGGGCTTCCTCGTTTCGGCGCCTGCGCTTTCCGGATCGCTACTGCGTATCCCGTTTTCGGCGTGGGTAGACACCACTGGGGGCCGTAAGCCGTTTCTGGTTTTGCTGAGTCTATCGCTGTTGGGAATGGCCGGACTATTGGGAGTCATTACTGCTTATTATCCTGACCACCTGTCACGGAGTCTTTATCCTCTCCTTTTGGTGCTTGCCGTCCTCTGCGGTTGCGGCATCGCCACATTTTCGGTTGGCATCAGCCAGGTTTCTTACTGGTTTCCTCAAAGTAAACAAGGCCGAGCCCTGGCCATTTACGGCGGAGCAGGCAATCTCGCTCCCGGACTATTCTCGTTCCTGCTACCCGTCGCGCTGGCCAGCCTAGGGCTGGCCAAGTCGTATGCCGCCTGGTTTATCTTCTTGCTTGCCGGCACGGTGCTCTATGCCTTCCTTGGCCGCAATGCGTGCTTCTTTCAGCTCCTGGATGCAGGGCTCGATCCAGCCGAAGCTCGGCGGCGTGCGCTGGCGAACGGCCAATCCCTATTTCCTGCCGGCAGCTTAGTCCAGAGCCTCAAAGTTTCAGCGCGCGCTTGGAAAACTTGGGCGCTTGTGTGGGTCTATTTCACGACCTTCGGTGGCTTCATTGCACTGACCGCCTGGTTCCCAACTTACTGGCGCTCGTACTTCGGCGTGAGCGCGGTGAAAGCTGGATTGCTCACGGCGCTTTACTCAGTATTGACGTCCGCCATTCGAATTGGCGGTGGAATGCTCTCCGACCGGCTGCGCGAAGGTGGGGAAAACACTGCAATTCTGGCGCTGCTGATCATGGCAAACGGCGCGATCATCATGACTAGTGCAACCCAGTTGGAACTCGCCTTACCAGGCGAGATCCTGCTCGCCATTGGCATGGGTGTGTGCAATGCCGCGGTGTTCAAGCTCGTACCGCAGGAAGTCCCACAAGCGGTTGGCGGCGCCGTTGGTTGGGTAGGCGGATTGGGCGCGCTTGGCGGTTTTGTGATCCCTCCGATGCTCGGTTTTGCGGTCCACGATCTCGGCCAACGCGGATATGCAATCGGCTTCATCGTTTTTGTATTTCTGGCCATGTTTGGGTTGGGCGTGGTCTGGGTGCTGAAGTACACACGCGAGGAAGTAATTCCGCCTGGTCGCCCTGAATCGCCTCATCATCGTGATGTGGATGAAGAATTGCACGCGGTGCGCTAAGGAAAGCAACGATCGCGGGGCTCAAATTTGATTCGGCTGTGATGGAGTGCATATTTGAAATCTTCAATCATCGTCATCTTCATCCTGCTGGGCTGCTCCCTGGCATGGACCCAATCAGGTACTGCGAGCTCAGACTCTGATGATTTCATCAACAACTGGTTTCAGAGATCGTCGCGCGCCGAGTCCGAGCAGCCCCATTGGGCAGCCCCGATGTTCACGGTTACCCCTCGGCTGGTCCATTCAAATTCGGACAGCAATGATTATATTGCCCACCTCATAGTCAATTGTGCTCGGAAAGCGCGCTGATGCTCACCAGTGCCTCGCGTGCTAGATTTGAGTCGTGCGCGCTGAGATTGAAGAAGCCGTAGCGCTATTGCAACGTGGAGACGGCGCGGGTGTCGAACGGGCGCTGCAGTTGCTGCAGAATACTGTTTTCTCGTTCAGCATGCGCGTGTGCGGGCAAAGGGAGGATGCCGAAGACACAATGCAGGAAGTTCTGATGAAGTCAGTTTCGCACTTGCCCAAGTTCGACAATCCTAAGGCGCTTGTAGTTTGGTTGTACAAGGTGGCGAAGAATCGATGCTTGATGAATCGTCGTAAGAGCAAATTCGCTCCGGAGCATGAGCTATCGCTGGAGGAGCTGATGCCGGATCGCAAAGAACTGGATCGGCTCACTGCGGATGGTAGGGTCAACCCGGAATCCTTCGCAATCCGTGGTGAGCAAGCCTCACGGCTGCGGGAGGCCGTTCAGAAGTTACCGCCACAATATCGCATCGTCCTAGTGCTTCGCGACATGGAGGGACTCACGGACGATGAGGTTGCGGAGATCACTGGCGTTCGTGCTGGGACCGTACGCGTACGGCTGCACAGAGCCCGCTTGTTCGTCAGGAAAGAATTGATGCGGACTTCGATGACACACAGCGGTAAGACTCTTCACGAGCAGAGACGCCCAAGTAAGGAAGTCCGACCCGCACGTTGCAAGGCGATGTTCGCTGAACTCTCGGATTATCTAGACGAGCGCTTAGACGATTCTTTCTGCGAAGAGCTGGAGCGGCACTTCGAGGACTGCGCTCCATGTAGAGTGTTCCTGGCCAGTCTTGCGGCTACGATTGAACAGTGCAAAACCCTACCGGCAGATGGTCCCGACCGCAACAAAGCCCTAGACCTCTGCCGGCAGTTGGTCAGCCACTATCAACGAACAATGGCGCGCAATTCAGACCAGCGCTCTATGTTCGCACCGCGCGAATAGAAGCGCGTTTCTCCCCTCGTATGTCCTGATAGGTCGACGACTTCATGAACGCCGTCCTCTCGACCGATTGGGTATGCCCTGCGCATTGCGCAGAACGAGTGTTTTGCCTGCCTTCTTGATCTCTCGTGCGATCAGAGCCTCCTGATCCTGCATCTTGATCTTGGAGCCAGTGACCTCAACATCATCACCCGTAGCAAAAGAAAACTGTTGGCTGGCGATGTAATCCGTGGGCCCAACATGCACCTCGATTGTGCCGGTGTCTGTTTTCAAGAAAAGGTGCGTCCCGTGCCAACCGCGCTCGCCATTCTCTTGAGTGATCCGATCGACCGTGCCCGACATGGTCACCTCGGTCTTGGGATCATAGTTGCTCATGTGCTTACCGGACCCCGGTCCCATCTGTGCTTGCGTGACGATACCAAACGTGGCAGCTAACAAAGAGAGCATGAGAATTCGAAACTTCATTGCTTTCCTCTGATAACGAAGTCACTTCCTATGTGAATAAACACAATCGCCGCCATTTTGTTACAGCATTGGGGATCGATCCGACCTACAGAATCGGACCGATCTGGTACTGAGCGTCCCGCTTCTGAGCCCCCAAAAATCCTTGTAACAAAAATTGGTTCGCTTGCATTTATTCGTGTTCCTTGCCGGTGGACTTCATAGGAGGCACTCATGATTGCAGCGCAAGTCGAGCTCACACATGCACTTAAGCAGCAACGCCAGTTTGTGGGTCGCACAGGAAGTGGCCACAATCTGATCCTGGATGACGCGGCGGGTGGAACTGGCGCCAAACCGATCGAGATGGTAGCGGTCGGCTTAGCCGGATGCACCGCATTTGACGTGATCACGATACTTCGTCAGAAGTACCACCAGAAGGTCACCGGATATCAGGTGCGCGTCGAGGCTGATCAGGCCGAACGTCCGCCGCAAGTCTTCACCAGTGTTCGAATCCATCACATCGTTACGGGTATTGGTATCGACGATGCAGCTCTCGTGGAAGCGATTCGGCTGTCCGAGGAGAAGTACTGCTCAGTGGGCGCGATGGTCCAAAAGTCGGCCATATTTCAGACGACCCACGAAATCATCGAGGACACTACATCTTGGCTTCATGTGGCTGAGTTGGCAGGAGTCGGGCGTTGACCCTCACTCGTCATCTCGCGCTCGCGCTTGCCGTCGGCGCGCTGCTACTTGCAACAGCGGCGGCGCAGAGTTCCGCTGCTCCGCTTACTCTGCGCGACGCGGCAAGTATCGCTCTAGAAAAGAATCCTCTTCGCAAGGCAGCTCTTGCGGATACGAAGGCGGCGTCGGCTGGAGTACGCGAAGCCCAATCGTTTCTTCTGCCGTATGTCACGTTTTCGGAACAGGCTACGCTCGGAAATGATCAGGTCTATGTATTTGGCAGCCGTTTGCGCCAGCAAAGATTTACGCAGGCAGACTTCGCTCTTAGCCAACTGAACACTCCTTCACCACTCGGCAATTTCACAACTCGTTTCGGTGGAACATGGAACCTGTTCGATTCATTTGCTTCTTGGCACGGAATCAATCGCGCCAAAGAAATGAATACAGCTGCCAGTCGTCAACTTGAACGCACGGAACAGGAAATCCTCTTTCGTGTTGTGCAGTCCTACTACGGTGTTCTGTTAGCTAAGAAACAGTTGGATGTAACCGAGCAATCCGAGAAGACGGCGAACTCGATCATGGATCGGAGCCAAGTTCGCTACGACGCTGGACTGGCGGTCGAGTCCGACCTCCTCAGCGCCAAGGTTCGTCTGGCCAGCCGCAAGCAAGATCTCATTCGCGCAAGAAACAATTTGGAACTGGCCCGAGCGCAGCTCAATACAGGCATGGGCGTGGCCGTGGATAACCCGTACGAACCCATAGACGCAATCACAGAGCGGATTCTGACCGCGAACTCGCTCCCGGAGTTGGAACAAAAGGCCCTCACGAATCGTCCCGATCTCAAGCGCATTGAAGCGCAGAGATCAGCGCAAGAACTCAGTGTCGCGATTGCCAAGTCGTCGTTCGGTCCACGTCTGAACGCCTTTGCTGGATGGGAAATGGACAATCCCACGTTCCTTGCGGGAGGCGGCGGCAATAACTGGCTGGGAGGAATCGAACTGCAGATTGACCTGTTCCAGGGTGGAGCAAAACGAGCTGCGCTATCACGCGAACGTGCCAATGCGGAAAAGATTGCGGCGTTGAAGCACGTGGCGAATGATGCGGTACGCCTGGAGGTCCGTCAGGCTTATTACGATCAAGACGCGAGCCGGCAGCAGGTGGAAGTAGCGCGGACCGCCATTACTCAGGCGCAGGAGAGTCTGCGCATCGATCAGGATCGCTACGACACCGGTCTGCTCACCATTACCGATCTTCTCGGAGCAGAGGAAGCTGCGCGACGAACGCAGGCCGATTTCTGGCAGGCGATCTATCAGTTTCACATCAGCTACGCCAACCTGGAGTTGGCCTGCGGAACCTTAAATTTACAGTCTCCGGTGGTAATGCCATGAATCTCACTCACCCTAACAGCCTGAAGAGCTCAATGCTCGTCGTGGGCAGTGCAGCTTTGGTTTCCATTGTTCTGATTTTGATGTTCGTCGGTTGTTCCAGCGAGCGACGAACTGTCAGCTCTGCACCTGAGACTGTAAGCGACCTCTCGGTGGTCTCAGCTCAGACCACGAACATTCCAGACGTAGTCGAAGCGGTGGGGACACTCCGGGCAGCCGAGACCAGCCAGTTGGCCGCTCAGATGATGGGCAATATTGTCCAGGTAAGAGTGCATGAAGGCGATCACATACAACGCGGGCAGGTGCTGGCTGTAATCGATGATGCACAGCCTCAGGCTGCGCTCGATCGCTCTACAGCTGCCGACCTCGCTGCTGAACAGGAGATTTCGGCGTCTGAATCTGACTTCACACTCGCCGAGGCGACCTTCAAACGCTATCAAACGCTGTACGACCGAAAATCTGTCAGCCCGCAGGAGTTCGACGAGATCAAAGCCCGCTATCAAGCCGCGCAAGCACGTCGCGAGATGGCTCGTGCAGGGCAGGCTCAGGCCAAGGCCGCACTCCAGCAAGCTCGTACGGCTCTGAGTTACACCCATATCCTGGCTCCATTCGACGGTCTGGTTACGGAAAAGAAGGCTGACGTAGGAACGCTCGCTACTCCCGGCATGCCCATCTTCACCGTCGAGGACCTACGGCGCTATCGGCTAGAGGCAACTGTGAATGAGACCGATCTCCGCTACGTGCGACAGGGAGAACCGGTGTCGGTCTTGATCGACGCGCTAGGGGAGCGAGAACTTAAAGGTAAAGTGACCGAGATCGTTCCTGCTGCAGATCCCGGAAGTCGAAGTTTCCTCGTGAAGGTGGAGCTGCCTTCTGATCCGGCGCTCCGATCTGGTCTATTCGGGCGAGCGCAATTCAGGCGAGGAGAACGGACGGGTTTGCTTATCCCGTGTACGGCCGTTGTCGAGCGGGGTCAACTGCAAGGCATTTACGTGCTGGATCAAAACCGGATCGCTGGGTTGCGGTACATCACTCTAGGCAAACCGGCGGCGCAGCAGGTCGAAGTACTCGCGGGCCTGCGAGCTGGAGAGACGCTGATCAGTGATCCGGGCAGCCGCGAACTCAGTGGCAAGAAGATCGAATCGCGTTAGGAGCGAGGAATGAGTGCTGACAACCAGAAACCGAATTTGGCAAACGGCGCCCACTCCGCTCTTCGCACCGCAGGACGGGTTGCCCATGGTTTCATTGACTCAAAACTCACGCCTCTCGTGATTGTGGCCGCCCTGCTCCTCGGGGCTTTCGCCATTCTGCAGACACCCCGCGAAGAGGAGCCACAAATCGTCGTTCCCATGCTGGACGTCTTCGTGCAGATGCCAGGAGCGTCGTCGCAAGAGGTTGCACAACGCGTCAGCCTTCCAATGGAGAAGTTGCTGCGCGAGGTTCCTGGGGTCGAATACATCTATTCGATCAGTCATCCAGGCATGAGCGTGGTGATCGTGCGTTTCTACGTGGCAACCAAAGAAGAAGACGCGATCATTCAGACCTACAACAAGCTCTACTCGAATTTTGATCGCATTCCGCCCGGAGTCTCACAACCGCTTATCAAGGTACGCTCCATCGATAACGTTCCGATCATGGCGCTCACACTTTGGGGGCAGAATTACGACTCTTATCGATTACGCCGTGTCGCCGGCGAGTTGGAAGACTCTCTAAAGAAGTTGAACGACGTTTCTGAAACCACCATCATTGGCGGCCAGCCTCGGCAAGTGAGGGTCGTCCTCGATACACAGCGTCTTGCAGCCTATGGACTCACACCGGGAGCCGTGGTTGCACAACTGCACGGTGCGAACACGCGGGGACAGGCCGGCAGCTTTGCTCGGGAAAATCGCGAGTTTCAAGTAGAAGCAGGGCTCTTCTTTACGCATGCCGAGGATCTGAAGCAAGTAGTCGTCGGAGTGCATGCCGGACGGCCCGTCTACTTGCGTGACGTCGTTGAGAAGATCGAAGACGGTCCTGCCGAGCCTGACAACTATGTTCTTTTCGCCAATGCGAAGGGTACCAGCGGTCAGACGGTGGATCCCGAGTATCCTGCAGTGACGATCACTTTGGCGAAGCGCAAAGGTACGAATGCTAGCGTCATTGCCGAGAACGTGCTGCAGAAAATAGCCGCGCTCCGCGGCTATATGCTGCCGGAGGATTTGAATGTTACCGTCACACGAAATTACGGTGAGACGGCAAAGGACAAATCCGACGAACTCCTAAAACATCTCTTCATCGCAACCTTATCCGTAACACTATTGATTGCCTTAGCGCTAGGCTGGCGAGAGTCAGGCGTCGTTTTGCTGGCTGTGCCGGTGACTCTGGCCCTTACTCTTGCGATCTTCTATCTCTTCGGATACACGCTGAACCGGGTGACGCTGTTTGCGCTGATCTTTTCCATCGGCATCCTTGTAGATGATGCGATCGTAGTTGTCGAAAACATCGTTCGACATTTTCGCCTACCCAGTAGCCGAGGACGCTCGCTTGTCGATGTTGCTGTCGACGCCGTAGATGAAGTCGGTAATCCCACGATTCTTGCCACTTTTGCAGTGATCGGGGCAATTCTTCCGATGGCCTTTGTGCGCGGGCTTATGGGGCCTTATATGCGCCCCATCCCCGTCGGCGCCTCGGCAGCGATGGTGTTCTCTCTGATTGTCGCGTTTGTGGTATCGCCCTGGGCTGCACTGCGGCTGTTGCGCCATTACGCTCGTGACGGTGGGCGCGAGCACCACGCAGCAGAAGGCTGGACGACGCGCCTCTACCGCAATCTGATGAATCCGCTGGTCCTCGATGCGAAGCGGCGCTGGCTTTTCCTCGGTGGCGTGATCTTCCTGCTGCTTGGCGCCGTGGCGTTGGTCCCACTGAAATGGGTTCGGGTGAAAATGCTGCCCTTCGATAACAAGAGCGAATTCCAGGTGATTATCGACATGCCCGATGGAACGCCGTTAGAACAAACCACTCGCGTCGCACAAACGTTGGGACAGTATCTCGCTCAACAACCTGAAGTGACGAATTACCAGATTTACTCTGGCACGTCGGGCCCGTACAACTTCAACGGTCTGGTGAGACATTACTTCCTGCGCAATCAGGCGAACCAAGCCGACATACAGGTGAATCTGCTCTCGCGTCACGATCGCAAAGCCCAAAGCCACGAAATTGCACGTCGACTGCGTCCCGAACTGGTGAGACTTGCCCAGCCGTTTGGGGCCCGCATCAAGGTGGCCGAAGTTCCGCCAGGGCCGCCTGTGCTGGAAACGCTGGTCGCAGAAGTCTATGGGCCGGACTACGAGGGACAGATTCAGCTTGCCTCCCAGATTAAACAGGTCTTTCAGCAGACAGCGGGCGTTGTGGACGTTGATTGGTATGTAGAAGACCCGCAAACCAAGTACGATCTCAAGGTCGATCTCGACAAGGCAGCGCTGCATGGTATCTCCGCAAGTGATGTCACACACACCTTGCAAATCGGACTGGGCGGCGCTGATGCAGGTCTGCTGCACGATGCGCAGTCCCGCGAAGACATTCCCATTCATGTCCGGTTGTCCCGTTCCGATCGCTCCGGAATCCAGGACTTGGCGAATCTAAAGCTGCCTACTCCCAGTGGTGGACAGATCTCATTGCAAGAAGTAACCAACCTGAATCAGACAACTCTTGATACCAGCGTATACCGCAAGAATCTGCAGCCTGTGGTTTACGTCACAGGAGATGTGGCCGGGGAAGAAGAAAGCCCGGTGTACGCCATCGGCAAGATGAGTGATGCTATCGACAAAATCAAGCTTCCCGACGGCTACGCGATCAAGCAATACAAAGGCACGACCATGCCCGAACGTACCGACCGATACTCGATGAAATGGGATGGCGAATGGCATATCACTGTGGAGGTATCCCGTGATCTTGGACTGGCCTTTGCCGCTGTACTAGTTCTCATCTACGTGTTGGTCGTCGGTTGGTTCCGGTCATTTGTTACGCCGCTCGTGATCATGGCGCCGATTCCTTTGACATTGGTCGGCATCCTTCCGGCTCACGCCATAATGGGCGCGTTCTTTACTGCCACTTCGATGATCGGGTTCATCGCGGGCGCCGGCATCATCGTGCGCAATTCCATCATTCTCGTTGACTTCATCGAGTTGCGCCGCTCGCAAGGGATGTCGCTGGAAGAAGCGGTCGTGGATGCTGGTGCCGTGCGATTCCGCCCCATGCTTCTGACGGCTGCCGCGGTAGTGGTGGGGGCCAGCGTCATCCTGTGCGACCCGATTTTTCAAGGGTTGGCACTCTCGCTCATGGCGGGCGAGGTTGCATCCACGGTGCTATCTCGGATAGCTGTGCCGGTTCTTTATTACATCTCGCAAAAACGGAAACAAACACCGCCGATGCACCCTCACTCGCCGGAGAACATCGCCGAGTGTGAACTACCGCAGTGCAAAGTAGCGCAATGAACATCCTGTTAAGGAGAACAACAATGACCATTGAACGCACACTCCGCTTGATCGCTGGACTTTTTGTCCTTGTTTCGTTGGCGCTTGGGCATTGGGTGAATCAGTACTGGTATCTCTTCACCGCCTTCGTGGGTCTTAATCTGTTCCAGTCGGGCTTTACCAATTGGTGCCCAATGATGACGTTCCTGCCTAAACTGGGAGTTGGCACTCAGGAGAAGCTAAAACATGCCTGAATGGGTTTGGCTGGTTGCAGTTCTGGTCGGATACGTGATGTTGACCCAGTGGCTTCTGCCCAAGTTGGGAGTTCCAACGTGAAGGACCGCTGGTTGCGCCGAGTCTCGGCGTGAAGATGCAGAGGCGACCCCTAAGAGAACCCCCGTTCAACGCAACGATTGAGCAGGTCGTCCAGTGGGCAATTCGGGC
>Ga0126371_10000200_pt1 | contig 45887 bp, 40 predicted proteins | sample PanSoiMetaPlot_4_FD_110145 | JGI IMG/M metagenome (GOLD analysis project Ga0126371, IMG submission 110145) | Tropical forest soil microbial communities from Panama - MetaG Plot_4 | ecosystem: Environmental > Terrestrial > Soil > Tropical forest > Bulk soil | place: Panama | collected 2016-02-17
CGCCGTGGTGGTCGCCGAGCTGTTCGGCTCGCGCGCCGGGCTCGGCCGCCTGATCAGCCAGTCGGCCGACGCGTTCAACATGCCGGAGCTGTTTGCCGGCGTCGTGGTGCTGGCCGCCGCCGGCATCGCCATGACGGCGGGCTTCGGCTGGCTCGAGACCAAGCTCGTGCCGTGGACGCGGGATTAGCGCATGATCCCGAAAAGTGGACCCCGGTTTTCGGAATAGATCATGCGCAAAGAAAAGTTCGTGCCGACATGACCGCAAAGCTCGCCGTCTCGGGTCTCGACAAGCGCTTCGACGCGCTCGAGGCATTGCGCGCGATCGACCTTGCGGTCGCGCCCGGCGAGTTCATCTCGCTGGTCGGCCCGAGCGGCTGCGGCAAGACCACGTTTCTGCGCATCATCGCGGGCCTCGAGCCGGCGACCGCGGGCCGGGTGATGATCGACGGCAAGCCGGTCACCCGGCCGGGCGGCGACCGCGGCTTCGTCTTCCAGAACGACAACCTGCTGCCGTGGCGCACGGTGCTCGACAACGCGCTGATCGGGCCGGAGATCGCGGGCCGCGCCGGAGCGGCGGCGCGGCGGCGCACGCTCGAGCTCCTCAAGCTCGTGGGGCTCGAAGGCTTCGAGAGCTACCACCCGCGCCAGCTCTCCGGCGGCATGCGCCAGCGCGTCAACCTCGCGCGCGCGCTCGCGATCGATCCCGATATCCTGCTGATGGACGAACCGTTCTCGGCGCTCGACGCGCAGACCCGCGAGATCATGCAGACCGAGCTCATGCGCATCTGGGAGCAGGGCCGCAAGACCGTGCTGTTCGTCACGCACCAGATCGACGAGGCGGTGTTTCTCTCCGACCGCGTGCTGGTGTTCGCGCGGCGGCCCGGCCGCGTACAGGAGACCGTCGAGGTGTCGCTGCCGCGGCCACGGGCGCTCGCGGTCAAGCGCACGCCCGAGTTTGTCGCCTATGTCGACCGCATCTGGCGCCTGATCGAGGACGACGTGCGCGCCAGCGTGATCGAGGAGCGGGGGTAGGGGGCCTGACGGCGGGGGCGGCCGACCAGCCGCCAAAAAAGCCGTCGGAACCGCATCAGGCTGGTTCCGACGGCGATCGTCTGCGGAAATTTCAGCTCGCTGGCACGAGCGCGCTCACGTCCTTGGCAGCCCGCTCGATGAGAGCTGCGACCGCCTTCGGTTGCGACACATAGACCGCGTGGCTGCCCGCGACTTCCACGGTCGATGAACCGGCACGCCTGGACATTTGACGCTGTGCCGGCGGCGGGATCATCCTGTCGTCGGTCGCGACTAGGTACCAGCTCTTCTTCGACCTCCAGGCCGGCTGACTGACCGCGCCGTTCAACGCGTCGATGCCCCAGGGGACCTGCGAGTCGGCCATGAATTGCGCCTTCGGCGCGCTCACGTCGGCCGCGAACGCGGCGGCGAACCTCGCCCGGTCGAGAAACAGATAGCCGTCCTGCGGCGGCAGGATCGGCGGCACCGGGGCGCCCGGCGGCGGGTTCTGGATCAACGAAGCGACCGACTCGCCTTTGTCCGGCGCGAAGGCCGCGATGTACACGAGTCCCGCCACCTTGGGATCATTGCCGGCTTGCGTGATGACGACGCCGCCGTAGGAATGGCCGACGAGGACGACCGGCCCTTTGGCCTGCGCGATGGCGCGGCGCGTGGCGGCAACGTCGTCGTCCAAAGAGGTCGTCGGGTTCTGAACGATGGCGACGTCGTAGCCCTCGTCTTTGAGGTTGCTGTAGACGCCTTCCCAACCGGAGCCGTCCACGAAGCCGCCGTGCACGAGAACCACGGTCACGGGCGATGCTGGAACTGCAGACATGTCAATTCTCCCTTGGTGTTTGCGGCCGAGCCGCGTGCTTGAACCTCGCGAAATCGACCTTGCCTGGTTTTGCCCTAGCTGATTAGCTCTAAATCCGGCGGATACCCCTGACTATTCAGCTAGGTGATAAATGAAATGGACCGATCGGATCGGCCGCCGCGTCAAGCTGCGCGATCTTCACATTGCGCTCGCGGTGGCGGGGGCGGGCAGCATGACCCGGGCTGCGGAGGAATTGGCCGTGTCCTATCCGGTCGTCTCCCGGACGATCTCGGAATTGGAGCATACGCTCGGCGTCAAGCTTTTCGATCGCAGCATCTCAGGCGTCGAACCGACCCACTACGGCCGCGCGCTGCTCAAATCCGGCGTCGCGGTCTTCGACGAGATGCGCAAGGGCCTGCAGCAGATCGATTTCATCAAGCAGCCGGATGCAGGCGAGCTGCGGATCGGATCGTCGATCGTGGTCGACGCCGGCCCGCTGCCCGCGATCATCGAGCGTTTTTCGCAGGATTTTCCGCGCGCCGTGCTGCACGTCCTGCACGAGGACATCGCGATTCAGCAATACGAGAACCTGCGCAATCGAAGCGCCGAACTCGTATTGGGGCGGCTGACCACGACGATGAACGAGCCCGACTTGGTGGCGGAGCCGTTATTCGACGAGCCACTCGTGGTGGCCGCGGGCTCCGAGAGCCGTTGGGCGAGGCGCCGCAACCTCACCCTGGCCGATCTGATCGGCGAGCCATGGGTGCTGCCGACACCCGGCAGCTTGGCGAGATCGCTGCAGGACGACGTCTTCCGCAAAAGCGGCGTCGATATTCCGTCGGCCCGCGCCCTGACAGTGTCGCTCCATCTCTTCATCCGCCTGATCGAAACTGGGCGCTGGCTTGGTCTCGTCCCCGCCTCCACGATGCGGTTCGGCGGCAAGCGGCTGGGCATCAAGGCCCTGCCGGTCAAGACACTGTCGCCTCCTGCGCCGGTTGGAATCGTCACGGTCAAAAATAGGACCCTGACACCGCTGGCGGAGCGCTTCATCGACTGCGCCCGCAAGATCGCGAAATCGAATATCGGCTCGAGAGTCGGATCCTAGCGTGGAATCGGCGCCGCCACAGAATTTTTCACCGCCAGCAGCCTCTCCAGCGTCTTGACCGTCGAGCCGTCCGCAACGTCATCGACGCGCCCCGGGCGGAAATGGCGCTGGAAGGCGGCGACCACCTCCTGCGTCATCGCGTCGTAGCTGCCGTTCGCCGTGACGCCGTAGCCGTAGTCGGCGAGCATCCGCTGGAGCTTGGTTACCTCGGCGCCGTGATCGCCCGGCCGGAGCGCGTCACCGCCGGCGATCGGCGCCGGCTCGACCCATAGCCCGACTCCCGCCTCGGCGAGACGCGGCCAGGGAAACGCCTCGCCCGGGTCGCGCTTGCGGTTGGGCGCCACGTCGGAATGGGCGAGCACGCGCCGCGGCGCGATCGACCAGCGCGCGACGATATCGCGGCAGAGCGCGATCAGGCGCTCGATCTGCGGGTCGGGAAAGGCCGGGCAGCCGAAATCGTGGCCCTGGTTGCCGATCTCGATGCCGACCGAGCGCGAGTTGATGTCGGTCGTGCCTTCCCACGACGACTCGCCGGCGTGATAGGCGCGCCGCGCCTCCGGCACGAGCTGGACGATGCGGCCGTCCTCGAACACGAGATAATGCGAGGAGACGCGCGCGCCGGGATCGCACAGGCGCTCCAGCGCCGCCTGCGTGGTCCTCATGCCGGTGTAGTGCAGCAGGAGGATGTCAGGCCGCGCGACGCCCTTGCGCGGCTCGTGATTGGGGGAGGGGCGGATGTCGTCGACGAGGGACGAATCTGGCGGGAAGCTCATCGGCGCGAAGTTCATGGGCAAAGCTTAGCGCAAGTTCGCGGCGCGACGCGACATCGAGGACCTTGGGCGGGCCGGCGCGGCATCAATCGCCTCACATGCCCGCGAGCAGGCGCGTCGCCAGCATGCTGGGCAGCCCGGCGGCGCGGATTTTGCGCGACGCGGTCCGGAAGTCATAGGGCACGCGCACGTAGGTGAGCGTGTTGCGCTCCTCGTCCATCACCGCGTAGCAGGCGGCCGGATTGTGGTCGCGCGGCTGCCCGACGGCGCCGATCACCGCCAGCCATTGATGCGCGCGGTCGAGCGGGATCGCCTCGCGCTCGACCGGCTTGAAGCTCGCGAAGTCGCCATCCGGCGTCATGTGAAACAAGGCGGGCACGTGGGTGTGGCCGCAGAAGGCCACTTGTGCGTCCGTCGCCACCAGGCTTTGCGCGGCGGCGTAGATGTCGAGCACGTAGTGCCACTGGTCGGGCTCGTGGGCGCTTGCGTGAACGTAGAGCCGGTCCCCTTCCTCGACGAACAGCGGCAGGCCGGCGATGAAGTTGCGCTGCCGGTCGTCGAGCTGCGTGCGCGTCCAGGCGATCGCGGTCGCGGCCATCTCGTTCATGCCGGCGCTGTCGCCGAGGATGGCGGCGTCGTGATTGCCGAGGAGCGCGATGGCGCCGCGCTCGACATAGGCGCTCGCGGTGTCCACCACCCAACCGGGATCGGCGCCGTAGCCGACGAAGTCGCCGAGGAAGACGTAGCGGTCGACGCCGTGCTGGCCCGCATGGTCGAGGCAGGCCGTGAACGCTTCCCGGTTACCGTGCATGTCGGTCATCAGGGCAATCCGCATGGACGGCTGGCTCCAAAGCCGAGGGGAGGGCTGGCAACGCTTCCTTAAGGCTGACGGCTGTTAATCACTTTGCTCTGCGGCAGGAAGGTGGCTGGGTCCGTTCCGTTGACGCCCAAGTAATCCCATGGTATCCCATATTAATCCATCAAGCTCCGCCGGTTGGGCCGAAGCGGCTCGCACCTGCGGTGCGGGCGTGGATGGCGTGCGGCGGGCGCCTCGAGGCGTCCCATCAGCGTATGCGGGCGCGTATGGACCGCTTCGTGTCGAACACAGTTCTGCGGCTCGACGCCAAGGGGCGCGTCTCGGTCCCGGCTTCGTTTCGTTCAGTGCTCGCCCGCGACGGTTTCGCCGGGCTGTTTTGCTATCCGGCGCTCGATCAGCCGGCGGTCGATGCGGGCGGCCATGCGCTGCTCGCCGAGATCGAGAGCCTGGTCGCGCGCTTTCCGCCCTACTCGGCGCAGCGGGAGGAATTCCGCCTCGCGCTCTACGGGCGGAGCGAGACCGTCAACATCGACGGCGAGGGCCGTGCGGTGCTGCCGGAGGAGTTGAAGTCGCATGCCGGGATCACGGACGCGGTGGCGTTCGTCGGGCTCGGCCACAAGTTCCAGATCTGGGAGCCGCAGCGTTTCCGCGCTCATCTCGCGCAGGCCACCGCGACGGTGCGCGCGCTGACGAAACGCCTCGGCGCCGAGAGTCCGGTCTCGGACGACGGGGCACGGGAATGATGACGGGCCGCGGCATCGGATCTTCCGAGGTCGCTGGCGGACCGGCCCGCCACATTCCCGTGCTCGTCCGGCCGGTGGTCGAGCATCTCGCCATTCATGACGGCGGCCAATACATCGACGGCACCTTCGGCGCCGGCGGCTATGCGCGCGCTATCCTCGGCGCCGCCGACTGCAAGGTGCTGGGGCTCGACCGCGACCAGAGCGCGGTCGCCAATGCGGCCGACCTGGTCGGCGAGATGGGCGGACGGCTGACCGTCGCGGAGAGTCGCTTCTCGGCGCTCGACGAAGTCGCGGCGAGCTTCGGCATCGCGGCGGTCGACGGGGTCGTGCTCGATCTCGGCGTGTCCTCGATGCAGCTCGACGAGGCCGAGCGCGGCTTCTCGTTCCGCCTCGACGGGCCGCTCGACATGCGCATGGGCGGAGAGGGCGCAAGCGCCGCCGACGTGGTGGCGGCAGCGTCGGAGCGCACGCTCGCCGACATCATCTTTCTGCTCGGCGAGGAGCGCCATTCGCGCGCCGTCGCGCGGGCGATCGTCAAGACCCGCGCCGAGACGGCGATCCGCTCGACGTCCCAACTCGCCGACATCGTCGCGCGCGTGGTGCGCTCGCGTCCGGGCGACATCCATCCGGCGACCCGCACGTTCCAGGCGCTGCGCCTCTACGTCAACGACGAGCTCGGCGAGCTCGCGGCCAGCCTCATGGCGGCGGAGCGCATTCTGAAGGCGGGCGGCCGGCTGGTGGTGGTCTCGTTCCACTCGCTCGAGGACCGCATGGTGAAGACGTTCCTTGCCGATCGCGCCGGCAGTCGCATGGGCTCGCGCCACCTGCCGCAGGTCGCGCCGCCCCCGGCGAGCTTCCAGGTTCTCACCAAGCGCCCGGTTGGACCCGACGACACCGAGGTCACGGCCAATCCGCGCGCGCGCTCCGCCAAGCTGCGCGCCGCCGCGCGCACCGAGGCGCCCGCCGACGCGGCGGGCCGTCCGGCCTTGCCGCGGCTGCCCGTCCTCGCCGACGCGCTGCGCGGGAGGTGACGCCATGCGTTTCCTGCACCTCATCGTGGTGGCGGCGCTCGTGAGCGCGGCGGTCTACGTCTACAAGATCAAGTTCGACTCGACGCAGCAGGTCGAGCGTATCGCCAGGCTGACCGGCGATCTGCGCCACACGCGCGACGCCATTGCGTCGCTGCGCGCCGAGTGGTCGAAGCTCGACAATCCGAGCCGCATTCAGGGCCTGACCGAGCGGCACCTCAAGCTGCGCCCGGTCGAGGGCACGCAGTTCGACACGCTCAACCGTCTGCCGGACCGGCCTGCGCCCGCCGCGCCGGCGGAACCAGCGACGCCGGCGCCGGCGCCCGACCCGCTCACCGCGATGATCGACAAGCAGGTGCTCGATCGCCCGACCGGCAGCACCAAGAGGCCCGCGAGGTGACCGCATGAACGACGCGTCGCCTTCCGCTCTCGCGGCTTTGCCGCTGCGCCGCCCGTCCGCGATGCCCTGGCATCGCCGCATCGTGCAGGCGCTGCTCTATGGGCGCAACGTCGACCGCGACCGCAAGGCGCGCGCGCGTCTCGGCCTCGCCATGGTCGGTTTTGCGGTCATCTACGGGATCATCGCCGGCAAGCTCGTGATCTTCGCGGTCGCGCCCGACAGCCATGCCGCCAAGCGCGGCAACATCGACGCGGTCGCGACCGCGCGGCCGGAGATCGTCGACCGCAACGGCGAGATTCTCGCAACCGACGTCAAGCGGCCGTCGCTCTTTGCGGAGCCGCGCCGCGTCTACGACGTCGACGTGGACGTCGAGCGCCTGCTGTCGGTGCTGCCCGACCTCGACGTCAACGAGCTGCGTCAGCGGCTGAGCAGCAAGCGCGGCTTCGCCTGGCTCAAGCGCGAGATCACGGCGGAGCAGCAGGCGGAGATCCGCCGGCTCGGCATCCCGGCGATCGGCTTCCTCAGCGAGAACAAGCGCGTCTATCCCAACGGCGCCGAGGTCTCGCACGAGCTCGGCTACGTCAATGTCGACAACCAGGGCGTCGCTGGCATCGAGAAATGGCTCGACGACCAGGGCCTCCTGGATCTCCATCGCGCGGGCTTCGCGTCGGATCGCCAGCAGGAGGCGGTCGTGCTCTCGCTCGACCTGCGCGTCCAGCACGTCCTGCGCGACGAGCTCGTCGCCGCCAAGGAGAAGTTCAAGGCAAGGGCTGCGGCGGGCATCATCTACGCGGTGCGCACCGGCGAGGTGATCGCCATGGTGTCGGAGCCCGACTTCGACCCGAACAATCCGCAAGCGGCGGCGGAGCGCGATCGCCAGCTGCGCGCCAAGAACGGGCCGGGCGCCATGGGCGAGACCTTCAATCGCCTGACCAACGGCCTGTTCGAGATGGGCTCGACGTTCAAGGCCTTCACCATCGCGATGGCGCTCGACTCCGGCCGCTACAGCATCAAGTCGCAGGTCGACGTCCGCAACCCGCTGCACTACGGGCGCTTCTTCATCCACGACTATCACGCGATGCACCGGCCGATCAGCGTGGCCGAGGTGTTCACCTATTCGTCCAACATCGGCGCCGGGATACTGGCGCGCTCGCTCGGCGTCTCGGCGCATCAGGCGTTCCTGCGCAAGATGGGGCAGCTCGACCGGCTGCGCACCGAGCTGCCGGAAAGCCGCGAGCCGATGATCCCGAAGCATTGGGGCGAGGTGAACACGGTCACCATCGCGTTCGGCCACGGGCTGTCGGTCGAGCCGCTGCAGGCCGTGATGGGGATCGGTGCGCTGATGAACGGCGGCCTGCTCATCCCGCCGACCTTCCTCAAGCGTTCCGAGGCTGATGCGCAAAAGCTCGCCAAGCGCGTGATCAAGCCGGACACGAGCGTGGCGATGCGCTACCTCATGCGTCTCAACGCCGAAGCCGGCGGAACCGGCACGGCGACGAAGGCCGATGTTCCCGGCTATTACGTGGGCGCCAAGACCGGCACCGCCGAAAAGGTGTTCGGCGGCCATTACGTCAAGAAGCGGCTGATGACCGACGTGATGGCGGTGCTGCCGGCGGATGATCCGCGCTATGTCGTCTTCATCATGCTCGACGAGCCGCAGGGGCTGCCGGAGACGCACAATTTTGCCACCTCCGGCTGGAACGCGGTGCCGACGGCCGCCCGGGTGATCAGCCGCGCGGCGCCGCTGCTCGGCATCGAGCCGCGCTTCGACCTGCCGCCGCCGGAGAAGCTGATTTTGGCGGGCGTGCGGCTGACGCAGTAAGACTCGAGCGATTCCCTCGCGCCGCAAAATGCTCTACACCGGCGCCATCGGCCTTGATTCCGGACGGGGAACCTAAGCCCGCGATGAAGCTGCGCGATCTCCTGAGCGACGATGCCCGCTGCGAGGCGCGCTTCGACGCGCTTGCGATCGCGGGGGTTTCGGCCGACAGCCGCGCCGTCAAGCCCGGGTTCCTGTTCGTCGCGGTGCCGGGCACCAAGGCGGATGGCCTCACGTTCCTGCCGCAGGCACTCGCCGCCGGCGCCGTCGCCGTGATGGCGGAGCGCGCGCCGGAGCGGCTCGCGGACGGCATCGCCTTCGTGCAAGTCGGCAATGTGCGGCGCGCGCTCGCGCTCGCGGCAGCGAAGTTCTTCTCCTCCCAGCCGGCCACGATCGCGGCGGTCACCGGCACCAGCGGCAAGACCTCGGTCGCGGCCTTCACACGGCAGATCTGGGCGGCGCTCGGCCACCGCGCCGCGAGCATCGGCACCGTCGGCGTGGTGACGCCTGACGCGGAAGTCTACGGCTCGCTGACGACGCCCGACCCGGTCGAGCTGCATCGCACGCTCGACAAGCTCGCAGGCGCCGGCATCACGCATCTCGCGCTCGAGGCGTCCTCGCATGGCCTCGACCAGCATCGCCTCGACGGCGTGCGGGTCGGCGTGGCGAGTTTCACCAATCTGTCGCGCGACCATCTCGATTATCATCCGACGCTCGAAGCCTACCTTGCCGCCAAGCTGATCCTGTTCGAGCGCATCGTGCGGCCGGACGGCACCGCGGTGATCGCCGCCGACAGCGTCGAGGCCGCGGCCGTGATCGCGGTGGCGCGGCGGCGCGGCCTGGCCGTGCTCACCGTCGGCCGACAGGGCGACGGCATCCGGCTTGTCGATGCGGCGATCGACGGCTTCGCGCAGAGCCTGCGGCTGGTGCACGCGGGCAAGACGCATGATGTGCGCCTGCCGCTGGTCGGCGGCTTCCAGGTCGAGAATGCGCTGGTCGCGGCCGGCCAGGCGATCGCGAGCGGCGCCGAGCCTGCGACGGTGTTCGCGGCGCTCGAGCACCTCGTCGGCGCCAAGGGCCGCCTCGAGCTGGTCGGGCGCCGGCGCGGCGCACCGATCTTCGTCGACTATGCACACAAGCCGGACGCGCTCGCAAAAGCGATCGAGGCGCTGCGTCCCTATGTGCGCGGGCGCCTCGTGGTCGTGTTCGGCGCCGGCGGCGATCGCGACGAGGGCAAGCGGCCGCTGATGGGGGCGATCGCGGCCGAAAAGGCCGACCGCGTCATCGTCACCGACGACAATCCGCGCAGCGAGGAGCCGGCAAAGATCCGCGCCGCGATTCTCGCGGCCGCGCCCGGCGCGATCGAGATCGGCGACCGGCGCGAGGCGATCCGGCAGTCGATCGGCGAGCTTGTCCCCGGCGACGTGCTGCTGATCGCCGGCAAGGGCCATGAAACCGGCCAGATCGTCGGCAAGCAGACACTGCCTTTCAGCGATCACGAGGCGGTTGCGGCCGCGCTCGAGGAGAATGCCGCATGAGCGCGCCCCTGTGGACGGTCGACGCGATGGCCACCGCCACGCGGGCGGCGCGCGTCGGCGCGCTGCCGGCGGCGGTCGACGGCATCTCCATCGACAGCCGCTCGATCGCGCCGGGCGAGGCGTTCTTTGCGATCAAGGGCGACACTCATGACGGGCACGCCTTCGTGGTGGCGGCGCTCGCAAACGGCGCCGGCCTCGCGGTGGTCGCGGAAGGCAGGCACGGCGAGATGGGCGGCGAGATGCCGGCGGACGCGCCGCTGTTGGTGGTGCCCGACGTGCTCGCGGCACTCGGCGATCTCGCGGCGGCGGCGCGGGCGCGCAGCGAAGGCAAGATCGTCGCGGTGACGGGTTCGGTCGGCAAGACCTCGACCAAGGAGGCCCTGCGCCTCGCCTTGTCGCGCGACGGCGAGACCCATGCGTCCGTCGCATCGTTCAACAATCACTGGGGCGTGCCGCTCTCGCTCGCGCGCCTGCCGCAGCGCGCGCGCTATGGCGTGTTCGAGATCGGCATGAACCATGCGGGCGAGATCACGCCGCTGACGCGGCTGGTGCGGCCGGACGTGGCGATCGTCACCACGGTCGCGCCGGTGCATCTCGAGTTCTTCGGCTCGCTCGAGGCGATCGCGGACGCCAAGGCGGAGATCTTTCTCGGCGTCGTGCCGGGCGGCGTCGCGGTCATCAACCGCGACAACGAGCAGTTCGCCCGCCTCGCGCGGGCGGCCAGGGAGGCGGGGGTCGAGCGCATCGTCGGCTTCGGCGAACACGCGGGCGCCGAGGCGCGGCTCATCCGCTATGCGCTGCAGCCGGAGGCCTCGACGGTCGAGGCCGACATCCTCGGCCAGCGCGTCACCTACAAGGTCGGCGCGCCCGGCAAGCATCTCGTCCTCAACTCGCTGGCGGTGCTCGCCGCCGCCGCGCTCGCCGGCGCCGACCTCGCGATGGTGGCGCTCGCGCTCGCCGAGCAGATGCCGGCGGCCGGGCGCGGCACGCGGATCGCGCTCGCAGTGCCGGGCGGCAGCGCGCTGCTGATCGACGAGAGCTACAATGCCAACCCGGTGTCCATGCGCGCCGCGCTGGCGCTGCTCGGCCAGACGCCGATCGGCGCGCGCGGGCGGCGCATCGCGGTGCTTGGCGACATGCTCGAGCTCGGCGCGGCCGGCGCCGAGCTGCACCGCGATCTCGTCAGCGCGATCCGCGAGCATGCGATCGATCTCGTCTTCTGCGCCGGTCCGCTGATGGAGTCGCTCTGGCAGGCGCTTCCCTCCGAGCGCCGAGGCGGTTATGCGAAGGATGCCGCCGCTCTCGAAGGCGACGTCCTCGCGGCCGTGCGCGGCGGCGACGCCATCATGGTCAAGGGCTCGTTCGGCTCGCGCATGGGGCCGATCGTCAAGGCGCTCGTGCGCCGCTATCCGGCGCCCGCCGCGGCCGCGCCCGCCCGCGTATCAGTGCAAGGCTGACCCGATGCTCTATTGGATATCCTCGTTCTCGGACCAGGTCTCGGTCTTCCGGATCTTCCGCTACCTCACGGTGCGCACCGGCGGTGCGACCGTGACGGCGCTGATCTTCGTGTTCTGGTTCGGGCCGGCGATCATCAAGCTCCTGCGCCTCAAGCAGGGCAAGGGCCAGCCGATCCGCGCCGACGGACCGGCCTCGCACCTGATCACCAAGAAGGGCACGCCGACCATGGGCGGCCTGATGATCCTGTCCGGCCTGCTGGTCGGTGTCCTGCTCTGGGGCAATCTCGAAAGCCCCTATGTGTGGGTCGTGCTCGGCGTCACGCTCGGCTTCGGCCTGGTCGGATTCTACGACGATTACCTCAAGGTCACCCGGCAGACCCATCGCGGCTTCCCGGGCTGGGCCCGCCTGCTGATCGAGATGGTAATCGCCGCCGCCGCCTGTGCCCTCATCAAGCTCATCGGGCCGCCCGAGATCTCTGCAGCGATCACTTTCCCGTTCCTGAAGCAGACGATCCTCCAGCTCGGCTGGTTCTTCGTCGTGTTCGGCGCCTTCATCATCGTCGGCGCCGGCAACGCCGTGAACCTTACCGACGGCCTCGACGGGCTCGCGATCGGCCCCGTCATGATCGCGGCGGCGAGCTTCGGCTTCATCGCCTACCTGATCGGCAACTACAACTACACCCTGTTTCTGCAGATCCATTTCGTCCCCGGCACCGGCGAGCTCGCGGTGCTGTGCGGCGCCATGATCGGCGCCGGACTGGGCTTCCTGTGGTTCAATGCGCCGCCTGCCTCGATCTTCATGGGCGACACCGGCTCGCTCGCGCTCGGCGGGATGATCGGCGCGGTCGCGGTCGCCACCAAGCAGGAGATAACGCTTGCCGTCATCGGCGGGCTGTTCGTGCTGGAAGCCGTGTCGGTCATCGTCCAGGTGCTCTCGTTCAAGCTCACCGGCAAGCGGGTTTTCAAGATGGCCCCGTTGCATCATCATTTCGAGCAACTCGGCTGGACCGAGCCGCAGATCGTGATCCGCTTCTGGATCATCTCGATCGTGCTCGCGCTCGCCGGCCTGTCGACGCTGAAGCTGAGGTGAAGAGGCGGCCATGATCCCCGTCACCACATTCGCGGAGCGGAAGGTCGCGGTGTTCGGGCTCGGCGCCTCGGGGCTCGCGAGCGCAAGCGCGCTGTTCGCGGGCGGCGCCGACGTGATCGGCTGGGATGACGATCCGGGGCGGGTCGAGCGCGCGACCCAGGCCGGCATCCCGACCGCGGACCTGCGCGAGGTCGACTGGAGCAGGATCGCGACGCTCTTGCTCGCGCCCGGCGTGCCGCTCACGCATCCGGCGCCGCACTGGACGGTCGGGCTCGCGCGCGCCGCCGGCGTCGAGGTGATCGGCGACATCGAGCTCTTCTGCCGCGAGCGGCGGCGCATCGCGCCCAAGTCGATCTTCGTCGCCATCACGGGCACCAACGGGAAATCGACCACCACGGCGCTGGTCGCGCACCTGCTCGCAAGCGCCGGCCACGAGACCGAGCTCGGCGGCAATATCGGCACCGCCATCCTGTCGCTCGCGCCGCCGGCGCCGGGCCGCGCCCACGTCGTCGAGTGCTCCTCCTATCAGATCGATCTCGCGCCGAGCCTCGATCCGCTGATCGGCATCCTGCTCAACGTCAGCGAGGACCATCTCGACCGCCACGGCACGCTCGCCGCGTACGCGGCGGTGAAGGAGCGGCTGGTGGCACGCGCCCAAGGCACCGCCATCGTCGGCGTCGACGACAATTGGTGCGCGGCCGCGGCCGACCGCATCGAGCAGGCCGGCAAGTCGGTCGTGCGTGTGTCGGTGCGCCGGCCGCTCGCCGACGGCATCTATGTGCAGGGCGAGCAGATCATGCGTGCCGCCGGCGGCAACGCCAAGCCGATCGCGCTGCTCGGCGGCATCGGCTCGCTGCGCGGCGTCCACAATGCGCAGAATGCCGCCTGCGCGGCCGGCGCCGCGCTCGCACTCGGGCTCGAGGCAAAGGCGATCCAGCAGGGCCTGTGGTCGTTTCCGGGCCTCGCGCACCGCATGGAGGAGATCGGCCGCAAGGGCGACGTGCTGTTCGTCAACGATTCCAAGGCGACCAATGCGGACGCGGCGGCGCGCGCGCTCTCCTGCTTCGAGGACATCTTCTGGATCGCGGGCGGCAAGCCGAAGACCGGCGGGATCACATCGCTGGCGGAGTTCTTTCCGCGCATCCGCATGGCGTACCTGATCGGGGAGGCGGCACCCGCCTTCGCCGAGACGCTCGCCGGCAAGGCCGACTACGCAATCGTCGAGACGCTCGACCGCGCGGTCGCGGCGGCGGCCGCGGATGCCGAAGCGTCGCGCCTCAAGGCGCCGGTGGTGCTGCTCTCGCCCGCCTGCGCGTCGTTCGACCAGTATCCGAATTTCGAGGTGCGCGGCGACCGGTTCCGCAACCTGGTGCGGGCCATCTCGGGACTGGTGGCAAAAAAATAGAGCGTAGTGAAAATTGAGGATCCGTCCCCTCTCTTCCCGCGCGAGCGGGAAGAGAGGGGCGGATTCGACGTCGACGTCAGCGCATACGTCAGCGCTCCTTGATCCTCTTCTTCTTCATCGTCGGCGCGGCGCCCATGGTCTCGTTGCGGTTCGTCTCGGCGCGCAGAATCTCCTTACGCTTCGCGGTCGGCTTCTCGGCCTTCACGCCGGCGCGGAAGTTCTCTTGCACCTCGGTCGTCTGCGACGACTTCTGGGCATAGGCGCCGACCGGAACAAGCAACAGGGCCGAAGCGGCGGTGGCGACAAGCAATGCTTTCATGGCGCAGTCTCCTTTCGCGGGCATGTTGCGCAATGCCCCACGACAACGGATGCTCGCCGCAACCGTTCCGACGGAAACCGAAGCGAACCGCACGATCGCGATCCCAGGATTGCAGGAACCGCCGGAATCGGAACCGATCCCGGCGCGGAACCATCGGCGGTATCCCAGACGCTGCCGTCGTTGTCCGCGTCTGACGTCGGCTTACCGGGCGCGGATCAGCCGATCGCCGCCGTCACGGCCTTGCCGCACGCCACCGTGTCGGCCGTACCCTTGAGGTCGCGCGTGCGCAGCTTCGCTTCCGGCAGCACCTTCTCGATCGCGGCGACGATGGCACGGGCGGCGTCCACTTCGCCAAGATGCTCCAGCATCATGGCGCCCGACCAGATCTGGCCGACCGGATTGGCGATGCCCTGGCCCGCGATGTCGGGCGCCGAGCCGTGCACGGGCTCGAACACGGAAGGGTACTTGCGCTCCGGATTGATGTTGCCGGACGGCGCGATCCCGATCGTGCCGGTGCAGGCCGGGCCGAGATCGGAGAGGATGTCGCCGAACAGGTTCGACGCCACCACCACGTCGAAGCGGTCCGGGTTGAGCACGAACTGCGCCGTCAGAATGTCGATGTGGTACTGGTCCCACTTGATCTGCGGATAGTTGGCCGCCATCGCCTTCACGCGCTCGTCCCAGTAGGGCATCGTGATCGAGATGCCGTTCGACTTGGTGGCCGAGGTGAGGTGCTTCTTCGGCCGCGCGTTGGCGAGTTCGAACGCGAATTTGAGCACGCGATCGACGCCGATGCGGCTCATCACCGTCTCCTGCATCACGACCTCGCGCTCCGTGCCCGGGAACATGCGGCCGCCGATCGAGGAATACTCGCCCTCGGTGTTCTCGCGGATCACCCAGAAATCGATGTCGCCCGGCTTGCGACCGGCGAGCGGGCAGGGGACGCCGGGCATCAGCCGCACCGGGCGCAGGTTGATATACTGGTCGAACTCGCGGCGGAACTGGATGAGCGATCCCCACAGCGAGATGTGGTCGGGGACCTTCGCGGGCCAGCCGACGGCGCCGAAGAAGATCGCGTCGTGCTGGCCGATCTTCTCCTTCCAGTCCTCCGGCATCATGCGCTGGTGCTTCTCGTAATAGTCCCAGCTCGCGAAGTCGAACCAGTCCTGCCGCAGCTCGAAGCCGAACCGCTTCGCGGCTGCCTCGAGCGCGCGCACGCCTTCGGGCATGACCTCCTTGCCGATGCCGTCGCCCGGAATGACGGCGACGCGGTAGACCCGGTTGGTGCTCATGCGATCTCCCTCGGCGTTGCGGCGGCCGGCCGCCGCGCTATCGGATAGAGCATTTGACCGTTAGGATACAAGGCGCGCGGACGCGCGCGGTGCGTGAGGATCTTTCGGGACAAGCATGGGCGCTCTCGACCAGATCGAGCCGATCGAGAAGGCGAGCGCCGACGAGTTGCGCGCGCTGCAGCTCGAGCGGCTGAAGGAGGCCGTGAACCGCGCCTATGTGCGCGTGCCGCACTACCGCAAGAAATTCAAGGCGGCGGGCGTGCACCCGTCCGACCTCCGGCGTCCCGAGGATATCGCCAGGTTTCCCCTCACCAGCAAGGACGACCTGCGGCTCAACTATCCGTTCGGCATGCTGGCGGTGCCGATGGACGAGATCGTGCGCATCCACGCCTCGAGCGGCACGACCGGCAAGCCGACCGTGGTCGGCTACACCAAGGGCGATATCGACACCTGGTCGCTGCTGATGGCGCGCTCCATCCGCGCCGCCGGCGGGCGCTCGACCGACAAGATCCACGTCGCCTACGGCTACGGCCTGTTCACCGGCGGGCTCGGCGCCCATTATGGCGGCGAGACGCTCGGCGCCGCCGTGATCCCGGTCGGCGGCGGGTTCACCGAGCGGCAGGTGCAGCTCATCGCGGATTTCAAGCCCGACATCATCATGGTGACGCCGTCCTATGCGCTCGCGATCGCCGACGAGTTCGCGCGGCAGGGGCTCGACGCCGCCAAATCCAGCCTGCGGCTCGGCATCTTCGGCGCCGAGCCGTGGAGCGAGGGCATGCGCGCCGAGATCGAGCGGCGGCTCGGCATCGATGCGCTCGACCTCTATGGCCTCTCCGAGGTGATGGGCCCCGGCGTCGCGCAGGAATGCATCGAGACCAAGGACGGCCCGACGATCTGGGAGGATCACTTCTATCCCGAGGTCATCGATCCCGAGTCCGGCCAGCCGGTGCCCGACGGCGAGGCCGGCGAGCTGGTGATCACCACGCTCACCAAGGAGGCGATGCCGGTGATCCGCTATCGCACGCGCGATCTTACGCGCCTCCTGCCCGGCACGGCGCGCCCCATGCGGCGCATGGACCGCGTGAAAGGGCGCAGCGACGACATGATCATCATCCGCGGCGTCAACGTGTTTCCCTCGCAGATCGAGGCCGTGCTGGCGAGGGAGGAGCGGCTCGCGCCGCACTACGTGCTCGAGCTCCGGCGGCCCGAGCGCCTCGACGAGCTCGATGTGGTGGTCGAGACACGCGCGCCGGGCGGCGCGTTGCCGGCGGTCGATCTCGCGGCGCTCGAGCGCCAGGCCGAACACCTGATCAAGTCCTATGTCGGCGTCACGACGCGGGTGCGCGTGGTCGAGCCGGGCACGATCGAGCGCTCCCAGGGCAAGGCCAAGCGGGTGCGCGATCTGCGGCCGAAAGGGTGAGCAGAGGGCAAGCAAGGGAGAAGTATGTCGAAAACGAGCGACGGCGCGGTAGAGCGTGGCGTTCTGCGTGCGGGGGGCATTCCGGACGCGGCGATCGAGGCGTGGCTTGCCGCGGTGCCGCAGACGAGCGGCGTGTTCAGCGAGGACGAGCGGCGCTACGGCGTGTTCTGGCGCGTCTGCGACGAGCTCATCGCGCGTCTGCCGAAGAAGCCAGATCGCGCCGCCGCGCAGGCGGCGGCCGCCGAGCTGATCTTCCGCGACGCGCGCGCATCACGCGAGCGCTTCCTGCGCGCCCACGCCGAATCCGTCTACGCGGCCTGCACCCACGATTATGCGCGCTTCGTGCGTGTCGAGGCGCTGGTCTATGTCGCGGCTGACACGATCCCGGGTCTTGCTCCCACGTGGGCGCAAGTCGCCGCCGAGGCAGCGCTGCTCCAACGCGATAAGGACGGGCGCGAGATCGATCAGGGGCTGCTGCTGTCGCATATTCTCGGCCACGAGCGCGCCGGGCGGCATCTCTGCCACGCCATGCTGCTGCCGCGGCCGGAGAGCGCGGAGCATCTCGCGCGTTTCGCGCGGGACGGCGTCGTCGATCTCGGCGGCGCGCGCATCGAGCGGCGCGGCCGCGCCGCGTACCTGACGGCGCAGAACCCGCGCTACCTCAATGCCGAGGACAACACGACGATCGACGCCATGGAGATCGCGGTCGATGTCGCGATCCTCGATCCAGCGTCGGACATCGCGGTGCTGCGCGGCGGGCCGGTCGAGCACCCGAAATATCGCGGCCGCAACATCTTCGGCGCCGGCATCAACCTGACCCACCTCTATCGCGGCAGAATTCCCTTCATCTGGTTCATGCAGCGCGACATGGGCACCGTGAACAAGTTCATGCGCGGCGTCGCGTCGCCCGAGGTGCCGCCGGACGACATGAGCGGGCAGGGCACCGAGAAGCCGTGGATTGCGGCGGTCGACGCCTTTGCGATCGGCGGGCATTGCCAGGTCCTGCTCACGATGGACTACGTGCTCGCTGCCGACGATGCCTATATGACGCTGCCGGCGCGCAAGGAGGGCATCATCCCGGGCGCCGCCAACCTGCGGCTGACGCGCTTCACCGGCGATCGCCTGGCGCGGCAGCTGATCCAGTACGAGCGCAAGCTCGTGTGCGACAGCCCGGAGGGCCGGCTGATCTGCGACGAGATCGCGCCGGCCGCCGAGATGGACGCCGCGATCGAGCGCGTCGTCGAGGGGCTCAGCACCTCGGGCGCCGTGGGTGCTGTCGGCAACCGACGCGCCTTTCGGGTCGCCGAGGAGCCGCTCGATCTCTTCCGCCGCTACTGCGCGCTCTATGCGCGCGAGCAGGCGTTCTGCCACTTCAGCCCGGCGCTGATCTCGAACCTCGAGCGCTATTGGGACGCGCAGAACCGCAAGGGCTGACGGCCGCATGTCGCTTGCACCCGACATCCCGGATCGACAGGCCGCACTCGCCTTCGACCTCAAGCGGCTCGATGCCGCGTTCCTCGCAGATCCGTTCCCGCTCTACCGGGCGCTGCGCGAACACGCCCCCGTCCATCGCATGCCGGACGGATCGTATTTTCTCAGCCGCTACGACGATTGCGCCGCGGTCTATCGCGACCCCGACACGTGGAGCTCGGAAAAGACGCACGATTTCCGGCCGAACTTCGGCGACAGCCTCCTCTACGAGCACCACACCACCAGCCTGGTGTTCAACGATCCGCCCTATCACAGCCGCGTGCGCAAGCTCCTGGCGCCCGCCTTCGCGCCGCGCGCGCTCGCGGCGCTGCAGCCGCGCATCGAGGCGCTGGTCGATCGGCTGATCGACCGCGCGCTGGCGCGTTGCGCCGACGGCGGCACGATCGACCTGATCGAGGATTTCGCCGCCGCCGTCCCGGTGCAGCTTATCGGCGACATGCTCGGCATTCCGACGGACGAGCGCGGCCCGCTGCGCGGCTGGTCGCTGGCGATCCTCGGCGCGCTCGAGCCGGTGCTCGGCTCCCAGCAGTTCTCCCGCGGCGTGACGGCGGTCGCGGAGTTCAAGGCCTACTTGCGCGGTCTGGTCGAGCGGCGCAGGGGTGAGCATCGCGGTGACGCGAGCGAGATCCTGTCGACCCTGATCGCCGCGAGCGCATTCGCGGGGCCCTCCGGCGGGGCGCGCGAGCGGCTGAGCGAGCTCGAGCTCCTGCATAACTGCATCTTCATCCTCAACGCCGGCCACGAGACCACCACCAACCTGATCGGCAACGGCGTCGATCTGCTGGTCCGCCATCCCGAGGCCCAGTGTGAGCTGCGCGCCGCGCCTGAGCTCATCGCGACGGCGGTCGAGGAATTCCTGCGCATGGAAAGCTCGAACCAGCTCGGCAACCGGCGCGCCACGCGCGATACCGCACTCGGCGGGGTGGCGATGCCCAAGGGCACCTACGTGCACATCGGCATCGGCGCCGCCAACCGCGATCCGGCGCAGTTTTCCGATCCCGACCGGCTCGACCTCGCGCGGCGGCCGAACCGGCACCTCGCCTTCGGCAGCGGCATCCACGCCTGCGCCGGCATGTCGCTCGCCCGCATGGAAGGCCAGGTCGCGATCGGGCGACTCGTCGCGCGTTGCGCCACCATCGCACCCGCCGCAACGCCGACGCGCAGCGGCCGCGCGCGCTTCCGCGGGTTCCTGCGTTATCCGGTCAGGCTCGCTTGATGCGGTGAGGTAAGCAGTGGCTCGCACTCCCTCTCCCCCCGAAGGGGAGAAGGAGTCCGACCTCCCAACCTGCGCTATCTCGCATTCAGGCCAAGCCGCGCCATCAGCGCCGGGGTCGGCTGGCCGTCCGGCACCATGCCGAACTTCGCCTGCAGGGCGCGGATCGCGTCGCGCTGGTCGAAATCGAGGCGGCCGGCGAAATCGTGCACAGGAAAACCGAGCTCCGCGAGCTTGTGCTGGAGCTCCATGCGGGCAGCGCGCGAGAGCTGCGGGTCGTTCTTCGGCCAGGCGATGCGGAACGGCGCGCCGCCGTGTATGCGGTCGGCGAGGTGCCCGACCGCGAGCGCATAGATGTCCGCATTGTTGTAGCGCTTGATCGCGTTGAAATTGGCAGTGACCAGGAAGGCGGGCCCGGCGGCGCCGCTCGGAAACAGCAGGAAGCCGTCGCTCTCGCGCGGCAGCGCGCCGCCGTCGGCTCGCCGCACCCCGAGTTGCGTCCATTCGGCGAACGGCGCGCGGCTCTTGCGATAATCGAAGCCGCGCGGCAACGCGACCTCGTATCCCCAGGTCAGGCCGCGCTGCCAGCCGCTGCGCGCCATATAGTTCGCGATCGAGGCGAGCACGTCGGGAACGCTGGTCCAGATGTCGCGCCGGCCGTCGCCGGTGAAGTCGACCGCATAGGTGTAGAAGCTCGACGGCATGAACTGCGGCTGGCCCATGGCGCCCGCCCACGAGCCGCGCATGCGCTCGCGCGCGACGTGCCCCTCCTGCACGATGCGCAGCGCGATCAGGAGCTCGTTGCGAAAATAGGGATCGCGGTAGCGCGCCTCGGCAAGCGTCGCGAGCGAGCGGATGACGTCCCAATGGTCATCGCCGGCGCCGTACGAGCTCTCGATGCCCCACAGCGCCAGCACGATCCAGCGTTCGACGCCGTAGCGCGCCTCGATTGCGTCGAGCACCGAGGCCCACTGCGCCGCCTTGGCGCGGCCGGCCGCGACGCGCGATGGCGAGGCGACCGAGGCGACGTAGTCGCCGACCGGCTTGCCGTATTCGGGCTCGCGATGGGTCGCGGCGATCACCCGCGGATCGGGCGTGAAGCCCGCGAAAGCGCGATCGAAGGTCGCGCGCGTGATGCCCTGCTTCTGCGCGTCGGACCACAGGGCATCGAGGAAGGCGCCGACGCGCGCGCTGTTCGCGGCGGCGTCCGCGATCGGGTCGGCGCGGGCCGGGAGGGCGGCGATGAGGGCCAGGAAAAGCACCGAGAGGCGGAGCATGCTGGAAGCATAACGGAGTTGCTGCATTAAGTCCGGGCGCATAGTTTATCGCGGGCATGACGGCGGGGATTTGTTGAATTGCGCATCGCGATCGTGAACATCGGCTCGATCGTATCGGGCGAGCTCGATCGGCCGCTCGTCGCGGGCGACACGATCGTCAGCGAGGACGGGCGCATCGTCAGCGTCGGCACGGCGGCGGCCGCGGCGGTCGAGGCCTGTAACGTCGTCATCGACGCCGACCGTACGACCGCGATCCCGGGCCTGATCGACTCGCACGTGCACATCACGTTCGGCGACTACACGCCGCGCCAGCAGACGATCGGCTATCTCGCGAGCTACCTGCACGGCGGCGTGACCACGGCGATCAGCGCCTCCGAGGTGCATGTGCCGGGGCGCCCACGCGATGCGGACGGCGTGAAGGCGCTCGCGGTCGCGGCGCACAAGTGCTTCAAGGATTATCGCCCCGGCGGCATGCGCGTGCATGCCGGCTCGGTCATCCTCGAGCCGACGCTCACCGGCAACGATCTCGGCGATGTCGCCAAGCAGGGCGTGTGGCTCGCCAAGGCGGGTTTCGGCGCGTTCGCCAGCGCCTACGACTACGCGCCGCTGATCGCGGCGGCGCGCGCCCACCGCATGGTGACGACGGTGCACACCGGCGGCTCGTCGATCCCGGGCTCGGGCGCGATCACCGGCGACCATCTGCTGGCGCTCGAGCCCGACGTTTCCTTCCACGTCAACGGCGGGCCGACCGCGATGCCCGACCGCGACTTCGAGCGCGTCATCGTCGAGAGCGATATCGCGCTGCAGATCTGCACCGCCGGCAACCTGCGCACCGCGCTTCTCTGCGCGGCGGCGGCCGATCGTCACGACGCCTTCGGCCGCGTGCTCATCGCGACCGATACGCCAACAGGCTCGGGCGTGATGCCGCTCGGCATGCTCTACACCATCGCGCATCTCGCGAGCCTCGGCGGGATCGCGCCGGAGCGCGCGATCGCGGCCGCAACGGGCAGCAATGCGCGCGTCTACAGGCTCGACAGCGGCGTGCTGGCACCGGGCCGCGCTGCCGATATCGCGCTGATCGATGCGCCTGACGGCGGCACCCAGACCAGCGCCCTCGACGCGATCCGCCACGGGGACATCGCGGCGGTCGGCGCTGTGGTCGCGGGCGGCGAGCCGCGCTTCGTCGGCCGGAGCCGCAACACGCCGGGGACGACGCGCAAGGTGCGTGTGGTGCGGTGTACGCTGCCGCGGGATTTTGCCGGCGCCGGGCACTGAAGCCGTTCGAATCGCGGCGTCATGCGCGGGCTTGACCCGCGCATCCATGTCTTGCTTGAAGTGCGGCACCAACGAAGACGTGGATGGCCGGGACATAGACGAGCGAAGCGACGCCGTTCTTCGAACGGCTATGCCGGCCGTGACGATTGAAGGAAGCCGGGAACAAATGACGCACGACGAGTTGAAGGAGAAGATCATCTGGGCCGGGAAGGTTCTGGTCGGCGAGGGCCAGGACGACTTCACCCGCGGCCACATCTCGGTGCGGCTACCCGACGATCCGGCGCGCTTTTTCATGAAGGCGCACAGCATCGGGCTCGACGAGATCACGATGGACAACATCCTGACCATCGGCCTCGACGGCAACGTGGTGGCGGGCGGCGCCAAGCGGCACAGCGAGGTCTATATTCATTCCGAGATCTTCAAGGCGCGTGCCGATGTGGCCTGCGTGCTGCACACGCATCCGCCCTATTCGATCGCGCTGTCGGCGAGCGGGCGGCCGCTGAAGGCCTACAGCCAGCCGGGCGCGCTGTTTCACGATTCGCTCGGACTCTACGCCGACACGATCAATCTCATCCGCTCGCCCGAGATGGGCGCCGGGGTGGCGCGTGCACTCGGGGCGCGCCGTGCCGTGCTGCTCAAGAACCACGGCGTGGTCGTCGTCGGGGCGACTATCGAGGAGGTGGTGATCTCGACGATCATGCTGGAGAACGCCGCCATGGTCCAGATGATCACGGAGGCTGCCGGCGCGCCCGCGCCGGAATTCCCCCTCGCCGATATCCAGAAGCTCAAGCACGACATCAGCCGGCCCGAGCAGTTCAACATCAATTTCGACTATCTGGTGCGCCGGGCGAAGCGGCGCGAGTGAGGGGCGGATCGCCCGGACACGGCGATTGGATCTTCTCGTGGTTCAGCGAAGCCAGTTTTCTACCGCGAGCTCGGGTACGCGGCGGAAATCATCCGTGTTGTCGGTTACGAGCGTATGGTGCAATGCCAGGGCATGCGCCGCGATGAGCGTGTCATTGGCGCCAATGGGGCGGCCGATGCTTTCAAGTCTCACTCTAAGCCTTGCGTAGGTCACGTCGGCCGGGGACTGGAACGCGAGCACCTCGATTATGCCGAGCACGGCCTCGAGTTGTGCCGACAAACGAGTCGAACCCTTCTTCGCGGCACCGTAGCGCAATTCCGCCGCCACGATGATGCTGGTGCAAATGTCTTGCTCGCCGACCTCGGCGATGCGATCGGCGATGCGTCCTCTCGGATGGCGGACGAGATCGGAGACGATGTTGGTATCGAGAAGAAACGCCATGATCAAAGGTCGATCGGCTCGGCCGGGTGGTCTTCGATCGGCGGAAATTCCTCGTCGAGGGTCGGCAGCGTTGCGAGTAAGGCCAGCAGCGAGCGCGGTGGAGTCGGCTCGATGATGAGCCGCTCGCCCTCCTTGCGCATGATCGCGTCCTCGCCCGGCAACTCGAATTCGCGCGGGATCCGGACGGCCTGATTGCGACCGTTTTTGAACAGCTTCACGCGGCGCTCGGACAAGGGCGACTCCACGGCATATGTCGCAGCATATGCTAGCCGACTGACGGGGATCAAGCCCCCGGTCGAGGTGACCGTGGGCTTGGCGCAATTCTCAACAAAACCTTAACCCCCCGGCAACCATACTCGCCCCCGGCACGACCACCCCGAACCACCCGTCCCGGAGGCCCCAGCATGGTTTCGCGCGCCCAACGCACGCCGTTTGCGGCCTGGTGGTGGACGGTCGATCGGCCGATGCTCGCCGCGCTGATCGCGCTGATGCTCGCCGGCATCATCCTGTCGCTCGCCGCGAGCCCATCGGTCGCCTCGCGCATCGGGCTCGATCCGTTCTACTTCGTGCACCGCCAGGTGATGTATCTCGTGCCGGCCCTCGCCGTGATGCTGACGACCTCGTTCCTCGCGCCGCGCCACATCCGGCGCATCGCCCTCGTCGTCTTCGCGGTCGCGTTCGTGATGGTGTTGGCGACGCCCTTCGTCGGCGCCGAGGTCAAGGGCGCGCGGCGCTGGATCGTGCTGTTCGGCGTCAACATCCAGCCGTCCGAGTTCCTCAAACCCGCCTTCGTGATCCTGATCGCCTGGCTGTTCGCCGAGTCGTCGAAAAAACCCGAGATGCCAGCCAACACGCTGGCGCTCGTCATGCTGGGCGCGACCGTGACGGCGCTGGTGCGCCAGCCCGACTTCGGCCAGACCATGCTGATCGTGCTGGTCTGGGGCGCGCTGTTCTTCATGGCCGGCATGCGGGTCATCTGGGTGATCGGCCTCGCCGGCACGGCGGCGGCCGGCCTTGCGGGCGCCTATTTCACGGTGCCGTATGTGATGCGGCGCATCCAGCGCTTCCTCGACCCGGCCTCGGGCGATACGTTCCAGATCGACACCGCGATCGACGCCTTCCGCCACGGCGGCTGGTTCGGGCGCGGGCCGGGCGAGGGGACCGTCAAGCAATACCTGCCAGACGCCCACGCGGATTTCGTGTTCGCGGTCGCGGCCGAGGAGTTCGGCATCGTGCTCTGCCTCATCCTGCTCGCGCTGTTCTGCTTCATCGTGATGCGCGCGCTCACCCGCGCGATGCGGAGCGACGATCCGTTCGCACGCTTCGCGGCCGCCGGGCTCGCGATCCTGTTCGGCGCGCAATCGGCGATCAACATGGCGGTCAATGTCTCGCTCATCCCCGCCAAGGGAATGACGCTGCCGTTCATCTCGTACGGCGGCTCCTCGATCATCTCGCTCGCCTACGGCATGGGCATGCTGATCGCGCTCACCCGCGAGCGGCCGCGCGCCGGGCTGATCGCGAGCGCCGAGCCGCCGACGCTCGCCGCGAGCCCGGCCTGATGGTGGACACCGCGGCCAGCACGCGGGTCGATGCGCCGCTCGTGGTGGTCGCGGCAGGCGGAACCGGCGGCCATCTGTTTCCGGCCGAGGCGCTCGCGGTCGCGCTGGGCAAGCGCGGCGTCGCGGTCGATCTCGCGACCGACGAGCGCGCCGCGCTCTATGGCCAGGATTTTCCGGCGCGGCAGACCCACATCATTCCGAGCGCCACCGTGCGCGGGCGCGATCCGCTCGCGCTCGCGCGCACCGGCCTTCGCCTGACGCACGGCACGCTGCGCGCCTTTCGGGTGCTTGGCCGGCTGGCGCCCGCCGCCGTGATCGGGTTCGGCGGTTATCCGACCATCCCGCCCGTGCTGGCCGCCAGTTGGCGCCGCATCCCGACGCTGATCCACGAGCAGAACGGCGTGATGGGCCGCGCCAACCGACTGCTCAGCGGGCGCGTGCGCGCGATCGCGACGAGCTTTGCGGGCGCGCTCGCGCGCGAGCCGGCGCTCGCCGCCAAGGCGACCCATACGGGCAATCCGGTGCGCCCGGCCGTGATCGATGCCGCCAAGGTGCTCTACGAGCCGCCCGCGCGGCCGGGGCCGATCCGCCTTCTCGTGTTCGGCGGCAGCCAGGGCGCTCGCATCATGTCGGATATCGTGCCGGCGGCGGTCGAACTCCTGCCGCTCGCGATGCGCGTCCATCTCGCCGTCACGCAGCAGGCGCGCCCGGAAGATGTCGAGCGCGTGCGCGCGATCTATGCGCGGCTCGGCACGGCGGCGGAAATAGCGCCATTCTTCGCGGATCTCCCGGCCCGCATCGCGCAAAGCCACCTGGTGGTGAGCCGCTCGGGCGCCTCGACGGTCGCGGAGCTCGCGGCCATCGGCCGCCCCGCGATCCTGGTTCCGCTGCCGCATGCGCTCGACCAGGACCAGCTCGCCAACGCCGCCGTGCTCGAGCAGGCAGGCGGCGCGATAAGGATTGACCAGGCGGCGTTTACGCCCGACAAGCTCGCCTCCGAGATCGCCCGCATCGTGGTCGCGCCGGAACAGCTGGCGGTCATGGCGCAGCGTGCGCGCGCCGCGGGCGCGCCCGACGCGGCCGACCGGCTCGCTGAGCTGGTGCTGCGGGTGGCTGGTTTGCGTGGAGACTGAATCCGCGCCGCGAATTCGGAGTGTGTGGAACGAACCGAATGCGCGTGCGTTTGTCGGCTCGCATGTGTGTGAAAAGGACAGGGTGACACCTACATGAAACTGCCGCGCGACATCGGTCCGGTGCATTTCGTCGGCATCGGCGGCATCGGCATGAGCGGCATCGCCGAGGTGCTGGCGAACCTCGGCTATACCGTGACGGGCTCGGACGTCGCCGAGGGCGCCAACGTGAAGCGGCTGCGCGAACAGGGCATCCGTGTCGCGGTTGGACACAAGGCGGAAAACATCGACGGCGCCGACGTGCTCGTCGTCTCCTCGGCGATCAGGCGCGACAATCCGGAGCTCGTCGCGGCGCGCGCGCAGCGCCGCCCGGTGGTGCGCCGCGCCGAGATGCTCGCCGAGCTGATGCGGCTCAAGAGCTGCGTCGCCATCGCGGGCACGCACGGCAAGACCACCACCACATCGATGGTCGCGGCGCTGCTCGACGCCGGCCGCTTCGACCCGACCGTGATCAACGGCGGCATCATCAACGCCTACGGCACCAATGCGCGGCTCGGCGGCGGCGACTGGATGGTGGTTGAGGCGGACGAGTCCGACGGCACCTTCCTCAAGCTCCCGGCCGACGTCGCGATCGTCACCAATGTCGATCCCGAGCACCTCGACCACTTCCACACCTTCGAGGCCGTGCAGGCGGCGTTCCAGGCCTTCGTCGAAAACGTGCCGTTCTACGGCTTCGCCGTGATGTGCACCGACCATCCGGTCGTGCAGCAGCTCGTCGGCCGCATCGCGGACCGGCGGGTCATCACCTACGGCACCAATCCGCAGGCCGACGTGCGGCTCGCCGATCTCGACCACGCCAATGGTTGCTCGCAGTTCTCGGTGGTCTTTCGCGATCGCACCGGCGTCGACGTGCACACCATCGCGGGCCTCACGTTGCCGATGCCCGGCCGCCACAACGCGCTCAATGCGACCGCCGCGATCGCGGTCGCGCGCGAGCTCGGGGTCGCCGACGACCTCATCCGCAAGGCGCTGGCGGGCTTCGGCGGCGTGAAGCGCCGCTTCACCAAGACCGGCGAGTGGAACGGCGTGACCGTCATCGACGACTACGGCCATCATCCGGTCGAGATCGCGGCCGTGCTCAAGGCGGCGCGCGAGTCGACCAAGGGCCAGGTGATCGCCGTGATGCAGCCGCATCGCTACACCCGGCTCAAGTCGCTGTTCGACGAGTTCTCCGCCTGCTTTAACGACGCCGACACCGTGATCGTCGCGCCCGTCTATCCGGCGGGCGAGCAGCCGATCGCCGGCGCCGACCGCGACGCGCTCGTCGCCGGCATGCGCGCGCGCGGCCATCGCCACGTGGTGCCGCTCGACGGCCCGGACGATCTCGCCGGCATCGTGCGCGGCCTGGTGCAGCCGGGCGACTACGTGGTCTGCCTCGGCGCCGGCTCGATTACGCAATGGGCCTATGCGCTGCCCGGCGAGCTGTCGGCGAAAAGCTCGTGAGTGCAGCCGCCGTGCTCGCATGACCTTCCCCGACATCACCGCCTTGCTCAAATCCGCGATGCCGGCGCTGCGCGGGCGGCTGCTGGCGAACCAGTCGCTTGCCGAGCTGACCTGGTTCCGCGTCGGCGGCCCGGCGCAAGCCCTGTTCATGCCCGAGGACGAAAGCGATCTCGCCTGTTTCCTCGGTGCGCTCTCCTCCGGCATCCCGGTCACCGTCATTGGCCTCGGCTCGAACCTGATCGTACGTGACGGCGGCGTGGCCGGCGTCGTCATCCGGCTCGGCCGCGGCTTTTCCGAGGTCGCGATCGAGGCTTCGTCGCGCGTGCGCGCCGGAACGGGCGTGCCGGACGTGCGGGTCGCCAAGGCGGCGCAGGAGGCGGGCATCGGAGGCCTCGCGTTCCTGCGCGGCATTCCGGGCGCGGTCGGGGGCGCCTTGCGCATGAACGGCGGCGCCTATGGCGGCGAGACCAAGGACATCCTCATCGAGGCGCGCGGCGTCGACCGCTCCGGCCGAGTGTGCATCTTCGCCAATGCGGACATGCACTACAGCTATCGCCACTGCGGCGCGCCCGAGGACGTGATCTTTACCCAGGCTCTCTTTCAGGGCCGCCCCGGCGATGCCGCCGCGGTCGCGGCCGAGATGGACAAGATCACGGAGTCGCGCGAGGCGACCCAGCCGATCAAGAGCCGCACCGGTGGCTCGACCTTCAAGAACCCGCCCGGCCACAAGGCCTGGCAGCTCATTGACGCCGCCGGTTGCCGCGGGATGGTGCGCGGCGACGCCCAGGTGTCGGAGATGCACTGCAATTTTCTCATCAACCGCGGCAATGCGACCGCGGCCGATATCGAGGCCCTCGGCGAGGATGTGCGCCGCCGCGTCCGCGAAACAAGCGGCGTCGAGCTGGAGTGGGAGATCAAGCGGATCGGAGAGCGCGTGTAATGGTCCGCGCGCTTGCAGCTTTCTCATGCGTGCCCTCTCCCCCCCTTGCGGGGGAGAGTGGGAGAGGGGGAAGCCTCGGGCTCGGAAGCTGCCGACTTGCCCCCTCCCTGACCCTCCCCCGCAGGCGGGGGAGGGGACACTCCGTGCAAGGGGAGAACACATGACCCAACACGTCGCAGTCCTCATGGGCGGCTGGTCGGCCGAGCGCGAGGTGTCGCTGCGCTCCGGCAAGGCCTGTGCGGATGCGCTGGAGCGGCAGGGCTTTCGCGTCACCCGCGTCGATGTCGATCGCGACGTCGCCAATGTGCTCAAAGCCGTAAAGCCCGACGTCGCGCTCAACCTGCTGCATGGGCGGCCGGGGGAGGACGGCGCGATCCAGGGGCTGCTCGAAATTCTCGCCATTCCGTACACCCATTCGGGCGTGCTCGCCTCGGCGCTCGCCATGCAGAAGGATCGTGCCAAGGTCGTGCTGCGCGACGCCGGGGTGCCGGTGCCCCACGGCGTCCTGATCAACCGCCTGGAGGCCGCGCGCGCCCATGCGCTGGAGCGGCCCTACGTCATCAAACCGGTGGCCGAGGGGTCGAGCGTCGGCGTGTTCATCGTCACCGAGCAGCATGCGCACCCGCCGCAGGAGCTCACCCGGCCGGACTGGGCCTACGGCGAGGAGGTCCTGGTCGAGCGCTTCATCCCCGGCAAGGAACTCACCTGCGCCGTGATGGGGAACCGGGCTCTCGACGTGATCGAGATTGTTCCGACCGTGCGTTTTTACGATTACGAAGCAAAGTACGCTCCGGGAGGATCAAAACACCTCCTGCCGGCTCCGATTAAACCAAATGTTTACCAAGAGACCCGAAGACTCGCAGTCCTGGCGCATCGTGCGCTCGGCTGTCGGGGCGTGAGTCGTGCGGATTTCCGTTACGACGAACGTGCGGAGGGGACGCAAGGATTGGTTTGCCTTGAGGTCAACACCCAGCCCGGAATGACCGAGACATCGCTTGTCCCGGAGCTCGCAAGCCATGCGGGCGTACCGTTCGAAGAGCTGGTTCGATGGATGGTGGAGGATGCCTCGCTGAACCGATGAGCGGGCCTGCGCGCCCGATCTCGTCGGGGACGGCCCGGCGGACGCGCGCGGCGCGCCGTGCGGGCGCGTCCGTGCGTCGCGCTGCGCCGCCCCCTACAGGCAGGCTCGGCGCGCTCGCGCGTCGCTTCAACGCGCGCGCCGAGCGGCTCGACGCCTACGCGCCGCCGCGCGGAACCGGCGTTCTGGCCTCGGTGCTCCTCCTCGTCGGCGCCATGGTGCTCGGCATCGTGCGCGGCGGCCACGTGCCGGAGGCGATCGAGGGATTCCATCAGGCGCGCGACGCGGCCGCCGACGTGGTCGGATTCAGAATCGCGAGCGTCGCGCTCAGCGGCAACAAGCACCTCAGCCGCGAGGAAATCTTCGCCGCCGCCGGTGTGACCGGACACTCCTCACTGCTCTTCCTCGACGTCGCCGACGCGCGCGCGCGGCTGAAGACCAACCCGTGGATCGCCGACGCGACCGTGCAGAAGCTCTACCCTGACCGCCTGCAGATCGCGATCACGGAGCGTGCCGCCTTCGCGCTGTGGCAGAAGGACGGCCGCATCGGCGTGATCGCCGACGACGGCACCGTGCTCGAGACCTACCTCACGCATCGCTTCGTCGACCTGCCGCTGTTCGTCGGCATCGGCGCGGGGCCGCGCGCCAAAGAATTCCTCGTGCTGCTCGAGCGCTATCCCGCCATCCGCGACCAGATGCGCGCCGCCATCCTCGTGTCGGAGCGGCGCTGGAACCTGCGGCTGAAGAACGGCATCGACGTCGCGCTGCCCGAGGATAACCCCGGCGCCGCGCTCGATCGGCTGGTTGCGCTCGACCGCGACAAGAAGCTGCTCAGCCGCGACATCGTCGCGGTCGACCTGCGCCTTCCCGACCGCGTGACGGTGCGCCTCTCCGACGCCGCCGCGGCGGCGCGCGATGAGGCGCTGCACCCGAAGAAGCCGAAGAAGGGGGGCAGCGCGTGAACTCCCTCCACTACGGCCTCGCCCCGAAGATGAAGCCGGTATCGCCCAAGCGTAGCGCGTTCGTCGCCGCGATCGACATCGGCACCAGCAAGATCGCCTGCCTGATCGCGAAGCTCAGCCCGCATCCGCCGCAGGAAGTGCTGCGCCGCCGCACCCACTCGATCGAGGTGATCGGCTTCGCCCACACGGGCGCGCGCGGCATGAAGGCCGGCAACGTGGTCGATCTGGTCGAGGCCGAGGAGGCGGTCCGCCATGCCGTCGACCTCGCCGAGCGCACCGCCCACCGCCGGATCGAGGGGGTGATTCTGTCGGTCTCGGCCGGCCGGCTCGCGAGCGAGCTCTTTGCCGCCGAGGTCGATGTCGGCGGCTCGGTCTCCGATTCCGACATCGCGCGGGTGCTCGCGGCCGGCAGCCAGCGCTCGCTGCGCCAGGGCCGGGTGGTGCTCCATTCGCTGCCGATCGGCTTTGCGCTCGACGATGCGCGCGGCATCCGCGATCCGCGCGGCATGCTGGCGCGCCGCTTCGGCGTCGACATGCACATCGTGACGACCGATGACGCGGTGGTGCGCAACCTGATGCTCACGGTCGAGCGTTCGCATCTCGCCGTCGAGGCGATGGTGGCGAGCCCCTATGCGGCCGGGCTCGCGGTGCTCGCCGACGACGAGGCCGATCACGGCGCCGCCGTGATCGACATGGGCGCCGGCACCACCACGGCGGCGGTGTACTCGTCCGGCCGCTTCATCCATGCGGACGGGTTTGCGCTCGGCGGCTTCCACGTCACGATGGATCTGGCGCGCGGACTTTCCACCAGCATCTACGACGCCGAGCGCATCAAGACGCTCTACGGCAGCGTGCTGGCGGGCGGGCTCGACGAGCGCGACATGATCACGGTGCCCACCGTCGGCGTCGACGAGCGCGACCCGCCGCAGTTCGTGTCGCGGGCGAGTCTCACGCGCATCATCAAGCCGCGGGTCGAGGAGATCCTCGAGATGCTGCGCGACCGGCTCGCCGGCTCGCCGTTTGCGGCCGAGCCGCGCTCGCGCATCGTGCTCACCGGCGGCGCAAGCCAGCTCACCGGACTGCCCGAACTCGCCGCCCGCATCCTCGGGCGGCCGGTGCGGATCGGCCGCCCGCTCGGCATCGGCGGATTGCCGGACGACGCCAAGGGCGCGGCCTTCGCGGCCGCGGCCGGCCTCCTGGTCTATCCCCAGGCGGCGCATCTCGAACACTTCGAACCGCGGAAAACGCGGCATCTGATGACGGGGACCGGCGGCTACATCTCACGGGTCGGACGATGGCTTCGGGAGAGCTTCTGATGATCCGGTGCAACCAGCGGATTCAACCCATCGGCCGGGGGCGGACCGGCACGACAGCGGGGGCCAATGCCCGCGCAACCAAGAGGCAGCCATGAGCATCAACCTGAAGATACCCGACATCCGGGAACTCAAGCCGCGGATCACGGTGTTCGGCGTCGGCGGCGCCGGCGGCAACGCAGTCAACAACATGATCTCGGCCGGGCTGCAGGGCGTGGACTTCGTCGTCGCCAATACCGACGCGCAGGCGCTCACGCTGTCCAAGGCCGAGCGCATCATCCAGATGGGCGTCGAGGTCACGCAGGGCCTGGGCGCCGGCGCGCGGGCCGACATCGGCCGCGCGGCGGCCGAGGAGGTGATCGACGAGATCCGCGATCATCTCACCGGCGCCCACATGGTGTTCGTCACCGCCGGCATGGGCGGCGGCACCGGCACGGGCGCGGCGCCGGTCGTCGCCAAGGTGGCGCGCGAGCTCGGCATCCTCACGGTCGGGGTGGTGACCAAGCCGTTCCACTTCGAGGGCGTCAAGCGCATGCATTGCGCCGAGACCGGCATCAGCGGTCTGCAGAAGGTGGTCGATACCCTGATCATCATCCCGAACCAGAACCTGTTCCGGGTCGCGAACGAGAAGACCACCTTCGCGGCCGCCTTCGCGATGGCCGACCAGGTGCTCTACTCGGGCGTCGCCTGCATCACCGACCTCATGGTCAAAGAGGGCCTGATCAACCTCGACTTCGCCGACGTGCGCACCGTCATGCAAGAGATGGGCAAGGCGATGATGGGCACCGGCGAGGCGAACGGCGAGAAGCGCGCACTGCGCGCCGCCGAGGCCGCGATCTCCAATCCGCTGATCGACGACGTGTCGATGAAGGGCGCGCGTGGGCTCCTGATCTCGATCACGGGCGGCAAGGATATGACGCTGTACGAGGTCGACGAGGCCGCGACCCGCATCCGCGAGGAAGTCGACGTCGAGGCCAACATCATCGTCGGCGCGACCTTCGACGAGACCCTCGACGGCGTCATCCGCGTGTCGGTCGTGGCGACCGGCGTCGACGAGGTGGTGGGCGAGCGCCAGTTCAGCGATACGCAGCAGAAGGCGGCGGTCGCCAACCACGAGTCGCGCATCGCAGAGCTGACGCAACGGCTGCGCGCCGACACCGAGCGCATGCAGCATCGGCTCGAGCGCGGCGAGCCGCGGTCGCAGGCGACGCCGCAGCCTGCCCCGCAATCGGGACACTCCGTGGCCGAGACCACCGCGACCGCGGCGGTCGCGGCTGCGCTCGAGGACGTGACGATCAAGCCGATCCCGCCCAAGCCGTCGCTGTTCGAGCCGGCGCCCGCCAAGGCCGCGGCGGCGGCCGAGCCCGCCATGCCGAAGGTGTTCATCCCGCCGCAGCCGGAGCGGCCCGCCACCCGCGCGCCGCGCATCCCGCCCATCAACGAGTTCCCGGCGCATGCCCAGAACGTCGTGCGCGCGAGTCAACAGGCCCAGCAGGGGCCGGCGGCGGAGGCTGAAGCCGAGAAGCCGCGCTCGCTGCTCGCGCGCCTTGCGGCGGTCGGCCTCGGCCGGCGCGAGGAGCATCACGAGCCCGAGCGGCCGCCCGTCCGGGTTCAGATGCCGCCCCTGCCGGAGCGGCCGGCGCCGCGGCCGATTCCCCCGCGGATGCCAGAGGCCCGGACCGAGCCGGTGTCGGAATATGCCAAGCGGGCGGCTCCACAGGGGCTCGACCAGCACGGCCGGCCGCTTCCGGCTGTGCATAACCCGGCACATCCCAACGACGATGATCAACTCGAGATTCCGGCTTTCCTCCGCCGTCAGGCGAATTGAGCCGGACATAGGGTTCTGATACGAGGCCCCGGCCACCAAGGCCGGGGCCTTTTTGCATTCGTCGGGCTGTACGAGAGTCCACTAACCGACTCTCATAAGCACATGATTTTGATGGTTAATATGAACCGATCGGGAACCCGGCGGAGGTGACTTGACGGGTTGCAGGCATGAACCAGAGGCAGGCGAGGCCGCAACGCGACCAAATCAAGGCGGAAGCTGGGTCAAAATGGGACAAGGTGAAGGTAACAGTTGGTAAAAAACCGTGAGTTGGCGATTCGGCCATGCCTGTCTAAGGTTCTTGACCAACAGGGGGTTTTTCGGTCGGGGAATTGCGGGGGGAATTCGAGTCGGATCAACGGCTCGCGTTCTGCAATTCATGGCAAAAAGTCGACTCGCCGAAGACTCTCGGGGGAAGTTGTTGCGCGTTGCGTCATCGCGGCAGCAATTGCGAGTGGGACGTTGGCATGAAAGTCGGTAAGCAGACGACCTTGCGGGTCGATGCCATGGTCAAGGGCATCGGCGTCCACTCCGGCTTGCCGGCGACACTGACGCTGCATCCCGCCGACGCTGACACCGGCATCGTCTTTCTGCGTACTGGCCTCGATGGCCGCGCCGACTGCGAGATCCGCGCGGACGTGCGCGCCGTGACGGCGACCGAATTCGCCACCGTGCTGGGTGATCGGAGCGGGCCTTTGTGCTCGACCGCCGAGCATGTCCTCGCCGCCCTCGCGGGCCTCGGCGTCGACAATGCCGTGATCGAGATCGACGGTCCGGAAGTTCCGATCATGGACGGCAGCGCCGAGCCCTTCGTCGCCGCCATCGATCAGGCCGGGATCGCGATGCTGCCGGCGCCGCGTCGCTTCATCGAGGTGCTCAAGCCGATTCGCGTGATGCGCGACGCTTCATTCGGCGAGCTGCGGCCCAATCCGCGCGGCTTCCGCCTCGAGGTCGAGATCGACTTCGACAACGCGGTGATCGGCCGCCAGGCGCTCGCCCTCGACCTCGATCCGGCGGGGTTCCGCCGCGAGATCGCGCGCGCCCGCACCTTCGGTTTCATGCGCGACGTGGCCAAGCTGTGGAGCGCCGGCTACGCGCTCGGCGCGAACTTCGACAACACGCTGGTGGTCACCGACAACCGCATCCTCAACCAGGATGGCCTGCGCTTCGCCGACGAGTTCGTGCGCCACAAAGCGCTCGACGCGATCGGCGATCTCGCGCTCGCGGGCGCGCCGCTCCTCGCCACCTATCGTTCGGTGCGCGGCGGCCACAAGCTCAACCACGCGGTCTTGTCCGCCCTGATGGCCGATCCGACGGCGTGGCGGCTGGTCGAGGCCGGCACCGCGCGCCGGCCGCGCGGCCACGCCGACGTGGCGGCCGGCCTGGTCGCCCCGGCCTTCGGGCCGGACGTGTCCTGATCCGGCGCGGATTGGCGCTCTCCACCGCTTAACGCTTCCGCCACATTCCAGGCCGATTGTCGGCATACACGCTTGCCCCGACTGCGATTTTATCGGCCAGGGGATTGGGCCGGTCGGGCATGGGTCGGCAACCGGCCTTGTGGTCGACGGTTCTGGCAAGTCATGGGGGTCTGTTGGCGCCGATGCCGTTGCGTTCTTCAACCACGACTCCTGGTCGCGGCGGGCGGGGCATGCTGACCCGCCTCGTCCTGCTCATTCCGGTGCTCGCGCTGCTCGGCGGCTGCAGCATGTGGAACAGCTTCTTCGGCGACAAGGACCCGATCCTGCCCGACGAGCCGGCCGACCGCCTTTATAATGAAGGCCTCTATTTGATGAACGAAAAGAACGATTTCAAAGCGTCGGCCAAGAAGTTCGAGGAAGTCGATCGGCAGCACCCCTATTCGGAGTGGGCGCGCAAGTCCCTGATCATGTCGGCCTACGCGTACTACTCGGCCGGCCAGTACGACGAATCGATCAATGCGGCGAAGCGCTACATCACGCTGCATCCGGGCAGTTCCGACGCCGCCTATGCGCAGTACCTGATCGGCGCCTCCTATTTCGACCAGATTCCCGACATCTCGCGCGATCAGACGCGCACCGAGCGCGCGATTGCGGCGCTCGAGGAGGTGACGCGCAAATTCCCCAACACCGAATACGCCGAGAGCGCGCGCAAGAAGATCGATGTCGGGCGCGATCAGCTCGCCGCCAAGGAAATGGACGTCGGCCGCTGGTACCTCAAGAAGAAGGACTTCATCGGCGCGATCAACCGCTTCAAGGTGGTGGTTACGCAATATCAGCGCACCCGCCACGTCGAGGAGGCGCTCGAGCGCCTGACCGAGTGCTACATGGCGCTCGGCATAGCCATGGAGGCGCAGACCGCCGCGGCCGTGCTCGGGCACAATTTCCCTGACAGTCCCTGGTACAAGGACGCCTATAAACTGGTGAAGTCGGGCGGCGTCGAGCCGCGCGAGGACAAGGGCTCGTGGATGAGCAAGGCCTTCCGGGCGATCGGCATCGGCTCGAAGAACGATACGGTCGGCGCCGCCAACTGACGTGGCGCGAGGCCGCGCGCCGACGGGGACAAGCGCGGTTTGGCTGACGCGGGGGCGAGACGCGCCCAATCGAATCCCGTAGAATCACGGCTCAATCGCTCCCCGCGGGAACGCCATGCTGACCCGTCTCTCGATCCGCGACATCGTCCTGATCGACCGGCTCGACATCGACTTCGCGTCCGGCCTCGCGGTGCTCACCGGCGAGACCGGCGCCGGCAAGTCGATTCTGCTCGATGCCTTCGCGCTCGCGCTCGGCGCGCGTGGCGACGCCTCGCTGGTGCGCCAGGGCGCCGAGCAGGGACAGGTGACGGCGGCGTTCGACGTGCCGGCGGATCATCCGGCGCGCGCCTGGCTCGGCGAGAACGAGATCGCGGCCGAGGACGAACTGATCCTGCGCCGGCTGCAGCTCGCCGACGGCCGCACCCGCGCCTTCGTCAACGACCAGCCGGTCGGCGTGCAGGTGCTCAAGGGGCTTGGCGCGGCGCTCGTCGAGATCCACGGCCAGCACGACGACCGCGCGCTGGTCGATGCGGCGACGCATCGCCGCCTGCTCGATGCCTATGGCGGCCTCGATTCGCTCGCCGCCGAGGTCGCGGCCTTGTGGACGGCGCGGCGCGATGCCGAGGCGGCGGTCGCCGAGCATCGCGCGCAGGTCGAGCGCGCGGCGCGCGAGGCCGACTGGCTGCGCCATGCGGTCGAGGAGCTGACCGCGCTCGCGCCGCAGGCGGGCGAGGAGACTACGCTGGCCGAGCGCCGCACCGCGATGATGCAGGCCGAGAAGGTCGCCGAGGATCTGCGCGACGCGCATCAGTCGGTCGCCGGCCAGGCCTCGCCGGCGCCGATGCTCGCCTCCGCGGTGCGCCGGCTGGAGCGCCGGCAGGCCCAGGCGCCCGGGCTGATCGAGCCGGCGGTGCGGGCGATGGACGCCGCGCTCACCGCCCTCGACGAGGCGCGCGGGCATCTCGAGGCGGCGCTCGCCGCCGCCGACCAGGATCCGCGCGTGCTCGAGCGCATCGAGGAGCGTCTGTTCGCGTTGCGCGCGGCCGGCCGCAAGTACAACGCGCCGGTCGACAATCTCGCGGCGCTGGCGACGCGATACGCATCCGATCTCGCTCTGATCGACGCCGGTGCGGCGCAGCTCGCGGCGCTGGAGAAGGCGAGCGCCGAGGCCGCGCAGGCCTACGCCAAGGCGGCGGGCACGCTGTCGGAGCGGCGCACGCGCGTCGCCGAGCTGCTCGACAAGGCGGTCAATGCCGAGCTCAAGCCGCTCAAGCTCGAGCGCGCGAAGTTCTCCACTGCGATCGAGACCGACGCGGTGACGGGCGGCCCGCAGGGAATCGACCGCGTCGAGTTCTGGGTGCGCACCAATCCGGGCACGCCGGCGGGACCGCTGATGAAGGTCGCCTCGGGCGGCGAACTCGCGCGCTTCCTGCTCGCGCTCAAGGTCGTGATCGCCGACAAGGGCTCGGCGCCCACCCTGGTGTTCGACGAAATCGACACCGGCGTCGGCGGCGCGGTGTCGGACGCGATCGGCGTGCGGCTCGGGCGGCTCGGCCGGCGCGTGCAGGTGCTCGCGGTGACGCACGCGCCGCAGGTCGCGGCGCGCGCCGACCACCACTATCTGATCTCCAAGGACGCGACCGCGAAGGGCAAGCGCGTGGCGACGCGGGTCGCCGAGCTCGAGCCTGCGCGTCGGCGCGAGGAGATCGCCCGCATGCTCGCCGGCGCCGAGATCACCGCCGAGGCCCGCGCCGCCGCCGAGCGTCTGATCAAGGCCGCGGCGGGGTAGTGCACTGCAATGTGCACTGCGCTGCGGTTCCCCTCCACCCGCGAGCGAAGCGAGTGGTGGGAGGGATTAGGGTGGGGGCGCGGCCTCTCCGCAAGCACATCGTCCGACATATTGCGAAGATCATCCACGCGCATTATCCGCTGAGAAACGAATCCGGTCGCCGCGATCTGAGGTTTCCCGTGCGGCGCCCCCCACCCCCGACCCTTCCCCACCACTCGCTTCGCTCGCGGGGGGAGGGGAGCGCAGGCGCATTGCCATGACGAAAAGGCCCGCCAAGAAAGCCGCCGCCAAATCCGTCGCGATGCTTGTCGAGGTCGAGGGCCTGACCGACAAGCAGGCCAAGGCCGAGCATGCGCGGCTGCAGAGCGAGATCGCGGCGCACGACAGGCGCTACTACCAGGACGATGCGCCAACCGTCTCGGATGCCGAATACGACGCCCTCCGCCAGCGCTACAACGCAATCGAGGCGCGCTTTCCCGAGCTGCGCACGCTCGAGAGCCTGTCCCTGAAGGTCGGCGCGGCGCCGGCACGCGGATTCGCAAAAGTGCGCCACCGCGTGCCGATGCTCTCGCTCGACAACGCGTTCAGCGAGGAGGACGTGCGCGACTTCGTCGAGCGCATCCGCCGCTTCCTCAGGCTCGCGGCCGACGAGCCAATCGTCTTCTCGGCCGAGCCGAAGATCGACGGCCTCTCGATGTCGCTGCGCTACGAGGTCGGCGAGCTCATCACCGGCGCGACCCGCGGCGACGGCAGCGAGGGCGAGGACGTAACCGCCAACATTCGCACGCTCGAGGACGTGCCGAAGAGGCTCAAGGGTCGGCACGTGCCGGACGTCTGCGAGGTGCGGGGCGAGGTCTACATGACCAAGCATGCATTCCTCGCGCTCAACAAGCGCCAGGCGGAAGCCGGCGGGCAGATTTTCGCCAACCCGCGCAACTCGGCGGCGGGCTCGCTGCGCCAGAAGGATCCGGGAATCACGGCGACGCGGCCGCTCGGCTTCTTCGGCTATGCGTGGGGCGAGATGAGCGACATGCCGGCGTCGACGCAGTCCGGCATGATCAAGTGGCTGGAAGGCTGCGGCTTCAAGACCAATCCCCTCGCGAAAATCTGTCGCTCGGCCGACGAACTGCTCGCCTTCCACCACTCGATCGAGCTCGCCCGCGGCGAACTCGACTACGACATCGACGGCGTCGTCTACAAGGTCGACCGCCTCGACTGGCAGGAGCGGCTCGGCTTCGTGTCGCGCACCCCGCGCTGGGCGGTGGCGCACAAGTTTCCCGCCGAGAAGGCGATCACGGTGGTCAAGGACATCGAGATCCAGGTCGGGCGCACCGGCGCGCTCACGCCGGTGGCGAAGCTCGACCCGGTCACGGTCGGCGGCGTGGTGGTGCAGAACGCGACCCTGCACAACGCCGACGAGATCGCCCGGCTCGGCGTGCGCATCGGCGATACGGTGCAGATCCAGCGCGCCGGCGACGTGATCCCGCAGGTGCTCGGCGTCGTCGAGGAGAAGCCGCGAGGTGACAAGGACTACAGGTTTCCGACCAGGTGTCCTTGCCCGCTGCACACGCCGGTGGTGCGCGAGATCAATGCGGCGGGCGAGCAGGGCGTGCGCTTTCGCTGCTCGGGCGAGTTCGCGTGCCCCTTCCAGCGCATCGAGCACCTCAAGCACTTCGCCTCGCGCCGCGCCTTTGACATCGAGGGTCTCGGCGACAAGCAGATCGAGCTCTTTTTCGAGCGCGGCTGGGTCAAGGAACCCGCCGACATCTTCACCCTCGAGGCGCGCAACGCCAACATCAAGCTCGAGTCGGAGGAAGGTTACGGCGAGACGTCGGTCGCCAACCTGTTCGGCTCGATCCGCGCGCGGCGCGACATTCCACTCGATCGCTTCATCTATGCGCTCGGCATCCGTCATGTCGGCGACACGACGGGGCTCGCGCTCGCGCGCGGCTACGGCACCTGGGAGGCGTTCCACGATGCATCCGTCAAGGTGGCCAAGGGCGACGAGGAAGCGCGTGCCGAGATGGACGCGCTCGACCAGATCGGCGGCACCGTGATCGATGCTCTCGCCAAGTATTTCGCCGAGAAGCACAACCGTGACATCGTCGAGCGCCTGACCAGGCAGGTGACGATCCGCGACGCCGAGAAGCCGAAGGATTCGCCCATCGCCGGCAAGACCGTGGTGTTCACCGGCTCGCTGGAGAAGATGACGCGCGACGAGGCTAAGGCGACCGCCGAGCGGCTCGGTGCCAAGGTCGCGGGCTCGGTGTCGAAGAAAACCGACTACGTGGTGGCCGGTCCGGGCGCGGGCTCGAAGCTCGACAAGGCGCGCGAGTCCGGGGTGAAGGTGCTGACCGAGGACGAGTGGTTTGCCTTGGTGGGGCAGGGGTGAGACGCATTGACTCCGCGCACCGCCCCGGGCAGTTGATGCCGCGATGACGTCCTCAATCGACAAGCGTGATTGTCCGCTGTGCGGCGCGCCGGCGGGCCGGGCGAAGCCGACACCCTACGGCACGGCCGAATTCGCCGTCGTGCAATGCGGCGACTGCGGCCTCGCTTATCTCGACCGCCTGCCGCCGCAGCACGAGTTCGAGGACGAGCGCGCCTGGGAGGTCTCCTCGGTCTCGCATGCCGAGCAGCGCAGCCGCGACTATCCGATCTTGACGGCGCTGCATAATTCGACCCGCTTTCGCATGCATCTGCGTGAGCTGACGAGACGCGAGCCGAAGCGCATCCTCGCCCGTCATGCGCGGCCGGGCCCGATCGTCGATGTCGGCTGCGGCGCCGGCATCAATCTCATTCCGCCGCCTGACGGCTTCGTGCCCTACGGTGTCGAGATTTCGAAATCGGCCGCGGCGGCCGCGGACGAGGCGTTCCGCCGTTACGGCGGCCAATGCGCGCAGGCGACGGCGGCTGCCGGACTGGCGCAATTTCCCAAGGGCTTCTTCCACGGCGCGATGCTGATCGGCTACATCGAGCACGAGTTTCATCCGCTCGAAGCGCTCGTCCATCTGCGCGCCGCGATCGCCGACGACGCCACCGTGGTGATCAAGACGCCGAACTACGCCTCGCTCAACCGGCGCGTCATGGGCGTGCGCTGGAGCGGTTTCCGCTTTCCCGACCACGTCAACTATTTCACCCCGGCGACGCTGCGCGAGATCGCCCGCCGCGCCGGCTTCTCGACCCACTACGGCCCGACCGACCGCAATCCGGTCAGCGACAGCCTGTGGGGCCTGCTGCGGGCGGCGTAACGCCTGCGGCCATTTTTCGCCGCGATTCTGGCTTCCACTGCCACCATTGCGGGCGCGGTGGCTTTGAACAAGGGATTCGGAGTGGCGCATGAGCCTGGACGGGCGGATGCGGCTGCAACCGGCGCGGCGGACGATCCTTCTCGGTATCGGGACGGGCGCGGCGGTGCTGTGGGGGCTGCGCGTTGCGCGTGCCGTACCGCCCGATCAGAGCACCCCCGCCGCACCGAGCAGGCCCACGATTGCGCCACGTCCACCGGCCGCCGCCGCGACCGCGGTCCTCTACGAAGAGGATCCCGCCACGCCGATCGGCAAGCGTTTTCCCGCCGCCGTGCACTGGCGCGTCGACACGCGACCCGACGCGAAAGGCGGCGCGACGGAAACGGTCGTGCGGGCGCGGGTCGCGGTGCCGCAGCGCGGCATGGTCCTCGTGGCGACATTCGGGCGCAACCGCGACAAGTCGTTGCCGGCGAGCCATACGATCGAGCTGATATTTACGCTCTCGGACGGCTTCGCGCACGGCGGAATCGAGAACGTGCCCGGCATCCTGATGAAGGATGCCGAGACCGCGCGCGGCACGCCGCTCGGCGGCCTGTCCGTAAAGGTGACCACCCTCTATTTCATGATCGGCCTGACGGATCGCGAGCAGGAGCGCGCCGCGAACATGCGTCTCCTGCACGACCGCGCCTGGTTCGACCTGCCGATCGTCTACAGCGACAAGCGGCGCGCCATCCTGGCCTTCGCCAAGGGCCCCGACGGCGAACGTGCCTTCAGCGAGGCTTTAGCGGCCTGGGATGACCAAGCCGCCTCGCCCGCGCCGAACGGCGACGTGAGAGGAATCGGGAAATCCGAATAGGCGTGATCGCGGCGCGGCCTGCCGCGCTACGCCACCGCGATCTCCAGCGGAAACTTGTCCACCACCTCGTGCCCATCCTGCGTCACGATGAAGGTGTGGCCGAGGAAGATGCCGAACATGCCGTCGGCGGTGATCGGATTGGGCTCCGCCATGGTGACCATGTTGGGCAGGAAGACCTTGTCGGCCTCGCGCCCCTCGACGCGGTCGGCGAAGACGTGCGGCGGACCCGTCACGATGTCGATGCCGTGGATCTGGATCGGGCGCGACTGCACGCCCTTCTGGCGGAAGAACTGCGCTGCCGCGCGCACGTTCTCGAGCGAGTTTCCCGGCCTGATCTCGGCGACGATCTTGTTGTAGCCCGGCAGCGTGATCTCCTCCCAGAACTTGCGCACCATCTCGGTGGGCGGCCCGAGGCAGATCGGCGAGCCGATCTGCGCCGAGTAGCCGCGATAGCCGGCGGCCAGCTCCATGATCACGATGTCGCCGGTCCCGAGCTTGCGCTCGGACGGGCGCGGATTGCCGAAGAACATCGCCGGGTTCGCCATCGCGGTCGCGCCGATGATGAGGAAGTCGATGTCGCCGCCGCCCTTGAGGATGGCGGCGCCGGCGGCGCCGCGCAGATCCGCCTCGGTCGCGCCGGGCTTCGCGGCCGCGACCATCGCCTCCAGGGCGTGCTGGCACAGCACGCCCGCCTTGCGCACGCAGTCGAGTTCCTCGGCGCTTTTGACGATGACGAGCTCGTGGATGAAGCTGCGGGTGAAGACGAGCTCGACGTCCGGCAGCCCGGCGCGCAGGTCGTTGTACTGGTTGACCGGCAGGTAGTCCTTGTGGCGCGGATCGATCTCGACGAGGCCGATGCGGCCCTTGGTCAGCCCGATCTCCTTGCAGCGCTCGACCATGACCTCGGCATAGCGGCCGCCGCGGCTGTGGCGCACGTCGGCGAGCGCGGGCGCGACCTGGCGGCGCACCGCCTCGCAATGGGTGCCGCCCATGGAGAAGATCAGCGTCGGCTCGTCGTTGAGCGGCACGAGCACATAGGATGCGAGCGCGTGCCATTCCCAGTGGCCGGTGAGCCAGGTCATGCCGCCGCCAAAACTCCAGTGGCTGGGTCCGCCCGGGACGATCACGGCATCGAGCTTGTGTTCGCGCATTTTTGCCCGCAGTGCCGCATAGCGCCGGGCATATTCTTTCTCGGAGAACTGCTCCCACACCGCGTCGCGATAGAGCGGCGTGTCGTACATGTTGGAGAACGGACCGTTCTGATCGAGCCGCGTGCGCACCTGCTCCCACGGCACGGCGCCGACCGGCGGCGGAACGTTGATGTTCATCGGGTGACTACTCCTCAGTCCGTCGTTGCGGCGCCAGCGCCCGCCCATGGTGACCCGCAGGGCCCTGCGATGCCCTCCGGCTGTATGCGGACGATATCAATAAAGACGTGGATGGCCGGGACAAGCCCGGCCATGACGAAATTGAATGGCGGACTGAACCTCAGCGCCGGCGGCGGCGCGGAGGCGGCTCCTGGGGCTGTGCTTCGTTGGTGTTGCGCCCCTGTGCGATCTTCTTCGCGTCGCGCGACATTTCCAGGCAGGACAGGAGCTCGACATAGCTCGGCGAGCCGCCGGTCGACACCATCGAGAGGCAATGGTTCTTGTCGGCGGCCGAGAAGGTCGACCAGTCCTTCACCAGCTGATCGCGCGCGCCGTTCTCGTCGTTGAGGCAGGACTGGGTGGTGCGCCCGAGCGCCATCCCCTCGGCGCCGGCCGTCTTGCAGCTCGGCTCGACGTTGAGCTTGGGCACCCCGTCGGCCGCGACCGTGACGAGGTTCGTTGCGAGGGCGAGCGCGGCAAAAGGCATCATGGCGGGCATCCGTCCGGGCGCGCCGGCGGCGCGCCATTCAATACAATAACACGAATCGGGGGACGGACGTTTCCTCAAAATGCGGGCTGCGCGGCGTGCCGTCGCGTCAGCCCACAGCTTGTCGTGGGCCGTCTGTCGCATCCGGCAGGGTGGTCACGGGAAAATGATTGGATGGGCTCGCCGCGCTGTCTCCTACGGGCCGGCGCGGCGCGTTGCGCCGGAATTTCGCGTCATTCATAGTGGCGCCGACCGCTGCCTGCCATCCCGAGCCGGCGTCCCCGATCGCACCGATCCTTCGCGCGGAGCCTCCGCATGCCCGATCCGTTCGTCTACACCTCCGATCGCCTGCGCGTCGTGTTCGGATGCGGCACGGTCGCGAGGATCGCCAAGGAGGCCGAGCATCACAAGATGGGGCGCGTGATGTTGCTGTGCTCGCGCGGCCGCGCCGAGCTTGCGCGGCGCGTCGCGGCGCCGCTCGGTTCCCGGGTGGCGGGCGTCTGCGACGCGGCGCGCGGCGGCATGCCGGCGGCGGCATTCGACGAGATCGTCGGCGCGCTCAAGCGGCTTGATGCCGACGGCTTCGTCTGCGTCGGCGGCGGCTCACCGATCGGGCTCGCCAAGGCAGTTGCGGCGGCGACAAAAATTCCGTTCATCGCCGTGGTGACGACCTATTCGGGCTCGGAAATGTCGAGCCGCTGGTATCTCGGCGCGGGCGGCGACGAGCGCTCGGGCGCCTCGCCGACCGCGCTGCCGGCGACCGCCATCTACGATCCCGAGCTCACCCGCGACCTGCCGTTCGCGACCTCGGCGGCGAGCTGCATGAACGCCATGGCGCATGCGGTCGAGTCGCTCTACGGGCCGGACGCCAATCCGATCGTGCTGGCGCTCGCCGAGGAGGCGGCGCGGCTCATCGGGGCAGCGCTGCCGCGGCTGAAGGCCGATCCGCGCGATCTCGCGGCGCGCACCGATGCGCTCTACGGCGCCTGGCTCGCCGCCGCCTTCCGCACACTGGTCGGCCTGTCGCACACGGTGGCGCAGCGCGTGCGTCAGAATTTCGCCACCGAGCATGCGCGCACCCATGCGGCGGTGCTGCCCTATGCGGTCGCGTTCAACCGCCCGGCGGCGCCGGCCGCCATGGAGCGCATCATGCGGGCACTCGCTACACGCGATCCCGGGCAGGCACTGTACGACATCAACGTCGCCTGCGGGCTTGCGACCGGCCTGAAGGATCTCGGGGTTCGCGAGGAGGACATTCCGCGCGCAGTCGACGTGGTGGCGAAGCGCAGCTTTCCGAACCCGCGCGCGCCGACGCGGGCGGATATCGAGAATGTGATCCGGCAGGCGTTTGCCGGACAGGCGCCGCGGTTCTGAGCGTTTCTGAAGAGCGTCGTAGCCGCCGTCACGCCGCGCGCGACTTCTTCTCGAAATACTTGCGCAGCGAATCGGCGGGCTGCGGGGCGCTGAAGAAATAGCCCTGCACCTCGGTGCAGCCTTCCGAGCGCACGTGGCGGAGTTGCTCCATCGTCTCGACGCCCTCGGCGGTGGTCGCGATGCCGAGGCCCTTGCCGAGGCCCGCCACCGCCTTGACGATCGCGGCGCAGTCGCCCTTGTCCGAGATATCCTTGATGAAGGAGCGGTCGATCTTGATCTTGTCGAACGGGAAGCTGCGCAGATAGCTCAGGCTGGAATAGCCCGTGCCGAAATCGTCCATCGAGATCTTGATGCCGAAGC
>Ga0126371_10000201_pt1 | contig 45561 bp, 45 predicted proteins | sample PanSoiMetaPlot_4_FD_110145 | JGI IMG/M metagenome (GOLD analysis project Ga0126371, IMG submission 110145) | Tropical forest soil microbial communities from Panama - MetaG Plot_4 | ecosystem: Environmental > Terrestrial > Soil > Tropical forest > Bulk soil | place: Panama | collected 2016-02-17
CAGGCCAGCCGCAGGGCGGCAGGTAACAATTTTCTGAGTTACCTGAGGAATCTGATAGACTGAAGTGGCGTTAGAACCGAACGGGCAAGAGCAGTCCTCGCCCAGCAGCAAGAACCTGCCAGTAGTGGCTCCGATTTGTTCCGGCGCAATTCAACATAGGAAACAGCATCACATGGAACAAGGAACAGTGAAGTGGTTTAACGACGCAAAAGGCTTCGGCTTCATCTCGCGCCAGAACGGTGAAGACGTCTTCGTGCACTACTCGGCCATTAACTCCAATGGCTTTAAGAGTCTGCAGGAAGGTCAAGCCGTGCAGTTCAACGTCGTTAAGGGGCCAAAGGGCTGGCAGGCAGCGGACGTTCAGCCACTCTAAGACGCAGACACAGTTATGACCACAAAAGGCGGGCTTCCGGGCCTGCCTTTTGTTTTGGACATTGTTTTGGCGCAATTGTTAGCGGGTTAAGAGCATTTCCAGTGCATTACAGGCCGTTTTAAGGCCGTTTTCTGTGTCCATTTTGCTCTGGACCTCGAGAGCGCGCTGGGCATAACGGGGATTGTTGAGCAGGTCGGAGATCATTCGCGCTGCGCGTTCGGCGGTATAGTTCTGACGCTGCACTACTTTTGCGACGCCAAGACGGCGGACGCGACGCGCGTTGTCAGGCTGGTCATGGCTGTAGGGCATAACGATCATGGGCGTTCCCGCGCGCAGGGCCTGAGCCGTGGTTCCCACTCCGCCCTGATGCACGATGACTGATGCGCGAGGGAAGAGCTTCGAATATGGGGCGTATTTAGCGATGCAGATGTTGTCCGGCAACGGCGTGCGCGGGATGTTTTCCGGGTCGTTGCCAACGAGAAGAACTGCGCGGAGATTGAGTTGGCGAATTGCTTCAGCGCTTTGCTGGTAGAAGTCGCCTGCGTTGAGCACGGCTGCGGAGCCGAGCGTAAAGACGATTGGCGGAGGGCCTGCCGATAGAAACTGCTCTAATTCAGGGGCCAGTTCGGACTGCCCAGCATCGCCGTCATAGAAGACGAAGCCCGTAATCAGGGTGTTTTTTGGCCAGTCAGGCTGTGGTTCTCCGAGTACGCGGGAGAAAAGCGCCAGAACCAGTTGCTCTGAGTGTTTGGCGTCAAAGATCGGGTCTTCGCCGCAGTCAAGACCTAATTCGCGGCGAAGTTCGTAGACCGGCTCCGGCCAGCGCCGCGTCACAAGGCGGGCGAAGCGGTTCACGATGCGACCGATTTTTGGGACAACAAGTTGTGCCTTGGCCAGATTCGGATACGGCGGCAGGACTGGCGGGTCGTAGGCCGAGAAAAATGAAAATGGAGCCAGTACGTAAGAGGCCCAGGGGATGCCGGTCTTTTCGGCGACAATTGGACCTGCGTACGCCAGCTCTCCGGTCATGAGCAGGTCGGCCCCGCCATCTGCCTCGACAGCGGCGAGCAGGTCGTCGTAGCTCTGGCGCAGCGCGGGGAAAAGAAATTCGCGCAGGCCGTACTCGGTGCCCTTCTTTTTGTCATAGATCAGCGCGACGAGACGCTTATCGGTCTGGTCCTGGTCCGGACGAACGGGGAAGAAATCGATGCCTAACGGTTCGACTTTTGCGCGGAACATTTCCGGCACCGCGAGCGCCGGACGATGGCCCCGTCGCTTCAAGTCAAGGGCCAGCGCGATTAGCGGGTTTACATCGCCGAAGGTGCCGAAGGTCGAGAGAGCGATCCTCACGTCCTAAAATTGTGCCTCAAAGATGTGAAACCTGTGTTCAAGCTTCCACTGTTGCTGTGCTTTTTCGCTGGATTGAACCAGAGGTGCACACGCTCCGGTCGGAGCATCGCGCCCGAGTTGGCTGCGGCATTGCGCCACGGGCTGGTCGAGTTTTTCCGGTGTCGACAATTGCCAGAGGCTCGCCCCCGGCAAGAAGCTGTGCTCAAGACTTGTGCGCGCCATCAGCTTGAAGTCGCGATAGGTGAGCGGGTATGTAACCGCGGCGCGCACATATTCGTGCGTCAGGTCGATGCGGGAGACGCCTTCGTCGTCAGTTGAAAGGGCAACGGGCACGCCGTACTTGCGATAGATCATGAAGGGATGGCTGTCGCCCTTGATATTGAGGATCACGTCGTTGCTGGTGAGGTTGACTTCCACCATGACGTGCTTCGCAGCCATTTCTTTGAGCAAGTCATAGGGCTTAGTTTCGTACATGACATCGACGCCGTGCCCGATACGCTCGGCGTGGCCCTGCTCGACGGCAGAGCGAATGTGAAAGGTGAGACCGTCGGGCGGCACCATGCCAGGCTCCAACTCTCCGGCGTGCAAAGTGATGTGGACCTTTGGGTAGAACTTGCGCAGCGCATCGATCATCTGCATGTGCAGGCGATAGTTGGTCATGCAGACGTAGCAATCCTCCGGCTGAACCAGATTGATGCCGACGACACGCGGATCGACTGACGCGACTTCAAAGCCGAGAAGAATCTGCGCGAAGACGGCCTCTTTGGGAAGGCCGCGCAGCACCTGATAGATAAATCGAACTTCGACATTGCATGCGGGCATTGCGTCCGGCTGGCTGCAGTGCTCATGCTCACGGCGCTGGGCTTCAATGCGGTCATAGTATGCGGAGACCGCGGGGACGGAATCCTGAAATCCCCGGGCTAGAAGCAACTCGCGGTATTCGGCAAAGTCGGAATGGAAGCCGATCTTTGCAGCGAGTGCTGCAGCGGACGTGAAGTCCGGCGTTTCCATCAATTCAAGATATTGCTCATTCTGCGCGGCGGCGCGGCCAGCGACTTCATCCACCCATTCGCTCACATGACGCTTGTCTGTGCCGCCGAATTTGGCAAATGTGTTGAAGAAGTGGTCGTGCCCGGAGTCTCCGGTTGTGGGAACAAATGTGCGCATGGAAAAGGAATCGATCAGCGCGTCATAGAGCTGCTGGTTCGCGGGAACTTTGGCGGCCGGCACATAATCTGTATTGCACGCTCCGCCCGCCGCAGGCTTGGCAAAGGCCAGTTTTACCGGATCGACACACAGGCCATCTTCGCCTGCCGCTTGGATGAAGGACTCAGCATAGACTGCTCCGGAGAGATGAACGTGCAGGTCAGCGCCTTTCGGCATCTGGTAGAAGAATGCGCGCAGCGCACTGGGACCTTCCTTTTTTACTTCGTCAAAGGCGCGGGCTGTGCGCGCTTCCGCGTTGATCTCATGGATGGGCTTGGCGGCCTGAGCATGGAGATGTGAGCCGAACAGCACCAGCAGCGAAACCGCGAAAAGCTGACGACGATGGGCGAGAGACATTACGATGGTTTCCTCTAGGTGCGAAGAATGGAAAAGCAGCGTGGGACAAGTTTATGGCATCGGCTGGCCCTGGCGGGGCCGATCTTTTCGGTGATTGCGATGACTTCGGCTTCAGCGCAGCAATGGCTTCAACCGGTTCCGCAGTTTCCTCTGGCTTCGAGCGAGCTTACGATCCGGCAGCACGCCGAGATGCAGAAACCCTTCACTGTCGCGGGTGAATGCGGCGCGTTTGTCGGCCAGCAGGATGGCAGTTTTGAGACATGGATTTTTCCTGTCAAGCTGCTCAGCCATTTCCAAATTGAAGCCGAAGTTGAGGGCTACGATGTCCCCATTGACGTGAACGAGCAGGCGGCGGAGATTGAAGTCGCGCCCGACCATACGACCATTACATATTCACATTTGACTTTCACTGTGCGCGAAATTCTTTTCGCTACGCAATGCGATGCCAACGGCGCGGGGCTGATGGCGCTGTTCCAGATCGATTCCGTGCGGCCCATGAAGCTTACCTTCTCTTTTACGCCGGAAGTAAAGCGCATGTGGCCCGCGCCCAACTACAACGCGCCTTCGCTGCAATGGGTGAAGCAAGGCGACAGCGGTTACTACCTTCTGCATACGGATGCGGACGACCTTGCCGCCGCGATCGGTATGCCAGGAACGCAGCCGGGGATCATGGCGCCCTATCAGGAGAAGCCGAAATTCTGGCCCACACAACTGATTCTGAACTTCGATCCGAAGCGTGATGCGGACAAGTATTTTCCGCTGCTAATGGCCGTGGGCAACAACATGGAAACAGCAAAGCCTGCAGCCTTGACAGCGCAGTTACAGCGATTGAACGAAAATGCGGCGCATCTCTATGCGGAGACTGCAGATTACTACGCGCACTTTTTTGACAAGCGACTCGTGGCTGATACTCCGGATCAGCGCTTTAATGAGGCCCTGCAGTGGGCCGAGATTTCAATCAATCAACTGCGCGTGCGTCACCGCGATGAGGTGGGCCTGGTTGCAGGTTTCTATTCATCGGGCGATTCCAATCGTCCCGGCTTCGGCTGGTTCTTCGGCAGAGACACGCTATACACGTTGTATGCCATCAACGGTTATGGTGATTTCGCGCTGACGCGGCAGGCGCTGGAGTTTCTGATCAAACGGCAGCGCGACGACGGCAAGATCATGCACGAGTATTCGCAGACGGCAGAGATGGTGGACTGGGCGAAGTTTCCGTATGAGTATGCTGCGGCGGATTCAACGCCGCTGTTCCTGATGGCGATGGAGGACTATCTCAACGCCAGTGGTGACAAGCAGTTTTTAGAGCAACATTGGGACGCAGTCGAAAAGGCGTGGCAGTTTGAACGCACCCATGATACCGACGGCGATGGCATATATGACAACTCACAGGGAACGGGCTGGGTGGAAAGCTGGCCCTCGGGCATGCCGCACCAGGAGATTTATCTCGCCTGCCTTGACCAGCAGGCCAGCGGCGCATTTGCTCGTCTTGCACGCGTGATGAATAAGTCCGATAAAGCGAACGCAGCCGAGGCGCGCGCGCAGAAAGTTGCCGCCACCATTGAACAGGAATACGCCGGGCCGATGTACGCCTTCAGCCGCAATGCCAATGGCTCGATGGACAAGACAGCGACAATTTATCCCTCGATTGCATGGTGGGATGGGCATTACGCGTTGAAGCAGCCGGACGAGATGTTCAAGCGGTGGGCGTCGGCTGAATTCTCGACTGACTGGGGACTGCGCGACCTGGGTGAGCATGAGGCATTTTACGATCCCATCAGCTATCACCAGGGATCGGTCTGGCCTCTCTTTACCGGCTGGGCTTCAATCGCCGAATACCGCACGGGCCGCCCACTCTCCGGTTATGCGCACTTGATGCAGAATGCCAACCTGACTTGGGCACAGGACCTGGGCGCTGTGACGGAGCTGCTTTCGGGCGCATACTTCGTACCTTTTGGACGCAGCACCACCCACCAGCTCTGGTCGTCGGCCATGGTGCTGACACCAGCGATTCGCGGTCTGTTCGGCATTACGACAGATGCGTTGCACAACAGCATTTCCGTTAATCCGCATTTGCCTGCCGAGTGGGACCACGCAACGCTGCGGCATGTTCCTGTGGGCGGCAGTATGGTCGATCTTGAATTCAAGCGCGAAGGCGGGGCGCTTACTGTTCGCACAACCGGAGGCGATGTCAAGCTTTCAGGCGCGCATGATGGCGTGCTGCGCATTCCGCTGCCCGGAGTTGAAGTTGATATTCCGCATGACCTGCCGCTGCCAGGCGCGCGAACCGCGCAGTTGAAAGTTCTGAGCCAGACCACGGACGCGCATTCGCTGACGCTGGAACTGGAAGCGCAAGGAGGCAGCGTATACGATTTACCGCTGCGCGTGAATGGTGTGCGCTCTGCCATTCATGCCGATGGCGCAACTGTGAATCAAACCAAGGCAGCCGATCCGGGCTTGAGCAGCCTGCATGTCGCGTTCCCTCCGGGCGCGGGATACCAGAGGCAGACCGTTCATCTGACATGGTGAGTCTTTGCTATACTGAGTGAGGTTGTTTGACTGTCAGAAGTCCTTCTCCTCAGACATCCCATGCGCCTGTATGTACACGTCAAAGGCGCTCTTGGAACCCTCCAAGGCCAGATAGCTCAGTGGTAGAGCGCGGCCCTGAAAAGGCCGGCGTCGGCGGTTCGATCCCGTCTCTGGCCACCATTTAGAATCAATAACTTAGAAGAAACCCCAGCAGTAATTCTCCGAGGCCGTCCTTATTCCTTTCTTGTAAGTGATTGAACAATATGAGTTGGTGATGTTCCCGTATTGTTCCCGTCAACATAAAACCTGCTTTCAAACCCCGCGCGAAGTGAGTCCGTAACAATAAATGCCCCGTTGCCTGGAAAGATTCTCCATTTACGCAAAATCGTCAATGCGTACTCTGAGTGGTGTTTCGCTCACTCGCAATGACGAAAACTGCGGCGGATCGGGTCAGCATTGGTCTCGTACGGGCCGTAGCCGGGGAAGACCATCAGTGGCTTAACGTCGAGTTGAGAAATGGCGGTCTTTTCCGTCTAGGTCACCGCCCTGACCTCAGAAATGGGAGTGGAGTCACGAGTCTCATCACGGCAGAGGGTCCGCCAACACCAGACCGGTGGAAAGACCAAAGGGCATGGCGGCGACCGCACTCTCAAGACCTGTTTTGGGATCGATCACATAAAGACCGGAGGCACCAGTGAAGTCGGTCGCATATAATTTGCCGTCCCGGGCGAAAGCCAACCCCATCACGGTGTTACTTCCCACCAGATTAGCGATCTTCGTGGCTGCGCCGGTTTCAGGATTGATGCGATACAGGATGGCAGGAACATAAGAAGGGTTGAGAGTGGTCGTCACACCGTACAGGTTCCCGTGACGATCGAACGCCAGGTCCATAAAGTATTGAGGAGCGCCCGTTGAACCGATGCGGGTAAACGCCCCGGTGACCTCATTGACTGTATACAGCGTGTTGAAATTCGGGTCTGAGCTGGAACAGTCGGTGTTCAGATCGTTCGGGTTACCGTTCGGATAACAACCTCCCACCGCGTACAGAGTCCCATCGGGACTGAAAGCCATGGCCATAACGGCGAGCCCGGGAACGGGAACACCGAACAGCGTGGCCAGTCCGGTTTTCGTATCGAAGCTGGTGAGCTGTTGGGTCCCAAAAAGTATGCCGCACATGCTGAGCGGTGTCCCGGAGGGCGACATCGCCAGCGTGGCGCAGCCCGTTTTGATTAGTCCAATGTCAGTCGTGGTGATCTTCCTGCCGGTCACTTCAATCGCCCACATTTCCCTCATTCCAGGAGGTGAAGCAAGAGTATAGAAGACATGTCTGGTTTGATCGTCATTCGCTGCGGGAGTCTGAGCCAAGACGCCTTTGGACGTTAGAACACCTGTCATTACTGTCACGATGAACAGGCACAAGCCATTCGATAGCAGGTTTCTTCTTGAAAGTGATTTTCCAAACATGGTGACATCCTCCTCGAAAGAGACTTGGAAGCAAACGGAATCCGGCGCTGGAATCGGCGTCGCACTCGCAGGAAGCCGCGCTCTCTCACTAAGTAAAAAGGAGATTCCGAGAGAATTCGGCTCAGCGGTGCCCGATCTTTTTCGGGCTTGGGTCAGCCCGGCGATGCCACCAGCCTGAGTCGCCGCAGGCTCATCGAGAAGGGCTTTGGATGGCTGAAGCAGACCGGTCTGCTGCGCTAGGTGAAGCTGCGCGGATTGGAGAAAGTGGATTGGCTGTTCATCTTCCGTTGTGCGGCGCCTTCGGATCCGACTCCCAGGACTGATCGCGCGACGAGCTTCGGCAGGACTCAGGAGCAGTATGCCTGAAGCATGGTTGAAGGCCTCAGGGACAGACTCCATGGTTCCCTGCATAGGTGAATGAACACTAAACGAGCGCTCTGATTCAAACAGTTTTCAACCCGCCTGAAACCCAAATTCACAATAAACCCGCCGCATTCAGACGAATTTTCAACAAGCGCCTAGAGGCACAATGCTGTTTTTTCGGCAATAGGTCTACCTTCTTTAGGTGACAAACAAAGCCAGGAAGGCTAGATTTACCCTTCTTAGTCGCCGTGAGCTTTCTGTCACACGCTTTTATCCGTCAGGTTTCTGGTTTTTTTATTTCCGCCACGGTTTCTCTGGCATATCCTTGTTTGCGTTTCCGCGAGGTTCTGCAGATGGCTGGCGTTTCCGCGATTAAGATGGCCGGTGGGCGAGAACCATTCCACTTTGCATGAGAGCAACAGTACGCGATTGTCTCCATGATTATCGAAGTCCTCTCATGAAGTAGCCTGAGAGAGCAGAACCGAAGACACGGAACTAAATATGCGGTCAACCGCAGGGCGCGTGCCGAACTCTGTGAAGGAAGCGGGGAAAGCGCTTAATAGATACTGGCTCTTAGCTGCTCTATTCACTTGTCTCTTGCTATTGGATTCTCCGCCCTGCTCGCGTGCCCAAGTACTAAGCGGTATTACAGGTACAATCACTGACGCTACTAGGAACGTCATTGTCGGCGCGAACGTCACCGCGACCAATACTGCCACGGGAGTAGCAAGCCACACTGTCACTACGTCGGCGGGCACGTACGTGATAACCGACCTGATCCCGGGCGTTTATTCGGTAAGGATTGAGATGCCGGGATTCCAAACGCAGATCGTGGCTGGCGTCATCATAGAGTCCGGCGGCAGAAAGATCACAGTAGATGGTGCCCTCAAAATAGGCAGAGCAGAAGAGGTGGTAGAGGTCACGGCACCCTTGATCACGCTCGAAACTGAGTTGCCCGAACTCGGTACCACGATCGAGCATGCATTCATTGAGGAGCTTCCCATTGAAATGGGCCAGAATCAGATTTCCACGAACCGCGGACGCCGCATCGACTCGTTTATATTTCTGACTCCCGGTGTGACGGGCGGCGAGTTCAGTCACCGGATTAACGGCGGGGTTGATTTCGCGAACGAAGTAACATTCAACGGATTGCCTTTAGTAAAAGACGAAACTCCGGGATTTCAGGAGATCATCAATCCACCCTATGAAATGGTAGACGAGGCTCGTGTTATCTCTTCGGTTTTCTCACCTCAGTATGGGCTCGGACAAGGTGTCGCAGCCTTCCAATTCGCCTCGGGAACAAACGAACTGCATGGCTCCGCTTTTGAGGTCATGCGCAATAGCTCCTTCGATGCTCCGGGTGCCTACCCGAATCTTGATGCAAACGGGAACAAAATCACTCCGGCTGACCACGAACACAACTTCGGTTTCTCGTTGGGCGGTCCCGTCTTCATTCCCAGGGTGTACAACGGAAAAAACAAGACTTTTTTCCACATTGATTTTGAATGGTATCGCTTGAACCAAGGCACAACGCAACTTGGAACAGTACCTACAGATGCCATGAGAAATGGCGATTTCAGCAATGACTTCTTCTTCAATACCCTTCCAACTGGTCAGGTTGTGCCACAACAGATACAGATCTACGTCCCACAGGCTTGGGCCAACAATCCTTCCTTAATACCTCCGGGGTGCAGCCTTGCCGCTCACGGTTATGTTCCGGGACAGCAGTTTCCCGGCAACAAGATCGATCCAAGTTGCTTCAGTCCAATCTCGCAGCAAATTCTGGCTCTGATTCCGCACGCCAATAATCCTCGAACTCCGAACCCAAACCAAAACAACATTTTCACAGGGGTCTCTAGTTTTCCCACGCGCGAATTCGAGCGCGGCTTCTCGATTGATCACAATCTAACGGAGGCGCAGAAAATCCATGGGTCTTATTGGCGAGCTCCTTATACGTCTTACATACCGGGCTTTTCGTTCCCCGCCGATAATCCGCTCACGCAATTGGCAATTCTGACTACATACGGCATGGGAATTATTCTGAATTATTCCAATGCGATCAGGAGCAACCTGGTAACAACAGTCGGAGCGTTCTTTGAGGAGGACGACAACGACCTCTATCCCGCGCCTGCCGCAATACAGGCTGGCGCCATTCCGTCCATTGTCGCGAACGCCAGCCAGACTCCACAGTTCACCTTCAATGCCAATAACAGTGCGCCAAACGCGCTCACCACATTTGGGAACGTACCGCTTGCGCTACAGCATGGAAAAGGTCTAAGTGTGGCCAATAATTGGATCTACACGCAAGGCCGCCATACCTGGAGCTTTGGCGTTGAGTTTCGCCAAAGTACTCAGCATGTTTTCGGACAGAATTGTATCTGTAACGGGACCCTCAGCTTTAACAGCAATACGACAAGCAACAATGATCCGAACATTTCCGACTTACTGAACATCAACACCACGGGAAGCGCATTTTCCAGCCTCCTTCTAGGCAATGTCGATTCGGCGCTCCGAAGTAATGCCGCCTTGGGCAAATTGCGGAATTTCGCTGTTTCGCCATACGTACTCGACAACATCAAGCTAACGCCGCATCTCACGGTCGATGTAGGCCTGCGCTGGGACATCCTGGTTCCGTTTACTTCGGTTGGATCTGGACCTGCGGCTCAGGTTACCTTTTTTGATCCAAACGCGCCCAATCCCGGAGCAATCGGGACAGTTACTGGTCAGCCGTTACGTGGAGCTATCAGTCTACTGGGAACCTGCTCGAACTGTGCAGGCTATGACCGGGCCAATATTCATTGGGACAATTTCGGGCCTCGGGTGGGCCTAGCCTACCAGTTGAACCAGAAGACTGTTGTTCTGTCTGGTTATGCTTTAAGCTTCCTCATCGGCGGCGCTTACGATTATGGCGATACTAAGGTTGGGGACGACCTCACTGGTCTGCTCGCCGGCTCATTGCCATCTTCATATACCACGTCCGGTTATCCTGGTCCCGGTGCGGGACAATGGGACACCAGCTCCAGTTTTCCGCTCCCGTTTCCTCCGCCCATCCCGTTCAGCCCGACCCTGTGCAATGGTCTCTCCACCAATCAGTGCGTCAACTTCTTTTCTCGCGATCCTGGAAAGTATCCATACAGTGAGAGCTGGAATGCGGGTATCCAACGCGAATTACCGAGGAATCTGCTACTTTCGGTGTCGTATGTCGGCAACAGAGGCGTCCATCTGCCATCCGGGCTCCAACCATGGAATCAGCTCAATCCAGACTTACTAAATCTGTGTGCAAACGATGGCGGAGCCAGCAATTGTGTGCTGGGAGACAGCTGGACCTGCACCACGCAAACCCTTGACAGTAACGGTAACCCGACGTTTCCATGTCCCGCGCCAATTCCCGCTCAGACCGTGCTGCAGCGGCTTGGCTATGGAAAAGACAGCAATGGCTTCAACAGCGTTTATCAGAATTTCTCGAATGATTACGGCCAATCCGTGCCACTACTGAATGCGTTAGTGCCGTATCCGCAGTACCCCTACACCATTCACAACAGCTTCGAGACTCAAGGGCGTTCTTCGTATAACGCGCTGCAAGCGCAAGCTCAGAAGAAGTTTTCTGATGGCATAGGGTTTCTGGTCAACTACACGCTTTCGCATTCCATGACGACTTCTGGGTTCGGATTTGGCGCTTTTGCTGTTCAGGCCTTAAACAAATACAATCTCGCCCCCGAGTATACGATTGCCGGCTACGACCAGACCCATTTTGTGAACATCAGTGGCGTCTATGAATTGCCTCTTGGCCCCGGTAAGAGGCTTCTGAGCGATGGTGGTTTTATCAAGAAAAACCTGGCAGGTGGCTGGCAAGTGAGCGGGATCCTCCAATATCAGAGTGGCTCTCCATTAGGTGTCAGCGCTAGCGGCAATCCATTGAACAATGGCTTCAATCGCGCGAATGTCGTGCCCGGGATTGAGCCGGTTATTTCCTGGAAGAATGTCGATAAGACCGATACGAGTGGTAATCCTCTTCCAGTTCTAACCCCCAAAGCCTTTTCGGATCCTGGACCGTGGGTACCGGGTAATGCACCTCGCCTGCTGGAAAGCCTGCGGCTGCCCCCGACCTACAACGAAAACATTGCTCTGGCCAAGAAGTTCTTCCTGGGCGACCGCATACAGGCCGAACTCAGAATGGAGTTCTTTAACATACTCAACCGCGTGATCAGGAGTTGCATGCCGGACACAAATATCAGCGATGGAGGCTTTGGTCTCGCTCCTCAACAATGCCAGTCGAATCTTCCGCGGCAAGGGCAAGCGTATTTCCGTATAAGCTTTTGAATGCTGCCGAGCATTAACGGTTCAGCATCGATTTGCAAGTGGATACCATTTCGAATGAACGAACTCAAAAATTCTCCATCATCCAAACATTCACGTTGTCGTAAAAAAATGGCATGGCTACGTGCTTACCATCAGGCGAGTGTAACGCCCAAACGCTTCGCTCGCCCATTGGTTCCCAAAGCACATGCGCATTGCCACGCAAATCGATGTGGAGGAGAACGGCTCCAGGTTGGAGACTAGTCATGAAGAACCCTTTACTGTCTGCTGCCCAATCCATACTTACAAGATTGTTCCAGTGCTTGACGATGATGTGCTGCAGTGCTTGGGTCTTCAGGTTGAGCAGGTCGATATTTCCCGTATTTGGCCGCATGATGGCAATTCGAGTGGCATCCGGTGACAGCATCCAACCGTAGTTTTCCTTGAGCTTGGGGTCCATCGTGAAGCGCCCTAATTCACGCCTCTTGAGTTGCGGATCGAAGCTCGTAAAGATAAGTTCGTTGTTCTCTTTCTTCGCATACGCGCATACCGGTTTGGATGGAGCGGCACAAGAAGTTAGAGCCCAAATGTCTCTGGCAATCAGTTCTTCTGGGCCTCCGGTCATGGGCACTCTAAGCAGGTCGTGGTGGGTCCATACCTAGCCGGGAGACTCGCCGGGAGACTCACGCTCAATCAGCAACCAACGTCCATCGGGGCTCGGCCGGGGAAATCCGAATGCGCTTGTCTTCTCTACGAGTACCGGCTGAGCTACTCCCCCACTTAAAGGCTGCCGATAGATGCCCCATTTCCCGTCGCGGTTCGACGTAAAGACGACTTCACGGCTATCAGCCGTCCATCCATTTGGGAATTCCATATCTTCTGTCAGGCTCAAATGCCTTGGAGGGGTAATCCGAGTGCCTCCAGCTTCGACATCAGCAACATAAACCGTCTCTAAATTTGATCGTTTCGTAAATACCAGCTTCTTGCTGTCTGCCGTTGCGGAGATGTCCTCAACGCAGAAGCCACTGTAATGAGTAAGCTGTCGGGCATTTGATGCGAATGCTCCAGTCTGTTGATCGATTCGCGCGACCCAGAAGTTGCAAGTCACGCCCTCGGTGTCCTCTTCCAGCACATACACAACACGGCCGTCGCGCAACCAATAGAGTCCGTGAATTTGCGGATTCGAGAGCACAACGTGACTGTCACCGCTTTTGACGTCTCGAATCTCAATCGATCGTCGAGCTAAGTTCTCATCCCTCTTCTGGTAAAGCAACTTTGTTCCATCCGGCGACCACCGGACACCTACAACATCGCCATTCTCGCCTGCATCGAGCAGTTTTCGCGGATTGAGGCCGTCAGCGTCCATCACCCACAGTTCGCGCCCCCGCCCGTTGGTCGCTGCGACCGATGAACCGTCAGGAGAAACAGCCCAGGCAAACGCGTCCTCACGAACTTTGTGGAGTACACCGCCCATTACGGACGCCTCCCATGTAATCACGGCAGCTTCATCACTCGTTTGCGAGACTGCCAAAAAACGTGTGCTGTCTGGGAACCAGCGAATGCTCCAAGATACGTGAGCATCTCCAAATTGCGCTGGGTTAGGGATGTCACGAGTTTCACCGCTTTCGAGAGATCGAACATGAAGACCGAAATTGTCCCCAAAAGCAAGATACTTTCCATCCCCTGAAATTTGCGGACCGACGATAGGGTTGTCGCTGGAACTCGTGGTGAGCTTTCGCTCTTTGATTTCTATGGGAGGAGAAGGGTGGGAGTACTTCCACCAGAGGAAACTAATGGCAGCTAAAAGAAGGACCAATCCTCCGCCAATGAATGATTTCGCGCGCAGTGCCCAAAGGGATGAGGGTCGACGCGTGCTCTTCAACTCTGCGAGCATCTCGGCCGCTGTCTGGTACCGCAACTCACGGTCTTTCTCAAGAGCTTTGCTAATAATCTCTCCGAGCTTAACGGGCAGCTTGGGATCCAATTCCCTCACCAAAGGCAGCGTCCGATGGAGTATGGCATCCTGCACGATTGCTGCCGTGTCTCCGCTAAAAGCGCGTTGCCCCGTGGCCATCTCAAAAAGAACCAATCCAAACGAAAACAGGTCGGTGCGGGAATCAAGCTTTTCGCCGCGTACCTGTTCGGGCGACATGTAGCCAGCCGTACCCATCGCAATTCCAGTACGGCTTAGGCTTTGCTCAACAGAAAACTCGCGCCCGAACGCCGTCTGAGAACTGCCATGCCGATCCTCCTCGGTAGGGTCGGATGGGGTATCTGTTTCAGTCTTTGCAAACTTCGCCAGCCCAAAGTCCAGTACTTTGGATTCGCCATGAAGGGTGAGGAATATATTCGCAGGCTTGAGATCGCGATGCACGATGCCGCGCCGATGGGCGGCATCGAGCGCATCGGCAACCTCGGCCGCATAGTGTAGCGTCAACTCGAGCGGGAGCCGTCCTTTTTGCAATCGCTTCGCCAGCGTCTCGCCTTCCAGGTGCTCCATGACCAGGAAGTGCGTTCCGTCCTGCTGGCCGATGTCATGTAAGGTGCAAATGTTGGGATGCTGCAATGCCGAAATCGCCCTAGCCTCGCGTTCGAAGCGCTGCTGTCGAAACGGATCGGATGACAGCGCATGGGGGATTATCTTTATGGCAACGGTGCGATTGAGCCGTATATCTCGGCCGCGGTACACCTCGCCCATGCCTCCCGCTCCCAGGAGAACCTGAACCTCGTACGGCCCGAGTCGAGTTTCCGCCGCCAGCATGGTGTTGCCCGTAGCAGTAACCAGCGCGACATGGTGCGCCGCCGGAGACTCCAGAAAGTCCGGATCCAACTTGCCCTCGATGGAAAGGCACTCATCGACGTCGTTACGTAGCGACGGATCACCGGAACATTTGCTATCGAGAAACGCAGTTCTCTCTCCCGGGGGCAATTCCATCGCGCTTTGCAGGATCCCGCGAACCATCTGCCAGCGCTCCGGAGTCATGCTCAAGCCTCTCCGCTCAGCTGCCGGTAGAGCCAGATCCGCGCGGTCGACCAGTGCCGCTTCACCGTTGCCGGTGAAATACCCAGGACCTCGGCCGTCTCTTCAATCGAAAATCCGCCGAAGAAGCGGAGCTCCACAATGCGGCCTTGCTCCGAATCCAGCCGCGAGAGCTCAGTCAACGCGCGGTCCAGATCGAGCAGGTCTACAGGCTGGCCCTTCATGACCGCATGCACGTCTTCAAGGGTGCACTTGTTTAGCCCGCCGCCCCGTTTTGCCGCCCGCTTATCGCGCTCGTAACTTACAAGAATCTGGCGCATCAGCAATGCGCAAATGGCAATGAAATGCGACTTGTTCTGGAATTGTCCCCGAAACTGCTGGTGCAACCGGAGATAGGCCTCGTGGACTAGTGCCGTGGTCTGCAGCGTGCGAGCGGAGGGCGCTCTGCGCAGCTGCTGGCAGGCAACCCGGCGAAGCTCGTTGTATAGGAGCGGAATCAGGCCGCGCAGCGCATCCCGGTCGCCTTCTCCCCACTTGGCCAAGAGTGCATCAATTTCAGGCGAATCGGTTATCGCCATCGGACCTCCTTACTGAGCAGGGGGCGCGATTGGAACTACCTCGGGGAACGCGACGAGGCCGTCACGGTGCGTGCCCACATGATACTGCCGATTCCCGGTTCCGACACGACTTGTGTTGAGCCAATTCATGCGCGGATTTCCTTTTAGGAACCAGAGGTGATCTCGCGAGTCGCCTCAGCCTACCTGGCTGAGGAGTTCTGGAAATGTTCAACCTGAAGGGATTTGGATGCATTGTCTTTGCGATAACCGCAGTTGCGACTGTGGCTGCTGAAACGTACTGCCCGGGAAAAGTGGCCAGTGTACCCTACCATCTCGTGAATCGGCACCAAATGGTCGTTGAAGTCTCCATCAACCATGGTGGACGCTACAGCTTCCTGCTCGACACTGGGACCCAGATGACCATGATCGATCCCGCCATTGCCTCGTCACTCCAACTTCCTGAGTACGGCAACACAAAGGTGGCTAGTGCCGGCATGAGCTCTTCGGCCTCGTTCTCAAAGCTAGCCCTAGTGGAGACCGGCCTGCACAAGGTCACGGGCTTGAAAGTGTTGGTGTACAATCTGTCGAATCTGCGGGCTACGGGACTGACCATCCAGGGCGTTCTTGGTGAGGATTTCCTCGAGCACTTCGATGTGCTGTTCGACACCGTACACAAGCTGCTGTGTCTCGACAGCTCCGGAGCCATGCGCGCGGACGTAAGAGGACCGCATACGGCGCTGGTCTTTCCATCGGAGATCACAGACGGATCCCCCTTGCCAAACCTGATCATCGTCGAGGCTCGCCTGTCCGATGCGACGCGCCCCGTTCGCCTTATGCTCGACTCCGGTGCGAACGGCGCCATTCTCTTCAACACATCAGAGTACCTGGCTCTACGGCAAACAACTCGTTTGCCGGGGACTGGGGTGGAAACCATCCCAAATGATCCCAAACGATCCTAAATCGGCGCTGCTCTAAGGTCTTTCGTATCAATCGCGCCCACTGATTCTAAGCCACTTAGGTTCATTGGTAGGCGGCCCTGAAAAGGCCGGCGGCGGCGGTTCGATCCCGTCTCTGGCCACCACTTTAAAATCAATCACTTAGTAGGCGTCAGCCAAGATCTCCGGCTTCCGGAGACCTTTACACTTTGTGGGAAAATGGATTTGTTTTCAGTAACTTGGCTTCCTATGACGATGGTCGCGTATTGGTCGCGTAGAACCGAAGCTCAAAATTGACGCTTTGGCAGGCTTGCGCTACTGGCACCTGGGAGAAAAGCTAACTTTCAGTCCAACGATCTTCAACGGGATCTCGACCTCTGAGAACTGGGTTGATGCCATTGGGGGTGCTCGAATCACGCTACCACTTAGTCCGAAAGTGTCGATCGCGGTTACAGGAGATGCCGGAGGAGGCGGTGCGAGTTCGGATTATCAAGTTGCGGGAGTAATAGGGTATCAAGTGAAGGAGAAGGTCGTGCTGCAGGCGGCCTGGCGGTATCTCGACGTCAACTATCGAAACAGCAGCAATCTTTTCCTCTACGACATGGCTGCGAGCGGTGTAGCAATTGGAGCAACGTTTCAGTCAAGGTGAGGCGGTCAAGCGGATAGAAGTAAGATGTATGCCTCTTGCGCGATGGTACGGGCCCCTGTGGAGCTTACAGCTTGAGCTTGGGTGCCGGTTGTTGTACATGCCAGTGTGTAAACGAGTACGGCGATGAGGATGTTTTGTCTGCGAATGGTTTTCATTGGCTCTATCCTCTTTGTCTTCGTGGACCAATCAGACGGAGCACCGAGCGAGATCGTTCACGATCAATGCGAATCCTTATCCATTGGATTCCAGACGTGGCTTAGAAGTGCTCTCTTAACTGCCACTTTCACGTTAAGACGCACTATATTTTCGGTGAAAGCCAAGTCGTTCGAGGGCGCTACACGGCCCCAGTTGGCGTAATAGAGCAGTTCGACGCGCACACGCGGATTCGCAATGTAGCCGATGCCAAACTGACCGCGGAATGGGTCGATATCGTCTTTGTCGAATCGATAGAATGGCTCGGCATAGATGATCGTATAGAAAGTGTTTACCTTCCACGCGCGTTCCAGAGAAGCGGTCAGCGGAGATTCGATAGCAAATCTGAAGCGTAGACGCTCGACATTCGTCCAATCGTGGGTGTCGTGATGATATGTCTCGCGAAACTCGAGACGCGTGAAGTTGTAGATATTCCATTTGAGCTTGTTGGGTAAGAATGCCTTATAGCCGATAAACGGACGCAGTTCGTTCGTATCCTGCTTTCCATTTTCATTGGTGTAGTTATTCGTGTAGATGTTCAGGAGACCGCCCCACATCTGGAACCATGGCTTTGCGGTGTACACCACGCCAGGAAATCCCCCGTACCACAAAGTGTTTTCGTTGTCGGGGTTCTTTACCCAGCCGAGGTAGCCGAAGCCGCTAAGGTTTCCCTTGATTGGATAGTGCGGGAAAGCGGTGATGCGCCATTCGTTCGTAACGTCGTTGTTTGATTGCGCTGTCAGATGAACAGTTACGCTCAGCATGGTCAACAGAAGAATGAATTTCCGACGCAATGAAGAAGCGAGATTCATAATCTGACTCCTGCGGTCCGAGTTGTGCCTCTGATGGAGTCGACTCAACACAGGATTTTTGGACGACTCGAGATTCAGGCTTGAGACCTCTTGATATCTCATTTTGACGAGTTAGCACCACGGAAAATCAAACATTCGGTCCCAAACCGCCGCCGCTGTAAAAACTGCCAGTTGTCGGCTTCGAGATCAATCGGCCATACTTTCACGCGCGGTTTTGCGGCCACAGGCAAGACCTCGAGAGGAGAAAGCCGTGAATGCCGAAGGAAGAAAGAGCAACTTTGCATTGATAGTGTTTTCCGTCGTCAGTATCGTTCTGCTCGGTTGGGCCGCGAGTGGAAATGCGCAAGGAGGTACGGCTAAACAACCCAACATTGTCGTAATCATGGGCGACGATATCGGATGGTTCAATATTGGCGCATACAACCAAGGCATTATGGCTGGACGTACGCCAAACCTCGATAAGCTCGCCTCCGACGGCATGCGATTCACCGATTATTATGCCGAAGCAAGCTGTACAGCAGGACGCGCAAACTTCATTACCGGCGAGCTGCCTATCCGGACAGGTATGACGACTGTAGGTCAGGCAGGTTCTCCCGTCGGCATACCCGCTCAGGCGATAACGATCGCCACCGTACTCAAATCCATCGGCTATGAGACCGGCCAGTTTGGCAAGAACCACCTCGGCGATCGAAACGAGTTTCTGCCCACTGTCCACGGTTTCGATGAGTTCTTCGGCTACCTGTACCACCTCGACGCCATGCAGGACCCCTTTTCGCGAACCTACCCGCCGGCCCTGAAAGACACCGTCGGGCCACGCAACATGGTCCACAGCTGGGCAACCACGACGGATGACCCTACGGAGCAACCGCGGTGGGGCAAGATTGGAAAGCAAAAAATCGAAGATGCAGGGCCGCTGCCGCCTCATCCGGTGGACGGGGTCAAGTACAACATGGAGACGGTTGACGATGCGATCCTGGGCTTCGCCCTGGATTTCATCGGTAAAGCCAAGAATGACGGCAAACCGTTCTTTGTCTGGCTCAATCCGACCCGCATGCATGTCATAACACATCTCTCTCCGAAATATGACGCCATGCGCACCCCCGAGAATGGCTGGTCGACCGAGGAGGCCGGAATGGCGCAACTCGACGACGTCGTCGGGGGGGTGATGCAGAAGCTGAAGGATCTCGGCATCGATGACAACACGATCGTTGTTTTCACCACAGACAATGGCGCAGAAAACTTCACTTGGCCCGATGGAGGCCAGACCCCATTCGCTGGAGGAAAGGGAACGGCGCTGGAGGGTGGTTTTCGTTGTCCTGCTATCGTGCGGTGGCCCGGGCACGTTCCTGCCGGCAAGGTTGAGAACGGCATCTTCTCCGGGCTCGATTGGTTTCCGACGCTTGTAGCTGCGGCTGGCGATTCCAATATTACCGACGAGCTAAAGCAGGGCAAGCAAATTGGTGGGCAGAATTACAAGGTCCACCTCGATGGCTACAACCAGCTTGACCTCATTACTGGCAAGGCTCCATCCGCACGGCACGAGATCTTCTACTTCACCGAAGGCACTTTGAGTGCGGTTCGCCTCGACGACTTCAAGTACCGTTTCACCGACCAGCCGAACGGCTGGCTTGGCGGCACATCCAAGGTCGATTGGCCTATCCTCACCAACTTACGCCTTGACCCCTTTGAACGGACCAACCTCCCGAGCGGGGACAAAGGATCATTGGCTTTCTACAACTGGTTCGCCACCGAATTCTGGCGCTTCGTATACGTTCAGCAGGAGGTTGCGAAGCTTGCCGAAACCGCAATCGAATTCCCGCCAATGCAAAAGGGAGCAAGTTTCAACCTCGAAGCCATCAAGGAGCAACTCCAGAAGAAGATATCGACGCAGGCACAGTAGCGACAAGACGGGGAGTGCAAGGGAGTATAAACCTCAGCGCGTTCGCGACATTCGGTATACGTGGGCAAAAACCGAATTTCTTCGAGCGGATAAATTTAGATTGGCGAACGCCGTACGCTTTCGTGATCCGAACGGCATCGCGTATTTGTTCGGCAGGTAGATCGGATCCTATAGAGGATAGAGTTTGTCTCGGAAAGGCATTGGCGACCATGAATGGGAGCGTAGTGATCATGGCAGGCGCGCGACCAATACACGACCATCGTAAGGTCGAAACCATCCCAAATGATCCTAAACCATCCTAAATCGAGGAGGGTGCAATGCTAATCGTCTCAATGATATCCGCTGATTCCAGAGCACTTAGTTCGCTTGCTAGGCGGCCCTGAAAAGGCCGGCGTCGGCGGTTCGATCCCGTCTCTGGCCACCATTTAGAATCAATAGCTTAGAAGACATAAACAAACGCCCGGTTTCCGGAGGCTTTACACTTTTGGAATGAATCACTTTATTTTCAATAACTTGGCCTCCAAGCAAGATGGTCGCGTATTGGTCGCGCCTTATCGCTGAAGCTCTTGTACTCTTGTAAGCTCAATCCGATGTGGTAGATACGAGCGCTCAATGAGCGACGCCAGCCTGTCATAAAATACGGCACCATCTTAGGCAGGCGTCTCCGATGGCGCGACGCGATCATGCGGTGCTGGAGCGAGGAAGCCTGGGGGCCGGCCGATAGATGTAAACGTGGACTTCCTTAGTTTAAAGATCCGTCTCGATGAGTGTGTCGGTGACTACGCCCTCGTTGAGTGCGGCTTTACGCTAACCTCTTCTCCGGGACGGTGATCCGTCCAGAGGCAATTAGTGCCGTGACAGATTGTTGTATTGCCTCAAGACTCGAGAATCGGGGATTGTATTCGAGTCGTTGGCGGCTCTTCTCGATGGAAACGCAGGAGCTGCGCATGATATGTCCCCAGGAAGTTTCTGCGTCTCTTTTTTCTAGACCGAGCTTCCATTGATCGAAGGGCGCGAAGGAGAGCCGCGGTTCCCGTCCAAACCAACGGTACATAGCTTCGGCATAGCCCCGCAGCGTGAGAGCCTGCGAGGAGACGGTGTTGAAGACTTCACCAATCGATGCTGCTCTATGTTCGATAGCACGGAGGATCCACTGGGCAACATCATCGGCATGAACATGGTGGAGCATCTCTAACCCCAGATTCGGCAGGACGAGCTCTTCGCCGCGAGCAATCAAAGAATAAACATCAGTATTGAAATTGCCCTGAGGATTTATTGGCACCCAGCCCTCGCCAACGATGTGACCTGGCCGGAAGCTTGTTGCGGGGAAGCCCTCTTTCCGCGCCTGGTGGAGTAGCCAGTCCTCGATCTCCGCTTTATTCCGTCCATATGTGTCGATGGCATTCGGGCGCTCAACCTCCGTCGTCGGCACTGAAGTGGAATGTCCATAAACCCAGATGGAGCTACAGAAGAGATAGTGTTCGATCTTCCCGCGCAAGGCTTGCACCAATTGCTGCGATCCTTCAAGCTCGAACGAGATCATGTCCACGACAATGTCGGCATGCAGTTCCGCAATCCGCGAGCCAAATTGTCCTTCGGCTTCTTCGATTTTGCGATCTATGAGAACTTGCTTAACAGCCTTCCAAGCTGCATGAGGCTGGTAGGGTGCCGCCGCGCCGCGGCTAACGTTCACAACCTCACGGCCGAGATCGACAAGTTTGGGCACGAGGTACGTTCCCACATGTCCACTCCCTCCAATGACGACAATACGTGCCATATTGAATCCTTTTTTCTACCGACTGTACTGCTCGTCGGTCACGTGGTCCATCCAGTCAACGACTTTGCCGTCTTTCTTCTCCTGAATGGCGATGTGCGTCATGGCTGTCGTCGGAGTGGCGCCGTGCCAATGCTTCTCATTCGGCGCAAACCAGATGACATCGCCCGGATGGATTTCCTCGATCGGACCACCATCGCGCTGCGCCCACCCAGTGCCGGCTGTAACGATGAGTGTTTGGCCGAGTGGATGTGTATGCCAGGCGGTTCGAGCACCGGGCTCGAAGGTGACACTTGCACCGGCGACGAGCGCGGGGTCTGGGGCTGTGAACAGAGGGTCAATACGAACGGTCCCTGTGAACCACTCCGATGGCCCTTTGCCCGACGGTTGCGATCCAGCTCTCTTGATTTCCATTTACGACTCCAATCTCTTTTTCGGTTTTTGGTCAGCAGACAGACGCCGGATTTGTCTCTTCGGTAGTCTGTCGTCCAAGGCAGAGTTCCTAATCCTACGGCTTCAGCAGTGTTTTGATTGCTCGCCGTTCGTCCATCGCGCGCTAACCCTCAGCGACCTGTTCGAGGGGAAGAGTCAGATCGAAGACCTTGCCTGGATTGATCTTCCGTTCCCAGACGAGCTTGATCAGATCAGGCAAATACCTGCGTACCGGAGCGGGGCCGCCGTGGAGGCGAACGAGAGTGAAAAAGACTGGCCACATGTCGAGCTTCATCCCATGCGGGACGCCGACGTAGCCTATCGAACCCCCGGGACGCGTGCAGAGGATCGCCTGCATCATGGATTCCTCGGTGCCAACGCACTCCAGAACGGAATCTGCGCCGATGCCATTGGTCAAATCCTTGATGCGAGCAATGCCTTCATCGCCACGCTCGGTTACGATGTCCGTCGCGCCGAACTCTTTCGCCAGCTGCTGGCGCCTCTCATGCCGGCTCATGGCGATGATCCGTTCCGCTCCCATCTGTTTTGCTGAAAGCACACCGAGAAGGCCAACCGCGCCATCACCAACCACGGCCACCGTCGAACCCGGTTTTACATTCGCCGCATCGGCAGCAAACCATCCGGTGCCGAGCACATCGGAGATGGTGAGAAGACTGGGAAGTAGATCGTCTGACGGAAGCTCCGGTGTCGGCACGAGGGTGCCGTCGGCCAATGGGACTCGAAGAAACGGCGCCTGTGCCCTGCTCATGAATTCAAGGTTCTGACATCCGGACTGATATCCGGCCTGGCAATTCAGGCACGTGTTATCAGAGATGCAGAACGATCCGATGACGAACTGGCCAGGTTTCACCGTTTTAATGGCGCTCCCGACCTCCTCAACGATTCCGCAGTACTCGTGCCCCATGGGTGTAGGCTCAGAAACCTTCTAAATACCCCGGTAGGGCCATAGATCAGATCCGCACACGCATGTGGCGGCTACCCGGAGGATGACATCGGTCGGCTTTTCGATCTGGGGATCTTCGCGGTCTTCAAAGCGAATATCGCGCGGTCCGTATAAAACTGTTCCTCGCATTTCAAATCTCCTTGTTTGCAGCGGGCGTTTTGATTGACCTCCGGCCAAACACGCTTGCAATTAGTGCAGGCTTGTAATTAATAGTGCTTCCAGGTTACGGACCAGTGCTCCCGAGGATCTGTCGAGTGGATGATCAGATATCCGTTTCCGGTCAGTTGGTAGACACGGGGCAGGTCTTTGCCTACAAGAAGATCCCGCGTTATGGAACCCTTCACATGATGCGTCACGAGGTGTCTTGCTTCATTGACGTCATAGCTGCCGAAGGAAGCTTCGTATCCACCTAGCACATACTCGTTGTCTGGCGAGTTCGCAGATCTGGGATACATCAGTTGTACGGACATGTGACCGTCGCGGGTATAGATCAGCATGCCTTCCGGTTGGGGTGTTGAAGACACCTTTCCATCCGGACCGGGCGCATCGATCCGGACCAAATGCCATGCGCCGATCAGGGCATTGTTCCCCGAAGGACTGGTATGAGACTGCGCCCGAGCTCCAGCAAGAATGACAGCCGTTGCAACCACTATCCACTGAAGGGTTTTCATGCGTGTTTCTCCTGGTCTCAGCGCCCAACCAGTTTTTGATGGAACTCCGGATATCGTGCACCTTCGATTTTGATTCTCGAGGATGCCTCTCCAAGCAAGCGCACGTCGTCTGGCGTGAGCTCAACCTGTGCAGCTTCAAGATTCTCCTCGAGGCGCGAAAGCTTTGTCGTCCCTGGAATCGGTACGATCCAAGGTTTCTTGGTTAGCAGCCACGCGAGTGCGATCTGCGCCGGAGTCGCATGGTGTTTCACCGCGAATGAGCTGATGACACCCACGAGTGCTTGGTTCGTTTTACGATTCTCTTCGCTAAAGCGGGGCACGCTACTTCGGAAGTCTGTGCTGTCGAACTTGGTATTCGCATCGATCTTGCCGGTCAGGAAGCCTTTCCCGAGAGGGCTAAATGGAACAAACCCGATGCCGAGTTCCTCCAGCGTGGGCATCACCGTCTGCTCCGGCTCCCGCCAGAACAACGAATATTCGCTCTGAAGCGCAGCCACGGGCTGAACAGCATGGGCTCTGCGAATTGTCTGCGCACTCGCTTCAGAAAGGCCGAAGTGCTTCACCTTGCCTTCCTGTATCAGATCTCGGATCGCTCCTGCCACATCTTCAATCGGAACGTTCAGATCAACACGGTGCAGGTAAAACAGATCGATCGCCTCAAGTCTCAGCCGCTTCAGGGACGCCTCGGCCACCTGTTTGATGTGTTCGGGCCGGCTATTGAGGGCGCTCCACCGATCACCGTCGCCTGAATTGGGTTCCCACCCGAACTTCGTCGCGATCGCTACCTTCCCGCGATACGGCGCCAAAGCTTCACCGACCAACTCCTCATTTTTGAAGGGACCATAGACCTCGGCTGTATCGAAAAACGTAACACCCCGGTCCACGGCAGCATGAAGCAGTGAGATCATCTCTTGCTTATCCTTCGCCGGACCATAGGACCAGCTCATCCCCATGCAGCCAAAGCCCAGCGCAGAGACTTCCAACCCTTCATTTCCCAGCTTCCGTGTTTCCATTTCTCTCCCTCCAAAACCCGCTCTTCTTTGCAGTTTTCGAAATGCATGCGTGAGCATTGGGCCATTCGCTATGACTACACCACCGTCATTCCGCCATCCACAGTCAGGGCATGACCGACCACGTAACTTGCACCTGGACTGCACAGCCACAGCACGGCCGAGGCGATCTCCTCGGGTCGGCCCGCGCGGCGAATGGGCACGTTCTTAGCGATTTCGCTATACGCCTGCTCGTCGCCACTAACCACGTCGCGCGCGATCTGGGTGTCGATCAAGCCCGGATTAACTGCGTTCACCCGAATGCCGTGCTGGATATATTCGAGCGCGGCCGTCCGTGTCAGACCCACAACGCCGTGCTTCGATGCAATGTACGACGCGATACCGGGATTGCCGGTCAGCGCACCGACCGAGGCGTTGTTTACGATCGCGCCACTGCCCTGGCGCTGCATCTGCCGCAGTTCGTATTTCATAGAACTCCACACGCCCCGCAGATTGATCCCGATGACGCGGTCCCAATCTTCGCGAGTGCTTTCCACCGTCGGCGCAATATAGGCCATAACGCCCGCGTTATTGAAGGCAGCATCGAGGCGGCCGAACTCAGACACGATGCGATCCACCATCTGTTCCACCTGTGCGTCGTCACTGACGTCGCAGCGGATCCCGATGGCGTTGTGGCCTACGATGGCCAACTTCTGAGCTTCGGCCTTCACGACGTCCTCTCTGAAGTCCGCAAGTGCGACGGCTGCTCCAGCTTCAGCGAAGGCCTGCGCAGCGGCGAGCCCCATACCTGAGGCTGCTCCGGTAACTAGGGCTACCTTTCCGCTGAAATCCAATGGGTTGTTTTTCATGCTGATTACTCCTCTGTGTTGCTAACGGTGGTCGGCCCTTCGGGCCAGCCTGCAACTGCTCACATCGTGTAGCCCGGCTTCTTGTAGAGGTTGCTTTCGTTGCCGACGATGTCGTTGTGGTACACCTTCGAGGCCCAATCCTTCGGCTCGACTTCTTCGAAAGCGACCGACACGGATTCCTCTCCATAGTTCAGCGTGCGCATCACGCTCTGGGTGATCTCTTCCGCAAGTAGTGTTTTCTGCTTCTCGGTCTTTCCAGGCCAAAGCTTCACAATCACGTAGGGCATGGTCGGCTCCTCTCTTTACTTCCGCTATCCACAGCGGCCTATTTCAGAGTGAACCTTCTCCGCTCATTTGAGAATCCAGTTAAATGAACAAGGGCTTGTGAGTACAATTCATGAATGCTACCTTCCGACCTAAGCGCACTGTCGACCTTTCTTGCTGTCGCTGAAGAGCGCAGCTTCACACGAGCCTCGAAGCGGCAAGGCGTCTCGCCTTCGGCGGTGAGTCACTCCATGCGGGGGCTTGAAGAGGAGGTGGGTGTCCGTCTACTTGCGCGTACCACCCGAAGCGTCGCGCTGACCGACGCGGGGGAGCGGCTTCTTGCTAGTTTGAAACCCGCTCTCACGGAAGTGGAAGAGACGCTCGGCCAGATCGCTGGCCAAACTCATAAACCGGCAGGACGTATCCGCTTGTTAATCCCGCGTTTCGCGATTTCCGCGGTTCTGGCTCCGAAACTAGGCAGACTGCAAAGAGAATATCCCGAGATCATACTCGATGTGACAACCGATAACAGGCGCCGGGACATTGTCGCCGATGGATTCGATGCCGGTATTCACTTGGGCGAGTTCATTGAGAAAGACATGATCGCAGTCCGGCTTACTCGGGATCACAGGCCGGCTATCGTGGGGTCACCGGACTACTTCAAGTCACATCCGAAACCGAAAGAGCCGCGTGACTTGCTAAACCATAGGTGCATCAACTTCCGACATGGGCCTTCGGAGCTGTATCGATGGGAGTTCGAGAAGGGCAAAAAAGAACTGTCTGTCGCGGTGAACGGGCCGTTGATTGTCGATGACACGGAACTCGTGTTTCAAGGAGCACTTCAGGGGGTCGGCCTGGCGTTTGTGGCGGAGCACGAGGTCGCTCCGTATCTTGAGAAGGGCAAGCTCGTTCGCGCGCTCCAGGATTGGTGCCAGCCATTTCCCGGATTCTTCATCTTCTACCCAAGTCGACGACAGCAGACTGCCGCGCTCACAGCTATCGTGACTGTCCTTCGATCCTAAGGCTGAAGCCTTTGCTTAAGGGAAACTGAGTCTGAATCTTCAATTGATGAGAGCAGGGCAATTGCGCTCATGAGCGACCGACTTCTGGCGCGCTATCCTTTCGTTCGCCAAAACAGCAACGAAAGTTTAGGCCCATTTCCTTTGGTAAGAGATGGTAGCCAGATGAGCAAGGACGAAGCATGAGACGCGAAAGTTGCAGCCCCAATTGTTAGCAACTTTGTGCATCGTCGGGAATCTGACTATGCGGTAGGGTCGTTTGGTCAACGCGTCGAAGCCGGAGCGTCGAAATTCCGACACGTTCATCCGACGCTGTCATCGAACCTAGCCGCCCGAACAGCTAACTTCATGTTGTTGAAAGAGATTGTCTCAATGGTATGAGTCAGGGTGGATGGCACGGCAAATGCAACGAATAAAGGCGAGCACATGCTGGTATTCTTAGGAAGACGCATGAAGGCTGTGCGCCAACTCGGAGCATTGTTGGTTCTGCTCATGTGGGCCGCAGTACCGACGATGGTTTGCGTTATGCCCACCGCGCAAATGACAGAGTCTGAGCGTGCTTGTTGCCGACAAATGAAGATGTCGTGCGGCAATATGGATATGCCATCCTCGCACGGATGCTGCCACAAGGATATTCAGGCGGATCAAGCGTCGGCGGTTCACACGAATGTCCCAGCGGGCCCGTCACTCGATTTGACCGCGATCTCCATAGTTCCCGTAATAGTGCCATCAGCTCAGCCTGGCACGTTCTTCATCGGAAGCTCTGATGCCTCTCCACCAAAACCGCCGCCCGCAGCGATCAACGTTCTAAGAATCTAGTCGCTCAATTCTCCTGCTGTCTTGTCGAGCACGCACGTCTGTTTGTGCCCGTGCCCGGCTCATTTTCGACCGCAATTGAGAATGGAGCTTTACATGAACGTGGTCTCGTACGTGACCGCCACGCTCGTACTTGTCATCACGTTTCCGGCAATTGGACAGGAAACGGTGATCAGTACGCCCGCCCCGCTGTCCCAGCTACTGGCTGAAGCGGCGACAAACAATCCCCAGATTTCCGCAGCGGACGATGGAGTTCGGGCTGCCAGACAAATGGCGCCGCAGGTGACAACGCTGCCCGATCCGAAGTTCACCTATCAACAGTTCAGCGTCGGCAGTCCGAAGCCCTTTGCCGGGTATACGAACAGCGACTTCGCTTACATCGGCGTTGGGGCTTCGCAGGAATTGCCCTACCCAGGCAAGCTGCGGTTGCGTGGAGAGGCAGCCGATCGAGATGCCGACGCAAAGCAGGCAGAAGTCGAAGTAACGAAAACGAGCATTGCAGATGAGGTCAAGAGCGACTATCTGCAACTGGCCTACCTGCAAGAGACGCTTGGGATTCTCCGACAGAATGAAGCAATTCTTGATCAACTCATTCAGGACGCGACGGCTCACTACCAAGTTGGGCAAGGGATGCAACAGGATGTCCTAGAAGCCCAGCTCGACCGGACCAAGATTGTCAAAGAGATCACTATGCACCATCAGGAGATGGGGCGGTTGCAGGCGCACCTCAAAGGGCTGCTCAACCGAGACCAGGCTTCCCCGGATATTGTTACGGAAGACCTTTCTGAGAGTTCTTTGAAGAGCAAATCAATCGATCTTCTCGCTTTGGTCAGGCAGAGCAATCCGCAAATCCAGGTCGATGCGAAAGAGATCGGCAAGCAGGATGCGCAACTAGCATCGGCGAAGCGCGAAGGCAAGCCTGATTTTGAGGTCGGCTACATGTACGAGAACACTGACCGCAAGTATCGGGACTATTACGAATTCACCTTCAATGTCCGCCTTCCGCGAAAGAAGCGCGTGAACGCTGAAGTTGCCCAAGCGGAGGAACAACTCTTTCAATCGCAGAAGACGCTTGATGCCCACCTGCAGCAACAGCTCGCGGAAGTCCAACAAGAGTACGTAAGAGTCACGAGCGACGAAGAACTTCTTAAGGAATACCGCGAGGGCCTCATACCTCAATCGGAAGCTGCGTACCGCGCGACATTAAGCTCCTACGCCTCCAATCGCGAACCATTCATTCATGTGCTTTCGTATTTCACCGGCTTGCTCGACCTGAAGCTGGAGTATGCGCAAATGCTCGTAGACCACGAGACTGCGCTGGCCCACCTTGAATCCCTGACAGGAGCGACACTGCGATGAACAAGTATGTTTTGAGAACCTCTCTCGTCTGGGTGGCAATCCTGGCAGTTCTTGTGGGGATATGGGCTATTCGTTCTCATAGGACGAATCAACCTCACACGATGAACATGCAGATGTCGAGCGAAGTACAGCCTGTGGCTGCAGGGCCAACTCCCGACATGACAAAGCCCGCATCCTCGATGCCGGAAATGTCTATACCCAAGTCAAAGGATGCGGCTCTCGTTCCTGTGCAACTTACACCGGAACGGATGCAGAGCATTGGTGTAAAGACCGGCACCGTCGAGTACAAGCAGGTGAGCAACGATATTCGAACGACAGGTACCGTGGATATCGATGAACGCCTCATTTCCTATGTGCAGGTACGTTTTCCTGGCTATATCCGACAGGTTTTCGCCAACGCCACCTATCAGTACGTGCGGAAGGGAGAGCCGCTCTTTACCGTCTACAGCCCTGACCTTGTTGCAACGCAACAGGAGTATCTCCTCGCGGCCCAGAACGACAAGTTGCTAGGCAAGAGCAGTGTCGATGGTGTCGCTTCCGGCGCAGCGTCGTTGTCCGCGGCGGCAGAGCAGCGGCTGGCCCAGTGGGAAGTTCCCGAAACCGAAATCGCGAAGCTGAAGGAAACCGGCAAGCCAATTACCAACCTTACGATTGACTCTCCTGTTTCCGGATACATCACAGAGCGCAACGCTCTGCCCAACATGTATGTTGAGCCATCGACCAAGCTCTATACGGTTGCTGACCTTTCACGCGTCTGGGTTTATGCGCAAGTATTTCAGGATGACATAGGCCGCGTGAGGCCAGGCGATGTGGCACAAATCACAGTCGGTTCGTATCCTGGCCGCACATTTCCCGGCAGGATTGAAGATATCCTCCCGCAGGTGGACATGGCCACGCGGACGGTGCGGGTGCGCCTCGCAATTGCCAATCCCGGCCTCAAGCTAAAGCCGGGTATGTTCGTTAACGTTGATCTGAAGACGAGCCTAGGGCGGCAGCTTGTTGTGCCAGCCTCGGCTGTATTTCAATCAGGAACGCGCCAGCTGGTTTTCCTCGATCACGGCAACGGCAGCCTTGAACCAAAGGAAATCTCGGTCGGGCCCCGTGTTGGAGATGACTTCGTTGTTCTGCACGGATTGACAGCGCACCAGCCCATAGTTATCTCGGCCAACTTCCTCATCGATTCCGAAAGCCAGTTACAGGCCGCGGCAGGCTCTTTTGTTCCGCCGCCTCCAGGCTCCGGAGGCGTGGCAGGCCCCGGAAGCCAATCTCAATCCACCCAGGGAAATATCGAGTTCACAACGGATCCAAACCCGCCACAGAAAGGCAACAACACCTTCCGGGTAAAGCTCACCGACAGCAAGGGAACTCCTGTCGCCGGGGCTGACATAACCCTGACGTTCTTTATGGCGGCGATGCCTGCTATGGGCATGGCTGCGATGAATGCAACGGCAAAGCTGAGCGACAAGGGTAACGGCCTTTATGAAGGACCTGGAACCCTCGGCTCTGGTGGAACGTGGCGCGTCACGATCACTGCGCAGAAGAATGGCCAGCTCATCGCAACGAAACAACTGAGCGTAGACGCGACAGGAGGCATGTAATGCTCTCGAAAATCATTGAAGTCTGCGCTCGCAATCGATTTCTTGTCTTCACCGGAGTGTTACTGCTTACACTTGCCGGCATCTGGTCTTTGCAGCGCGTGCCACTAGATGCCTTACCGGACATCTCTGACGTGCAAGTAATCGTGCACACATCCTGGGCGGGAGAACCGCCCGATGTAATCGAAGACCAGGTGACCTATCCAATTGTCACCAGCTTGCTGGCCGCGCCGCATGTCAAAGCGGTACGTGCACAGACAATGTTCGGCGATTCCTATGTCTACGTGGTCTTTCAGGACGGCACTGATCTCTATTGGGCGCGCTCTCGCGTCATCGAGTATCTGCAACAGATCAGCGGACGCTTGCCGGAGAATGTGCATCCCTCGATTGGTCCGGATGCAACCGGAGCCGGTTGGGTCTACGAATATGCCATCGTCGATAAAAGCGGGAAGCACAGTCTTGCCGACCTGCGCACTTTGCAGGACTGGCATTTGCGTTATGCGCTGGAAACTGTGCCTGGAGTCGCAGAGGTCGCCACGATCGGAGGCTTCGTCCGTCAGTATCAAGTGCAACTGGACCCTAACAAGCTGCTTGCTTATGGTGTTCCTTTGTCCACCGTTATCGACAAAGTCAAAACCAGCACGAATGAAGTTGGCGGGCGGCTGCTCGATCTGAGCGGAGCCGAGTACATGATTCGCGGGCTCGGCTACCTCCGCTCACCGGACGATCTCGCGGCGGTTGCTGTTGGCAGCAAGAACGGAACGCCGGTGTTGTTGCGCGATCTAGGCACGGTGAGCTTCGGTCCAGACATCCGCCAAGGTGTTGCGGAGTGGAACGGAGAGGGAGAAACCGTCGGCGGAATCATCGTTATGCGCCAGGGCATGAACGCACTCGACGTAATCAATGGTGTTAAGCAAAAGCTGCGTGAAATCGCGCCATCACTGCCGCCTGGCGTCCAAATTATGCCGGGTTATGATCGTTCCGGGCTGATCGATGCATCGATCAAAACGCTGCAACGCGACCTGATTGAGGAAGCGATCATCGTCAGCTTGGTGATCATCGTTTTCCTGTTTCATTTCCGCTCAGCTCTCATCGCGATACTCGCTTTGCCCATCGCTGTGCTGGTCTCCTTCATCCCGATGTATTGGCTTGGGGTGACATCGAACATCATGTCTCTCGGAGGGATTGCACTGGCCATCGGTGTTCTTGTCGATGCCTCCATCGTAATGGTCGAAAATGGCTACCGCCATCTGTCTGAGCGGCAAGAACGCAACACAGAGCCGGTCTCGGAACCTGAACGATATCAGATTCTCATCGCTGCCGCTAAACAGGTCGGCCCGGCACTTTTCTTTTCATTGCTGATCATTGTCGTCTCCTTTCTGCCCGTCTTTTTGCTCGAGGCACAGGAGGGACGCATGTTCCGGCCATTGGCCTGGACCAAAACGCTGGCGGTTGGTTCGTCTTCCATCCTTGCCATCACCCTTGTGCCGGTTCTCATGGTGATGCTGATCCGTGGCAAACTACGACCGGAGTCCGCTAATCCCATCTCACGTTTCACCAAAGCTATCTATCTGCCAATTCTCAAATTCTGCCTGCGTCATCGCTGGCTCACGATTGCAGTCAACCTGATCTTCCTGATAGCAACCTTCCCGTTAGCAACAAAGCTGGGCAGTCAGTTCATGCCGCCGCTGTTTGAAGGCTCAACCCTGTACATGCCGACTGCGTTGCCCGGTATCTCGATCGAGCAGGCCAAGATTCTTCTTCAGCAGCAAGATCGGATTCTTCGCAGCTTTCCGGAAGTCGCCAGCGTCTTCGGCGCGGTTGGCCGTTCGGACAGTGCCACCGACAACGCTCCGCTCGACATGTATGACACAACACTCATGCTCAAGCCTCGCGAGCAATGGCCCGCGGGAATGACCTATGACAAGCTTATCCAGCAGATGGACGAGAAGCTTCAGTTCCCCGGCCTCTCGAATACATGGACAATGCCGGTCGAGAATCGACTGGACATGGAACTCACCGGCATTAAGACACGGCTCGGCATGAAGGTGCAGGGGCCCAGTGTGGACGGCATCCAACAGCTCGCATCGCAGATTCAAAATGTCCTGTCGGGTATGCCTGAAATGCGGTCGATCTTTGCCGAGAAGGTTGCACAGGGCTTTTATGTCAACGTAGATGTCAACCGTGAAGAAGCCGCGCGTTACGGCCTGACGATCGCGGATGTACAGACCGCCGTGGAGTCCGGAATTGGTGGACAGAACATCGCAGAGAACATTGAAGGGCGAGAGCGATATCCCATCAACGTCCGCTATCAAAGAGACTTCCGTGACAATGTGGAGCAAATGCGAGGCGTGCTGATCGGCACGCCATCAGGAGCACAGATTCCGCTTGGCCAGGTGGCGCATGTCTCGTTCTCGCACGGCCCGGCAATGATCCGTGACGAGGACAGTGCGTTGACGGGATACATCTATATCGACTTAAAAAACACTGACTACGGTGGCTTCGTTGCCAAGGCTGACAAGTTGCTGCATGACAACCTAACGTTGCCCGCGAATTATTCATTTCAGTGGTCGGGCGAATATGAATTGGAACTCCGAGCGAAGCAACGGCTGCAGTTGATCCTGCCCGTTGTCTTTTTTGTGATTTTTGTTTTGCTTTATCTGGTCTTTCACTCGATTGCGGAGGCTCTTGTCCTCATCTTTCCCACAATTTATGCGATGAGTGGAGGACTGCTGCTGCAATGGCTGCTCAAGTACAACTTCAGCGTTGCCGTCGCAGTGGGATACATCGCGCTTTTTGGCATCGCGGTCGAAACTGGCGTCGTGATGGTTGTTTATCTTCACGAAGCGCTCGAACACAGACTGAAATCTGGAAAGCTCTTAACGAATGCTGACATAGAAGCGGCCGCGGTCGAGGGTGCTGTGCAGCGTCTGCGGCCCAAGCTGATGACCGTCTGCGCCGTCCTTGCCAGCCTCGTGCCTATCCTCTGGGAGTCGGGCATCGGCTCAGACGTGATGAAGCCGATTGCCGCGCCCATCGTAGGAGGCATGATCACCTCGACCATTCACGTCCTCATCCTGGTGCCTGTCTTCTTCGTCATGATGAAGGAACGAGCATTGAGGCGAGGAAAGCTTGCTCCGCCTGTCGCCTCAGAGTCACTAGTTACATCGCAATCCTAGGAGGCATGGATGCTCGTAGCAATCGGTCACGCTCTGACGATGTAGTTCGCAATGACCTGGGAGATTCTCTAGGCGCTGATAATGCGTTATTTGATCTGGCCTATGATCGGCCTATCTGGTCGATCTCACGCTTGATGGCCATGTCCTCAAGCGTCGCGAGAGGCAATGAAAGGAATAGTCCGATTCTCCTATCAAGCACCGTAAAGGCATCGCGAAATGCGCGTGCGATTTCCTCTGCAGTCCCCTTGACTGCTGCTGGATCAGCAACCCCCCAGTGCCCCGTTGCTGGATGCCCCGGCCAGTAAGGACACGGTTCTTTCGCGGCGTTGCCGCACACGGTGATGATGAAGTCGAGTTTTGGAGCACCCGGCCCTGAGAACTCGTCCCAGGACTTGCTGCGCAGGCCCGCCGTCGGCAGCCCGGACGACTCGATCTGTCGGAGCGCTTCAGGTCGCGGCTGTCCTGTTGGATGGCTGCCCGCGCTGTAAGCCGTAAACCTGCCTTTGCCCGTGTGGTTCAGGATTGCCTCCGCCATGATCGAGCGCGCAGAGTTACCTGTGCAGAGGAACAGCACATTGTAGTGTTCCGCCATTTAAGCCTCCGCTTCGACATCAGTAGGTTGTGAAACACGGCAAAGCCAACGCGAGAGAAGCGTCGCCGCCACGCCGCCTGCCAGTTGCGCGGCGATGAAGCCGGGGACGTCCAACGGACGTATACCCGCGAACGTGTCCGAAGCAGCCCGTGCCAGCGTCACAGCGGGATTGGCAAACGAGGTCGATGCCGTGAACCAATATGCCGCGGTAATGTATGCTCCCACCGCGTAGGGTACCGCGGTGGGTCGAGACCTGGCACAGCTCCAGACAACAGTGAGGAGTCCAAACGTGGCGACAAATTCACTGAGCAGTTGCGGAGCACCGGATCGCGCATGCACCGAGGCGAAGAAGAAACTGTAGCCGAACATGGTATGTGCGACAGCCACACCGAGAAAAGCGCCCCCGATTTGCGCGCACACATAGACCACTAGCTCACGCCAAGTCATCTCTGCGCGAAGCAGCATCCCCAGGGTGACGACGGGATTGAAGTGCGCCCCGGATATCGGCCCAAACGCCAGAATCAGCGCGACCAGCGCAGCACCCGTTGCAATGGTATTGGCGAGCAGCGCAATCGCGACGTTGCCGCCAGCAAGGCGCTCCGCCATGATGCCCGACCCAATAATCGCAGAGAGCAGAAATGCGGTTCCCAGCAGTTCAGCTACAGCACGCCGGACCACAACAGCCCCTCCCTTCAGGCTTATTGGCACGAACGAAGGCGCTGAAGAACTTCTCATTCACCTGGGGAGCAATAGCGTCCACGTCTACGCCTGCATTCGTGAGGAACCGTCGGGCATCCTCAACGTTGTAAACGCGTGTCGGGTCGACAGTAGCATCCTCGAATCCTGCACCTTTCAGTTTTTCAAGGTACTCGCTTTCTTCGAGCGCACCGGCAATGCAACCAACCCAGAGCAACATGCTTTTGCGCACCTCCTCCGGCACGTTTCCGCGAACAACCACATCGGAGACAGCGAACCGACCGCCCGGCTTCAGCACTCGGAATGCTTCACGGAGAACGCGATCTTTGTCAGCAGAGAGATTGATGACGCAGTTTGAGATGATGACATCGACGGAGTTATCCGGCAGCGGGATGTTTTCGATTTCGCCCTTCAGAAACTCGACATTCGTAACGCCCGCCTGCCTCTGGTTTTCGCGCGCCAGCGCAAGCATGTCATCCGTCATATCGAGGCCGTAGGCTTTGCCTGTTGGACCAACGCGCTGAGCCGATAGCAGAACGTCGATTCCACCGCCGGAGCCTAGGTCGAGAACGATTTCGCCCGTCCGAAGATCGATCAACGTGGTCGGATTGCCACACCCGAGAGAAGCCTTGACCGCTTTCTCTGGGATGATTCCCGTCTGATCGGTGCTGTAAAGATTGCTGGTGATCGGGTCGCAGCAACGGAGACCGGGATCGCAACATGCTTGCACACTGCTGGATTCCGACACAGCACGAGCGGCGCTTCCGTACTTCTCCCTTAACGCTAGTCGTCGATTCCATGATTGCGTCTCCATATATACGTAAATGCGAATGTATTCTCCTCTGTAAATATCTGTCAAGGCGTATATGATTAAAGTGTGACTTACTCTCCGAAGACCTACGACCTGGCACTGCTGTTCGCCGCGCTGGCGGATCGGACCCGCCTCAGGCTGTTGAACCTGATGAACGGTAAGGAAGTCTGCGTGTGCTATTTCGTGGAAATCCTTGGGCAGAGCCAGCCCAAGGTTTCACGGCATCTTGCCTACTTGCGGCGCGCCGGCATTGTCGCTGCTCGACGTGAAGGAAAATGGATGCACTACAGCATCGTCGTGCCAAAGCACGCCGGCGCTGCACGCATCTTAAGCGAAACGCTTACCGTGCTCAGCGAAGATAGAACGATGCTGGCAGATCTTACGAGATTGAACAAGGCGTGCTGCGTTCCACAGAAGCTATCCGCGCTGGAGACGGCCCCGCTTCCGATTCCTGTCGAAGCCCTGGGTTCGCGAGCCTGTTGAACCGCGTGGAATGGAGAGCCCTTTGGGTTTTAGAGGCGCGCTTTTGGAGCCTTATTACGACCTCAGGGTAGACTTGCTGGTTTCATGATCCGAAGCAACGGATGTCCGTCGATATTCTCGAGGGGGAAATAGACCAGATGCGTATTGGGGTCCACACTGACAGTGTGAGCATGTGGCATAGAGAGTTGGCCAATAGCCTTTGCTGGAACACAGAGATGGTGAGTCATGTTTGACGCGGGTGCATATGGGGCGCGGATGGCAGGATATCTTCACCTTCCAGAGCCGCCGCTGTACACCAAACTGGGGTCAGGGCATTTTGAGCTGGCAGTGACACACCTTGATGCTGCGATGGGTTACTCGGAGCCAGCGAGTTCGATTCCAGCGGAGAAAGCGTTCTCCATCCACCTGCATCTACGGCCAACGAGTGAGGGTCGCCTGTGGCTCGGCGGAAGGCTGCTTCCAACCATCAATCGGCTCGCAGGGGGAGTGACGGTTCTGGATCTCGAACAAGATCCGATTTGCTTCTTTCCAAACCCGACTGAGATCGTGCAGTTTTACATCCCACGGCTGTCGCTTGAAGAGTTTTCTTATGAGAACAGGTTGCCCATCGTAGACCGGCTCGCATGTCCCCTTGGGGGCCCTGACGCTGTATTGCATCATTTGGGGTCTACTGTTTTGTCCATGATGCGGCGCTCGGAGACTGCTTCAAAGCTCTTTCTTGACCATCTGGGTCTGGCAGTGCTGACGCATGTGGTGCATGTCTATGGCGTAAACCGATCCTCGATTCTCTCCGACAAGGAGAGGCTCGCTCCATGGCAGGCTCGCCGAGCAAGAGATATTCTTACGGCGAACATCGGCGGTGATGTCACCGTCTCTGCTTTAGCTGCGGAATGTGGCCTCTCAGCCTCCCACTTCGCACGCGCGTTTCGGCGTACGTTCGGGAAGCCACCACATCGCTGGCTCCTGCACCAGCGTATCGAGCAGGCAAAGGGCTTTCTGCTGAACTCGCGTAAGCCCCTCTCCGAGATTGCTCTCCACTGCGGTTTTGCTGATCAACCCGCTCTCAACAGAGCTTTTCGGCGTGTCGTGGGCGAGAGCCCTGGCGAATGGCGTAGGCGCAGAAACGGCCATTCCTGAGCAGCTTTGGCCAATACTTCGTTCGATGAAACTCCTAGCATTTTGCTAGTGGGTCTCTCGTGGAGTCGAGAAGTATCGGTATGCTCAAATCACAATCGACAGCGCACTCAAAAGTGCGCTATGCCGCGACTGGTGTTGCCGCCAAAGTCGCTAGCTCTGTGCTCCTCATCGGCTCTTTGAATGGGTTACTTCTTTCAAAGCTGACCGCTCAGGATCTGCGAAGCGATGATACGAACGCTTTACGCGATGACTTCAGAAATTTGATCGATGCCGAGAACCGGCACGACGTCAACTCCGTGTCGGCTCTGCTTCTGGATTCCGAGAGCACTCTCTTCGTGGCAAAGTCGCCGGACGGTTGGAAGGGATATTGGGGTAAGGCCGACGTAACCAACCATTTTGGAGAACTCTACAAAAAGTCCTTTCACATCGACCCGGAATATGCCACGGAGAAGATTGTGTTTTTAACTCCGGACGTGGCTGAAACGTATGTGAACGTCAAGATCAAAGCGGACTACGGCGGCTTTGTCGAGCCATCTCCATTTGTCATGGTCTTGCTATGGGTAAAGTCTTCCGGTGTTTGGAAGATGGCGACCGACATTCCTATTCCGATTTCTGCACAGGTTAGGGGAAAGTAGCGCGCACGCCCCTGGTTTATATGAAAAAAACAGTTTGAAGGAGCATCAGAATGCCATGGATCAACCTCACTGCTCGCCGCGGCGCGCTTAGCATCCAGAAGCGGCACGCCTTGTTTGCTGATCTCACCAGCGCGCTCATGTTTTGGGAAAAGGTGCCGGATACTCCCGAAGCCCGAAGCTTTATGAAGGGCTGGTACTACGAGGTCGCCGAAGACGCCGATTACAACGGCGGCAAACACGAACACGAAAAGCCTTTCTACTTCATCGAGGTCCGAATGCCCGCTGGCCGCCTCACCACGCTGGATCGGCTCGGCATCATGCGCGACTTCACGAAGCTGGTCATGATGGCCGAAGGCAGTGACACGAACCCGGAAAATACCCGCCGTGTATGGGTAACCATCGTCGACATAGACCGTGACAACTGGGGCATTGGAGGGAGCACTGACTGGCTCCGTTCTTACACCAGTGCTCTCGATTCCATCCATCCTGTGCTAAAAGACGGCACCCGAAGCTAAGCCTGGCGCCTGATGGCGAGAGACCAACAGCCCTCGGTGATCGATTAGACGGCACGGCCACAGAATGAACCACATCCTTCAAGGAGCTTTCATGTCGAAAATAGTTACGCTTGTCCTGTTCACGTCGTCGTTGGTTGGATTCGCCCAAACCGACGCCAGCCTCAACCATCCCATGACGGATCAGCAGAAGCTCGCCGACGCTCTGCGCGCAGGCCCGGACTTCGTCACGAAGGATGCGCTCATTCTTGACTGGCCTGCTAATCCGAAGGATCCGAATGCTGAGTACCGAGTCCTTCGTCTCGGCAAAAGCGACTGGACCTGTCTCCCCGGGGTCCCTGGGTATCCGCATGACGAGCCGATGTGTGCGGACAAAACCTCAATGCAGTGGATCAAGGATAGCCTCGCCGGTCGTCCCGTTCATATCGAGCAAATTGGTGTGATGTACATGTACAGCGGGGCATGGGTACCGGACATCCTGGGCACATCACATTCGACGGATCATACTTACCACGTTGGGCCTCACGTAATGGTCATCACGCCGCACAACGAGGATCTTGAAAAGTTCAACCATGATGGCTCAAACGGACAGCCATACGTTGCTCACCTCCCGGGGCATTCGGAGCTGTACCTGGTGATGCCCTTCAAGGACTTCTCGACGCAATAGCTAAATGCAAAACCCTAGGAAAAAATAAATTGTGTTGGACGGTTGCGATCGTCACTGGCGCGTCAAAAGGGATCGGAGCCGCCATCGCGGGAGGCTTCGTAGCCTGCTAGCTCTTTAGGTTGATGGAAATCGCTGCAAAGGTGGACGTACGTTGCTTTCGATTTAACCGTTGCTCATGGAATTGCCTATTAACTGGTCGAGAAACGTCGCTTGCCTTGGGTACTGATCTTCACTTCCCTCAGCCTCATCGTGATTGCAGTTCAGGTCAGTGGGTACATTCGAAAAACAGCGCGCGATACCCAAGGTTGACTGATCCTTGAATGCGATACTTTGACATCCGGCCGATGTCCTCAATGCCGCGAGTGGCAGGGACTTCAAGTATAGCGTGGCATAGAAACATCGATGCCTCCGAAGAAGAGAGTTGATTCGGCAACCTGTTTGTTCCCAGTTCCCGTCGCGATCAGCGACAGAATTCCCATTTTCCCCTTACCTTTCGGACAGTTCAGTTCTGTCCTAGCCAACTGGCGGATGCGCCCGGCTCGCTGTTCGTGTCACGCTAACCCCTAGTAAAGGAGCAATGCCGTGGCAGCCGAAACGGAAAGGTCACTCTGGACTCAACTGTCGAGTTCCTTCGCAGACACAATTAAAGCTCTTGAGAACAGCATTGTTGCGATTGATAGCGGAGGAAGGTCGACTTCGAGCGGAGTAGTTTGGCGGCCGGGCGTGATCGTAACAACGCATTGCGCTCTTCGCCGGCGCGAAGGCATCAAGATCATCCACACAGGAGAACTGCTTGACGCACGTTTCATTGCGAGTGATCCAACGACTGATCTTGCCGTGCTTGGCATAGAAGCGGATGGTTTGACTCCAGCGCAATGCGAGAAAGGCTTGGTCACGCGCGCTGGAGAAGTTGTGCTGTCGATCGGTCGTTCCCGCTTGGGAGATATTTCTGCGAGTTGCGGGATCATTGCCCGTACCGGAAGCGCATGGCGAACCTGGCGCGGAGGCGCAATCGACCAGCTCATCCGTCCTGATATCCGGCTGTACGTGGGTCAGTCAGGCAGCGCATTGGTGAACGAAGGGAGACAGGTGCTGGGCATCAATAGTCCGGCATTGGCGCGTCAGGCCGTCATTACCATTCCAGCGCAGACCATCGACCGGGTTGTCGACGCGATCCTTGAACTGGGTCATGTGCCTCATCCATTTCTCGGTCTCGCCATGCAGCCGATTCCCGTGCCCGAGCCGGCGCGGGAGATCCTCCCTGCCGAGGCAGAGGAGGTGCTTCTGGTAACGCACGTCGAACCAAAGGGGCCTGCAGCGCTGGCGGGTGTGATGGTGGGCGACGTCATTGTGGCATTCAACGGGAAGCCAGTTCCTGGCATGCGCGAGATTCTGGATCGGCTTCGTGCTTCGCGCATCGGAGATACTATTTCACTGACCGTATTCCGTGGCGGTGCGAGAGTGGATCTCACCGTGAGTGTGGCCGATCGCGGCTGATTCGATCGATCGTGGCGAGGCGGGGAGCAGAGGTAGGAATGATCGCCCGGTCCAAATCCTTGCGTGCGTTGCCCTGCGTCGACTCAAGCGCGCGGACCCATCCCATCGATATCCTTCGATCGACGCCAGGGATCGACATACTCGCCGTTGCACCTGTTTCGACCCTGGTCTATCGTGCGCTCAGCGATGCTCCTGATGCGATCGTAATCGTCACTAATGACTTGGGATCAATTGTCTGGCGCAATACACAGGATCTAGGCGAGGTGTTTGGCACGACGCCCACTGTTCTGCTCGCTGACCAAATCCATGCCGTCCTCAGGAAGCGAGCCGCAGCCCTTCATATTCGCTCCGTGCTTCCTCTGGATGTGACATCGGATCAATTGGTATCCGCCATTCATGCCACCGTAGCCGGCTTAACAGTCACATTGGAGCCGTTCGCGCAAATAGAGGATGAACATACTGATTGGACCACAGCCAGCGGGTTCGCAGAGGCGGAGAGGGTTGTCGAGCATTTGACGGCGCGAGAGACAGCGGTCTTACGCCTGATAGCCAGCGGTCTCGGCAATAAAGAGATCGCGTCACGGCTTGCCATATCTGAGCACACAGCAAAGTTTCATGTCAGCTCGATCCTGGCGAAACTCGGTGTGACAAGCCGCACTGAAGCAGTCACCGTTGGTATTATGCGCGGCCTGGTGGCAATCTAAGTTGCTTCGATATAAAACCTCTGCCGACGCGTGGTGGCGGTCGGAACAGGGAAGTTGAGGGTGCTGATGGAGTTTCTAGCCGGTTATTCGGCCACGTGGATATGCCAAACACAAGATCCCTCATGCGTCCGCCGGGTTAAACACAAGCCGACACATCAGGACTGATTCGCTTGCTCGAACCGCGCACGACAGACTCTGCTTGCCAAACTTCCGAGAATGCACCGCTGTTGAAGTTAGTTACCGCTATCACTTTGGCGTGGGCAGCCCGACCCGATGCCGGAGTTCGTCAAAGCGCGGATCAGAATGGAGGTTGTTGAGGCGCTCATCCACGGTGAGATAGGTCAATAAATAGGAGCGTTCCTGAAAAGCGCGATTGAGCCAGACAAACGCCTCGTCCTTTTCTCCCAGGCCCGCATAAATAACTGCGATGTTGTAAGGAGCGACATATTCGTGAACCGACAGCTCTCTGAGTTGTTCGATAACCTTCTGTGCTTCTTTCCTTTTGCCTGACGCCGCGTAGGCGTGTCCAAGACTGGCCCATACCTCAGTTGTTCCCCCAAGCGATATCGCCTGCTTAAGGCTAGCAATAGCCTCGGGAAATCTCCCTTTTTGCACATACGCCCTGCCCAGGAAATAGTGATCGAACCAGTTATTTGGATCGAGATCGATGGATGAACGCAGTTGCTCGATCGCTTTGTCCCACTGATGCGTGAATACAAAAACAGAACCCAGGTTGGCATTGAGGCCGAGTGGATCGATTTGCAATCCACGCCTGGCCTCGGCAATTGCTTCATCATCGCGACCCATGATCGGCAGAAACCATGAATAATATCCGCGCGCGCCGGCCATCCGGATTGAGTTCAATGGCTCGTTTGAACTCGCGCTCTGCGCCGGTCCAGTCCCACGCGTACCATTGCAAGTAGATAGCCAGCACGACATGCGCTCCCACGTTGCTGTCGTCCAGTTCCAGCGCCTTTTGGGCGGCTTCTTTGGCCTTTGGTGCGGCGATCTTCGGAGCCATAAACCAATCGACCTGATTAATGTAGTTAAAAGCAAGGGCGCTGTAGGCCAGCGCATAGTTGGGGTCAATGGCAATGGCTTGATTGAGGTAATCGATGCCTCTGTCAAAGCCATCTTTGGTGAATTTTGATGTGTAATATGTGCCCTTGAGATAGGCCTGATAGGCCTCGGGATTTTCTGTTGAGCCCAGGGCCAGTTTCTGTCGGTCGGCGGAATGGTTGGAGCGAAGCCGCTGAGAAACTTCCCTGGCAATATCGCTTTCCACTCTCAGCAGATCGCCAACCTTGCCCGAGTATTGCTAGCCCCAGAGTTGCTGTCCATTGCGAACGTCATCGAGTTCAACGCCGATGCAGAGGTTATCCCCATGTTGTGCAACACGGCCTGTAAGCAATGTCTGAACTCGCAGCACGTCGCCTGTCTTCTGGATGTCGACTGGCTTGCCTTTGTAACGGAGGGCCACGCTGTAGGGAATCACCCTGAGGCTCGGCAGCTGTGCCAGGCCGTTATTAATACTTTCCGCAATGCCATCCGAAATGTAATCCGCTTCAGGATCGGTGCTGTGCATGTCGAGCGGCAGCACGGCGATTGAATCAATCTGTCTAGACTTAGACTTCTTCCAATACACACCGCCTGCGATAGCAACAATCCCCAACACCGCCACCAAAGCGATGGCGATCATCACCCGCTTCGAGTGAGGTGTGATTCGATCAACAGCGCTGGAATTACCTGCTGTTAAGGCTTTCGTTAACGCCGCCATGAGTTCGGGCGGTCTGATAACGCGCGCCGGGCGACTTGGACAGGCACTTGAAGACAATTGAGTTCAGCGCAGGGGGTGCGTTCAGGGGAGGCGGGGTCTTGTGCAGGATTGCGGCGAGAGTGGAAGCAATGGAACCGCCCGAAAAGGCGCGATGTCCGGCGAGCATTTCGTAAAACACTGCCCCAAACGAGAAGATGTCAGATCGGGGGTCGGCAGGTCGACCTTCGGCTTGCTCTGGAGACATGTAAGCCGGGGAGCCCATGATCGTTCCCACCTGGGTAACATTCGTCGCCTCGTCTGCGTCCTGGACTGAGTGGCCATCGCGGCTTTGCTTTGCGAGTCCGAAATCGAGGAGCTTTACCTGACCTCCGGCCGTCACCAGGATGTTTGCTGGTTTCAGATCGCGGTGAATGATGTCTTGTGCGTGCGCGGCCTCAAGAGCAGACGCCATTTGCACGGCGAGTGCGAGAGCTTTCGGCGGCGGAATGGGAAGATTGTCATGCTGTTAGATCGAGACGATCGGACAGCCGTCGACAAACTCCATCACGATGTAGTTCGGGCCGACGTCATAAATTTGACAGATGTTGGGATGATTGAGCGCGGCAATCGCTTTCGCTTCGCGTCCAAAACGCTCGGTGAACTGTGCGGCGGAGACCTTGATTGCAACCAGGCGATTCAAGCGCGTATCTGTTGCCCGATACACCTCGCCCATGCCGCCGGCGCCTACTCTGGCTTCTATGCGATACGGCCCGAGTCGGTCACCGGCAGTCATTTGCGCCGTCGGTTGAACCCGCAGGGTGATCTCTGCCTGCTCCCACGCGGGGCGATCCAGCACCTTTTCGCCCGATGTTCCTTGCGCGAGCAACGCTTCAACGCCAGGTCTTAACTCGGGATCAGATTCCGCTAACAGCGCTTCACGCTCCTCGCCGGATTTTTCCACTTCCGCGATGCCGGCTCGTCTAGAACGTCTAGTTCTTCAGGGTCTCGGTGAGTGAGTTGGCGATTTAACATCAATCTGCCCAGAGCCGCTGCGCTAAGCTGTCGTCCCCTCGGCGAAAAGGCCGTGAAACTGAGACGAGAAGAAACGGTTATCCGCGTAGGGTGAAGGTTTGTGCGCTCGGTTCACGCAACTGCCGGCGCGACTACCTCTCGTTTTCCTGGCAGAAGCGCTAACAGGACGACTCCGATCGCGAGGAATAGAATCACATCCCCAAAGTTCCGGTGGACGCCGTGAATCCACGCTTCCACGGTTTGAATCGCCATCACAGCGCCGTGGGAGATGTGCCACCAGGCTGCCAGAGCAATCGCCGAGCGATACTCCGACGGTTTCCTTGCGGCTATGAGCAGAAAGACCCCGACCGGAATAAAGAAGCTCAGAAACATCGGGTGGGTCTCGTTCTTTTGCTCCAAGAGCCAGCTGGAATGCCACAGATCCGTATATAGAAAATAAATTTGGACCACATTGAGCAGCCCCACGATCACCAGGACGATCTGTATCAGGCGTTCTCTTTTCACATTGACCTCCTTTGGGCGAATCTTGTTGCAAGCGCGCCAGCGGCCCTAAGAAGAGGTGGTCCCAGCTTCGGCTTGGCGGATGGTCCCGGACGAACGGCCGGTGATGCTTGTTTTGCCGGGAAGAGTGCAAGCAGCGTGACTCCAATCACGCCAAAGATCACAATGTCCTGGGGGCTATCCTTCCTGTGCATCCCGTGCGCCACGGCCTGCGCCGACATGATTGTCATGGTGAACCCATGGGCAAGGCTTGACCACGCCCCATAGGCGATCATCAAGCGATGCTTGGCCGGCTGATTAACGGCCACCAACAGACAGACCCCAAGCGCCGTGTTAAGGCTCAGGAACATCGGCATGACGTCGCTATGCCCGCTAAGCCACCTGGAGTGCCACAGATCGTCGAACAGGAGATAACCCCAAAAGCAATAAAACAATCCGACCAACACCAACACTACTTGTAAGGCGCGCTCACGTTTCATACCTCCTCCGTTTTGTGCGATGTAAGGTTATTGCCAGCTTTATTACTTCAGATTGTGCGATTGTCAGCTGTGATGCGTCCGATACTGGAACCCTGCGAGCATCCGCAGTGTGAGCAGAATGCTTCTCCCCCTCGAATAGGCTTGCCACAGGAACTGCAAGGCCCA
>Ga0126371_10000202_pt1 | contig 45513 bp, 47 predicted proteins | sample PanSoiMetaPlot_4_FD_110145 | JGI IMG/M metagenome (GOLD analysis project Ga0126371, IMG submission 110145) | Tropical forest soil microbial communities from Panama - MetaG Plot_4 | ecosystem: Environmental > Terrestrial > Soil > Tropical forest > Bulk soil | place: Panama | collected 2016-02-17
ACCGGAGAACGAAGGCGCCATCACCTCCACGAAAGTTGGGTTCAGCGGGCTTTCCACGACGCGGTAGTGCGAGCCGACCTGACCAAGCACGCGACGTGTCACACGCTCCGGCACTCATTTGCGACTCACCTCTTGGCCGGGGGCTACGACATTCGCACGGTGCAGGAGTTACTGGGTCATCGCGACGTCCGGACGACGATGATCTACACCCACGTACTGAACCGCGGAGCCTTCGGCGTGCGCAGTCCGGTGGATTCCCTGTAAGCAGGAGCGGAACAGTATGTCAGCACTGTCGTTGCACGTGTTATTCGCGCTTTGTCGTGGTGGGCTCTTTCACAATCGTAGATAGGGCATACCTTTACGGGGTGTGCGCAGATTGTGCGTGAGTGTTATGCGACTTCAGGAGGATTATCCATGCAGTCGAATTGTAGTTAGGCGCCAACTGGAGGCGAAATGCCCTCGAACAGATCAGCCTCCTCTGCGGTAACGGAACTCCTTGCGGGGCTCGCCCCAGACGTCCGCACTCTGGCGAGGGCGGTGCGCAAGCTCCTTCGGAGCACTCTGCCCCGTGTCCAAGAGATCGCAGACAAGAAGGCGCGCCTAATCGGCTACGGATATGGACCCGGTTACAAGGATACAGTTGCTGCCCTCATCTTGAGTCGGAGCGGCGTCAAGGTCGGGCTGGCCCGCGGAGCAGAGCTTGCCGATCCTCGTCATCTCTTGAGCGGAAGCGGTAAGGTCCATCGCCACATCGCATTCACTGATTTGGATGATGTAGGCCGGCCAGGGGTCAAGGATCTGTTTAAGGCTTCGTACGTAGCATGGAGGGAGCGCCGATCGCTTGGCGCCTAACAAGCGCCTGGAGCAGACGGCGCGTGAGGTCTGTGGAATGAATTCTTTTTCAGCGCGCCGCTGCTCAGGCGCAATTCGTTAGGCAGCGGCATCATCGAGGATAATGTTCGAGTAATGGACGTTGGCCACCTCTGTGGGCCGGAAGTCATAGTGGTACCTGATGACCTCTTCCCTGAAAGGACTCACGCCCAGCGCCGGTCTCGCACAACTCTTGGCGAGCCTGAAGGCTGTCGTACTGGAGACACCTGAGCTCGCTGATCAGCCTCGGGTCGGCTACCTGGCGGAGGAGTGGCGACGGCAGGAAGATCTCGGCGGGACGGCGGGACTGCCTCGTGCGTTCGCATCCTTCCTGGGCGTGGAGGCCTTTGCGACTGTTTTCAACTTGACGTGGCTTACCGTTGCGTAATACCTACCCTAACTGGGACACGACAGTCCATAAGCGCCCGCGTTGCCCACTACGAACGCCTGGGCTCCCCGTACCGCGAACGCCGACGTCGGATAGTCCTCGCCGACGCCTGTGAGGAGCGTCTGCAGGTCCGCTCCACGAGCCGTATCCAGCACCCGCAGCTCGAGGTCGTTTGCGAGCAGAACTCGACCACAAAGGGCCACGTAGTCGATGCTCCCTCCCACGTCAACTTTCCACCGCGCCGAACCCGTTTGGACATTGTTAGAATAGGCGAAGTTGTCCTCCCCCCCCACAAACAGCGTGGTCCCGCTGACCACCGGCGCCTGAATCGGCCCCAAACCGCTCGTTGGGACACGCCAGGCTTGCATCCCAGTGAACCGATTCACGGCGAAGAAACTGTGGCCATAGATATCCGCCACCAACAAAAGGTCGCCAGAGAGGCTAGCAGCATTGTTCGTACCGTTCGCCGAGTCGGGTCCGTTGTATCGCCACAGCTCGCTGCCGCTAACGCGAGTCATGGCGATGACCTGAGCCGTCCTGAAGCCGCCAGACGGATTGAGGTACTCTAGCCCGGTCACGTATAGCGTGTCCCCTGCCTCCGCAATCCCGTTGACGACCCCTGGATTGGTCCAAGCCGGGCCGATATCCACGCTCCATCGAACCTGGCCGGAATCGGCGGAAAGGGCGTAAACCCGATGCGAGCGGGTGCCGACGTACACGGTGGTGCTATCCGCCGTGATTTGGCACAACGCGCCCTGGGCATCAGGCAAGAATGCCCAGAGTCGCTGGCCGCTCGTCGCATCGACTGCGTACACGGAATCGGCACCGGCAACGAAAGCGCGCCCCCCGGCAATGGCCACGTTCCTGGCGCCGATGTGCAGCCCGCTCGACAGTCTCGTTTGCCAAACCAAATGCCCCGTGGACAGATCCAAGGCGCGTAGCCAAGGGCCCATTTCAGCGATCACCAAGTTCCCACTCACCGCCGGTATCCCGATCCAACCGGCCTCGGACCCAGAAAGCGGGTACCTCCACGCGATCTGGACCGGACCGGTGTTCCCGCTGGACAAGTCGCAGCTGACGAGTAGCGCGAGCAAGAACAGCCCCAGCACTGGCGTTACGCCATGCCGTGGCATTGGACGGTCCTTGCTCGCGCCTCCGCTTTCGCGCATCACCGTTTCCTAGTTGAGCCTCGGCACCAAGAATACCTGATCGAAGGCCTGCTCGATCTTCGTCCTCGTCTTGTCGCTGTTTGGCTCACCGTCATGCGAGTCGCCGCCTGGGATGCTCAGATTGGCCGTCGCCCTCGGATACACCTGGGAGCGCCCTTGCACGACTCCGTCGGTCTGGTCGCCGGGGGCCGTCCACCAGTCCCACTGATAGTCAATGTAGTCCATGACGTCAACGATACGCGTGCCCACGTCGTAGATGGTTTCGTTGCCGACCATCGCGCCAAGGATCTGCAGCAAGCGGGCACCCCAGTAGGCGTCGTTGGCGTACTTGGCCCACGCGCGCCCCCCGCAAGTCGGATTCTCCGGGAAGCACTGCGAGTCACCGCCCAATCTTGCCAGCACCCACCTCTTCGGTGAGTAGCTCTCGATACCGACGCGCGGGAACGTTTCCGTTGCTGTGTTGAGCGCTGTGGTGAAGGCGCTTCCGGGCTGTAGATCAATGTTAGCGGGGACGAGAGCATTGGCCGCGAACTCGACAGCTGCCGAGACGCCCACGGAGGCCACAAAATAGGCGACCGCGCAGCCGGGATCCTCGTTGTAGGAGGTACAGCCGTACCACAGCTCGTTGGCCAGGTACGTCAGAATGTTGGCGATCACGGCCTTCGACTGCAGTGCCAGAAACGCCCCCACGTGCGGAGTGCCGACAGTGAGAACGCCGGAGAAGAGGTCTGGACGCTCTTGGGCGGCCCGACGGGCAATGAGTCCGCCCATGCTGTGGCCTACGATGAGGAAGTGCGTCTGCCCGGTGGCGGCAACATCAGAAATGAGTTGATCGGTCTGGGTCTGCGCCCGAGCGGTCGCGCTGAGACTCGGAAGCAGTGTCGTCCCAAAGCTGAACTCGGGTGCCAGCCACCCATCCATCCTGCTCCAGACGCCCCCGGCGTTAAACAGCCCGTGTTGGAAGACGATGTTCTGCCCCGGGGGTGGAGGGGTGCCGCCGCCACCTGTGCCACCACCAGTCCCACCGCCGCCGCCGTCGCCACATTGGCCCGGCGCGCACTGCTGGCGCTCGAGGATCCCGCGCACGTTCCCCAGCGAGGTCTGCGACGTGGTGTCACGACCGATGTGCGGTCCCGGATTGGCCGCAAGGAAGGCGTTCCGGGAACTGTCCATCGCCGGATTGACGTTCCATTGGACGTTCTTCAGACGAAGCACCTGGTGGGTGTGGAGGGAGAACCCATTCGAGGCAGAGTTGTAGTCGCCAGCGATTGAGTCCAGTACCCATTTCGATCCGTCGCGGTGGTAGCCCTTCACCTTGTTGCCCCATCCCCTGCCCACCAAGCCGGGACCGGTGGCTACGATGGAGCGATGGTTTGCATCCGTCGTCAAGATCCGAGAGAACGTGATCAGACTGCCGGACGGGCTCGGCGGGGCCGCGACCGCCTGCAGCGAGTCGACGAGAACGCCGTTCGTGAGGACTCCGTGAAGGAGCTGATTGCCGAGCTGGTTGAGGAAGGAGGATCCGGCAGGCTCGGAATCACTGGGGAGTGTGGAAGGTGCCAGCACAGCGCCCGCCGCGTTGTACTCGGTCAGTTGCCCATTAGACAGGACGACTCGATAGGCGTCCGGGACGCTGACGGAGGTTGAGTCGGTGCCAATCGGCCAGGTGCCCGTCACGTCCGCGCGGAGTATTCCGTTCACGTCGTACCCGATCTCCACGTGGAACTCGGAAGCGAGGGGGCTCGGCATCGTGACCGACGTGACCGACTGTCCGGTGGTCGGGTTAACGGTCTGCGTGTCGTACGTAATGGTGCCCGTATTCGTGGACGCCGCGTCGAGGACGACGTAGGTGTCGTTGGGGTTGATGTTCGGGTCCTGCAACTGTTGGTGTTCAACAGGGCCACCTGAGCGCGCGGTAGTCGGCCCTGTTCCGGAGTCGGACGTGCAGGCGACGACCAGACCGGCGATTGCGATGGACGACGCGATACCTCGGAGTGTCATTGGCGCCTCCTCAGTTCTGGGACAGTGCAACGAGGGACCGCACGAAGTGAGCACACTTCATTGCCTCTGGTCAGGCCGGAAATGCGGCAGCCAAGGGTCGGAAATGCGGCAAAACCCCCAACTTCACCAAGGCGCGACATACGGAGTCGGGCAGTTTTTGACCGGGTTGCCTTAGGGCTCCCTTTGGTGTCACTCTGCGCGCGGATGCGAACCGTCCCCCCTCTCCACCACGCCACCTTCCTCGGCCGCGTAGCCGACGTCGAGGACATCGGCAGCACCAACAGCCGGCGAGGCCAAGCCGCATTTCTCGCTCCAGGGTGTCCAGAGGAGCGGTTGACGTGGTGTATGGATTGCGGCCCGTCCCTGCGTAATGAAGGACTACCTTGTAGCGATCCGCGATCGGATCGTAACGACCGTAGAGGGCGGACCAAACGCCCTTGCTCTCCACACACAGCCACTCGGGGCCAAGGTCCGCGCGACTTGCTTCAGGGAGGGCCAAGACGGAATCGGACGTCAGCCACGCCGCGCGGTCATACGCCATGAGCCAGTCGGCGGTGGCTGCGTTGACATCGAAGTCGGCGATGGGGAACCCACCTATCGTCTTCGGAGACGTCTGCGCGGTTGCTGCCCCTCCAATCGGACCGAGGGCGATCACGACCAGAAGGGTCCACCGAACCCGTGAGAACCGGTCCGCACGCGACATGACCTAAGTCTGTTCAGTTTGATCATCGCGCGCTAGCTTCGAATCATGGTTGAAATGCTTCGTTCCCGAGTCACCGCGCTTCTCGCCTGTCTGACACTTTGCGTCGCCTTCCCGGCGTTTCCCCAGAACGCGCAAGGCCAGAGACAGGTCGACATCACTATTCGAGGGAACGACGGCCCGACTCCTGGGGAGCATCTTCGCGTCGGACAGACCACCCGGCTGATCGCATCGGTGGTGATTGGATATGGCCCACCGGGTCAGGGGCCCGAAGGGGTGGTGACAGACCTGGGGGGCGTCGGAGTTGTGTGGTCGGTAGCGCGGCCCGAGGTCGCGTCGATCGATTCGGCCGGGCGGGTCACGGCGTTACGACCGGGGAAGACCACGATCGTCGCAAGAACCCGTGCCCGGGTGGAAAGTCGGCGCTTCGCTGAGGGAGTCACGGTACGCATGCCCCTGACGGTCACCCCCGACGACCGCACGCTGGCGGGCCTTCGACTGACGTCCATAGCCGCTGCATCGACGAGTGACGCGGACGTCACGTGCGCGACCACGAGCGATGGCACGGTGCGGTGCCTCGGCGATTTCCTATCGTTTCCGAAGTCGCCGGGAACCGGCGAGAGTTCCGGCGGTCTTCGGGTAACCGATCCACCGGCAGGGGCTCGTTTTCGGCAGGTCGCCGTCGGTTTCTCCGAGGTTTGTGCTCTCACTGAAGCGGGGCTGGCATACTGCTGGGGTGAAAATCGAAGCGGAGAGCTCGGGAGCGGGTCGAGGAACGAGTCCCCCGTTCCAGTGCCGGTGGCTGGTGCACACCCGTTCACGAAATTGGTCGTCGGCAGAGATCACGTCTGCGGCCTCACGCGAGATGGCGAACTCTTCTGCTGGGGTGACGACGCTGATGGCGCGATTGGAGGGATGGGACGCGAACGCTGCCGGCAACTCATCGGATTTGAACAGCACGTTGACACTGTGCAGGCCCCCTGCAGTCTGGCGCCGGTGGCGGTCAGCCCCCAGACGAGTTTCCGGGATGTGGTGGCTGGGGACATGTACACTTGTGCCCTGGACGTTGGCGGGTCGGTGCACTGCTGGGGACAACTCAGCTACCTGGGAGCCCCCCCGGGCAAAGCGGCGCGCTTCGACCGGTTGTTCGGGGGTGCCCGCGACGTTTGTGGCCTGGACCCCGCGGGAGTCGCTTCATGTTGGGGCCGGAATTGGAGGGGAGATTTGGGCACGGCGTCTCCCGAAGGCTGGCCCACCAAGCCGGCGCCTGTGGTTGGTGGGCTCCGCTTCCTCACCATGGCGTTGGGGACAAACCATACCTGCGCCCTCACCATGGACGGGCGAGCGTACTGCTGGGGAAACAATTTCAACAGCCAATTGGGGACGGGCGCCTTCAGGGAGGTCGAGGAGCTCGACGCTCCGACCGCGGTAGCGGGCGGATTGCGGTTTCATGCGATCGCCGCTGGGGATTCTCACACGTGCGCTCTCACGACATCGGGAGCCCTGTACTGCTGGGGAAGCGGGCTCGCGGTGCGTCCGGAGCTGGGGTCCCTGAAGGAAGAGCCCGAGCCGTTCTACGTGGCAGGATCCAAGATCCCCTGACGGAAACCGTGACGACGGCGGTGTCGGTTTTGGTGTCGATTGGGTCCGGGAAGCTGCCGGTGTGGGGGAGGGGTATCCCGGCAAATCACGCGTGCCGTCGAAAAAAGTCCGGCATGGCGTCGGAAATCCGCTCCCCATCGCGCCAACTCTTAATCCTTAGGTTCTCGGTTCGATTCCGAGTCGGCGCATAGATAAAGGAAGGCCCGCCAGAAATGGCGGGTCTTTTTTTGGTGGGAAATACCGAGAGAGGAACCATCCCCGGGATTGTTCCCGCGGGCTGACAGCCCGCTCTCGGCGCGGTTGCGCCCTGGAAGGGCTTGAACGGCCAGGACGCCGGTGCAATGAAGGCCTTGAGGCCGCGAACGGTCCGAGAGCGCCCTCTCAGGGCGCGGGAACGAAACGATTCCGAGTTGCCGCATATTGAAGAACGCCCGTCCGAAAATGGCGGGCTTTTTTTTGGTCGGGGGAGTGCGACGGTTTATTCGCGGTGGGGATTGGGGGTCCGCCGAGCTTCCAGCAGTATCCAGGAGAGGGCGGCGGCGCCGCAGATCAGCAGAGCCAAGTTGACAGTCCACATCGCGGTGAATGGTGACACCAGCATTCGGTCTCCCATGTCCTCTCCGAGGATCATCCCGACATAGGAGACCGCGAAAATGGCAATGGACATGCCCGCAACGGCTCCCCAACCCGAGCGCCGGAACAGGAGTCCCACCGGCGCCGCGAACCACGCGTAAACAAAGCAGGAGCCGGCGATCGCGTAGATCTTCTGCAGTTGCACTTGATAGGTGGCGGCCCGCCGCTCGCCGATGCTATCCGCGTGTTGCAGGGCCTGAATCCCGGCTGACAGCTCCCCGACCGTCATCTCGCGCTCGCTCCGGAAGGTGTCCTCCACTGGCCCCCCGTGTCCCTCGACTTTCACGAGGAGTTGGCGGAGCCGGTGATTCGACCGGGGGAGCACCTCGCCGCTCCAGACGAACAAGAGAGCGCCCACAACGGCTGCCGCCACGAGGACGCAGACGAACCATGGCACGATCTTCGAGGTGATCTCACGACCCGCCGGCAAGCCGACGAAGACCCACATCACCGCGATCAATACCGCCATCGGAACAGTCATGGCGAGCATGAACGGAATGGAGAGCCAGAAGATCTCGACCGCCTCGGCACCTGGGGTCCCGTGGCTCTGCAGCGGGTGGATTTGCTTCGTGATCTGGTTGAGCAGCAATAGAGAGGTCAGTCCCACCAATGACAGGACGAACGGCAAGAGGTGCCGCCGCAAGAGTTCAGCGGCACCTGGTAACGGCGACTCGACCGCTGCAGTTGTTGCGGGCATGTCGGCCCCCGGGCCTTCGATCAATCTGAATTCCATTCGTCCGGGTCGCCAGAGCGGCTGCTCATCATGAGCGCAGCATCACCGTTCCACTACCACATCCTCCAGCACCGCCCGGTAGTCCGCGATCATTCCCTCGATCTCCGCCGGCTCGAAGAGATCGGGATTGTACTGCACCCGTCCGAGAATCCCACGTTCTCGCCGGTCGTCGAGCACCAGATAGAGATCCCACCGGGCACCGCCACTCGTGACGTCCATCGGCGTCAGATCCCATCCCGGCACGTCGGGCATTGGCGGTTCCTGCGAAATCGCAACCGTAAAGAGGGGATGGCGGCTCGGGTCCTTGTCCGCCTGCAGGCGTTCGACGATCTGCTCGAACGGAATGTCATCATGGCTCACGGCTTCCCCCACGACGAGGTGAGCCTGCGCACAGAGCTCCTGAAACGTGGGGCGCGCCGAGAGGTCCATTCGCAACGCGACCGGATTGAGGAAGTAGCCGAGGAGACCCTGGACCTCCGAACGCTTGCGGCCGGCGGGGGAGGGAGTACCGATGACCAGATCCTCCTGCCCCGTGTAACTGTGGAGGAGGTGCGCAAACGCCGCGAGGAAGGTGGCGAACAAGGTCACACCTTCCCGCGCCGCGAGCGCTCTGAGGGCGAAGCCGAGTTTGGGTGAGAGCGCGAAGGGAGTAATCGCGCCTCCATAGGTCTGCCGCGTGGGCCGGTCCCGGGGCGGCCAACGCAGTGGCTCGGGGAGGTCCACGAACTGACCCTCCCAGTAGCCCACCTGATGCGCGAGGGTCGCTCCCCGCAACCAGCCGCGCTGCCATGTCGCGAAATCGGAGACCTGAATGGGCAATTTCGGAAGCTCGAGCACCCGGCCCGCCACGTGTGCGTCATGGAGCGCGATCAGCTCCGGCACGAGCACGCGATAGACCGACACACCATCCAGCAGGATCTGGTGCACCGCCATGAAGAGGCGGTGCTCGTCGTCGCCGAGTCGCACCAGACGGGCACGGAAGAGGGGCCCCTGGCTCAGGTCGAATGGAGTGCAAGCATCCTCCGCCGCCATCCGGAGCGCTTCCGGCAGGCGGTCGGCGACCGGCAGGCCGCGCAGGTCGTGGAGCGGCATGGACACGGGCGTCGAGGGTTCCACACGCTGGACCACGTGCCCATCGTCGGTGCCGTGGAAGGTCGTCCGCCACGCCTCGTGGCGTTGCACGATCTCGTCCAAGCCCCGCTGGAGGGCCACGCTCTGGAGCGGCCCTCGCCGGTGGATAGTGATCGTTTCATTGTATAGAGGAACGCCGGGCAGGGACTGCGCTCGTCGCCAGATCCCCTCCTGACCGAATGACAGCGGGGCTGGCCCTTCACCTTCGCGCCGCGGGATGGGCGGCTCCCGTTTCCCGGCGAATGCACGTGACTTCAGATACGCATCGAGTCGCGCCCGCTTGGAGATCTTCGTCGTCATGTCGTGAATCGCACCGGCAACGCAGTCAGTCCCCGTAACCCCAGGTTGGTGCGCCACTCGAGCCGTCCGGACTCCAGCTCGAGGTCCTTCATCCGGGTGAGCACCGTCTCGAAGACGATCTGGCCCTCGAGCCGGGCAAGCGGAGCACCGAAGCAGAAGTGCGGCCCCCATCCGAACGACATGTGCCGGTTGTCGGTGCGCGCGAGGTCGAGCCGGTCGGGCTCAGGGAACCGCTCGGGATCCCGGTTCGCGGCGGCCATGACGGCGATCACCGCCTGGCGCTTCTTGATCGGCTTGCCGCCGATCTCCAAGTCCTCAGGGGCGAGTCGAGCGGTGTGCTGGCTGGGCGCCTCGAACCGCAGGAGCTCCTCCACGGCCGACACCATGAGCCCCGGATCACCCTTCAGCCGAGCGAACTCGTCAGGCCACCGCAACAGACTCAACAATCCGTTCCCGATCAGGTTCGTCGTCGTCTCCTGACCGCCCACCATCGTGACGATGAGGTTCGCGACCAGCTCATCCGGTGTGAGACTCGAGCCGTCCACTTCGGCCTCGATGAGCGCCGAGATCAGCCCGTCGCGGGGCTGGCGCCGGTGCTCGATGATCTGCTCCTGGAAGTACGCGCTCATGCCCTCGGCAGCGGCGAGCGCCCGCGCGAACCGGTCCGGGTTGTGCTGGAAGTTTCCCAACATTTCCGCGAAGTCCGCCGACCAGTCCTTCAGCATGTCATGGTCCTCGCTCGGCACACCGAACAGCTCGGCCGTGACGATGGCAGGGAGGGGCGCCGCGAGATTGGCGATCACGTTCATTCGGCCCGACCCGATAACCGCGTCCACCAGGCGGTTCGCGATGTCCCTGATGTGCGACCGCAAGCCTTCGACCCGGCGCGGGGTGAAGGCAGTCGAGGCAAGACGCCGGAGACGAGTGTGGTCGGGCGGATCGAGAAACAGCATCTGCCGCACCATGATCCGCGCCAGTGGCGCGATGCGCTCCAGGCCCATGCGTTCGAGTTGTTCGGGAGTGGGAGTGCGCGCGGCCGTAAACGTGTGCAGGACTCGCTGCACGTCTTCATAGCGCGTGACCACCCAGCAGTGCAGGAACGGGTCCCAGTGAACCGGGTCTTCGCTGCGCAGGCGATGGAACAGCGGGTAGGGATTTGCCAAAACCTCCGGATCCATCAGGCGATGGAGACTCAGGGCCGCGGTCGCTTCGGCGGCGACGGCGCTGGGTGAGCTCACCTCACGGTCTCCGCTTCCACCGCATCCAGCTTCTCGAGGATCAATCGCTCGACTTCGGTGGCGATCGCCGCGACCGTGGGCGCCTCGAACAGGGCCTTCAGCGACAGATCGACGTCGAAGTGGTCGCGAAGACGTGCAATCAGCTGGGTGCCGAGGAGCGAATGCCCCCCCAGGAGGAAGAAATTCGCTTCCACGCTCACGCGCTCGAGGCCGAGCAACGGCGCGAGGATGCCCGCAACGTCCCGTTCCACCGGGGTGCGGGGTTCGACGAAGTCGTCCGGTGTCGCTGCGCTCGCCTCCTCGGGTGGCGGCAGGGCACCCCGATCGATCTTGCCGTTGGGGGTGAGAGGAAGCTCGGTCAGGCGGACGATCGCCGAGGGCACCATGTAGTCGGGGAGCTGCGCGCGGAGCAGCTGCACCAGGTCTTCGGCGCTGGGTGCGGTCTCGTTTCCGGCCGGGACCCAATACGCCACCAGACGTTTGCCCTCGGCGCCGTCATCGAGCGCGACGACGACACCGTCCCGCACTCCCCGCTGACGCTTCAGTGCGTGCGTGACCTCGGCGGGCTCGATCCGGTAGCCGCGGATCTTCACCTGGTAGTCGAGTCGTCCGAGGAACGCGATGTCCCCACCCGGCATGCGGCGGACGAGGTCGCCGGTACGATAGAGGCGGGCCGATGGATCCGTGGCGAACGGGTTGGCGACGAACCGCTCGGCGGTCATCACCGGGTCATGGCGATACCCGCGGGCGACGGACACGCCTCCGATGCACAGCTCGCCGGGGGTCCCGTCCGGAACCTCGTGCAGGTTCACGTCCACGACGTGCACCTCGACGTTGGAAATCGACCGACCGATGCTCGGCGGCTCGCCCCCGTGGCCACCCGGGCACACCAGTCCCGACGTGGCGACTACGGTGTTCTCGGTGGGGCCGTAATTGTTGATGAGCTGGAAGGGGAGGCCGGCTGGAGGGTAGCGGTGCAGCGCATCTCCGCCCGTCAGCATGATTCGCAACGGAGTCTCATCGGGCCAGGGAAGCTCCATCAGTCGCTCGGCCATGACGGTGGGGACGAACGTGACCGTGATGGCCTGCTCGACAAGCCAGTCGCGCAATGCCTCAGGATCGGCCCGAACCCCCGCGGGGCAGAACTGGACCGGCGCGCCCGCGGTGAGATACGGCCAGATCTCCCAGACGGCGGCATCGAAGCCGACGCCGGCGATCTGGGTCCCGCGGTCCTCCGGTGTCACTTCGAACGTCCGCCGATGCCAGTCCACCAAGTTCAGAAGATTGCGGTGCGTGACCTCCACGCCCTTGGGGCGTCCCGTGGAGCCTGATGTGTAGATGACGTAGGCCAGGTTGTCTGCCGTGACCCCGCTTTCCGGCCGTTCCGCTGCCTGAGGTTCAGGGATGAATCCTTCGCTCTCGATCTCGACGATTGAGTCGATCACCCCCGCCGCCCAAGGCGCCGAGTGATCGTCGGTGATGAGGACGGACACGCCGGCGTCCCGCACGATGTCGGTCAGCCGCTCGCCGGGCTGGGCCGGATCGAGCGGCAGGTACGCGCCCCCAGCTTTCATGATGCCCAGTGCGCCAACGGCCATCGCGGCAGAGCTCGGCAGGCACAAACCCACCGGAACGTCCGGCCCCACGCCCGACGCCCGCAGCCGGCGGGCGAGATGTGTCGAGCGGTCATTCAGTTGTCGAAAGGTGAGTACACAGTCGGCGTCAGCGAGGGCCACGGCATTCGGGCGGTGCCCGGCCTCCATCTGCACGAGCTGGAATACACACGTCGGCCGCGAACCACTGATGTCCGAGGGCATCGTTCGGCGCTCCTGGCAAGGATGTCAGGCCCCAGCGGAGCAAAGAGGGTGCCGAAATGGAGAGTGAACCGTTGATGCGACAGGACCTTTTGGGGGGCGGTGGCGCTGTCTCGCGAGGGACGGGCTCGTCGGCGTCGCCCGCTGCGCCGCCGCACCGGCCCGTCCCCGTCAATGGCTAGCGCACAACTTGCACCCTTTTCAGCCGCCACTGCTTGGGGCGTCTCCCGTCCTCGGCGACTTCGTGATCTCAAGGATTGGAGGTGCAGTGATTGAGACTCTCGTGCGGCGACTGAACGTCGGTTCCGTCCTGGCGCGTGAGGCGTCGACGCGCCGATGGTAACCGAACCACCGCGCCCTTCGCGCCCGCGGTCCGTGGTTCCCCAGCGCCCGGATCCGCGCACGGCGCCGCTCTCCTTCATTCAGTGGCAGATGTGGCTGATGGATCAATTCGCCCCGGGCAATGCGGCGTACAACTTCCCCTGGGGACTCAGGCTGCGCGGCCGGCTGAACTTCGCGGCGCTTGAAGCTTCCTTCAACGCGGCGATCCGGCGTCACGAGATCCTGCGCACCACCTTCGCCGTGGAGGGGGGCGAGCCGCGTCAGGTCGTGCACCCGGACCTCGCGATCCGGATCGCCGTCACCCCGCTCGAGCACATCCCCCAGGATGAGCGCGAGGCGATGGTGCAAAGGCTCGCCACCGCGGAATCGGTCCTGCCGTTCGACGTCCGCCGCCTTCCCCTGATCAGGGCTGCCGTATTCACCCTCGGCCCCACCGAGCAGGTGTTGATGGTGAACCTCCATCACGCCCTCGCGGATGGGTTGTCCGTGACCCGAATGCTCCAGGAAGTGGACGCCGGATATCGCGCCATCGCCGCGGGGGGTGACCCTGACCTCTCACCGCCCGCGCTGCAGTACGGCGACTTCGCTCAATGGCAGCGCTCGCAGTGGGCAGATGATGCGGGCCACGCGTCCGCGATCGACTACTGGCGGCGGGCGCTGGGGGAAAACCTGCCCGTCCTGGAGCTGCCGGGGGATCGGCCGAGGTCGACAGTCAGGTCGTTCCGGGGCTCGAATGTCTACCACCGCATCCCCTCCGACATCGTAGACGGCGTACGCAAGCTCGCGGCGCGCGAGCGCGGCACGGAGTTCACGGCGTGGCTGGCAGCGTACCAGGTCCTGCTCGCGCGATATACGGAAGCGTCTGATCTCGTGATCGGCACGCCGCTCGGCACCCGGGAACGCGAAGAGCTGGAGCCGCTGCTCGGCAACTTCCTCACGATGGTCGGCTTGCGGTGCGATCTGTCGGGGAACCCCAGCTTCGTGGATCTGCTCCGACGCAGCCGTGACGCGACGTTTGGCGCGCTCGAAAACGCCGTCCCCCTGCCGGTCGTGATGCGTCACCTGGCGATCGAGCGGGTCGCGGGACGCAATCCACTCTTCCAGGTCCTCCTGGACCTGCAACGGCACACCGCCCTGAAGATCGGTGATATGGAAGTCGAGCCGTTCTTCTTCGACCTCGGGGTCGCCCAGTTCGACCTCGGCGTGCACATCCTGCACCTGGATGACGGATACGTGGCCCGGTTCGAGTACAGCACCGACGTCTTCGACCGGGAGACGGTGGAGGGCATGGCGGCGGCGTTTACGGAAGTGGCTCGCCACGCGATCGCGCACCCGGAACTGCCGGCGCTGGACCTGCCGATGCTGGGGGACAACGACCGGCAGGGGATTCTCGGAATGTCTCAGGGCCCGGCGACCGATGTCGCCGACGTGCCGGTCCATGCACTGGTCGAGGCGCAGACCGCACGGACCCCGGACCGCGTCGCCGTTCGCGCCGGAAAGGTGGCGCTGACCTACGCGGACCTCGACGCGCGTGCCAGCGGCGTGGCCGGCGCTTTGCGCGCCCGCGGTGCGGAGCGCGGCCAGCGGATCGGCGTGTGCCTCGAGCGGAGTGACGACCTCCTGGTCACCCTGCTGGGGATCCTGAAGACCGGCGCGGCGTATGTTCCGCTCGATCCGGCCTATCCGGCACCGAGGCTGCGGTTCATGGCGGAGGACGCACAGCTCTCCCTGCTCGTGTCCACAGGTGCGGTGGCCGGGTGGTGCTCGCTGCCGCGCGAGCGGCAGGTGCTCCTCGACGTCGACGGGGCCGAGCTCGTGCCTGGTGGGGCCTCTGACCGCCCCGGCGCGGCAGATCCAGCCTACGTCATCTACACGTCGGGCTCGACCGGCACGCCCAAAGGTGTGGTCGTCGGTCATGGGGCCGTGGTCAACCTGCTCACGGGAATGGCGGAGGCGCCCGGCCTCGAAGCGGACGACGTCCTGCTCGCCGTCACCACGATGTCATTCGACATCGCCGTGCTCGAGCTCTTTCTGCCTCTTTGCGTCGGCGCGACGGTGGTGGTCGCCACCCGCGAAGAGGCGAGAGATGGCCGGGCGCTGGGGTCCCTGTTGGAGCGCCACCAGGTGACCGCTATGCAGGCGACTCCAGTTACGTGGCGGCTTCTTCTGGAAGCGGGTTGGCAGGGTGGGGGACGGACCTTCAAGGCGCTGGTGGGTGGCGAAGCGCTCCCCGGAGATCTCGCGCGCGCGCTGCTCGAACGCGGTGTGGAGCTGTGGAACATGTACGGTCCCACGGAGACCACCGTCTGGTCGACGTGCGCGCACATCGAAGACCCGGCCGCCGACATCACCGTCGGCCGGCCCATCGCTAACACGATTGTGCGCGTGCTCGATTCTCGCCGCAGGCTGTGCCCGGTCGGCGTTCCGGGGGAGCTCTGGATCGGCGGGGCTGGCCTGGCGCTCGGTTACTGGAACCGGCCCGAGCTGACGGAGGAGCGATTCATCGCGGGTCCTGAGGGAGCGCCCGGGACCAAGCTCTATCGCACCGGCGACCGGGTCCGGTTACGCCGCGACGGCATGCTCGAACACCTCGGCCGCCTGGACGATCAGGTCAAGCTGCGTGGCTTCCGCATCGAGCTGGGCGGGATCGAGGCGAACCTCGCGCGTCAGCCTGGAGTTCGCGAAGCGGCGGCGGCGGTGCGTCCCGACGAAGGGGGCGATCCGCATCTGGTGGCGTATCTGGTCGTGGAGTCGGGCTCGGAAGGCATGATCGAGGACCTGCGCACGAGGCTTCGTGCAGAGCTTCCGGAGTTCATGATCCCCTCGCAGTACGTCGTGCTCGAAACGCTGCCGCGCACCGCCAACGGCAAGCTCGACTATCGGGCCTTGCCGGCTCCCGCGGTGGAACTGCGGACGGGCGCTCCCGCGGTCGCGCCGCGGACGGACGCGGAGGTCATGGTCCTCGAGATCTTCAGAGACGTGCTGCGGCGCCCCGACGCCGGGGTCGATGACAACTTCTTCGACCTCGGCGGCGACTCGCTCATGGCGGCCCGGTTGGTCTTGCGGCTGCGCGACGCGAGCGGGTGCGACGTCCCGCTTGGGTTGTTGTTCGAGCGTCAGACCACCGCCGGGCTCGCGGAAGCAGTGGAGAGACTCATTCTTGCGGCACCCCCGATGCCGAGGGAGATGTCGGCCATCGACACGGGTGAGCGAGTGGAGATCGAGCTATGAACGCGCTGGCACTGCTCTCGGAGCTGCGGAGCCGGGATATCCATCTCAGGGACGACGGGGACCGGCTCAAGTGTGATGCTCCGGTGGGGGCCCTCACGCCGGAGCTGCTGCGGGCGCTGAAACGCGAGCGGGATGAGATCCTGAACTTCCTGCGCGCGACCCGAACGGCGGCCAGCCGGCTGCGGGCGATCGTGCCGATTCAGCCCCGTGGGAGCGCGCCCCCGATCTTCGGGGTGCCCGGCCACAACGGGGACGTGTTCTGCTTCCTCGCACTCGCGCGGCATCTGGGTGACGACCAGCCGTTCTACGGACTCCAGCCACCCGGGCTCGACGGCAAGTCGGGTCCGCTCCACCGGATCGAAGAGCTCGCGGCGTATTTCGAGGGGCAAATTCGGGCGTTCCATCCTCGGGGGCCCTTCGTAATCGCCGGGCACTGTGCCGGGTGTGTGACCGCGTTCGAGCTCGGCCGCCGGCTGCACGAGGCGGGGATGGAGCTGGATTCCGTCGCGCTGTTCAGCGCTCCGTTCGCGGGGCGATACCGGCTTCTGCCGTGGATCATGGACGAGCACGTGCCGTGGATTCAGGAGCAGGTGCGGCGAGTGGGCGGTCACCTGAAGGCATTTGCGACGCGGTCCCCGGCGCGGTGGGGCGAGTATCTGCGCTCGAAGGTGTCGCTGGTCCGGACCCAGCGAGAGGCTCGCCGGTTGAAGGCGCCGGACCCGGCCCTTGCCCTTCGCGACGCGCTGGAGCGTGCCACCATCGCGGCGGCGGGGCGTTATCGCCCGCGCCGCTTCTGGGGCAGGCTGATGCTGTTCGTGTCCTCTCCTGCGGCTCTCGCGACTCGCGACGACCCGCTGCACTGGCGGGATTTCGCCGCGGACTCGGAGGTCTGGTACGGACCGAGCGGCTGCCAGCGGGATACGATGCTTCGGGAGCCGCATGCGAAGGCGTTCGCCCACCTGTACCGGTCCGCACGCGGCTCCGCCGAAGCGCCACTCGAGGCTGTGGCCGGAGACTAGAACGGCCGCAGCACGAGTCTTCCGTAGGCCACGAACAAGCACGCGAGGGCAGGGATCAGCGCCCAGAGCATGGGGACTGACAGGAAGGACTTGGACGCCACCAGGCGGGCATTGACGACCATCTCGACGGCCAGGCAGATAGCGGCGATCGCCGTCAGTCCGGTCATCACGCCGACCGCTCCCGGCAGCACCAGACCAATGCCGAACAGGATCTGCAGGGCGCCGAGGGTTTTCCAGCCGGGGGCAGACACGGGATTGACCGAGGCGGCGCCGAGTTTCGGAGCCATCCGGAAGGTCCAGAACCCGCCCATGACGTTGTAGAGCGCGAGCACTGTCTGAAGAATCCACAGAAGCACGTTCATGTTCCCCTCGAGAGTTGGTGTGCCCACTCGGATGCGAACTGTTTGGTGTACTCGCTCCGGAGTCTGAGCCACGCGGTGTATTTCATCGCGTCGCCGCCGGCGATGCGTCCGATTGGTGTGCCGGCGAGCAGGTGGTCCAGCACGTCGAAACCGATGTGCCACCCGGCGGCACCCCAGGAGACGAAGCGGCGGTCGATCGTCGCCCACAGCGTGAGCCGCGTGCCGGAGCCGAGAGGTTCGAGCTCCCATCGGGTGTCGGCGTATTCGAGCACCTTTGGCGGATCGACCTGTGCCACCTTCGCGTCGGTCCTGCTGCCTGTTCCCACCCACGTCAGCGTGATCGCCGATCCTACTGTGGTCAGGTCACCGGCGACCTCGTAGGGCGCCCATTCCCGGAGCTGCGCGGGATCGATCAACGCCCGCCAGACCTTCTCGGGTGAGTGGCGCAGCTCCTTGACGAGGATGAGGGTCCATCGCTCGCCGCCTTTCCGTACCTCGGCCTTGGCCACGGGACCCGGCGCGTACTGTGTGTGATCGGCCATCATTTTCTTCCTGCCTTCCCCTTCGGATGTGGATGGTGCATCCGGTCCAGGTGGCGCTCGAGCGCGTCCACGTGGCCGGACCAGAAGCGACGGAACTGCTCGAGCCAGGTATCCGCCTCCAGGAGCGCCTCCGGCTTGAGACGGTACACCCGGCGTTGCGCATCGACGGTGGCTTCGACGAACCCGGCCTCGCGGAGCACGCGCAGGTGCTTGGACACGGCGGGCTGCGTCATCCGCAGCCGGCGCTCGATCTCTCCCACGGTCCGCTCACCCGACGCCAGCAGGGTCAGGATGGCCCGGCGGTTGGGCTCGGCGATGATGTCGAAGACGGATATCATGGGTAATAATATGCTCTAAGAAGTATATACATGTCAAGGCATATACAAAGCGCGGAAAATCAACCGCTTCCATAATCGGCCACCACCCACATCGCGGCGCCGATCGTCACCGTGCCGAGCAGCTCGGTCCAGTTGAAGTGCTTTCCCGGCTCCGTGATGACCCGCGGCACCCACACCAGGGCGGCGAACGCGAGCAGCATGCAGGCCTCCAGGATCGCTGCGAGGCGCGGCACTATGCCGAGCAGCAGCCCAAGTCCCGCGGCCACATGGGCGCCACCGGCGACATAGACCCAGACGAGTCGCCCCGGCATCCAGGCGGGGACCAGATCGAGCGTGGTCTGGAGGTAGTAGAAGTGGGAGAGGCCGACCGGGATCAGTGACAACCCCACGACCGTGCGGGTGGTGCGGAGCTCCCCCTGTCCCGACAGGAGCCAACCCGCCATCAGCACGATCGTCATCATCCCGAGCACGAGCCACGGCAACTCCGTCCCTGGCGAGGCGACGACGGGCGGAATCCCGATAAGGATGTCCCACAGCAGGAGGAATGCAAGCAAGATGCGCGAGGCGGGCGCCTTGACGAGCGGCGTGAGCAGTCCGACGCCCGACGCGATGAGCATGACGCCGGTGGCCAGCGCGAGAACGCTCGCAGCCGATGGAGACACGCTCTTCGGGAGCACCTTCCACATCAACGTGTCCCGGTACACGAAGTCGAGTACACCAAGCGCACTGACGCTCACCGCGAAGAGGGGACGGCCGAGCGCCGGCTTCCTGGATCGGCTCACTGGGTGTCCAGTTGCGACCAGTCGTCCATGGGCATCCAGAAGAACAACTCGTTCCCATCGGGGTCCGCGATCACCATGGTCGGACGTCCCCAGTCGCGGCGTTCGGGACGGACGCCTTTCGATTTCAAGTGCTGGATCAGTGGCGCGCCCTGATCATCATCGAGTCCGATGAACAGGCGCCCCCGGCCGGCGCGGTTGCTCGTCCGTTCGTCCGTCTGATTCAGAATCAGCTCGAATCCGAAGAGGCTCACTTGGCACACCCAGGCGGGTCCACCTTCCGGGTAACTCCAATCCTGTTTGCACCCCAGCTCTTCCTTATAGAAGCGCAGGGCGCGTTCAGCGTCCCTCACGAAGAAGACGCTTCTGGCGTAGAGGCTATTCATGCTTCGCGGCGAGCGCGTCGGCCATCACCCAGGCCGCCGCCCCAATGAGCAGGGTCCCCAGCCCCTCGGTCAGATTGAATTGCTTGAACGGGGGGGCGATGACGCGGGGAAGCCACACCAGAAACGCGAATGCGACCAGCTGTCCCGCCTCCAGCATGGCGGCAAAACGGGGAAGCACGCCGACGAGCACACCGAGGCCGGCGGCGAGATGTGCGATCCCCACGAGGGCGACCCAGAACGCAGGCACCGGCATCCAGCCGGGCACCAGGCTGAGCGTGACTTGCCAGAAGAAGAAGTGCGAGAGGCCAACCGGGATCAGGGCGAGTCCGAAGATCGTCCGCGCGGTGCGGAGGCGACTGGTGCCGGTCAGAAGCCACGCGGCCACCACGACCATGGTGGCCATCCCCACCTCGAGCCAGGAGTCCTCGTTCGCAGGGGCGGTCACGAGCCCGGGGACGTTCAAGATCAGGTCCCACAAGAGGAGTACAACAAGCGCTGCCCACGCAGCCTGAGCTTTGAAGCGAGACAGGAGGCCAACGCCCGCGGCAACCAGCAGCACACCACCGGCGATGGAGGAGAACGTGTGGAGCGGCGAGGACGTGGAGAACGTCTCGTACACCACGACGTTCTGCAGCACGAGCCCCGCGGCACCACATCCAACCAGACTCACCGCGAACGCCGGACGACCGAGACGGCCTGACAAGTCGCGATTCATGGCACCAAGTCTCAGGCCCAGAAACTGGCCTTGCAACTGGACGCGGCGGGCGGTGGATTCCCAGCGTTGAGTGGCGTTTAACGCTCGCCCGGCAGCCGCGTGAGCCGCCTACGCCACTCGATCACACCGATGACGGCCAGGGCGGGCAGACACACGACCAACAACTCACGGCCGAAGTCCGTGTGGAGACCACCCACTCCGGTCAGCGGCGTCCACACGAAGCGGTATCGGGCGTTCGTGAATGGTGCCCAGAACGCTGGACCCGTTGGCGCATAGCTGGTCATCGCGTCAAGAACGCCGTGCGTGATCGTGGCCAGGATGAGTGCGCACGCCGCGGCGATGCGTTCGCGTTTCGCGAGCGTCGGCAGGAACGCGATCGTCACGAAGGCGCCGAGGAGGAGAGCAAACGGAATGGAGTGGGTCAGACCCCGGTGGCCCAGCGGGGAGTCGGCGGAGATGCCGAGTGGCCAGCCGATGAGGTCGAGATCGGGCGCGGCGGCGCAGATGGCCGCCAGCGTCATGACCCGGCGCCGCTCCTCGCCCTGATAGAAGGCGCCCACGGCCGCTCCGGCGATGGCGTGTGCCCACGGGGATGCCACGCCCGCAAGGTAGGCTTCAGGGCGTCCTTCGGCGAGCCACCCCAGTGTTTGCTCCAGGCTCGCCGCAACTGCAGTGCCGACCGGAATCCGCCGAACTCCGCGGCTCGCGTCACGCTCGCGCCGTATTCGAGGGCCTGCCGGGCCCGCTCGAGCCTGATCGCCTGGAGGTACGCGAGCGGTGACACCTCCGCGTGCTCGAGAAAGAGCCGGAGCAGATGGGGCTCGGTTGTATTCCCGGCCGCGGCCAACGCCCGCATGTTCCAATCGCGCCCAGGCGCGTTGACGATGGCATCCTGCACCCGGTGCACCGTCGCATGCAGGTGCCCCCGGTCCCCGCGATAGGGTGACTGCTCCGGATCCCGGTCCGACCGTCGCAGATACACGACCATGTCTTCAGCCACGCTCGCGGCCAGCGCCTCGCCACACTCTTCGCCGAGGGGAGCGTCCCCTTCGCGACGAGGGAAATCGATCTGGCGAAGGCGGCGAGGGCGAAGCAGAACTATCCGCGGTACGTGTTCGCGGACTAGTCAGTAAGGCTGGACCGTCGGCGCCTCTCCCGGCGGCCCCAGGCGGAAGCGGACGTGAGAGCTCTTGGTGTCGTCCAAGAGGGCGTGGCGCAAGGCGTCGAAGGTCAGGTACCAGCGTCCGTCCTCCTGGAAGATCTCGGGATCGTAGACCGCCCACACGCGGTGGTCGAATGGGAGCTCAGCGGCACGAACCACTGAGTCCCGCCCCGCAGGATTCCCCTCCATCCACTGCAAGACTATGCGAGGCCGTTCGGACCACGGGTTGTCACTCCGGGACAGCAGGACCCGGTACCACCCCACACCGTCGTCGGTTTTCCACTCGCCACCCGTTGCGACGTTTCTCTCGAAGAATCCGCTGCACGAGGTCTCAGGCCCGGAGCCTCGATCCCATTGCACACAGGAAATGGCTTCTGGAACCACGTCGTTCGTGAGTGATCCCCGCCCGTCGTACGCTACCTTCACGCCGTTTCCTTGCTCGAGGCAGACGGAGTACGCCGGATCCACGCGGTCGAGGTTCGGAACGAACCAGAAGATCTTGTAATGCTTGTGGGTCCCGGGAAATTGAAAATGCCCGGCGGAGTCGGTGCGCGTCGTCAGCACGTAGTGCATGCAGGACGTGTCGCGGCCGTCGATGGACAGACGCACCCAGGCATTCGCGATCGGAGCGCCGTCACTGCGGCGGTAGGTCCCGGAGACTGGTTGAGAGGCGGTTTCGGTATGGCCGATCGGGACAGGGCAGGCTGCGATTGCCGGCAGAAGTGTGAAGAGCACCGGTGCGAGTAGGTGGAGCTGACGGCGGATCACTGACGGCGCCCCATGATCCAACTAGTACCATCGACACACCAGCGAGTTCAACCACGCCTTCGTGAAGCCGGCGCGGCATGAAGCCGCGGCTCGGCGTCTGCCGCATGAGAGCGGACGGTCACGCCCGTTCATCGGGCAGGTGCCGAGCCGCGACTTTACGTCGCGCCGGCAACTCCGACGACGGGTTCGTGGTTCCACTGGCCTGGGTCAGCGGCTTCTCTTGTTACGCGGCAGCGAGTGTCTTCCTCCTCGGTGTGCATCATCGGCTCTCGGAGGTTCGGGCGTGGAGCCATGCTCCGGGTGGAATACCTGAAACGCCACCGCGTCCCAGGCGTTGTGAATCCCCGTGTAGAGGAGGAGCAGAGACGCCCCCGCCACGAAGAACAGTGCCAGCCGCGCGTGTGGCTCGCCCCAGAGCGGCGTGGCGGCGAGCAGGGCATAGGAGACAAACGGCAGTACAAGATGAAAGAGCCAGTCCTCGGCTACCGGCTGGTAGACCGTTTGTCGCAGCATGCGTCGCAATACGATCACCGCGTATACGAGCCCGCCGACCCCGAACAGGCCCAGCATGGTCATGACCGACGTGATCGACTGCCACGGAGCCCGGAGCAGGGCCGAGAGGAAGAGGACCACGCTGAAGTGCACGACGGTTGGTGTGCCGAACGCGTTCCCGGCGTCGGCACTCCGGATGTTGCGACCGGCCATGAGGGTCATGACCACGAACTGAAGCCCAATCAACGCTCCCGCGGACGACCCCACGATCACGCAGAAACTGTCCCACTCAGCGAGCAGCGGCATGAGGCCTCGCTATGCGTAGCAGTTGAACCGGTGCGCCAGGCTCGGATTGTCGACGTGCATGACGCCACAAGATACCCGGGGCTCGCCGAAGTGCGATTCCTCAGCGCCGGGAGGGGAAACCGGACGGGCCCGCTGACCGTCCTTCTCTTGATCCCCCTGAACCACCTCTCCCTGTGGAGGTCCGCGTGCTCCGCCCGCTCTGCGTTCTTGCCCTATTTGCCGCGCCCGTACTCGCCCAAACGCCGGTTGATGTTCCCGCAGACTCCACTGCACGCCGGTGCTCAACACGGGTCTCAATTGGCAGCTCTACAACGGTCCCGGATTCACCGGGCCGTTGGACATCCCGCGCAACGAGTGGTTCCACATGCGTCTGGTCGTCACGGGCGCTCAGGCCAAGCTCTTCGTGAAGGACATGGACAAGCCGGCCCTCGTCATGGACGATCTAAAGAGCGGAATCCAGAGGGGACAGATCGCGCTGGCCGACCTCATCGGCTCGACGTACTTCACGAATTTCCGGATCCAGAAGACAGCGGACGCGCCGTGGGTACGCCATTGGCCCGCGATGCCGGCCGGCACGCTCGTGCACTGGAAGATTTCCCCCGTCGTATGACGCGCTTTCACGAAACCTCGAGCGGCCGCTCTCGCGTGCCGATGAGGACTCGATGCATTGGGACGCGGTGGATGCTGAGGCGCCCGGTATCGTCGCGCTGTATCGCTACCGCCAGGCGCCACATCTGCACGTCACATTCCAGTCGGACTTCTCGACCCGGCTCCAGCCGCAGCCGGGGACGCAGGTGCTCTACGCCCGCACGACGATTCCATCGGATCGTGACCAGGTGAAGAAGCTCTACGTGGGGTATTCAGACGACGTGACTGTCTTTCTGAATGGCCGGATTCTGTATCGCGGACGCAGCGCTCAGGGCTTCCGCGACCCGCGCTTTCTGGGAATCGTGAATCCGGAGAACGATGCGGTGTACGTGCCGCTGAGAAAGGGTGCAAACGAGCTCCTTCTCGCTGTCAGCGAGCTCGGTGGCGGGTGGGGATTCAACTGCCGGTTGGTCGATGTCGGAAATTGAGACTTGTTCGGTTTGCGCGGTGGCTCATAGATTCGACGAGTGCGTGGCATTCGTCCTGTCGTTCTCGCCTTACTTGCCTTCGCCCCGGCGCTCCAAGGCCAGAGTCACGTCCGGCCCAGGCCCGCGTACTTCGGCAACGACAGGCTCGAGATCCTGATCTTCGGGGACTCGGTCACGGGCGTGGAGATCTGGACGACGTTCGACACGACCGCCGTTGGGTTTCATCGCACCGCGAGGTTCCTGCCCGGGGACGTCCTCACTTGGGTGGCCGCCGCCGAGTCGCTGTTGGTGCCCAAGCCACTGGGAGATCCGGCTCGCTGGACGCATCCGTCCATGTTGCCGGCGACGAATGGCGATGCCCTGGTGCTCGGCCGCATGCCCGAGGGGAACCACTGGGAGCGACGGGCAGATCTCCTGTACCTGCGGCACACGCCGGCAGGTGACTCCGTGCTCGTGGACGCCCGGTTCGAGCTGTGGGATGCCAAGGACTTTCTCGATTCTCTTCAGGCCAAGGCCATCGCGGCGCGCGCATACGTCCCGCACCGGGACTCCGCCTCGGATGATCTGGTGGAGAGCCGGCCGGAGCTCCTGCAGTTCGGCCCCTTGGTGTATCCTGAGCTCGAGCGGTCGGAGGGCCTCGAGGGACGAGTGCTGATTTCGGCGATGGTGGACACCAGCGGGCGCGTGATCCCGCAGTCGATGGAGGTCATGATGGCGGTCGACTCAGCGTTTGCGAGAGCTGCCCGGTCGAGCCTGGCCCATTCGCGCTTCAAGCCGGCTCGAAAGCATGGCGGCATCCCCGTCCAGATCTCCATTCTCATACCGTTCAGGTTCACGCTCCACCGTCGCTGACCGGAAACCCGATTCGTCCTTTCGACGTCCATACTTCTACCACTCTTCGACTTCAGAGGACCTGATGCGAAAGACAATGCTGCTCGCCGTCCTGGCCGCCACCCCGGTCATGGCCCAGAAGACTCCCGCCACGGGCCGCGATCTGCTCCAGACCATGCGCGACGCCTACGGCAATCACTGGTTCAAGACGCTCACGTTCGTCCAGACGACCACCAACACCGACTCTACCGGGAAGGAGATCAAGAGCACCTGGTACGAGAGCCTCCGCTATACGGATGCGCATGGGACGCAGCTGCGCATCGACGTCGGGGATCCGAAGGAAGGGAACGGCATCCTCTACACGGTCGACTCGCTTTGGGCCTTCCGGGGCGGGCAGCAGCGAGCCGTGCGGCCGAGTGGAAACCTGCTGCTCCCCCTGGTCGAGGGGATCTACGTCGAGCCGGTGGAGCGGTCACTCAAGGAGCTCGGTCCCACGGGCATTGATTTCTCAAAGCCGGTCGTGAACGGCACGTGGCATGGGCGTCCCGTGTGGATCACCGGTGCTACAGCGGCTGGCGATACGACATCACCGCAGATCTGGGTGGATGTGCAGAACAAGGCGGTGGTGCGGGCCATGTTTTCCCCGGTCCCTGGCGCGACGCCGGTGATGGACATGCATTTCGAGAAGGTCGTGCTGGCGGGAGGCGGGATGCTTGCGACGCGTTGCGAGTTCTACGTCGCCGGGAAGCTCGAGCAGGCCGAGGACTACAATGACTGGAAGACCGACGTGGCGCTGTCGCCTGGCTTGTTCGAAGCGGCGACCTTCAGTACCGCGCCGCACTGGGCGGGGAAGAACTAGCGCTGCGGGACCTGCATGTGCTTGAGTTCGACTTCGGCCACGATGAACCCGAAGGCGGGCCAGCCTCCCGACTCGATGGCACGCCCGAACCATTCGAGCGCCTTTTTCCGGTTCCCACGGACGAGATACCAGTCGCCCAGGCCGTAGCTCAGGGTCGCGACCGAGACGTCATCTGTGTCCGCGGGTGTGAACGCACTGTCCGGGGCCACCTGGCCACGGTAAACGCGTAGTCGCCTGGTGTAGACGATGGTCGCGTGTGCAGCGTCGGGGTGCCGGTTCAGGAGTGCTTGCGCCTCGGCGTTGCGACCCGCCCGCGCAAGGGACATCCAGAGCCAATCGGTCGAGCCGGTGCGCTCGTTCGAGTCGGGCGCCAGCGGGAGGGCACGGGTGAAGGAGCGGACCGCCAGGTCGAACTCTCCGCGCAGGAACTGAATGATCCCGAGGTGATAGAGGCAGCCGTAGTCCGTGCTGTCGAGTGACAAGCCCTTCGTGAGATCCGCGTACGCCTTGTCGAATTCCCGGATCGATAAGTAGCGATGCCCGCGCTCCCGGTAGAACGCGGTGTCCTTCGGCGCCAGCTCGAGGCCCTTGGAATAGGTCGCGATTGCTTCGCGGTACTGCCGGATGGCGACCTGCGCGGCGCCGAGTCGGGCGATCAACGCGAGGTTCCCGGGGTCTTTGGCCAAGGCGCTTTCGGCGCGGGCCACGCCGCCGGTGTCCGGTTGAGACTTGTAACTGAGATACTCGATGGATTGGCCCGACAAGGGCCCGGCGCAGAGAAGGAGGACGGCGAGTTTCATGCTGGAGAATGGTACGGGTTCCGTAAACTCGCAAACGCGGCGCGGGTGCGACAATGGCGCGGATCTTTGGACCCCTTCATGTTGAGAAGCCCACCCTGCACAACCCTCGCAGGAGTTTGTTCGAATGCCGACGTACACGCTCACCGTCAACGGCTCGGCTCACACAGTCGACGTCGCCGCGGACACGCCCCTGCTTTGGGTCGTTCGGGACTCTCTCGGCATGACCGGAACCAAGTTCGGATGCGGCATCGCCCAGTGCGGGGCCTGCACGATGCACATCGATGGCGTCGCCACTCGCACGTGCGTATTTCCGGTCGCCGGAGCCGTCGGGAAAAAGATCACGACCATCGAAGGTCTCTCGTCGACGAGTGACCATCCGCTCCAGCGTGCCTGGCGGGAGATCGACGTCCCCCAGTGCGGCTATTGCCAGTCCGGTCAGCTGATGGCCGCCGCCGCCCTCCTGACGGCGCACCCGAAGCCCACCGACGAGCAGGTCGATGCCGCCATGACCAACATCTGCCGTTGTGGGACCTACCAGCGCGTTCGCGCCGCCATTCATCGCGCGGCGGGGGAGGCCGTATGAGCAGCCTCCCGGTTTCGCGCCGCGAGTTTCTCGGTGTCACGGGAGCCGCCGGCGCCGGACTGGTCATTGGATTCAGACTCCCGCCCCGTCGTGGCGCGCCCGCCGACGAGTTTTCCCCTTCCGGATGGATCCACGTCACGCCCGACGATCAAGTCACGCTCATGATCGACAAGTCCGAGATGGGCGAAGGGGTGATGACGTCGATGCGGATGGTCCTGGCCGAGGAGTTGGACGCCGACTGGACCCGGATCGTGGTGGGCCCGGTGCCGGAAAATCCGGCCGCCTGGTCGCGCCGCATGTCGACCGGAGGCAGCACCGCCATCCGGACGTCATACGAGATGCTGCGCCACGCTGGGGCGGCCGCGCGCAGCGTCCTGATCACAGCGGCCGCGACGGGATGGGGCGTGGCCGACAGTGAGTGCCACACGGAGCCCGGCGTCGTGGTGCACGCCGCCACCAACCGCAAGGCGAGCTACGGGAGCCTGGCACTCGCCGCCGCGGCGTTGCCGGTTCCCGCGACCCCGACGCTCAAGGATCCGAAGACGTTCCGTCTCATCGGGACGCCGGTGAAGCGTCTCGATACCGCGCTCAAGGTCAACGGGACGGCGCAATTCGGAATCGACGTGAAGGTCCCCGGCATGCTCATCGCGTCCATCTTGCGGTGTCCCGTACTCGACGGCACCATCGCTCGCTACGACGCCGCGAAGGCCAAGGCGGTGCCGGGAGTGCGGCACGTCGTCGAGCTGCCGGGAATTCCGGGAACGCCGGGGGGGCCACTGCCGCCGCGGACCGCGGCGGGCATCGCCGTGCTGGCGGACACCTACTGGCAGGCGATGACGGGCCGCCGGGCACTCGACGTGCAATGGAACGCCGGCTCAAACGCGACGCTCGACAGCGCGGGGATCAGCGCCACGCTTGCCAAGCTGGCCGACGGTCCCGGCCTCGAAGCCAGGAAGCGGGGCGACCCGGTGGGGGCTCTCGGATCTGCCGCGCGAAAGATCGAGGCGACGTACGAAGTGCCCTACCTCGCCCACGCCACGATGGAGCCGATGAACTGCACGGCGCTGGTACGCCCGGATGGGTGCGATGTGTGGGCACCGACGCAGAATCAGACGGGAGCCCAGGCCGTCGCGGCCAAGTACGCCGGCGTGCCGACGGACCAGGTCCGTATTCACACGACGTTCCTCGGCGGCGGCTTCGGCCGGCGCGCCGAGAGCGACTTCGTGGCTGAGGCGGTCCAGCTGTCGAAGGCAGTTGGGGCACCGGTCAAGGTGATCTGGACTCGTGAAGACGACATCCAGCACGACTTCTACCGCCCGACATCCTATCACCGGTTCTCGGCGGGCATCGACGCGTCGGGCGCTCCCGCCGTCTGGACCCATCGGATCGTCGCGCCCTCGATCCAGGCGCGCTTCGGCCCACTTCGGAATGGCATTGACGGCACGACGGTGGAGGGGGCCGCGAACATCCCCTACGGATTCACGAATTTCCTCTGCGAGCAGACCGTGGCCGACCTGCCGATCCCGGTGGGGTTCTGGCGGTCGGTGGGCAGCTCGCACAACGGATTCGTGACCGAGTCATTCATGGATGAACTGGCCGCGGCGGTGAAGAAGGATCCGTACCAGTTCCGGCACGACCTGCTGGCCAACTCGGTCCGCCATCGTGCCGTACTCGACCTCGTCGCACAGAAGTCAGGGTGGGGCGGGTCGGTGCCGGCGGGTCGAGCACGCGGCATCGCGCTGGCCGAGTCGTTCGGGTCGATCGTGGCGGAAGTCGCGGAGGTGTCGGTCGCGAAGGGCCGGCCGCGCGTGCACAAGGTGTGGCTCGCGGTGGACTGCGGCCCGATCGTGAATCCCGACACGATCGACGCGCAGATGCAGAGCGGCGTGGTCTACGGACTGACGGCGGCTCTCTATGGCGCGGTGACGTGGAAAGACGGCAAGGTGGAGCAGAACAACTTCACCGATTACAAGATGCTGCGGATGGCGGAGATGCCTGAGGTCGAGGTGCACATCGTCCCGAGTACCGATTCGCAGGGGGGGATCGGAGAGCCGGGCACACCACCCATCGCGCCCGCCGTCTGTAACGCGATCTACGCGCTTACCGGGAAGCGGATTCGGAAGCTGCCAATCGGGACGCTGGCCTGACGGTCCTCCGTTTCATTTGGCCTTCTTTTCCTTGGGGGGGAGGGTGGCCACGAACGCGCGGGAGCGCTCGACCCACTTCGCGAGTGCTGCCGGCTTCTCCAGGACCGACGGGGGCACCTTGAGGTATTCCCGCATCGCTCTCCCCGGCATGGGCTCGAAGGGCTTCGCACCCGCCTTGGTCAGCTCGGCGCGGTCCTCCTCACTGAGCTTCAAGATCATTGAGTTTCCGAACAGACTCGCGAACAGATTCCCGTTCAGGAATGCGGCCGGGTAGCCGAACATCTTCCGTGGCTCAGCTCCACGAACGCCCCTCAGGGCTTTCTCGAAGGTGGCCACCAGGGCCGGAGGAGCCTTGGTGAACTTCGGCATCGGGCGCTTGTTCGGTGGCATGCTGGAGATTGGCCCGGTCACCGCGTCCTGAGGCGGTCGAGCACGAACTGGATCGCATTGATGACCAGCTCCGGCTGGTCTTCCTGGATCGAGTGGCCTGCCTGGGCCGTGACGACGTGCTCCGCGTAGGTTGACCGCTGCGCCCACTCCTCATGCATAGCGCGCCACAGCTCGTGGCCGCGCACCGTCTGATTCACATAGGTCGGATTGGGCGATGGCTTCATGCTCGTAAGCACGGCGAGAGGGATGTCGGGGAGCGGCGTCAAACCTTCAACCGTTCCCGCCGCCTGGATTCGCACCGTTTCCCGCGTTTCATCCGCCTCGGCCCCGGGCTTCATGGTCTTCAAGACCGAGTCGAAGTACGCCCGGAACTGTCCCGGATACCTGGGATCGATCTGCCCCCACCGCTTCACCTGTTGTTCGTGCGTGCCATCCACCAGCACCAATCCGGCAACCTCATGCGGGTACATCGAGACATAGAGTCGCGAGAGCAGCCCACCGTACGAGCGGGCGACGAGCACGATCGGCCGTTGGACATGCAGGCTGTCGAGCAGCTGGTGCAGCTCCATCATCTCGGTCCGGGCCGAGTGGTCGCCAGGGCCGGCTTCGGAATGGCCGAGACCGGAGCGGGAGTAGAGAACGACGCTCGAGAGCTGTGACGCCTGCTGCCAGACCGGTTTCCAGTCCTCCCACGCGTCGCCGAGCCCCGCTTCGAAGACAAGGGTGGGGAAGCCGGTGCCCGCTCGCACGACTTCCAGTCGATGGGTGCCGATGCTGACGAGCTGAGGAGACTGGGCAGCGAGGGCACAGGGGAGGACAAGGAGAGGCAGACCTTTCAGCATGGAGTATGTCCTCGAGGGCATTGCGGAGAATGGTATCGGGCAGGGTAGCGCGCAAACAAGCAAACGGTCAGGGTGGCGTGAGGGCGACCCCGGTCGTTCGTTCCCGCGCCCTGAGAGGGCACTCAAGTACAAGCGCTCTCGGCGCGGTCGCGGTGCTGAAGACCTTCACTGCCCGGTCTATTTGGCCGTGAACCCCTTCAGGGCGCGACTGGGCCGAGAGCGGGCTGTCAGCCCGCGGAAATATCGAGGAATTGGACCGTCATTAGAGGGATTGGAACGTTGCTAGATGAATGCTCGTCAAGCCGAACGCGACTCAGGAGTTTCAAAACTCGAACTGCTCCATTTTCCGGCGCGCCAGCATCAGGGGAATTGCGGTCGCCGCCACGCAAACCAAAGCCACCCCCACTGTGCTCGCGATCATCCACGGCGTGACCACCACCCCATGCCCCTCGTAGACCGACCGGACGTACGGATACACGATCTGCGACAACCCGCCGATCACGACCGCCAGCAGTGCAATTGTCGTCATCATGAACACGAGGCCGCCAAACGACGTCGGGATCTGCGCCGCGTTCTCGGTCTCGAACTGCGGATAGAGCGTCCCGAAGCCGAGCGCGAGCGCCCCGATCGCCAGCGTGAGCGCGGCAATCGTGACGAGGCTGAGGACCATCATGAAGCTCGACGCCTGCAGCAGGAGGTTCGTCACTCCGGTGAGAATGAGCGCCAGGATGAGGAGCGGTACGGTACCGACCCAGTACTTGGACCAGAGGAGGGCTTTCAGGTCCAACGGTGACGACCGGAGCAGCCACATCTGCCGGCCCTCGAGCGAAATCGCCGGGAAGATGAAGCGCGCCGCGATCGAGGTGAGTACGAAGCCGGCGAGACCGAGATTGAGGAACGAAACGAGCGTGACCGAGAAGAACCCCACCTGCTCGCCGCGGTGCAGGGGAAGCACCTTGATGTTGAAGATGTACACCACGACGAGCACGCCGAGCAGGATGAGCTGACTCCACTGGGTGGTGTCTCGGAAAAAGAGCCGGATGTCCTTCAGCACGAACTCCCGCTTCGCCACCGAGAGCGGCGACATCACCTTCCCGAGCGACCACTTCCAGAACCCGCCGCGAATAAAACGTTCGGCGCCTTCCTGGGCCTTCGTGTACCCGGTCGCATACATCTGCCAATGAAGCATCGCTCCGATGGCGATAAACGCGGCGGCCGTCGTCCAGAGCAGGACGATGGGCTGAACATCGAAGGGTCCGTGGAGCCATCCCATGATCGCCCGCGTCGCCCACTCACTGGGCATGAACGGCGAGGTGGGTGTCCGCAGCACGGCAATGAACTCGAGGAGGTTGCGGAAACCTTCAGGACGGGCCAGCTGCTCGGGTCTGATCATCCGGAACAGGAGAATCACGCCGGCTCCGGCGCCGAGCGCGATGATCGACAGGAGATCGCGCGTGCGGCGGGCCGGGAAGATATTGACGAGCACGAGTGTGAGCGCCGAGCCGATGACCGCCGGAAGGATGAGGAGCGGGACGATTACCAGCATGGCGTAGAACGCGAAGAACCAGCCCCCACGGTAGATCACGCCATAGGCCGTGAGCAGTGGCACCGCCATCAACGCCACCATCCACGACGAATTGATCGCTGTTTCGAGCAGCTTGGCGAGATAAAGACGCAGCCAGTCCACCGGCGCCGAGACGAGGAGATCCAGGTCCTTTGCCAGGAAAAAGCTCGACAGCGCGGTAATGACGTTCGACAGGACGAGGATCGAGACGAACGACAACAGCGCGAGGCCCAGCATCTTGTTGGCGAGTAACGGGCCGAGCTCTTCGACCCCGCGAAAGTAGCGCAGGATTACGTGGAGCACGCCATACACACCCGCCCAGAACGCGAGCCCCACAACAGTCAGCAGGATGAGCTTGCCGCCGCCACCCTCCGCACGCTCTTTGCGGATCCGCTGCAGGGCAGTCCGCCACTTGGGCTGGAGGACGTGTGCGAGTGACGGCTGATTCACTTGCCGAGTACCTCCGCCAACTCCTTGGCCTGCGCGCCGCCCGTGAGCTTGAGGAAAAGCTCTTCGAGGCTCGCATCACCCGCCTTGTGCTGGGTGCGGATGTCGTTGACGGTGCCCTCCGCCACGATCTTCCCATGCTGGATGATCGCGATGCGGTCGCACATGGCCTCTGCGACTTCGAGCGTGTGCGTGCTCATCAGGACGGTGCCGCCGCGGTCCACGAACTGACGGAAGATGTCCTTGAGGAGCCGCGCGGCTTTGGGGTCGAGTCCGACCATCGGCTCGTCGACCACGATCACGGCGGGGCGGTGAATCAGGGCGCTCGAGATGATCAGCTTCTGGCGCATGCCGTGGCTGTACGACTCCACCAGCTCGTCCTTCCAGCTCGATAGCTCGAACACGTCGAGCAGTTCCGCGATTCGCCGTTCGACCACATCGCCATCCTGCCCATACAGCCCCGCCACGAATCGCAGGAACTCGGCGCCCGTGAGCTTGTCGTAGACAAAGGGCCGGTCAGGGATGAAGCCGAGTTTCTGCTTCGCGACCAGGGGCGTGCGGTGGACGTCGTCGCCGTCGAGCAGGACGCGGCCGTCGGTGGGGCGGAGAATGCCGGCGATCATGCGGAGCGTCGTGGTCTTGCCCGCGCCATTCGGCCCGAGGCATCCGTAGAGCAGGCCCTTGTCCACGGTCAGGTTGATGTGATCGACCGCGACGAAAGAGCCGTAATGCTTGGTCAGGCCCTGGAGCTGAATCATTGCGCCTCGAGCGTAAGCGTCCCGAGCCCGGTGATCATCACCGCGCGTCGGCCCGGCATCCCGATCATCAGCCGCAGATGGGATGCATCAGCAGGGAACTGGTCGTTGTAGACGTCGACGGGGACCCACTCACCCAGCCATACCTCCGCCCACTCGTAATAGTAGAAGCGGTCGCCAACCCGGCGGACACCGGCCACCCGCCGCACGGGCATCTGCGCCGACCGCGCCATCGACATGAAGGACGCGTTGACGCCGTCGAAATCGCCTTTGCCCGAAGCGAGGGACAAGAGGGCCTCGGGCCGGAGGGCGGTGGTGTCATGCTTCACAGTCTGATACACCCAATGGGTGATCATCCCCGCGACCTTCACGGGGTCCCGCTCCTGGCCGATGAGACGCGTCAGCGGGAATCCGAGCTCCGGGACATCAACGGGCAGCAGGGGTTCGGAGTGCAGGGTTTCCGAAAACAGGGTGTCCTTGAGGGGCACCCGATACCGGGGCTGGAGACTGTCCAGAGAGAACTGGCGAACGGTCACGGTGTCGCCTGACAGGGACTGGCCGCCGCCGGCCAGGTCGAAGCTGGACAGTGGAGCTCCTCCGAGGCGCACGCGCATCGTCCGCATCGGAGGATCGGCTCGCTCGGGCGGGAAGTTCTCCACCAGACCGGCACGACGTGGGAGCGACGCGGCTTTGATGCCCACGGTGTCGCGGTGCCGGAAGTTCTGAACCGCCAGCTCGAACGCGGTGCGGTTGTACACAACGCCGGTCGGACGCTCTTCGCGGACCACGCGTCCCTGGGGATCGATCCAGAGCCGGAAGGGCCCACCGGTACCGGTGCCTTCGATCCGAAAGGCCTGCGTCGTGTCGAAGTGGACGGGCACCCACGCTTTGGTCGTGGAGTCGTACTCCGCTGAGTCCGGATTCACGAGCGTGGTCTCGGCGGCGACCAGGACATGCACATCACGCGTGATGAGGATCGGGGAATCGAACACGCGCGCGTCGAACGTCGCGCCTACTTTCATCTCGCCACCGAATGCCAGTCGCAGTGGCATCAGGGACGGGATCATGGGCGTGCGGGGGGTCCTGGTCTCCGAGCGCGCTGTCAGGTGCCCATCGGATACCGCCAGCTTGATGATGCTGTCCGGCGTGAAGGCGCCCGCGGCCGTGTAGGCATGCCCGTCTTCCGTGTACTTCACCTCGATCGTCTCGAGGCGCAGGGCGCGGGAGAGCTTGGCCTCGGAGCGTGAGGTGGTGCGATGGAGATGGCCGTCGACAGCCGTCTCAATCACGTCGGCGTCCACGACGCGCAGGGAGTCGACGAGGGTGTCGAGGGTGGTCGACGCGTACCCGACCTGATGGCCGCCGACATCGACGCGGTAGTAGGTCGCGCCGGGCTGCACGGAGAGGGCCGCGTTGGCGAGACGGGAACCAGTCGCCTGGAAGTAGACGCGCCGGACCAGCCAGGCCATCGATAGGGCCCAGATGATCAGGATGAGGATACCAACGGTCTTGCGGTTCACGAGGCGCGGGCGGAAGCGCGGCGAATGGCGGCTTCGATCACGTCTCTCTCGTCGGTGTTGGCGACTACGAACGATACCTCGGCGGGGAAGGTGGAGCGGGTGCGGTGCTGCTCCAGAACCTCGACCAGCAGATCAGCGACGTCGACGGCCTTGAGGGCGCCCGCACCTCCATCGGCGCCGAGGAGGGGGGCGGCGAGGTGCCGGAACTCCCATTCCGATGCCTGCTGCAAGGCGGCGCGCCAGGCACGGGTTACCATCACCGGCGTCGGTGCGTGATCGGGCTCTTCGCGAATGCAGGCCTGGATCACGAACTCGGCAGACACTTCGCCACGGGCCGGCGTGACCACTGCGCCACCCAGGCCGAATGAATCGGTGACGAGCGAATCGAAATGACTGCTGGTAGGACGGACGACGGCATCGGCGGGACAGCGGGCGAGGTCGGCCACGACCACGCGAATCACTGGGCGATGGCCCCGCCCTCCCGTGCCCGGCGGTAATAGCTGGTCGCTTCCTCGGGACGACGGAGACGATCGAGGACCACACCCATTCCGTAGAGTGCGCGGCGATGGTTCGCCTCAACCGCCAAGCCCTTCTCGTATGCGTCGCGCGCGCCTTCGAGATCGTCGATGTGGTTCAGCGCTTCACCCAGGCGGCACCAGATCGGCACGTTGACGGGATCGAGCTCGATCGCGCGGCGGAATTGCGGCACCGCCTGCGCCCACAGTCCCCGGCGCGCGAGCGTCACGCCCGTTTCCGCGAGGGCCAGGGCGGCGGGTACCGGAGACGAGGCGACCGCTCCGGGAGCCGGGGGTTCGGGCGCCGGCGCCGGCGCGGGAGCCGGTGCGGGTTCGGGCGCCGGAGGCGGAGCAGACACGGTGACGGGAACCGGGACGCGAGTCTTCGGCATGCCACCAGCAGGGGCCAGCGCGAGAGGACCGGCGAGCAATCCGACGTCTTCGGTAAACGCAGCAGCCTCCGCGAGGAGTTGGGCTGCCACTCGGGCGCGCTCGGCCACCGGGGGCCAGCGGCGCAGATGCCGTCGGGTCACGTCACCACCTCATGCTTGAGCCAATCGAGGTATGCTTCCAACCCGCGCTCGACCGGGAGCGCGAGCAACTCAGGGACTTCATAGGGGTGCCGAGCCCGGACCGCGGCCGCCAACGTATCCCAGCGCGATGCGTCGGTCTTCATCAGCACCACGGCTTCGGTTTCTTCTTTGATTTCATTCTTCCAGCGATAGATCGAAGTCCCCGCCGGCAGAACGGTCCCACAGGCAATCACGCGCTCGCTCATCAGGGCGTGGACGAGCTTTCGCGCATCTTCGACCGTGCTCAATGTGGTGAGAACAACGAGAGCACCGGTCGCCATAGGGGCAGCTAACGTACGGTGCGCTAGGAGGTTATGCAAGTTTCCCACATGCCAACGATGGTTAAGAACATGTGGATAGATGAGCGTGGCGTGAGGACGGGTAGGTCGGCATGTCGGCAGGTCGCGGCGGGGGTAAGTACCTACCGCCATAGCGACTTACCGTCTTACCGTCTACCCGTCCGTTGACCTCGACTCGGCTCCCCCGCTAGCCTCCGATTCTATGTCTGCCGACGCTCTCATCGTCCGAGGTGCTCGCGAGCACAACCTCAAGGACGTGTCGGTCGAGATCCCCCGTCATACGCTGACCGTCATCACCGGCCTCTCGGGCTCGGGCAAGTCTTCACTCGCATTCGACACCATCTACGCTGAAGGACAGCGACGCTACGTCGAGTCCCTCTCGGCATACGCGCGGCAATTCCTTGGCCTGATGGAGAAGCCGGACGTCGACGCCATCGAAGGGTTGTCGCCGGCGATCTCGATCGAGCAGAAGACCGCCGGCGCCAATCCGCGGTCCACCGTCGGCACCATCACGGAGGTCTACGACTACCTCCGCCTCCTGTGGGCCCGTACCGGGACGCCGCACTGTCCCAAGGACGGCACTCCGGTCGAGCGGCAGAGCGCGTCGCAGATCACCGATCTCGTGATGCAGTGGCCGGAGGGTGCGAAGATCGAGGTGCTCGCTCCGCTGGTGCGGGGCCGCAAAGGAGAATTCCGCGATCTCTTCGAAGACGCGCGGAAAAAGGGATTCGTCCGCGCCCGTGTGGATGGTGAGACCTACGACCTCAGTCAGGTTCCCAAGCTCAATCGTCGTCAGAACCACGACATCGCGGTGGTCGTTGACCGGCTGGCGGTGAAAGCGGCCGACCGCAGCCGTCTTGCCGATTCCATCGAAACGGCACTGCGCGCCGCCGACGGCGTGGTCGAGGTGGTCCGCCATGGAAGTGGCACACCGAAGAGCACGATGTTCTCGGAACGCTATGCGTGTCCGAAATGCGGCTTGTCGATACCCGAGCTCGAACCGCGGCAGTTCTCGTTCAATTCACCGTTCGGGGCGTGTCCGACCTGCTCGGGGTTGGGGACGAAGCGGGAAGTGAACGAGGAACTGGTCGTCGGCGACGACTCACTCTCCATTCTCGAGGGGGTGATTCTCCCCTGGGGTGAGCCGTCGGGATACATCAGGAAGGTCATTCTCCCGACGCTGGCGAAGGCGTTCAAGTTCGACCTCGACTGGCCCTGGCGTGACGTGCCCGCGGCTGCTCGGAAGGCCATCCTCCACGGCGTTCCCGGCAAGACCTTCACCTACCAATGGGACTCGGCCCGCTTCCACGGCTCGTACGAGTCGGGGTGGAGCGGCGTGCTGAAACACGTCGAACGCCGGTATCAGGAGACGCAGTCCGACTCGACTCGCGAGCAGCTCGAAGCGTTCATGGTCGAGCAACCCTGTCCGACCTGCCACGGCCGGCGCCTGCGTCCCGAAAGCCTCTCGGTGCTCGTGGCGGGGAAGAGCATCGGCGATGTCGCGGAGATGTCGGTCGAAGACGCACTCGCGTTCTTCGGCGGTCTCCCGCTCCGCGAAAAAGGCCGGCCCGGGCTCGATCCGGAGATTGCGAAGCCGATCCTCAAGGAAGTCAAAGACCGGCTCCGTTTCCTCGCGGACGTGGGCCTCGCGTACCTCACGATGGGGCGGTCGGCGGGCACGCTGTCGGGCGGCGAATCCCAACGCATCCGGCTCGCGACCCAGATCGGCTCCCGGCTGGTGGGAGTGCTCTACATCCTGGATGAGCCGTCCATCGGCCTGCACCAACGCGACAACGCGAAGCTCCTCACTACGCTGAAAGAGCTCCGCGATCTCGGGAACACCGTGCTGGTGGTGGAGCACGATGAAGAGACCATCCGCGCCGCCGACTACGTGATCGATCTGGGTCCGCGTGCGGGGCGGCATGGCGGGGAGGTGGTCGCAGCAGGACCCCTCGCCCAGGTCCTGAAGAGTAAGGAATCCCTGACGGCGCGGTATCTCCGGGAAGACCTGCGCATCCCGGTGCCGCCGCGCCGCCGGATTGCCGGTGAGGAGAAACAGATACGGGTGGTGGGCGCGAAGCACCACAACCTGAAGGATCTCACGGTCGAATTCCCGCTCGGTCTCTTCGTCGCGGTGACCGGCGTGTCGGGCTCCGGGAAGTCGACGCTCGTCACCGACATCCTCTATCAGGGACTCGCGCGCCACTTCTACCGGGCCAAGGTCGTGCCCGGTCTACACCAGCGGCTCGAGGGTCTCGACCAGATCGACAAGGTCATCGACATCGACCAGAGCCCCATCGGACGGACGCCGCGCTCCAATCCGGCGACGTACACGGGTCTCTTCACCCCCATCCGGGAGCTGTACACGATGCTCCCCGAGTCGAAGGTCCGTGGGTATGGGCCGGGGCGGTTCTCGTTCAACGTGAAGGGGGGCCGGTGCGAGGCGTGCCAGGGCGATGGGCTGGTGAAGGTCGAGATGCACTTCCTGCCCGACGTCTACGTGCCCTGCGAAGTTTGCAAAGGCCGTCGCTACAACCGGGAGACGCTGGAAGTTCGATATAAAGGAAAGAGCATCGCGGACGTGCTCGATCTCTCCGTCGCCGACGCCCTTGAATTCTTCGACGCCCAGCCCCGGTTGAAGGCGAAACTGGAGCTGCTCAACGACGTAGGGCTCGGGTACATCCACCTCGGGCAGTCGGCGACCACCCTGTCGGGCGGCGAAGCCCAACGAGTGAAGCTCGCCACCGAGCTCGCGAAGCGCGACACCGGCCGTACCCTGTACATCCTGGATGAGCCCACCACCGGACTGCATTTCGAGGACGTCCGGCTGCTGTTGGACGTGCTCCACCGGCTGGTGGACAAGGGCAACACGGTTGTGGTGATCGAGCACAATCTGGATGTCGTGAAGACCGCGGATTGGGTGATCGATCTCGGGCCGGAGGGGGGCGAAGGCGGAGGCCGGGTGGTGGCGTCGGGCACGCCGGAGCAGGTGGCCCGGGCCAACGGGTCGCACACGGGACGGTTTTTGGCGCGGGTGTTGCCCCCCGGCGACTGACGTCGCAGGTTGAGTCTAGGAGGCGCATGAAGTTGGAAGACATCCTGGCGATCGTTTTCCTCTTTGGTGGCGGCACCATCGCCGCTATCGCCTTCTCGCCGATCGGCCGCGCCATCGCGGACCGGATCCGCGGGAAGCATGCGGCGCTGGACGTCATGACCGGCGAATTCGCGGCCCATCGAGAGGAAACGGCGGCGGACGTCGATTCGCTGCGCCAGCAGGTGGGAGAGCTCGCCGAGCGGCTCGATTTTGCCGAGCGGATGCTGTCCAAACAGAAGGAAGGGGAGCGGCTCGCGCCGCCGAGGTGACATGACGCCCGAAGAAGGCATCAAATTCCTGCTGCTGTTCTTCTTCATTGGGGGCGGATTCTGGATCGTGAACCCGTTCTTCCGGGCTCTGGCCAGGAAGCTCGAAGGGAAGACGACGGACGTTCACGCGATCGAACAGCTGCGCGACGAGCTGCTTGGCGAAGTCGATGGCCTGCGGCAGGACGTCGCACAGCTTTCGGAACGGCTGGATTTCACGGAGCGGATGTTGGCCAAGCAGCAGCAGACCGAGCAACCGCGCGTCGGTCCGGGAGCGAGATGAGACCCGAAGAAGTAGTCGCATTGATGGCCGTGATTGCGGGCGTATTTCTCACCACGCGCCCGCTCGTGGCGGCGCTCGCCCGGCGCATCAGCCGTGAGCCGGCGGCGGCTCCCGCCGTGACTGACGGTGTCGTCGACGAGCTCCGCGCGGATCTCGAGGACGCGCACCGGCGGATCGCCGGGCTGGAAGAGCGGGTGGATTTCGCCGAACGCATGCTGGCCAAACAGCGCGAGCCCGAGCGGCTCGTACCGCCGAGGAACTGACGTGGGCTTCATGGCGCTGTTGATTCCGATCGTTTCCGTGGGGGGCTTCTTCGCTTGGATGATCTCCCTTTCCCCCGTAGGAAAGGCCTATGCCGAGAAGCTCAAGGGGCAGGGGGGTATGACGGGAGAGGCCGCTGAGCAGATGCTGCAGACGATCGAGGATCTGCGCCAAGAGGTGACGGAACTCTCGGAACGTGTAGATTTTACCGAGCGGATGTTGGCTCAGGCCAAGGAACAGGGCCTGATCCAGCCCCCGCAGTGAAGCCGGAACTGTCATGATCTCGTATGGTTCAGCAGGGGTGCCGGTGCAGGTTGTGACGGTGCCGCCCCCGGCGAATGTCGAAGTTTTGCACAACCTCGTGCCGCTGGTCGGCATCCTCGGGATCGCGATCTGCGTGGCATGCGTGCTGCGCTGGGTCGTGAACTCGCCGGTCGGCGATGCGATCGCGGAGTCGATCCGCCTGAACTCGCGCCCGCGGCGGCACTGGAAGGGCAAGGGGGGCGAATGGGAATCGGTTCCCGTCGACGCGATGGACGAGAACAGAGTGGCGGAATTGGAGCATCAGGTTCAGCAGCTGTCGGGCCAGGTGACGGAGCTGGTCGAGCGGTTGGACTTCACGGAGCGGGTGCTCGCGGAATCGCGCGGCACACGGGAGCTCAAGCCGGGTCGCTGATCCGGATACGAGGGGTGTATGGGGATCTTTGACCGTCTCTCGACGCTGATCCGGTCGAACATCAACGACCTGATTTCGCGCGCCGAGAATCCTGAGAAGATGTTGAACCAGCTCATCGTCGACATGCGGAGCCAGCTGGCCAAGGCCAAGCAGCAGGTGGCCTCCGCCATCGCCGACGAGAAAAAGCTTTCCGCCCAGGCCGAGCAGGAAAAGAAGATGGCCGAGGACTGGGAGAAGCGGGCCGTGCTGGCGGTTCAGGAAGGCCGGGACGACCTCGCCAAGCAGGCGCTCCTCCGGCACAACGAGCATGTCCAGAACGCGGTCACCCTGCACGACACCTGGGTGAAGCACCGCGAGGAGACCGAGAAGCTCAAGCTCTCGCTCCGCCAGCTCAACGACAAGATCGAAGAGGCGAAGCGGAAGAAGAACATTCTGGTCGCGCGGCAGAAGCGGGCCGAGGCCCACAAGCGCATTCAGGAAACCATGTCGTCGATGGGCGACAACTCGGCGTTCGAGACCTTCGAGCGCATGGCGGAGCAGATCGAGCACGAAGAGCGGAAGCTCATCGCGGCCGCCGAGGTCAACGAGGACCTGTCGGGCGACTCCCTGATGAAGCAGTTCCAGACCATCGAGGTCCGCGCGGACGCCGACCAGCAGCTGGCCGCCCTCAAGCAGAAGATGGGCCTGCTCGCGCCCGGCGCGCCTGCCGAAACGAAACAGATCGGCAAAGGCGCAAAGGACGCCGAGCTGGTCGAGGATGACGAAGCCGGGCACACCCACTGAACTCCGCTGAGCCGTCGGCGAAGTCGAAGCTTTCGGGCGCCACGTTCGTGGCGCTCTTCGTTGCCGCCCTGGGTATCTGGTTCGCCGTCCGGGTCATCGACGTCCTCATCGTCATTTTCATCGCCATTCTGTTCTCCATCTACCTCGGCGCCGTCACCGACTGGCTCGAACGCCGTCTCAAGATCCCCCACTGGGGCGGACTCACGATCGCGGTGCTGGGGACGCTCGGCGCCGTCGTCGGCCTGGGCGCCGTGCTGCTGCCCCCGGTCATCGATCAAACCCAGGCTCTCGTCTCCGGACTCCCTGCGACACTCAGTGAAGTCCAGAGCGTGCTGGCCCGGACGGCGGCGCGCTATCCGGTCCTCCGTCGCTCGCCGCTCGCCGATCCCGCATCCGGCGTCGTCGGGTCGCTGATCACCGAAGGATTCGGATTCCTGCGTACATCCGTGCTGCCGTACATCCGCGCCGGCGGCCTCGCGCTGATCGAGGGCGCGAGCGTCTTCGTCATGGCGCTGTATCTGGCCCGCAATCCCGGCGTCTATCGCAATGGCGTGATCAGTCTCGTGGCTCCACAGCATCGCCTGACGGCCGCGCATATCCTCGACGACACCGCGCAGACCCTGCGCGCGTGGGTGGGTGGTCAGCTGCTCGCGATGTTCGTGCTCGGCACGCTGACGACCATCGGGCTCCTGATTCTGGGCGCGCCGTACTGGCTGGCGTTCGGCGTCTTCGCCGGGGTCGCCGCCATTGTGCCGTTCTTCGGCACCCTCCTGTCGACGATTCTGCCGGCGCTCTTCGTGGTGGGGCAGGGGGACTGGCTTCGCGTGGTGGCCGTGCTGCTGCTGGGGGTGGTGGTCCACGTCATCGAGGCCAACGTGGTGGGCCCCCTGATAATGGAAAGGAAGGTCGCCCTGCCTCCCGTCCTGACCATCGCCAGCGTCCTGGTGATGGGGACGCTCCTGGGGATGGTCGGGCTGGTCGTGGCCGTGCCCATTCTCGCGACCGTGATCGTCTTCGTGCGCCATGTCGTGCATGGGGAGATCTATGGAGACGTAGCGACACAGGCCGCGGTGCTCCGGCATACTGACGAATTCCGAATTCCCCTTCATTTACCCAAGCGACGTACCGAGCGATGACGCGTCCTGACCACCGGTTCCTGATTCTCGCCGACGACCAATTCGATCCCCTCACCTCCAAAACCGCCAACAGCTGCGTCCGGTATTTCCCGGAGCGCATCGTGGGCGTGTTCGACCGGCGGCACGCCGGCAAGACCGTCCAGGATGTCCTGGGGTTCGGAGGCGACATTCCCGTGGTTGGTGATTTTACGAAGGGCCTGGCATTGGGAGGCGGCGCGACGGCGGTGCTGATCGGGATCGCGCCTGCCGGCGGACAGCTCCCCGACGAATGGCGTGCCTGGCTGAAGACCGCCATCGAACAGGGACTCGAAGTCTGGAGCGGTCTCCACACGTTCATTGGAGACGATCCGGAGCTCGGCCCGATCGCGAAGAAGACGGGCGTCCGGATCCTGGATGCCCGGAAGCCCCCCGCGCATTTGCCCATCGCCGATGGCCGCGCGGCGGAGGTCCCGGCGCTCACGGTGCTCGCCGTGGGCTCCGACTGCAACGTGGGCAAGATGACCGCGCAGCTTCAGCTGCGTGATGCGTTGGTGAAGAAGGGGCGGCGGACGAGCTTCGTGGCGACGGGGCAGACCGGGATCTTCATCGAAGGATGGGGGATCGCGGTGGATGCCGTCGTCGCGGACTTCATCGCCGGCGCCGCCGAATCGCTCGTCCTGCAGGGCGCGAAGGATCACGACATCGTGCTCGTCGAGGGCCAGGGCAGTCTGATCCACCCCGGCTACTCCGGAGTTACGCTCGGGCTCCTGCACGGTTCCTGCCCGGATGCGATGATTCTCTGTCATCAGTCGTCGCGCGACTTCATCGGTGACTACCATGGCCGCGCGCCGTGGGTGCGGATTCCGCCGTTGCCCGAGCTGATTCGCATCTATGAGGACGCAGCCCGCCCCGTGCGCCAGTCGAAGGTGATCGCGGTTTGTTTGAACACATTCGACCTCGACGAACGGGCGGCGCGCGATGCCGTTGAGCGCGCCACCAAGGAGACCGGGCTCCCCGCGACCGATCCGGTTCGCTTCGACCCCGCACCGGTGGTCGACGCGATGATCGCGGCCGCCGACGAGAAGAAGAAGCACAAGCACTAGGTCCCGCGTTTTTCGGGCCCGCCGGGCGTCGATCGGATCACGGTCGGCGCCCGGTCTATTTGTAGATAGGGTGCGTGACGACCCTCCTGTTTTTCCGTCAGACCATCGCCGAGTGGAAACCGGTGTGCCGCCTCATGCGCCGCACCCGGCTCGGCTTCTGGCTCATCCTCATCTCGCTCGGCGCCATCGACGCCGCCGGATTCACGGACGGCTCCCTCCTGCCCATGGTCATTCTGGGCGCGGGGCTGACGGCCACGCTCGTCGCCGCGATCGTGCTTGTGGGACCGCACGCCGGCCGGGTGTCGGCAATGACCCTTCGCCACCCTGCGTCACCCCTGGCGCTTGCGGCCGGGCGATGGCTTGCGGTGACCATCCTCGCCGGCCTGGTGATCCTGATTGTGGCCGTGGGCACGGCCTGGCAGGCTGAGGTCGAGTGGCGGGTGGGAATCGAGGCGGCTCTTTCGGCCGCGGGTGTCACGGTGCCGGTAGCCATGTGCGGCCTGCTCGTCACCGCCGGATCCTGGCGGCGGAGGGCACCATGATCCCACCCGCGCTTTCGCTGTCGCAGGTCACCTGGGTGGGGCGGACGGGCCGGGTGCTCGACGGAGTGGATGCCCAGGTGATACCGGGGGAAGTGGTCGGCGTGGTGGGAGGCGCGGGCAGTGGGAAGTCGACGCTGCTGCGGGTCGCCGCCGGGATCACCCGCGCGCACGCGGGGCATGCGAGGGTCGGGTCGTGGGACGCAACCGATGCGCGGGTCCGGAAGATCGTTGGATATGCACCCCAGGATCCCGCCTGGCTCGCGGCGTTCACGGTGCGGGAGCTCCTCGAGTACTGGGGCCGCTTCCATGTGCGCGGGAATCCGGCCTCCGCGGTCCGAGATGCGCTGGCGGTCGCCGGTCTCGAGGCTCACGCGGACGACGCCATCAGCGGCGCGGATGTCCCCATTCGCCGGCGGTTGGCGCTCGCCCAGGCGGTGCTCGGCGGCCGGCGAGTATTGGTTCTCGACGAGCTTCTGACGGGCCTCGACCACCCGGTCCGTCAGGAGTTGGCCTGGCGGCTCGAGTCCCGGGCCGCGGCGGGCGTCGCCATCCTCCTGGCGGCGGGGTCACTCGAGGCCGTCGAGCGCGTGGCAACCCGGGTGCTGGTGCTCCGTCATGGGCGAGTGGCCAGAGTCGCGGCCCCTTCAGTTCTCCTGGCGGAGCGCGTGCTCGAGGTGATCCTCGACCGGCCAGCTTTGGCGGCCCCCTTCGGCTTTCGGCTGACACCGTTCGGGCTTCAGGCGGATCTGAACCGGGTGACACCGGAAGCTGCGCTGGCCACCTGCCGCGCCCATCGGTTGGCGGTCCGGGCCTCGCACGTGCGGACCAAGTCGTTGGAGGAGCTGGCGGTGAGTTAATTTTCGCCGATGCTTTTCGCCCTGCAAAAGGCCGCGCAGCAGCCCGTCATGCGCCCGCCGCGCGTGCTCGACGAGCTCACCGACTGGCTCGGGCTTGGCGATCGCGAGCTGACGGGGAAGCTTCTGCAGGCGCTGATCATCGTCCTGGCCGCCTGGGGCGCCATCTGGGTCCTGCGCTACTTCGCGCGGCGGGTGGAGCGGGTGGCGCACGGACATGGGCATGGCGTCAGTCGCGGGGAGACGCTCGCCCGGCTGATTCAGAGCGTGGGTGCGGCGGTGATCGCGGTCGCGGCCTTCCTCATGGCCGCGTCC
>Ga0126371_10000203_pt1 | contig 45484 bp, 46 predicted proteins | sample PanSoiMetaPlot_4_FD_110145 | JGI IMG/M metagenome (GOLD analysis project Ga0126371, IMG submission 110145) | Tropical forest soil microbial communities from Panama - MetaG Plot_4 | ecosystem: Environmental > Terrestrial > Soil > Tropical forest > Bulk soil | place: Panama | collected 2016-02-17
CCGATCGCGACCGCTTCACCGTGGAGCAGCGAGTACCCACTCGCGGCTTCCACTGCATGACCCACCGTGTGCCCGAAATTGAGCGCGGCGCGGATGCCTGCCTCGCGCTCATCGGCCGCGACGATCCCGGCTTTGATTTCCACCGAACGGGCGACCAGCCGCTCGAGCGCCGGATCCTTCCTTTCCGACACCGCGTCGCCGTCGCGCTCGAGAAACCCGAAGTAGTCGGCGTCCGCGATGACGCCATGCTTCACCGCTTCGGCGACACCGGCGGCGTACAGCGCCGCGGGGAGCGAATCAAGAGTGTCCAGGTCGGCGAGAACGAGTCGCGGCTGATGAAACGCACCCACCAGGTTCTTCCCCGCCGGCGTGTTGACGCCCGTTTTTCCGCCGATCGACGCATCGATCATCGCCAGGAGGGTGGTCGGTACCTGTACGAACGGAATGCCACGCAGGTACGTCGCGGCGACGAACCCGGCGACGTCACCCACCACGCCACCACCGACGGCCACGATGCAGGCGTCACGACCCACGTGATGGGCCAGGAGCCGGTCGGTCAGATCGGCCCACGTTTCCCGGGTCTTCCGGCCCTCGCCGGCCGGGAAGCTGAGCAGGGGAGCGCTGAGATCGTTCGCCGCCTTCCGGGCGTACGTGCGCTCGATCTGGTCGTCTGCGATCACCACGTAACGGGCGGCGGGCGCGTGCCGGGACAGGAGGGTCGTGAGGTCCTTCAGAAGACCCCGGCCCACCAGCACGTCGTAGGACGCGTCGTGTCCCTCCCCGGCCTCGCCGCCGAGGGAGACCCGGACCGTTACCACTGGAGCTCGGGGTGTCCCGCGGCCTGATTGGCCGAGCGAGCCAGAACGAACAGGAGGTCGGAAAGCCGGTTCAAATAGATCAGCACTTCCTTCGGAATCGCCTCGCTCCGCGCGAGCGCCACGACTGCCCGCTCCGCCCGCCGGCACGTGGTCCGTGCGACGTGGAATGCCGCGCCTTTGGGGCTGCCGCCCGGGAGAATGAAGCGATCGAGGGGCTTGAGGCCCTGTTCCAGGCGGTCGATCGCCTGTTCGAGAACGGCGATCCGTTCGGCGCTGACGGGGGCGGGGGGCGTCTTCAGCTTCTTCGGATCGGGAGTGGCGAGGATGGCGCCGGCCGTGAATAGGTCCCGCTGAATTCCTTCGAGGAGCGCAGACTCCCAGCCGGCGGGATCAAGGGACGCGGCGAATCCGACCGCGGCATTCAGAGAGTCGACCTCGCCGTACGCCGCGACCCGCGGGTGGTCCTTGGGAACCCGGCCCCCCCCGAACAGGCCCGTGTCTCCGGCGTCTCCGGTCTTCGTGTAGATCTTCACAGGGCGGAACCTATCGCTGCAGATGTGGCCGCGCGAGGCGCGCTTGTTGGTCGGTGGCTCTCCCGTTACCCTTGGGCCCATGCAAGACATCGTGGACATCACCATCATCGGCGCCGGGCCCACGGGCCTGTTCGGTGCGTTCTATGCCGGGATGCGCGGTGCCAGCTGCCGGATCATCGACAACCTGGATCAGGTGGGTGGTCAGCTCGCCGCCCTCTATCCTGAGAAATACATCTTCGACGTCGCCGGCTTCCCGAAGATTCTGGCCAAGGACCTGGTCAAAGGCCTGGCGGAGCAGGCGGCCCAGTTCCGGGCCCCGGTGCATCTGGGGCAGAACGTGGTCGGCCTCAAGAAGGAAGACGATGGCCGGCCCCTTTTCATTATTACGACCGATCAGGACCAGTTCCCCTCGCGTACGGTGATCATCGCGGGGGGCATCGGTGCGTTCACCCCCCGCAAGCTTCCGCTGAAGGACGCCGATCAGTGGCTGGGGAAGGGGCTCCACGACCGGGTGCTCGACCCGAAGGTCTTCAAGGGGAAGCGCGTTCTCATCGTCGGTGGCGGTGATTCGGCGTTCGACTGGACCGTCAACCTGCGCCCGATCGCCAAATCGATCCTGATGATCCATCGCCGGGACGGATTCCGGGCCCATCAGGCGACGGTGGATCAGGTGCAGAAGATGCATGGGGCGAAGCAGGTGGAGTTGCGGACCTTCTGGGAGCTGAAGGCGATTCAGGGCGGCGGCCAGATCGAGTCGGTGGTCATCCACAACAACCAGACCAAGACCGAAGAGACGCTGCCGATGGACTGCGTCCTGCCCCAGCTGGGATTCGTGTCATCCCTGGGGGCGATCGCCGAGTGGGGGCTGGAGATCGAGAAGCACGAGATCAAGGTGAACCAGACGATGTCCACCAGCGTCCCCGGCATCTACGCCGCCGGCGATATGGCCACCTATCCGGGCAAGCTGAAGCTCATTGCGACCGGCGTCGCCGAAGCCTCGATTGCCGTCAACCATGCCGTGCACTTCATCAATCCTTCCGCGAAGTTCGAGCCGGGACACAGCTCGAACATGGCGATCTTCGGGCAGAAGGACGACTAGCTACTTCGTCTTCCCTATCTCCACCACAATCGAATCGATCTGAGCGAGCATCAGCCGGTCACGCACGTTGTGCGTGTTCGCCTGGATGCTGAACGTCCAGGTCTTGCCACCCGGCTTCTCGATGTAGCCGGAGAGCGAATTCACGCGGTCGATGCTTCCGGTCTTGGCCACGACGATGCTATCGACGGGGGTTCCCGTGAACCGGCGGAGGAGCGATCCGGGGCGCGCGGCGTGAGGCAGGCCGGCGATAAAGGGCGCCCGCTTGGGATGCCGGTGCATGTACGCGAGCAGCTGCACGAAGGCATGTGGGGTGATCAGGTTGCCGGCGGAAAGGCCCGAGCCGTCCTCGATCGAGAAGGCCGTCGAGTCGATGTGCACGGAGTCGATGAGGAAGCGCCGCTCCACGTCCAACCCGGCGTCCCACGATCCCACGCCCCGGAACTCCCGTCCCAGGATCTTGAGCAACATCTCCGCAAACCAGTTCTGACTGGTATTGAGAATGGGGAAGATGATGTCGGGCAGGGGGCGCCCCAGATAGTCCACGAGCGCCGGGTTCGACCGGACACTCCTGTACGCCATGGAATCGGTCGTGCTGATGGCCCCGCCAAGGACCGAAATGCCTCGCCGCTCGAGGGCGGTTTCGAGGGCGCGGGCGGCGTATAGGTTCGGGTCGGGAAGGGCGAAGCTCTCGATCCACGGCTTCCGGCCCAGGGCCACCGTCCCATTCGCCCAGATGTTCAGGGTCCCAGGTGCCCGGTAGAACTCATCGCCGATCGAGGATCCTGAATCGGCGGGGACGGTCCGGGCCCGGTTCTCGAACGTGATCAATCCCACGTCCGGGGACCACGTGACGACCGGAGGGGCGTCGACGGCGGATCCCGGCGCGATGTGAAAGTCCACGCTGTTGTCGTGGAACCCCAGCCCCGACACCGGGGCCGCATACCACCAATTCAGGTCCCAGGCGTTCCACCCCGGCGCGGTGAGCGTCGGCTCGAAGTACGAACCATCCCCCACCAGCTTGCCGCTGATCCGTCGCACGCCTTTTGCCCAGAGAGACTCGGCGATGGCGTCCATGGCGGTGAACGTCGAGTCGCACGCGCCGGCGGCGAGTGTGTCGATGCCGAAGCAGCGCTCCGAGAAGGTCGGGTCGCCGCGGCCGTAGAGGATCAGATCGCCCGAAAGGACGCCGCCCGACAGGGAGCCGTTGGTGTAGAGGCTGGTACGCACCCGGTAGTCGGGCGGGAGGAGCACCGTCGCCGTCGACGTGACGACGAGCTTGGTGTTGCTCGCGGGCACCCGGTACCGGTCGCCGTCCCGCTGATATCGAACGTTTCCATGGTCGTCGCTGACGTACACGCCCCACTGCGCGCGGTCGAACGGGGGCTCGTCGAGCAGCGTGTTGATCCGGTTTTCGAGTGACCCGCGGAGCGGCTTCGTGCGTGGTGCGGGTGACTGGGCTGCCAGAGTCGACAGGGGGAGCGACAGGGCGAAAAAGAGGATCTGAATGCGCATTGAATGGTGTCGAAAAGGTTGACAGTGCGCCGGAAGTTGCCCAACATACAGGACTTATAAAGTCACGTCAATTGCGCTCTTGTACGATGGCTCTGTTCGCCGCAGTGACCCTCGCGGCTCCAACGCTCCCCCTCGCTGCTCAGACCGACCAGCGGGTGGTCCGCGGGCTGTCCTTCGTAGGCAACCAGTCCATCGACAGCTATACGCTCAGCTCGGCTATCGCCACGACGCCCTCCGCATGGCTGGCACGCACCTGGTGGGTGCGTTGGCTCGGATTGGGGGAGAAGCGGTACCTCGATGAGATCGAATTCCGGCGGGACGTCGTCCGCCTTCTTCTATTGTACCGCCAGAGTGGGTACATGCGGGCCCAGATCGACACCGTGGTGACGCGCACCCCGGATGCGGCATGGATCACCTTTCGCATCACCGAAGGCCCGCCGGTGCGGGTGACGCGCCTGACCATCAACGGGGTCGCCGGCATTCTGGACACGGCGGCCGTACGGAAAGACCTGCCGCTCAAGGTCGGCGCGCCCTTCAACCGGTTCCTGTTTCAGGCGTCAGCCGACACCATCGTTGCGCGCCTCCGGAACCTGGGACACCCGGCCGCCGAAGTCCTCCGGAATTTCGACTCGAACGCGGACTCCCTCGTCGCCACGGTGACGCTTGATGCGGAGCCCGGTGCGTACGCGAAGATCGGCACCATCCAGGTTCGTGGGCTCCAGCGGGTGGACACCACCACCGTCCTCCATGCCATTCCCATTCACGCGTCCGACATTTACCGCCAGGACCAGATCTACGAGAGTCAGCGGAACCTCTACAGTCTGGGTCTGTTCAACTCCGTCACCGTAGCCCCGGCCGACTCGCTGGACCCCGACGACAGCGTGGTGAATGTCGCGGTGCAGGTGGCTGAAGGCCCCCGCCATGCGGTGCGCGGAGGCGTCGGGTACGGCTCGGTGGACTGCTTCCGGGCGCAGGCCGGGTGGTCGGCGTTGGACTTCGCGGGGGGCGGGCGGTCCCTCGATCTGAACGGGAGCGTCTCGAAGCTCGGCGTGGGGTACCCCACCAACGGCGGCTTTCAGAAGAATGTGTGCAGTTATTTGAGAAACGATTCAACCGCGGACACGCTGAACTACTCGCTGTCGGCCACCCTGTCGCAGCCGTCGTTTCTGTCACCCCGGCATACGGCCTCGGTGACGGTCCTGGGCGAGCGGCGCTCGGAGTACAAGGTCTACACCCGCCAGGACGTCGGCGCGAATGCCGGCGTCGTGTTCAACGCGCATCGCGACGTTCCCCTGTCCGTGGGGTACGGTGTGTCGGTGGGCCGCACCATCGCCAGCTCCGGCCTGCTCTGCGCGCTTTTCCGGGCCTGTGACGCGCAGGATCAGGCGCAGTTGGTCAACACCCGGCGTTTTGCGGCGGTGAATGCCAGTGCCATCCGAGACCACGTCAATAACATTCTCGATCCGACCGACGGAAGCCGCTTCACCCTCACGTTCAGCCACTCGTCCCGGTTCGTCGGGGCCGATCCGTTCTACGATTTCAACCGTGGTGAACTCGAGTACGCACAGTACTTCTCCCTGGGTCGCAGTACCGTCTTCGCGTGGCGCATGCGGGGCGGACTCATTCTCGGCGGGACCTCCCCCCTGGCCGGACAGAGTACGAAATTCGTGCCCCTGGAGCAGCGCTTCTACGCCGGCGGTCCGAACTCGGTGCGCGGCTACGGGAGAAACGAGCTGGGCCCGACTGGCTACTTCATTACCGACACTACCCCCGGCGCGCGCCGGGTACAGGGGCAAGACACGGTCTGGAACTCGCTCCAAACCGCTCCGCTGGGAGGGAACGCGGTCGTGGTGATGAACGCGGAGCTGCGGTTCGCGACCCCCATTCTCCCGGACCGGATGCGGTTCGCCCTGTTTGTCGACGTGGGACAGGTGTGGGAGCGCGGTGACTCGCTGAACCCGATCTCCGGGCTCCGCGTGACTCCCGGCGCCGGTCTGCGCTTCGCCACACCCCTGGGGCCGGTCCGTCTGGACGCCGCCTATCGCAGCCAGGGTACCGAGGCCGGCGTGCTGTACTACATCGACAAGAACACGCACGTCCTGTCGGTGCGCGATCAGCAGTACCAGCCCCCGATCCCCTCGTCGTTCTGGCAGCGGTTGTACTTCCAATTCGCCGTGGGGCAGGCCTTCTAGTGCGGCGCTCCCTCGCGGTCCTGCTCTGGATCATCGCCGGGCTGCTCGCCTGCTTCCTCGGCACGCTGTCGGCGCTGGTGAACACCTCGGCCGGCCGGGCCCTCCTGGGCTCGGTCGCGCGGGCCACCGCAGCCAGTGCGGTGGGAGGCCGGATCGAAATCGGAGGCGTGCATGGGTCACTGCTCACCGATCTCCAGCTGACCGAGGTCCGGCTCTATGACCCTGACTCGACCCTGGTGGCGGAGCTCCCGCAGGTTGGTCTGTCGTACCGTCTGCTCGACCTGCTCGCGGGACGGGTCGTGCTGCGCGACGTCACGCTCGACCACCCCTATGTGAATCTCCTGCAGCACAAGAGCGGCCGGCTCAACATCGAGGAGCTGCTGCACCTCGGTGAGCACCATGACGGTCCGAAGAGCGCGGACCCGGCCGCCTTGATTCTGCTTCGGAATGTGCGGATCGATGACGGGACCGTGCTCCTGCGGTTGCAGGAGCGCCCCACACGATCCGATTCGAATGCCGAGATCGAGAATGCCGGGGCCGATGGAAGGCGGCGCGTGCGGCGGTTCGAGCACGTGAACGCGTCGGTCCGCGCTCTCCGCATTTCGTCTCCCTCACCGACAGAGCGGGGAATCCGCATCGACGTCGACTCGCTGTCGACGCTGGTGAGCGACCCCAAGGTCACCGTGCGTCACCTCACGGGTCGGGCGATCATTGCCGGTGATTCGCTGGACGCGAACTTCCCGGTCGTAGGTCTCCCGGCGACCCGCGCGACACTCACCGGCATGTTCCGCTGGCCCCATGGCCCGGTGCTCTACGACCTCGACGTGCGGGCCGACAGCGCCACGCTCTCGGATCTCCGCTTCATCGTCCCCGATTTCCCCGGCGGCGCCGTCTATCACGGCGCCGCGCAGGTGAAGTCGCATGGCCCCGGCCTCCTCGAGATCCATCTCGACCCGCTGGATCTGACGTACCACGGTGGCCGGCTCACCGGGCGTGTCACGGCCCTCTCGCGGGCCGGCGTCGGGATCGCCGCCCTGAACGGTGGAGACCTGACGGCGCAGAACTTCGATTTGGCGTTCGCCGAGCCCTTCATTGATTCGCTGCCGCTCCTGGGACGGCTGGACGGACACGCGACCGTGGATGGCGACATCGACGCCCTGGCGATGGATGTCGATTGGACCTTCCGTGATTCTCTGGTGCCGGGGTGGCCGGTTTCGCATATCCGGGGGAGCGGAACGGTCGGCGTCGGGGCGCCGCTGGGGCTCCGGTTCTCGCCCTTCACCGTGCAGACGGCGGACATCGATCTGGGGACCGCGCGGCGCGTGATTCCAGGCCTGCCGCTCAAGGGCACGCTCGACGCGTCGGGCACGCTGACCGGGCGTATTCGCAACGTGCACTTCGCCGGCTCCATGCGGCAACACGACGGGCCCGCGCCGGCGACGGTGGCGCGCGGGTCGCTGGCCTTCGACTCGCGGACCGATACGCTGGGCGTCAATGCCGATCTCACGGCGGACACCCTCTCGTTCGACGGCCTTCGGTCGAGCTTCCCCGGGCTGCCCGTTCAGGGCTCAGCGGCGGGGACGCTCAAGGCGACGGGCACGCCGGGCGCGCTGGCGACGCATCTCGATCTGAAGGGCCTGTCCGGTTACGGGCACGTAACGGCCGACGGCACGCTGGATCTCACGCCCGGACGTTTCGGCAGTCGCGACGCGCAGCTGTCCTGGAGCGATCTGGATCTTCGGGACTGGATCACGGGAGCGCCCCCGAGCCGACTGGCCGGGCACGCCACCGGCACCATCGAGGCGGACACTGGCCGGTCCCCTGAAGGATCGTTCGCCGCGAGGATGGATCCTTCGATGATCGCCGGCGCCGCGCTGGACGGCGGTTATATCGGCGCACGCTTTGCCGACAACCATCTGTATCTCGATTCTCTTCTGCTTCATCAGCCGGGCATCCGCGTCACGGGGCTCGGGGATATCGGCTGGCACCGCCCGGCGGCGGGTTCACTCATCGTGGACGTCGAAGCGGACTCGATCGACGGCCTCGACTCCCTGCTGACCTGGGTCACCGGTCGCGATCGCGCGCCGGACGGATCGCTCGGTCCTTTGATCGGCGACGCGCGCGCCAGTGTGACGCTCGATGGCTCACTCGATTCGCTGGCGATGACCGTCCGGGGATCATTCGACCGTCTGCGCGCACGGGGCCTGGTCTTCTCCGGGGCGCTCGCTCACTTGCAGATGCTGCCGGGCCCGGTTCCCCGATTCGCCGCGGACGTTTCCTTCGACTCGGCGCGCGGGCTGGGGGAGCGCCTGACGTCGACGCGCGCGGCGGCGCGCGGGACGGCTGACTCCCTCTCCTGGAATCTGCTGGCCGGGCTCGGCGATCTCGCGAAGGTCGCCGGTGGCGGACGCCTGCACCGGAGCGCGGAGATCACCGCGGCCGGAATCGATTCTCTCGCCGTCACGGCTCCCGGCGGGATGTGGACACTCGATGACCCGGTGGACGTCGCGATCACCGACACCGCGATCCGCGTCGGCCGAATCTCACTCTCTCAGAAGGACGGGCAGGGGAAGGTGTCGGGGCTGGCGAACCTGCGGCAGGACGGCCCCGGGCAGGCCAATCTCCAGGCCGTCGGAGTCCCGATCGCCGGTGTGTACGCGCTCCTGGAGCGGGACACGACGGGTGTCGGCGGTACCATGACGGCGACCCTCGGCATCGCCGGCACGCGGGCGCAACCGACATACACCGGGTCGTTCGCCATGTCCGGCGCGTCGTTCGGGGACTTCAGCACTCCATACGTGGACGGGACCATCGAGTATCAGAACCAGCGACTCGACGGGACGATGCACGTGTGGCGGTCAGGCCAGCGGGTGCTGAACCTGACGGCCCACCTTCCGCTCGATCTGGCCCTCCAGCGCGTCGACCACCGCGAGCTTCCCGACACGCTGATGGTGCGGGCGGTGGCGGACTCCGTCGACCTTTCCGTGCTCGAGGCGATCACCCCGACCCTCAAGCGCGTCTCCGGCTACCTGTCCGCCGATGCCGGCATCCGGGGGACCTGGACCGCACCCCGCCTCGACGGGTCGGTCGCGATCGACTCCGCCGCCGCGACGATCCCATCGATCGGTGCCCGGTACGAGCAGCTGCGGGGGCGCTTCAACCTGTCGGGCGACACCATCGGCGTGCAGTCGCTCACCGCCCGCAGTGATAAAGGGACCGCGACCGTCACGGGGTACGTCCGGCTCGACCAGCTGTCCAAGCCGGTCCTGGCGCTGCACATCTCGGCGGACCGGTTCAAGGCGCTGGACATCAGGAATTCCCTGGCCGTCACGGCGAGCGCGGAGCTCGACCTGACCGGCCCCGTCTTCGGCGCGACGGTGCGGGGCCGGGGCACCGTGACGAGCGGCGTGTTGTACTTCGCCGACCTCGTGAACAAGCGCGTGATCAACCTGGATTCCCCGGATCCCTGGATCGCCTCTCTTATCGACACCTCGCTGGCCGACCTGATCAAGCGCGAGCGCCTGGGTCCCGCCTTCCAGAGCGTGTTTCTGGACAGCCTGCGGGTGGATGCGCTTCACCTGACGATGGGCAACGACGTGTGGCTCCGGTCGAGCGAAGCGAACATCCAGCTCACCGGCTCCGTGGACATGAACAAGCGACTGAAGAACTACCTGATCTCGGGCATCCTGCAGACGCCACGCGGCACCTATCGGCTGAACCTGAAGCCGGTAACCAAAGACTTCACCGTCATTCAGGGAACGGTGACGTTCTTCGGCACTCCGGACCTCGACGCGGGATTGAACATCCGGGCGACGCACGTGGTCCACCAGGCCAGTACCACCGCGGCCTTGAGCGCCGGCGACATCACCGTGACCGCAAACATCGGCGGCACCCTGTTCGTGCCCAAGCTGACGCTCTCGGCGGACCAGCCCAACTTGTCTCAAAGCGACATCATCTGGTATCTCCTCTTTGGGCAGCCATCGGCGTCGGTCGGCAACGAGGGGGCCCTCGCGAACCGGAGCGCGATGGTGACATCCGCGGTCGCCGGTCTCGTCTCCGGCCAGCTCGAGCAGAGCGTCGTTTCAGATCTTGGGATTCCCATCGACTACTTCGAGCTGCATCCGGAGAGCGCGCCCGGAAGCGGATTGTCCGGCGCGCAGCTCGCGGCCGGATGGCAGATCGGCCGGAAGACGTTCCTGGTCCTGAACGCCGGCTATTGCGGAGGCAACGGGAGCGGCAGCGGTGGCGGACTCGACCTCAGCAACACCCTGGGGGCCAGCCTGCAGTTCCGAATCAGTCCGGAGTGGCGCACCGAGGCGAGCTTCGAACCGGTCACGATCTGCAATCAGACCTTCCTCAACGGGCTCGCGGGCGGCGGTACCACCCGGCAGGTCGGTCTCGATTTGTTCTGGGAGCGCCGCTACTAGTGCCCCGCGTCCTGCTCATCACGAATCCGGCGGCAGCCCGGACCGATGCGCGCGCCGTCCTTTCGGTACGGGACATCCTGCGCGGCGCGGGCTGGCGGGTGGAAGTGCTGGCCACCGCGGCCCCCGGCGACGCCCGCCGCTTCGCGACCGAGGCGGCCACCGAGGGGCATGGCGGGTTCGATGCCCTCCTGTCGGTGGGCGGGGACGGCACGGCGATGCAGGTGGCCGCGGGTCTGGTTGGAACCGGCATCCCCCTCGGGCTCGTCGCGGGCGGCACCGGCAACATCCTGGCCCGCAACCTCCGCCTGCCGACCGACCCGGTGCGCGCGGCGCGCGCGATCCTCAAAGGCGTTCCCTACGCGATGGATCTGGGGCGCGTCCCCCGTTCCGATGGCGACCACTTCTTCGCGGTCTGCGCCGGGGCAGGCTACGACGCGCAGATCATGGCTGCGACGGATACGATGTTCAAGCGTCGTTGGAAAATCGGTGCCTACTTCTACAAGGCCCTGGCCACGCTTCCGCAGGTCAATACCGTCAAGCACCGGGTCACGATCGACGGCGTCGAACATATGGTCGACGCGGCCATGGTGCTCATCGCGAACTGCCGCGAACTGGTGCCCCGGGTCGTGAAGGTCTCTCCGGTGGTTTGGCCGAATGACGGCGTCTTCGACGTCATCGCGCTGCGGGCCGATGGGGCGTTCGACAGTGTCGTGTCGTTCCTCACGTTCCTGCGCACCAGCGGCGCGAGCGATCCCTCGGGGCGGATCTGGAGCGCCCGGGGCCGGAGCATCAAGGTGGAAGAGGCGCAGGGCGCACCACGACCCATTCAGCTCGACGGCGAGCTGGCCGGCGGAACGCCACTGCACGTCGACGTGGTACCAGGTGCCCTGACCGTTCTGGTCGATCCCGCAACCGTCCCCGGAGGCGTGGGGAAGGGGAGCTCGAATGGCCGATAGCATCCTGCTCATCGACGATGACGAAGGGGTCCTGCGCTCGATCGGAGCCTATTTCGAGCGGCTGGGCGCCGAGGTCTATCGCGAGGGGACGGTGAAGGAGGGGCTCGACACGTTCGACCGCGTGCGCCCCGACGTCGTGGTGCTCGATCTCCATCTGCCCGACGCCGACGGGCTCACGGCCCTCGAGCAGCTCCGGGCCAAGAACGCGGCGGTGGTCCTCCTCACCGGGCATGGGGACATCCAGACCGCCGTGCAGGCGATGCAGCTCGGCGCCGAGAACTTCCTGACCAAGCCGGTCGACATGCCGCACCTCGCGGCGGCGGTCGCGCGCATTTCGGAAAAGGTGCGTCTCCGGCGACAGAATGAGCGTCTCGCGGCCGGTGGGGCCGGCGAGGGACTCGACGGCCTGGGCGTGTCGTCGACCATGCAGGAGCTTGCCCGCCAGGTGAAGCTCCTGGCGTCAAGCGAGCGCACCACGGCGCTCCTCACCGGGGAGAGCGGCACGGGCAAGGGCTGGGCGGCGCGCCTGGTGCATCGACTGAGCCCGAGATCCACGGGTCCGTTCATCGAAGTGAACTGCGCCGGGCTGTCGGCCACGTTCCTCGACTCGGAGCTCTTCGGTCACGAGCGCGGCGCGTTCACGGACGCGAAAGAGAAGAAGCAGGGGCTCTTCGAGCTGGCGGATGGCGGCACGCTCTTCCTGGACGAGATCGGCGACCTCGCGGCTGAACTCCAGCCGAAACTCCTGAAGGTGCTCGAGACCAAATCGTTCCGGCGGCTCGGAGGCACGCGAGAGCTGACGGTGGATGTCCGCCTGATCGCGGCGACGAACCGGGATCTGGTGAGCGACGTGAATGGGGGACGGTTCCGGGAGGATCTCTACTACCGGCTGTCGGTGATGCCCCTGCGCATGCCGGCGGTCCGGGACCGCTCGCGGGAAGACCGGATCGCCCTGCTCACCCGCATCCTGGGCGACCTGCAACGCCAGCTTCCGGGGTCCCCTTCCGAGTGCTCAACCGAAGCTCTGGACCGCCTGCTCTCCGCGCCCTGGCCCGGGAACGTCCGCGAGATGCGCAACGTTCTGGAGCGGGCGATGATTCTGGCGCGGGGTCAGCCGCAAATCGCACTGGAGCACCTGCCGGCCGAGCTCCGGCGCAGCGCGACCGGATCGCGGCACCAGCCGCAGAGCCTGGCGGACGTGGAGAAATCGCAGATCGAGCGGGCCCTGCGACATCATGGCGGAAACCGCACGCGGGCCGCCAGGGAGCTCGGCATTTCGCGCGCGACGCTGATCAACAAGATTAAGGCGTACTCACTGGATCTCTGAGGTCTCGGATGGCGGAGAAAGAGAAGCTCAAGGAACATGACGGGATGAGATGCCGAGCCTGCGGGAACGAAGAGCGGGCGTCCGAGGGCTATCCGTGTCAGGACTGCGGGACCTTCATCTGCTTGATCTGCACCTTCCGGGGGGTGACCCGCTGCAAGGCGTGCCAGGAAAAGGCGGGCGCGGCGAGCTAGAGGCCGCGCACCCGGATTTCCTTCCGTACTTCGTCTTCCGTCATCCCCAGCTCCTTCGCCAGGGTCTTGATCGCGGCGTCCGCCCCGGCCCATTCGCGGGCCGCGGCGAGGGCCCCGAAGGCCACGTCTTCCAGTGCCGCAGTCCGCTCCTCGAGCTCGCGGGTGCGGACCTGCACTTCACTGGACAGCCACCGCTCGAGCTCCCGGCGCTCCATCTCCAACTGGCGCCGGCGGAGCGCCGTCCGCATCGCGAGCTCCAGCTCGTCCAGGTCCACCGGTTTGATGAGATAGTCGTACGCGCCGAGCTTCAGGCATTCGACTGCCGTGCGGGGCTCGTCGACGGCGGTGAGCATCAGGATGGCGACATCGGGGTCTCGTTCGAGCACGCGGGGGACGAGCTCGACACCGCTGACGCCGGGCATCCGGACGTCGCACAACATCAAGTCGACACGGTTCTGGGCCACGCGCTCGAGGGCGGTGACGCCATCCCGCGCCGTCACGGCCCGGTACCCCAGGCGCGTGGTGAAGCGCTCCAGGGCCTGACGGATGGAGTCCTCGTCGTCGACCACCAGGACGCTGGTGGCAGTCGCGGCGGTGGTCATGTGGCCACGAAGGTATTCAGCGCTATCTTCGGACGCAAATGAAATCCCCATTTGTGCCAGCATTGACAGCGGTTTCGGGTCTCACCGTGGGCCATTGGACCCACCCGTCCGGGGGCACCGGGTGCACCGTGATCCTGGCCCCCCAGGGCGGCATGCGGGCCGCAGCCGCCATCCGGGGTCGCGCCACCGGAACCCGCGAATTCGACGCCCTGGCGCCACGGCATCTCGTACCCCACATCGACGCCGTACTCCTGACCGGCGGGTCGGCCTACGGTCTCGGAGCCGCTGATGGCGTGATGCGCTGGTTGCGCGAGAAGGGCCGGGGACTGCCGGTGTCGCCGACCCAGATCGTTCCGATCGTTCCCGCCGCGGTGATCTTCGATCTCCCGGCCGACGGCGCACCCCGGTGGCCCCGCGCCGATGATGCGTTTGGGGCGTGCGAGGCGGCAGGGACCGCCATCGCTGAAGGATCGGTGGGGGCGGGTGCGGGCGCGACGGTCGGCAAGGTGACGGGCCTCGAGCACGCGATGAAAGGCGGTCTCGGTACTTGGGCGGTCCAGGCGGGCGACGTCGTGGTCGGCGCACTGGTGGTCGTGAACGCGCTGGGCGACGTTCGCGGCGCCGACGGAACGATTCTCGCCGGGGCGCGAGGCGCTGACGGCAAGTCGAGAGATGGGCAGGCGTATCTGGCCGAGGGGGGAGCGCTCTTCGGCAGAATGGCGCAGGCGATGTCGAACACGACACTCGGAGTCGTCGCGACCAACGTCGAGATGGACCGGGTCGGTCTGGAGGAGCTGGGCCGCGTTGGCTGTGACGCGCTGGCCCGTCGCATCACGCCCTATGGCACCCTGTTCGACGGGGACGTCTGCTTCGGGCTGAGCACCGCTCAAGTCCAGGCCAAGTCTCCCCTTCAGGTTGAGTCGATGGTGTCCGAGGTGATGGCGATGGCACTCGAGCGTGCGGTCCGGATGGCTCGCGGTACTCCCGACGTCCCCGGACTCGCGGATCAGTCGAAGGCATGAGCCCCGATCGCTGGCAGCGCGACGTCGATGATCTGCGCCGCCGGACGGTGCCTGATCACCGGCTGGGCGTCTTCGATGTCGCGGTCTCCTCTGGCGCGCTCCGCGGTGCCACCACGGATCCCGATGCACTCGCCGGACTGCGTCGGCTCGCAGCCCAAGCGGGTCTCCCTTCGGAGATCCAGCTCCTGCCGAACGTCGATCCGGCGCATGTGGCGGGGGTGGTCACAGCCGCAATTGCGCCGCTCTTGGCCGCGCCCGATCCCACCGCAGAGCGCGCGAGTGAGCTGCTGCACGGCGAATCGTTCGATGTGCTCGAGCGGCGAGGGACGTGGATCCGCGCGCGCGCCCCCGACCGGTACGTCGCCTGGATTCACGAGGGCTATTGCCGGCTCGGCTCCCGCGACTGGGCTGATGACTGGGGTGAGCGCGCGACGGCGCGCGCAATTGCTGCGACCATCCTGTGTGGCGGCGACCGGCGGCGCCCGCTGCCGACCGGCGCGCGTCTCGCCATTCGCTCGCGCGGGGGAGTGGAGATGGCGGACGGGCAAGTCGGTGACCCGGTGGGCGGTGAAGTGCGCAGCGACGTGGAATTCCGCGCGCAGGCGCGGCTCATCGCCGCTCCGGAGATTGCCCTCCGGTGGTACGGCGGGGCGCCCTATCAGTGGGGCGGGCGGAGTGACTGGGGTATCGATTGCTCGGGGCTCGTGCAGACGATCTGGACCGCGCGGGGCGTGCCTCTCCTTCGGGATGCGGCACAACAGATCGGGCAGGGGCGGGAGGTAGTGTCTTCGGATGACGGCTCCTCGTATCAGTCCGGAGACCTGCTCTTCTTCACCACCAATCTGCGGGTGTCGCACGTCGCGCTCTGGGCGGGCGCCGGGCGGATCGTGCACGCGTCTTTGGCGAGGGGAGGTGTGGCGTCCGAAGAGCTGCGCGACGCCTTGAGTGCAGGAGGAATGCAACTCGCGGCGGTCAGACGCCCCGACGCTGCTTAGAGAACCAACCGTCTAACCGTCTAACCGACTAACCGTCTAGTTTACTCTCCAATGAAGCTCCTGCTCTTCGACATCGACGGCACTCTGCTCAGCACCGATGGTGCGGGTCGCCGCGCCATTCATCGGGCCCTCGTCGACCGGGCCGGCACGCCGGGTGTCCTGCCCGGGTACCGGCTCGACGGCAAGACCGATCCGCAGATTGTCCGGGAGCTCCTGGCCGAGGGAGGGCATGCGTCTCCCGACGATCGTTCCGTCATCGAGGACATCTGCGCGCGGTACGTCTCGAACCTGCGTGAGGAGCTGAAGCGCCCGGGCTACGTGACGCGCGCGATGCCGGGTGTCCCGGCGTTGCTCCAAGCACTCGAGCCCCTGGAGCGGTCCGGGGACGCGATGGTGGGACTCCTGACCGGCAACGTGGTCGGCGGGGCCGAGCTGAAGCTCAATGCCGCCGGCATCGGCTTCGACCGGTTCGCCGTCGGCGCGTTCGGGCTCGACGGTCATCATCGCCCCGATCTCCCCCCCGTCGCGCTCGCGCGCGCCGCAGAGCGCCTCGGCCGGGCTGTGACCGGGTCCGACACCTGGATCATCGGAGACACGCCGGCCGATGTCGCCTGCGGTCGGCCCGTGGGCGCGCGTGCGCTGGCGGTTGCGACCGGCTCGTACCGGGTTCCCGATCTCGAGGCGACCGGCGCCGACTTGGTGTTTGCCGATCTCTCGGACACGCAGCGGGTGCTGGAGGGGCTCGGACTGTGAGCGGCGTCAACGATGAAACCGAGGTCAAAGCCCGGGTACCCGACCTCAAGGCCTTCGAGGAGGCGCTGGAAAAGGCGGGGGCGACCGTCGAGTTCGCTGGGGAAATGACGGATCACCGCTTCGACCGCAAGGAGAAGCTCGCCGACAAGGACGAGATGCTCCGGCTGCGGATCTACCGCCCCCAGAACGGCGCGACCCGCGGGGAGTTGTGCTGGAAGGGCGCGGTGGAAACGAAGGGGGAGTACCGGCACCGGCAGGAGATCGAGTTCGGTGTCGGGGACCCGTGGAGCGCTCTGGCCCTGCTGGACCGTCTGGGGTTTTCGGAGAGCCTGCGCATCGAGCGCATGATCACGGTCTACCGCCTGGGGAAAGCCACCCTGCGCGTCGAACGCTACCCCGAGATGGATATCCTTGTGGAGGTGGAAGGGGATCCCGAGTCCATCGAAAAAGCCGTTGCCGCCACCGGACTCCCGCGCGACGAATTTCTCCCCGAGTCCCTTCCCCAATTCGTGAACCGGTATGAAAAGCGGACCGGCCGCCAGGCGAGGCTGGCGACGTGACCGTCCGCGTTCCGGAGCTCGCTCCCGCCCTCGGCCGACTGATCGTGCCGCGCCGCACGGACGCCTTGTGGATCCCGTTGGACGATGTAGCCGACGAGCTGGTGACGCGCGTGATCGAGGCCGCGGGGGAAGCGCGCCGGCTCACCAACGAGAACGCTCCGCCTGATCGCGTCCTCGAGGCCCTCGGCCGTACGGCATGGCTGGCGGCGTGGGAGCACGCGGTGCGACGCGCCGCCGACCGGGTCGCCGACTCGCTGGACGATCAGATCGAACGCATCGGCAGGGGCGTCCGGATGCCCAGGCGGAAACGGCGGATCCGGAAGCTCACCAGCGCGGAGCGGCGCTCGTTGACGGCGCGGCTGTCGGTGGGAGGAGCCGAGCTGGTGAAGGCACTCGACGATCTGGCGCGCGTGAGCACCAAGGTTCGCTCGGCCGAGTCCGCCGGCGACCTGGACGACGAGACGCATCATGCGTGGCAAGACGCGGTACAGACGGCGGCGCGACGGCTCGAGGCGGCGTGGCTCGCACTGGAGGATGCCGTTCGAGCCGAGCGGACGCGCTGGGATCCGGAGCTGTCGGCCCTGGCGCACTGGCGACCGTCGCTCTGGCCGGTGCTGGTGTGGTGGGCGGTCGGCGCGGGCGCGCTCCTCTGGCTGGGCCTCATCCTCGGTGGATTCGTCGACGCGCCGTACTGGCTGGCGCAGCTCCTGCACTTCTGATGCTCAACGCACTCGGCGTCGGGGTCGACCTGGTGGAAGTGGACCGCGCGCGGCGGATGCTTGCCGAGAAGGGGTCGCACGTCTTCGACCGTCTGCTGACGCCGTTGGAGGCGGAGTATTGCCGCAGTCGCCCCGATCCGGCGGAGCATGTGGCGGTGCGGTTGGCGGCGAAGGAAGCGGTCTACAAGGCACTGCAGGGCAGTGAGGCGGCGCGCGGAATCGGGTGGCGCGAAATCGAAGTCGTGCGCGAGCAGGATGGACGGCCCCAGGTCACGTTGCATGGACTCGCGGCGCAACGCGCGAAGGAGCTGAAGGCCACACAGGTGATGCTTTCGTTGTCGCACACGCATCAGGCGGCGGTGGCAGTTGCTATCGTCGTTGCATTCCCGACAGAATCACTCTAGTATTCGTTTGCCCCTAGCTGAGAATCATTCTCATCTATTCCCATCTCACGACAACCTTGGTTTTCCTCGCCCTCGCCGGATCTCTTTCGGCGCAGGGGAAGGACTCGTCATCGGTCATCGCGGCAAGGAGGATGGTCTCCGCCATTTCGCTCGCCGCGAAGGAATACCGGAACGGTGTTCCCGCCACGGGCGGGCACATCACGGCTCCCGAGGAAGTAGATGAAGCCCGGCTCTTCCTGGCCCAGGCAGAGAAGGACGTCTCGGCACTCCCGGATTCCCTGCGCCAGCCAGTCGGGGCGCAGGTGGCGGAGTTGCGCGCATCCATCGACCGGCGCGTGTCGCCGGCTCCCGATTCGGTGGCGCAGTGGGCTGACGCAGTCGTAAAGCGAATCGACGCCGCCTTCGGCGGGGCGCTCAATCAGTACCCGTCTGTCCCGCCGTCACTGGCGCGCGGGATGGCCGTCTTCCAGCAGCAGTGCGCGTCCTGTCACGGCCCCGCCGGCCGCGGTGATGGTCCCGCGGGGCGGGGGCTGAATCCGCCACCCGCCAATCTCGCCGACCCGTCCGTGATGCGGACCGTGACCCCGCTCGACGTCTACCGGAAGGTCACCATCGGTGTCCCTGGCACCGCGATGCCCAGTCTGGAAAAGGTGCTGGCCGACTCGGACCGCTGGGCCGTCGCGGCGTACGTGCAGACCCTCGCCCCCGGCTCGAAAATGGCCGCCGCGTTCGCCACGGTTCGCGCGACGCTCGACTCCGCCGTTGCCAACCGCTCCGCGGACCAGGCGTTCGACGCCTACCTCGCCTTCGAACAGGTGGAGACCGACGTGCGGGCCCGAAATGGCCCGCTGGCCGGTCAGCTCGAGGAGGCATTCGGGAATCTGCGCGCCCGCGCCGCTGCCGGCGCGTCGCCGGCGGAGCTGGCGGGGATTCACGAGCAGATTCTGAGCGGGCTCGAGCGGGCCGAGCGGGAAGTGGCGGACCAGGATTCGCGGACGAACCTGTTCCTGGAATCGCTCGGCATCACGTTGCGCGAAGGGTTCGAAGCGATCCTCATCATCGGGGCGCTGATGGCGTTCCTGGGGAAGGCGGGCGCCGTAGAGCGCCGGCGGGATGTGGCCTGGGGCGCTTGGCTGGCCGTGCTCGCGTCTCTCGCAACGTTCGCCGGCGTGGAGCTGCTCTTCGAAGTGTCATCGAATCAGCGGGAAGCGCTTGAAGGGTGGACGATGCTGCTCGCCACCATCGTGCTCTTCTACGTCAGCTACTGGCTGCTCTCCAAAGTCGAAGCGGACAAGTGGAATTCCTTCGTCCGCGACAAGGTGAAGAACGCCCTGTCATCCGGATCTCGCTGGGCCTTGGCCGGCGTGGCGTTCCTCGCGGTGTACCGCGAGGGCTTCGAGACCATTCTGTTCTACAAGGCGCTCCTGACGAGCGGCAACACGGGCGGCGCCGTCGCGGTGGTGGCCGGGCTCGCGGTCGGATGCGTCGGGCTCGTCCTCATCTATCTCGCGATCAACCTCTTCGGCATGCGGCTTCCCCTGCGGCCGTTCTTTGCGGTCACCGGCGGTCTTCTCTACTACATGGCGTTCGTGTTCGCGGGGAAGGGGGTCGCGGAGCTGCAGAATGCCGGCGTGGTGGGGATGAGTCCCGTCGAGTGGGGCCCGCGCCTCCCGGCCCTCGGCATCTACCCCACCGCCCAATCCATGTGGGCGCAGGGGACGTTGCTGGCCCTTGCGCTCGTCGCGGTAGTATGGGCTGTGCTGCGGAGACCACGCGCCGCCTAAGTCGTGACGGGGACCTGCGTCGGCGGTTCCGGCTTGCGGGCCAGCAGGTGCGGAATGTCGGCCCCGGTCCCATCCGGCGTCTGCCATTTCCTTGTCAGATAGAACCCGACCGCCACGATGATCAGCGCGGTTGCCTGCGCCAGCGTGAACGGTCCCAACAACCGGTCATCCTTCGCCCGCAAGAACTCGATCAGGAATCGCTCGGCCCCCGAAAAAATCAGATAGCACCCGAAGAGCCATCCCATCCCGTGGGTGTGGGTGCGCCGGTTCCAGAGCCACCAGAACACGAATAGCATGATGGTGGTCTCGTAGATCTCGGTGGGGTGCACCGCGACGACCAGGGTGGGATTCGTGCCTGCCGGGAAGCTGACATGCAGGTGCTGCAGCTCACTGACGGTCGTGGGCGGCAGTCCCTCGGGGAACTTCATCCCCCACGGAAGTGCGGTCGGGATCCCATAATCATCGTTGACCAGGAAGCAGCCCACACGGCCCAGCGCGTAGCCGAGCGCGAGGGGTCCGGCGACGAGGTCACCCGTGAAGCGCCAGGGGACTTTGCGGAGCCAGCCCGCCAGGATCACGCCCCCGGACCCTCCGATCAGGCCGCCATACCAGACGAACCCGCCGCGCTTGAAGAGCACGCCCAGGTCATGGGTCAGCGCGACGTACCAGAGCTTGGCGCCGATCAATCCGCCGATGACCGCCCACCACACGATGCTGGCCGCGAACTCTTCGTCGAGTCCCCGCCGTCTGAGCTCGAGCTGGATCGCGTAACCGGCCGCCAGGAAGGCGGCCATCATCATCAGGCCATAGCCCGTGACCGTGAGGAATCCGATATGGAGGACGAAGGGGTAGACGGTCATCGCGTTCTGGGGGATGGGGGATTCGAGGTTGGGGATTGGTAGGCTTCCAATCCGGGGATGGGCAAGTCGGCTCGGGCGTCGAGGGTGAAGTCACTCCGCTCGCCGCGCTCCAGGCGCCACCAGCCCGCGCGCGCGATCATGCCGGCGTTGTCCTGGTTGAGTCGAGGGCTGGCGACCGACACGCGCGCCTTGCCCTTCAGCTGCTCCGCGGCGCGTGCCGCCAGGGTCTTGCTGCACGCCACCCCGCCGCCGAGGATGGCGGTCCGGTAGCCGGTGGCGTCGACCGCGCGTTCGAGCTTGGTGACGAGCACATCGAGTACCGCATCCTGGAATCCGCGCGCCAGATCGGGGCGGTCCCGCTCCAGATTGTCGCTCCCCTTCACGGCGTGCAGTACCGCGGTTTTGAGTCCGGAAAACGAGAACTCGAACCCGTCGTCGATCATGGGTCGGGGGAACTTGAATCGGGAAGGATCGCCGTCCGTCGCCAGGCGCTCGATCACGGGGCCACCCGGGTAACCGAGCCCCATCAGGATGGCGACCTTGTCGAAAGCCTCGCCCGCCGCGTCATCGCGCGTCGCTCCCATGAGCCGGTACCGGCCCCACTCGGGCACATCGAGCAGCATGGTGTGACCGCCGGACACGAGCAGCGCGACGAAGGGGGGTGCCAGTTCGGGGTCCTCCACGGCAGGCGCGAACAGGTGCCCCTCCAGGTGATTCACGCCGACCAGGGCGCGGTTGCCTGCGTACGCCAGCGACTTGGCATACACCACACCAACCAGCAGAGCACCGACCAGGCCCGGACCTGACGTGACCGCCACGGCATCCACCGCACCGAAGGCGACCCCCGCCTGATCCAGGGCCCGCTCGACCACCGACGGCAACGCCGCGAGATGCGCCCGGCTGGCCAGCTCCGGGACGACTCCGCCGAACACTTGATGAATGTCCTGGGACAGGATCACCAGACTGGCGAGCTCCGGAGGCGCCGAGCCGTTCCGGATCAGGACGGCGGCGGAGGTTTCGTCGCAGGACGTTTCGATACCGAGAACGACGTCGCTCATTTGTGCTTCGGAGCAGCCTTGAGCTCTGCCGAGTCGGGGACCGCATGCCCGGCCACTCCCTGCGGCGTGAGTACCGTGAGGTGGGCGGCCGCCCCGGCGGTCGCAGCGCCGCCGAATCGCGCGATGACTTTCACGCTGTCCCGGGTCAGGTTCGCGAGCCGCTGGGCCGCCCCCGCGACCTCCACCGAGACGTGGTCAGGGGTGAAGACGAACCCGGTGGGTACGCCGGCTCCCGTCTCGACGGCAATGCCACCGAAGACCCGATGCGCCGGCACCGCCACCTCGCCAGAGACCTGCACTTCGCGCGGGGCCATCCGGACGACACCGAGGTTGCTCGTATCGAGGGGCACAGTTCGCACGAAGGAACCCGACAGCCCCGCCAGCTCCGTCGGCACGGTGGTGACCGAGTCGATGGTCGCGAGGAGCTGATCGGGGCCGACCAGGTGCGCCTGGTTCGGCGTGATCGCGAGCCCGCCCTGCAGGACGCCGCCCGAGTCCGTCGACACGGTCACGCGGGGGACGATCCGGACGTCCTTCCGCGCGACTGAATCGAGCATGACCGTGATGTCGCGCGGCGTGATGTCCGTGACCTGCACGTCGGCGTTCTTCGGGATGCCGATATCCGACGGGCGGAGCGCGAGGTGCCAGGTGCCGCCCGCCAGCGTGTCGGGGACGGACACGGCGATGTCCTTGTTGAAGGACCGCAGTTTGAGGAGCTCACCGCCCCGTCCCTCGACCACCACGACCACCGGTGGCGGGGCGCTGCGGAGTGCCCGTCCGGGAGGCACACGGACTTTGAGGTTGAGCGTGAACGTCTGATTGATCGGTTGCTGGGCGGCGACGGCTACGTAGAGCAGGAGCGCGAGAAAGAGCGCGGCCAGTTTGAGGGGCCAGTTGCGGGCGAAGAGCTGCGTCAGGTTAATGCGCATTGATCAGGGAGCGGATGAGATCCAGGTTGACCGGCCCATCCCACTCGGCCGCGCCGATCACCTTCTTCATGATGATCCCGTTCCGGTCCACCAGAAAGCTCTCCGGAACTCCGGTGGTTTGATAGAGGTCCTGAATATTGCCGCTCTGGTTCTGGAGTATCGGGAACGTGAGACCATACGAGCGCGCAAACGCCGTCACCACGCTGGAGTCGTCCTTGTCGATGCTGACCGACACGATCCGGAACGACGTATCGGTCACCAGATGGTGGAGCCGTTCGATCGCCGGCATTTCGACCCGGCAGGGCTCGCACCACGTCGCCCAGACATTCAGCAGAAACACCCGCCCCCGATAGTCGGCGAGCGTCCGGGGCTTTCCCGTCGCCAGGTCGATGGCCTGAAAATCAGGCGCCTTAGACCCGACTCCGATGAGATCGATCTGGGGCAGGATCTTGATCACCAACGCGACCGCGAGGATCAGCACCGCGACGCCGGCGCCCAGCATGCCCAGGCGCTTCCTGGTCACGCCGTCACTCCGCACCGGCGGCGGAGATCCTTCACCCGGGCCCCCGGATCATTCGCGCCGAATACCGCCTGCCCCGCGACGAACGTATCGGCTCCGGCCGCATGGGCCGCCGCGATGGTATCGAGGCCGATGCCCCCATCGACTTCGAGGTAGACGTCCCGGCCACGTGACGACAGCATGGCCTTGGCCCGCTCGATCTTCCGGTCTGACGACGGGATGTAGCTCTGGCCCCCGAATCCGGGGTTCACCGTCATGATCAGCAGCAGATCCACGTCATCGAGCACTTCCTCGGCGCGGCCCAGGGGCGTGCCGGGGTTCAAGGCGAGCCCCGCCTTCATTCCCCGTTGGCGGATCGCGGCCAACTGGCGCTGCACGTGGATCGTGGCCTCGGGGTGAAACGTCAGGTTCGCGGCTCCCGCGTCCGCCATCGGCGCGATGTAGTGCTCGGGCTCCACGACCATCAGATGCACGTCGATGGGCAGGGTGGAAACCGTCTTGAGCGCCGCTACCATGTTCGCACCGAAGGTGAGATTCGGTACGAAGCGGCCATCCATCACGTCTACATGCAGCCAGTCCGCCCCCGCCTTTGTGACTTGATCGACCTGCTCCGCGAGCCGGGTCAGGTCCGCGGAGAGAACGCTGGGGGCGATGCGCACGCCGCGGCTCATTGCTGAGCTCGTGCGACGATGAGGTCCACGACGAGTCCGGGCGCCGCGAGTGACGCCGCGGCGGGTTGCTGTCCGATTACGGTGCCGGGGCTCGCTCCCGAGACGCGCCGGCGCGTGACAGCTCCGACCACCAGTCCCGCACCCTCCAGCCGGTCACGCGCGTCGGCCAGGGACATCCCCACGACGTCCGGTACGGAGATCGTGGGCGCCCCGCGGTTGATGACGAGTATGATGCCCGTGCCGGGATTGGCCACGCTCGCAGCGGGTGGGCGCGTGATGACCACGAGTCCCGGAGGCACGTTCGGGGCCTGAATGGAGTCAGTGTGCGCCACGGTCAATCCGGCGGCCGTCAGGATCTGCTGCGCCATCGCGGCATCGTAACCCGCAACGTCCGGGACCGCGACCTTGGACGGACCGCTGCTCGTGACGATGCCCACGCGCGTACCGGCGGGCGCGTCGACGCCGGGAGGCGGGTCCTGCCAGATGATGGTCCCGGCGGGCGCGGTCGGGTGGGGCTCGCTGCCCGAATCCTTGGGCTGAAGTTGCGCCTTCTGCAGCGCCGTGATCGCATCGGTCTTGGTCATGCCGAGGACGCGGGGGACGGGGTGTCGCGACGTCACGAGCGGAGCGGGGAACAGCACGAGGGCGGATATCAGGTACCCCACCAATCCCGCGCCCACGAGAATTCCCGCCCACCGCAGCAGGCTGCGGCGGTCGACCGGGACGGGCGGTTTTTCGGGTTTCTCAGCCCAGGTCGAGAGCGGAGGCATGTGCCGGCGGAAACGCATCAGCGGGCGCGCTCGAGGCGGGCGGCGAACGCGCCGTCCATGTGATCGCGGTGCGGCAGGGTATGGAGGTCCCCGGCGGGCGTGAGCAACGCGCGCGCGTCCGGAACCGCATCGGGCACCGGGGCACGGCCGAAGCTCCGCGCGTGCGTCAGGAAGTCCTCCACGATCGCTTCATTCTCCTCAGGTTCCAGCGAGCAGGTTGCATACACCAGCGTACCGCCAGGCCGGATCAGCCGCGCCGCGGCGCGCAGCAGCTCACGCTGCCGGATCGCGGCGCGCTCGATAGCCTCGGGTGTGATCCGCCACCGCGCATCCGGATGACGGGCCATGGTGCCGGTGGCGGTGCAGGGCGCGTCCACCACCACTGCGTCCCAGCTGTCATTCGGGAAGGGCGCGGAAAGAAGATCAGCGCAAAGCACCTGAATTGCCACTCCGGCCCGCGTAAGGTTCTCGCGTAATCGCGCCAGTCGCTCCCGCCGGGCGTCTCCCGCCACCACGCGGGCACCCCGCCGTTCCAGGACGATGGCCTTGCCCCCCGGCGCCGCGCACGCGTCGTACACCCGCGCTCCGGCGGGAATTCCGGCAAAGCGACACACCAGCTGGGCCGAAGCGTCCTGAACGATGAAGGCACCCTCGTCGAATCCGGGGAACTCACGCGGGGACAGGGTCTCGTCCTGCCCGCGCTTCCCGACTCGGAGCCCCGCGTCCCCGGGCGCGTGTTCGACGGTCAGCCCGGCTTCGATCAGACGCTTGGAGAGCACCACCTGGTCCCAGCGTGCGGCCTGCAGCGTGAGCGGCGGATGAGCGTCGTTCCATTCCGCGAGGCGCGCTGCTCCCTGCTGGCCGTACCGCTCAGTCCAACGGCGCAGCAGCCACTCCGGGTGCGTCGGCCCGTCATCGATCGGGGCCGCGGGGCGCTCGCCCAGCCGGCGGAGTGCCTGGTTGACATAGCCGCTGGCCGCTTCGCCGGCGGTTTCGCGTGCGAGCTCCACGCTGGTGGAGACCGCGGCGTGCGCGGGCACGCGATCGAGCCAGCGGAGCTGATACGCGCCGAGGCGGAGGACGTCATGGAGGCGGGGATCGGTACGGGACAGATCGAGCGTCCGGTCCAGCTCGGCGCGGCGGCGCAGGACACCGGCGGCCAGTTCGTGCGCGAGCCGGCGATCCCGGGGCTCGAGCGTTGCCACCGCCCGGTCGCGGGCCTGGTCGAATGGAACACCACGGCCGACGGCGCGGAGAATCGCGAGCGCCGCCCGGCGCGCCGCGGTCGCGTCGTTAATCCAGCATGCCCTCGGTGGGGGAGGACGGCACTGCCACGTCGCGCTTCGGCATCCGGCCCGCCAGGTACGCGGCCCGTCCCGCTTCCACGGCAAGCCGCATGGCGTGGCCCATCTGCACGGGATTCTGTGCGGCCGCCACGGCGGTGTTCATCAGGATGCCATCCACGCCCTGCTCCATCGTCACGCACGCGTCCGATGCCGTTCCCACGCCGGCGTCGACGATCACCGGCACTTTCAGCCGCCGCTTGATCGTGCGCACGCTGACGGGATTGAGGAGCCCGAGCCCGGAGCCGATGGGGGAGGCGAGCGGCATGACAGCCGCGCAGCCGGCCTCTTCGAGCCGCAAGGCCGTGATCAAGTCTTCGTTGGTGTACGCCAGCACCTTGAACCCCTCGGCGACCAGTGTGCGGGCGGCTTCGAGCAGGCCGGCGACATCGGGGAGCAGGGTTTCCTGGTCTCCGATGACTTCGAGCTTCACGAAGTCATTGAACCCTGCCTCACGGGCGAGGCGCGCGTAGCGGACCGCTTCGTCGGCGCTGTAGCAGCCCGCGGTGTTGGCGAGCAGGAAGAACCGCTTCGGGTCGAGGTACTTGAGGATGCTGCCGTCGGCGGTGCGATCGAGATCCACCCGCCGCACCGCGACGGTGACGACCTCCGCGCCGGTCGCCTCGATGGCGCGGACCATGGTCTCGTGGTCCCGGTATTTCCCGGTACCGATCATCAGGCGGGAGCGGAAGGTCTGACCGCCCACGACGAAGGGAGTGTCCATCACCCACCTCCTACAAACTGCACCAGCTCGATTTTGTCGCCGGGCTCGACGCGCACGTCTCCGAGTGAAGGACGGCGGACGATCTTCCGGTTGTGTTCAACCACGACGGCCCTGGGATCCAGGGACCATGTGTTCAAGAGTTCCAGGAGTGTCGCTCCCGCCCCTACCGTGCGCGGCTCTCCATTCACGACGATTTCCACGCGATCTCCTTCATTATCTCCTGCGCCGCGCGGCCGGGGTCCGGAGCGTCCCACAGGGCGCGGATCACCGCCAACCCATGCGCACCTCCAGCCACCACTTCCCGCGCGTTGGTCCGGCTGATCCCCCCAATCGCGACTACGGGGACTCCGAGCGGGGTGAACCGGGCCAGTCCCTCCACGCCCAGGGGTCGTGCTTCCGGGTGCGTGGGAGTCGCAAAGACAGGCCCTACCAAAAGATAGTCGGCCCCCAAGTCTCGCGCGGCTGCGGCTTCCTCGGGGGTGTGGACCGATACGCCAATCCACCAATCGTGGCGCAGGCGACGGGCTTCCTTGGGTGACAGGCCAAGACCGGACAGCTGAACTCCCGCCGCTTCCACCGCGAGTGCGACATCGAGACGGTCGTTGATGAACACGCGGCCGGCCGCGGCGGAGGACAGCACGCGCGCGAGTGCGAGGTGGTCACGGCCGGTGAGTGAATGACCGCGGGCATGAAGTGCCAGGGAGCCGGTGGCGCCGAGCGCCCGCGACCGGTCTTCGAGGTCGGGCAGGCGGGCGATCCGTTCATCGGTGATGGCGTGGAGCCGAGGGAGCTCCGACATCCGGCGTCCGGTCACACCATCCGCTGACCGGCACGCACGCCGCGGCCGCGGATCCAGTCGAGCGCGCCCATGCGCGGTTTCCCGGCGGGCTGAACGTCGGCGATCGAGAGCGCGCCCGTGCCGGTGGCGACGACGAGGTCGCGTTCGGCCCGGAGCACCTCGCCGGGGACACCCTTCCCGTCAGTGGGCGACGCACCGAAGAGCTTCACCTCGAGCCCCTCGAGCGTCGTCCATGCCCCGGGCTTTGGGTCGAGTGCCTGGATCACATGGCGCACGGTGACCGCATCCCGGTCCCAGGCGATGTGACCGGTCTCCCGCGTGAGCTTCGGGGCATAGGTCGCGCGGTCGTGATGCTGCGGGACGGGCTTGAGCCCATCGCTCGCCATCATCGCGAGCGTCTCGATCAGCGCCTGCGCGCCGACTTCAGCCAGGTGCTCCGAGAGCTCACCGCCCGTGATGCCGTCGGGCAGGGACACCGGGATCTGATGGAGGATGGGCCCCGAATCGAGTCCCGCTTCCATCTGCATGATGGTCATGCCCGTCTTGCCGAGTCCGTTCAGGATCGCCCACTCGATCGGCGCGGCACCACGGAGGTCGGGCAGGAGCGAGGGGTGCACGTTGACCATGCCGAGGCGGGGCACGGCGAGCAGCCCGGGGGTCAGGATGTGGCCGTAGGCGACGACGACGCCCACATCGGGATTGAGCGTCTTCAGCTCGGCGACGAATTCCGGATCCTTGGGCCGCTTGGGTTGCAGGACGGGAAGGCTTTCCGCGATGGCGGCCGCCTTGACCGGCGACGCAACGAGAGTCGAACGGGAACGGCCCTGCGGCCTGTCCGGTTGGGTGACGACGGCCGCCACGTCGAACCCTTCGCCCACCAGCGCGAGGAGGGACGGCACCGCGAACTCCGGCGTGCCGAAAAATACGACCCGCACTAGAGCTCGCCCGCCGGCTCCGGAACGACCTCCTTCACGTAGCCGGTCTGCCCCTTCCGTGCGCGGCGCCACTTGGACATGAGGGACGCGCGCTTGACCGCGGTGAGATGATCGAGGAACAGGACGCCGTCGAGATGATCGACTTCGTGCTGCACGGCGCGCGCTTTGTAGCCCGAGATCTCCATCTTGTACGGCTTGCCGTCGCGGTCGAACGCCTCGAGCGTGATGTCCACCGGGCGGTCGACTTCGGCGAAGATGTCCGGGATGGAGAGGCACCCTTCTTCGGCTGTCTCAACCAGGTCTCCGCGCGGCGTGACGACGGGGTTGATGAGCACCAAGGGATCCGGGGTCTCCTCGCCCACGTCCACCACCGCGACGCGCAAGGCCACGCCGACCTGGTTGGCGGCGAGTCCGACGCCCTTCGCGGCGCGCATCGTGTCGAAGAGATCGTCCACGAACGTACGGACGGTGTCATCCACCGCCGGCACCGGCTTGGCGCGCTCGCGCAGGATCGGCGAGCCGAGGACGTGGAGGGACCGGATGCTCACGCCTTCTTGGCCCCGTCGGTGTCGCGGTTCAGGATCGCCGTGATGTTGCTGCGCGCCACCACCAGACGCGACTCGGCGCTCTTGATGGTCACTTCGCTTTCCTTCAGGAAGATCACCTCGCCGATGATACCCCCCGACGTCACGACCTGATCGCCCTTCTGGAGCGAGGCGAGGAGCTCCTGATGCTTCTTCTGCTGCTGCCGTGACGGGCGGATCAGCAGGAAGTACAGGATGCCGCCAATGGCCGCGAACTGGATGATCAAGACGAACATCGGCTGCGTGCCGGCCTGACCGGATGGGGCGAACACCGCGAGGATGCCGTGCATGAATCAGACCGTTCCCGAGTTGAGGTAGCGGAGCCGCCATTCGGCGGCCCACGAATCCAGGTTGCCCTGCCGGATGGCGTGACGCATCGCGCCCGCGAGCCGGATCAAGTACCGCAGGTTGTGCAGCGACAACAGCCGGAGCCCCAGGAGCTCCTCCGCGGCGAAGAGATGACGCAGGTACCCGCGGGAATAGCGGGTGCACGTCTCACAGTCGCACGCGGCGTCGAGTGGCGACGGATCGTCCTTCCAGGCGGCGTTCCGGATATTGACCACGCCGTCGTCGGTGAATGCCGACCCGTTCCGCCCGTTCCGTGTAGGCGCCACGCAGTCGAACAAGTCGATGCCGCGCAGCACGCCTTCCACCAAGTCTTCCGGGAATCCGACGCCCATAAGATAGCGGGGAATGGCAGGGGGGAGCCGGGGCGAGAGCTGCGACAGGGTCTCGTACATCTCGGGCTTCGGCTCGCCCACCGACAGGCCCCCGACGGCGATTCCAGTCCAATCGCCAAGAGCCATGGTGCCGTCGAGCGACTCGCGCCTCAGGTCGATGTGCGTTCCGCCCTGCACGATTGGCCAGAGCGTCTGTCTACCCGGCGCGTCCTTCGTCAGGGTCGCGTGCCGCCTGGCGCACCGTTCGAGCCAGCGCAGGGTCCGCTCGAGGGCGTCGCGGCTGGCCGACGCATCCACTCTTCCCGGGGCCACGTGATCGAACGCCATCGCGATGTCGGCGCCGAGGGTCCACTGAATTTCCATGGCGCGCTCGGGCGTGAGGCGCCGGCGGCCGCCATCCACGTGACTCTGGAACTCGACGCCATCCTCGTCGACCGTGCGCGACCCTTCGAGGGAGAAGACCTGGAATCCGCCGGAGTCGGTGAGCAAGGGGCCGCTCCACGACATGAAGCGGTGGAGCCCGCCGAGCTTCGCCACGGTGTCTTCACCGGGACGCACGTGGAGGTGGTAGGTGTTCGCCAGCACGAGGCCCGCGCCGATGTTTGCAAGGTCGAGCGGAGAGAGCGCGCGGACGGTGCCCTGGGTGCCGACGGGCATGAACGCCGGCGTTTCCACCACGCCATGGGGCAGGGTGAGTATCCCGGCGCGCGCCGAACCGGAAGTCGAGTCAATACGAAATTCGAACAACCGGGCTCCTTGGATTCCCCGGAAGGGAGCCTCGCTCACACCATCACCATCGCGTCCCCGTAACTGTAGAACCGGTATTCCATCTCCACGGCGGTCCGATAGGCCTTGAGCACCGGCTCCATCCCCCCGAACGCGCAGACCAGCATGAGCAGTGTGGAGCGGGGAAGATGGAAGTTGGTGACCATGTGGTCCACTGCCCTGAAGTGATAGGGCGGGCGGATGAAGGCGCGCGTCTCTCCCGCCCCGGCGCGCACGCGGCCGGAATCGCCCGCGACCGTTTCGAGGGTCCGGACGACCGTCGTGCCCACGGCCCAGATCCGCCCTCCGACGGCCCGCCGATCGTTGATTTCCTCGGCCGTCTCGCGAGACACGGCGTAGGTCTCGGGATGCATGACGTGGCCGGCAGGGTCGTCGACTTCGACCGGCCGGAACGTCCCCGGCCCGACATGCAGATCGAGTGTGACGATCGAGGTGCCCCGGTCGCGGATCGCGGTCAGGACTTCGGGGGTGAAATGCAATCCCGCGGTCGGAGCGGCCACGCTGCCATCATGCGCGGCGTAGACGGTCTGGTACCGCTCCTTGTCGGCCGCGTCCGGTGCGCGTGTGATGTACGGGGGCAGGGGGACTTCGCCGTACTTCGCCAGCGTGGCGCGCGCGTTGAGTGCGCCGGTGAACCGCACCCGGCGCAGACCGCCACCGAGCACCTCGAGGATTTCGACGCCCGCGTCTTCGCCGAACGTGACTCGGCGTCCCGGCTTGAGCTTGCCCCCCGGATGACCCATCGCTTCCCAGGTACCATCGCCGAGATCCTTCACCAGGAGGATCTCCGCTTCGTTTCCAGACTCCCGTTTCCCGTGCAAGCGAGCCGGGATGACCCGGGACGCATTGAGAACCAAAACGTCCCGAGGCGCGATCAGGTCCGGAAGATCGCGGAAATGCTGATGCGCCATCGTCCCCCGCGCACGGTCCAGCACCAGCAGTCGGGACGCGGAGCGGTCGGCGAGGGGAGCTTGAGCGATGAGTTCCGGCGGCAGGACGTAGTCAAAGTCACCGGTACGGAGGGAGCTCGTCACCCGTCGAAGATGCTCGGCTGCTCGGGCGTGGCGGGAGGGGGGAATCCGAAATGCCGGTACGCGGCGGCCGTGGCGCAGCGGCCCCGGGGCGTGCGGGCCAGGAATCCCTGCTGCATGAGGAAGGGCTCGTAGACCTCTTCGAGGGTGCTCGGGTCCTCACCCACCGCCGCGGCGATGGTCGTGAGCCCCACCGGCCCGCCCGAGAATTGCTCGATGATGGTCTTCAGGAGCCGTGCATCCATGTCGTCGAGACCGAACTCGTCGACGTCGAGGCGCGCCAGTGCGTCCTTCGCCACCGGCCCGGTGATCTTGCCCCCGGCTCTGACCTGCGCGAAGTCCCGCACCCGCTTGAGCAGGCGATTGGCGACCCGCGGCGTGCCGCGGCTCCGGCGTGCGATTTCCGCGACGCCCGACGCATCCGCGGGGACCTCGAGGATCTTCGCCGACCGCGAGAGGATATGCGTCAGGTCGTCGGGCGGATAGTACGACAGCCGCTCGACCAGCCCGAACCGCGCGCGCATCGGCGGCGTCAGCAGGCCGAACCGGGTCGTCGCGCCGATCAGCGTGAACCGTTCCAGAGCCATCGGCAGGCTCTGGGCGTGCGGACCATCCGCGATGCGGACATCCACCCGGAACTCCTCCATGGCCGGGTACAGAAACTCCTCGAGTGCCGGGCGCAGGCGGTGGATCTCATCGATGAAGAGGATGTCGCCCGCTTTGAGGTTCGTGAGCATCCCTACCAAATCGCCAGGGCGTTCCAGGACGGGGCCCGACGTGATGCGGATCTCGACGCCCATCTCCTTCGCCATCAAGAGCCCGAGCGTCGTCTTTCCGAGTCCCGGTGGGCCGAAGAAGAGGGTGTGGTCGAGGGGTTCGCGGCGTCGGCGCGCGGCGTCGATCGCGATCTGCAGCGACTCCTTGACCTTCGGCTGTCCGACGAACTCATCGAGCCGGGAGGGCCGGAGTGCGGCGTCGGAAAGCCGCTCGTCCGGCAGCGCTTCGGGGGTGGTGACTTCAGGCCGGCTCACGTGCCGTGGGGCCGGGCCTGCCAGCGGACGGGGCGCGCGTCGGACTCGATGTCATGACGGGTGTGGCACGTCACGCAGGCATCGGTGGCGTGCCGGTCACCGTCCTCGACGAGACGGCGGTTGGTGCTGCCACAACGCGTACAGATCCACTCGGCGGTCTTCATCGTCATCCGTGGGTGAGGAGTTGCAGGGCCCGTCGCACCAGCGGCTCGGTGCCGTCCGCATCGGCGGGGGTCCCCGATTCCGTGAGGGCACGTCGCACCGCCCGGTCCGATTCCGCGGGCGAATAGCCCAATCGCTCGAGTGCCTGGCGCGCGGCCCGCGCGCCGCCGGCCAGCGGTGCGGGCGCGGCGCCGGTGGCGCCACCTTCCACAAAGTCGCCCACCTTGTCGGCCAGTTCAAGCACCAGGCGCTCCGCGGTTTTCTTCCCGACCCCCGACACCGAGGCGAGTGTCGCGGCATCCCGGTCGCGGATCGCGCGGGCACCCCGCTCGAGCCCCAGGGACGACACCAGCGCCAGCGCCAGCTTGGGCCCGACCCCCGACACGGTCATCAGACGCTGGAAGAACCGCCGCTCCGTCTCGGCGCCGAATCCATAGAGGGTCCAGGCATCGTCCCGAACGATCAGCTCGGTCGCGAGGGTCACCTCGCTCCCGGTCGGGCCCAGCCGTTCGAGCACACTCGCCGGCACCACGACCTCGTAGCCCACGCCCGCCGGGGTGTCGATGGTGAGGCGGTCACCGTGGAGGCCGGCGATCCGGCCGGTCAGCCGGGAGATCACGAGCGGATGATGTGCGTGAGGGCGACGGCGACGCCGTCGGCCGCGTCGGAGGGCTTCGGCGTGGTGCGCAGCCGGAGCAGTTTGGCGACCATCGCGGCGACCTGGGCCTTCGGCGCGGCCCCCGCGCCGACGACCGTCTTCTTGATGCGGGCGGGGGAGTACTCCGCGATGGCGACCCCGCGTTGCGCGGCGGCGAGCAGCACGACGCCCCGGGCGTGCCCCAGCACGAGCGTGGTGCGGACGTTCTTATGGTAGAAGGCGTCTTCGAGGGCGAGATGGGTCGGGCGATGCCGGGCGATCAGCTCCACAATGCCGGCGTACAGCTCGGCGAGCCGGACTTCGAGTTTGCCGGAGCGGGGCAGGCGGATCACTCCGCACTCGATCAGGTGTCCGAAGCCCGGGCCCCCGTTGCCGTTGCGCTCGACGATCCCGTACCCGGTGACCGCCGTCCCCGGGTCGACGCCCAGGACCTTCACGTCATCCGTCGATCGCCGCCAGCGCCTCGGCGTCGATATCGAAGTTGGACGACACCTTCGCCACGTCGTCGCACTCTTCGAGTGCCTCCACGAGTGCGAGGAGACGCTTCGCGTCTCCGACATCGACCTTCACGGTGTTCCTGGGAATACGCGCGATCTCGGCGCTTTGGACTTTGAGCTTCCTGGCCGCGAGCGCATCACGGACGACGTGCAGCTGCGGCGGCGCGGCGGTGACGACGTAGACGTCGCCATCGCGCGCGAAGTCATCCGCTCCGGCATCGAGCGCGGCTTCCATCGCGGCATCTTCGTTGACGCCGGCGGCGTCCAACATGATCTGCGCTTTGCGGTCGAACATCCATGCCACGGAGTTCGTGGCGCCGAGGTTGCCGCCGTTGCGCGAAAAGATGTGACGGATGTCGGCCACCGTGCGGGTGGGATTGTCGGTGGTCGCGTCGATCATGATCGCTGCGCCTCCGGGGCCGTAGCCTTCGTAGGTCACTTCTTCGTACGTCACCCCCGCCAGCTCGCCGGTCCCCTTCTTTACGGCTCGGTCGATGTTGTCGGAGGGCATGTTTTCGGCTTTGGCCGCGTCGATGGCGGTCCGGAGCCGGGCATTGCCGGCCGGATCGCCCCCACCCGCCTTCGCCGCGATGGTGATTTCACGGATGAGACGGGTGAACAACGCGCCCCGCTTGGCGTCTGTGACCGCCTTCTTCCGCTTGATTTGCTTCCATTTACTGTGGCCAGCCATGCGTCGCTCCCGGCGCGTCCGAAATAGTGTGCTGAAAGGAACTTACAACTTGACCCGAGTGCGCCGCCACAGCTAGGATACGCCCCCATGCAACGCGCCTGGCTCTTGATACTGGTCGCCGCCGTCGTCGGTACGGCCTGCCACCGCCCCTCCGAGGTCTCCCGGCACACCATCGCCCAGTCGTTGCGAGGCGTGATGGTGTACCCCCGCTCGGCTCTCGTCGACATGTCCTCCGGCGACAGCGCGGGGCAAATGACGCTGTCGAGCCCTGATGCCCCGGACACCGTAGCGACGTGGTTCCGGGCCAATCTGCTGCTGAACGACTGGACGCTGGAGACCGACGCCAAGCAGACGGATGGATCGATTCAGATGTACGCAGAACGGAAACACCAACCTCTGTGGATCACCATTCAGCGGGCGAGTGGGGCGGCGGGCTCGAGTTACACGGTGACGGGGGCCATCACCGGCAGCTCGGATTCGACTGCCGATGCGACTCAGCGGTCCGGATCGAGCATGTCCTCGAAGCGCATCCAGCGGCGGTAGAAGTACAGATCGACGAAGCCGGTCGGACCATTCCGGTTTTTCGCCACCGCCAGCTCCGTCGCACCTTCCACGCCCCCTGACGGGGCGTACATCTCTTCCCGAAAAATCGTCAGCACCAGATCCGCGTGCTGTTTCACCGCGCCGAGCGTCGCGAAGTCCTCGAGCGTGGGCCGGGGATTCGGACGGTTCGCGGTGAACGCGGGCAGCTGCCCGATCACGATCACGGCCGCCTGACGCTCCACGGCGAGCCCCTTCAGCCGCCGGAGCGTGAGCGCCAGCTCTTCGTCCTGGGTGTGGCGGCCCGCGCCGGCCGGAGATGGGACGAGCTGCAGATAGTCGATGATGATCAGGTCGGCGTCGCGCGACGGTTCCAGCCGCGCGGCGAGTGTCTCGAAGTCATCGGCGGCGAGCGGGAGGATGGTGAGCGGCAAACCCCGGAGCCGCACCGCGGCGGCACCGATGCCGGCGCGCCCCTGATCGTTGACCTTCGCCACGCGCAGCTCGTCCACCGACACGCGCCCCTCGATGGCGAGGGCACGTTCCATCAGCCGCTCTTCGGTCATTTCTCCCGACAGAAACATGACGTCCGCGCCCGATTGCGCGGAACGCAGGGCCATGCCCAGCGCCAGCGCCGACTTTCCTGATCCCACATCGCCGCCGAGGACGACGAGATCGGTGCGCCGCACACCGCCACCGAGGAGGCGGTCGAGGGACGGGAAGCCAGTGGGTACCGTGTCGTCGAGCGGGACGCCGGGACGTTGGGCGTCGACGCGGGCCACGAGTCGCTCGACCGATGAGCCGCGGGCAATTCGGCGGGGTCGCATGGCCCTCAATCTACCCGCGCACCGCGGACCGCGACGGTCACGGCGTCGGCGGCCTCGGGCCCCAGCACCTCGCGCGCGGGCGCGACGAGCTGCGCCAGCACTACCGCGGCGGCGGACGGGGTGGCCGGATCGAGGTGCGCCCGCGCGGCCGCGAGTGCCCGCTTGAGGGGCGCGGGGAGCGCCAGGGACGCGATGCGGGTTTCGAGAGCCTGCAGGCGCCGGCGGTGGTTCTTCGGCGACACGGGCGCGGGAGGGAGCAGCGCCTCGGCCGCGCGGAGCGTCAACCAGAGGGCGTAGAGTCCGTCCCGTTTCGGGCCCCGCGGCGCCGCGGCGACCAGCGTGACGAGACGCTCCTCGGCCGGACTGGTGGCGCGGATCATTTCGCGAGGTGCTCGGCGGCCCGGTCTACGTCTACCGGGGCGATGTCGTCGAGACAGCGGTGATGGCCCATGGGGCACCGGTTCGACCCCATCGCGGAGCAGGGGCGGCAATCGAGTGTGCGTTCCATGACGGTCGAGGGCGCCTGATAGGGCGCGAAGCCGAATTGACGGACGGTGGGACCGAAGAGCGCGACCACGGGCGTGCCGACTCCGGTGGCCATGTGCATGACACCGGTGTCTCCCGACACCGCCACGCGGGCCCGGGCGAGGAGAGCCCCGGTCTCCTGAAGGGAGAAGGTCCCCGCGACACTGCGGACGCCGTCGATTTGCGACGCGATTCCGCGGTCGGCAGTACCACCGACGATCACCGGTGTCATGCCTCGCGACGTGAATCTCCCGGCGAGCGCCGCCCAGTGTCCCGCGGGCCAGCGCTTGGTGACGTGCGCAGCGCCGGGAGCCAGGACCGCGAGCGAGTGCGGCGCGAGCCCCTCGGTGCGGATCCACTCGTCTACGCGGGTCTTGGCTTGCGCGCCGATTGCGAAGTCGGGAGGTCCTCCGTCCGGTTTCACGTCGAGATGCCGGGCCGCTTCGAAGTACCGCTCAGGCACCGGCGTGTGGGTCCCGTACCAATCGAGCTTGGTGGAGATGAGCCAGCCGCGCGCGAGCTTCCGCTTCCGGTATCCCGCCCACTGGCCCGGCACCAGGAACCGGAGGGCGCGGCTCCGGAGGGATCCGTGGAGATCGAGCCCGTGAGTCGGGGCGAGCGACTTGAGCCGGCGGGCCAGGTGCCGCACCGGCTCGTCCGGCTCCAGGGCCACGACCCGGTTCAAGTTCGGGTTTTCTGACACCAGGGGCACGAGCACCCTCTTGGTGACGAAGGTGAGGTCGGCTTCGGGGTGACGGCGCCGGAGGGCGCGGACGAGCGGCGTGGTGAGGATGACATCGCCGATGGAGCTGAAGCGGACCAAGAGGATGGACAACACGGGAAGATTGTACCCTCTCGTTGCCCGGCTCCGCCAGCCGGGCTAGCTTTGCCTCACATGGCGCGCCCCAAGAGCATTCTGTGGGTCGATGACGAAGTCGAAGGCCTCGCCGGGCACCGCCGCTTCCTCGAACAGCAGGGATTCGCCGTCGAGCAGGCGGCGCACGGAGACGATGCCCTCGCGCTCCTGCGCCGGCAGCCGTACAGCGTCGTGCTTCTGGACGAGCAGATGCCCGGCCGCCGCGGCCTCGAGCTGCTCGGCGAAATCCGCAGCATCGATCCCGCCATGCCCGTCGTGATGGTCACGCAGAGCGAGGACGAAGGCACGCTCCGCGAGGCCATCGGCATCCAGGTCGACGACTATCTCGTCAAACCCGTCCATCCCCGTCAGATCCTGTCCGTCGTCACGCGGCTCCTGGAAGGGGACCGCATCCGGCAGCAGCGCCTCGCGCGCGACTTCGTCGGGCGGTTCCGCGAGCTCGAGGGGAAGCGCGCCTCGGCCCTCGCGTGGCGCGAATGGATCGAGTACTGGGTGGAGCTGGCGCGCTGGGAGGTCAAGCTCGCGGCCGCGTCGGAGCCCGGCTTGGCCGACGCCCTGCGCTCGCTGCAGGTCGCGCTCCGCAAGGACTTCACCGATTTCGTGAAGCGGCAGTACGCCAGGTGGCTCGCCAATCCCGAGGGAGACCGGCCGCCGCTGTCCGTGGATGTCGGTGCCGAGTTTCTCCTGCCGGTACTCAAGCGGACGGGGAAGGTCCTGTTCATCGTCGTGGACTGCCTCCGGCTGGACCAGTGGGAGGCGCTGCGCGATCTGGTGACGCCGATGTTCGACATCGAGGAATCGCACTACTTCGGCATCGTGCCCACGGCCACCCCATACGCACGGAATGCGATCTTCTCGGGTCTCTATCCCATGGAGATCGCGGCCCGCCACCCCGAGTGGTGGGGGCACGCGAACGACGACGAGAGCCTCAACGCACACGAGGCCGAGTTGCTCACGGAACAGCTCTCCGATCTCATGGGCCGGCCCGTACCGGTGCGCTACGAGAAGCTCTTCACGGCCGCGGATGGCACCGAGCTGCTCAAACGGCTCCCGGCGCACCTGGCGCAGGAGGGTGTGACCGCGCTCGTCTTCAACTTCATCGACCAGCTGACCCATGGCCGGTCGGAGAGCGCCATCCTCTATGAAGTGGCGCGCGACGCGGACGCCCTGCGCGGATTGACCCGGACCTGGTTCGAGCGGTCTCCGGTGATGGCGGCCCTGGCGGAGGCGGAACGGCGCGGCGTGCCGGTGCTCCTGACGACCGATCACGGGTCGATTCACTGCGAGACGCCGGCCACGGTCTTCGCGAAGCGGGACGCGACCCAGAACCTGCGGTACAAGTTCGGCGAAGACCTGCGGGCCGAGGATGCCGAGGCCGCGGTAATCGTCGAGGATCTGAAGTCGTATGGATTGCCGTCGATGGGATTGGGTGTGCGGATGGCGCTGGCCGCGGGGGACCGGTTCTTCGTGTATCCCACCAAGCTGCGGGAGTACCAGGCCCGCTATCGCGGATCGTTCCTGCACGGTGGTGTGTCGCCGGAAGAGATGATCCTGCCTGTGGCGCTCCTCACCCCCCGCGCTCGCGGGGGAGGACCGCGCTAGATGCGCGGGGGCGCACGCCTCTACTCGCTGCTCCGACCATATGCATGGCTCTTCGTCGCCACGATGTTCGTCACCGTGGTGGCGTCGGTGCTGGACGGCTTTTCCCTCTCCATGCTGGTGCCCTTTCTCCGGACCATCTTCGGCGAGTCTACGCTCCTTCCCGTCGGAGGCTCCAAGGCCCAGGCGCTCATCGCCTGGATCACCGGCCCGCTGCTCGCCACCGGCTCTCCGCAGGAGGCGCTCCGCAGCGTCGTCGTGGTTCTGCTCGGCGCCCTGGTGCTCAAGAACGCCGCGGAATACCTGGCCGCGTACTGGAACGTCGTGATTCAGGAGAACGTGGTCAGAGACCTGAGGGTCCGGCTCTTCGGCCACCTCCAGACGCTGCCACTCGGCTACTTCCAGCAGACCAAGGGCGGCCAGACCATCGCCCGGTTGATCAACGACACCGATCAAGTGAAGACCGCCGTGACGGCGGCCCTCGCGTCGTTCTTCCAGAACATCGTGATGATCATCGTCTATCTCGGGATCATGCTGTCGATCTCGGTGCGGCTGTCCCTCGTGACCCTCGTGCTGGCGCCGGTCCTGCTCGTCGTGATCCGGCCGCTGATCAACCGGTTGCGCCGGCGCTCGCGCGAAATGGTGGCGGAGCGCGGGGACCTCACCAGCGTCGCCGGTGAGATGGTAGGCTCGGTGAAGCTCATCCGGGCCTACGTCGCGGAGCCGTACGAAGGGCGACGCTTCCTCGACCTGGCGAACCGCTACCGAAAGCGGGTGCTGCGGGCCCAGCGGTTCTCGTCCCTCACCAGCCCGGTGAGCGAAGTCTTCGGCGGCGTGGTGCTCGTGGCGGTGCTCTGGTACGGCACGATGCTCGCGCTGGCGAACACGATCCACCCGGAAGAGCTCATGCTGTTTCTGGTGATGGCCCTGCGTCTGATGTCACCCATCAAGTCGATCTCGAACTATCCCGGCGTCATGGCCGGAGCCCTGGCGTCCGCGGAGCGCGTGTACGAGGTCCTCGACCTGCCGTCCACCGAGCGCGATGCGCCGGGTGAGGGTCCGGCGGCGGCGTTCCGGGACACCATCGAGTACCGGAACGTCTCCTTTGCGTACGGGAGCGAGGCGGGGGTCCTGCATGACGTGAGCTGCACGGTGTCGCGGGGACAGGTGCTCGCGATCGTCGGCCCGTCGGGGGCGGGGAAGACCACGCTGGTCGACCTGCTGCCACGCTTCTACGAACCGACCGGCGGTGCCGTCCTGATGGACGGGACACCGCTCACCACGTTCACCCGGTCGTCTCTGCGCGGGCTGATGGGCATCGTCTCGCAGGAGACGATTCTTCTGAACGACTCCGTGTTCGCGAACATCGCCTACGGGCGCCAGGACTTCACCCTCGAACAGGTGCGCGCGGCGGCCCGCGCGGCCAATGCCGACGACTTCATCTCACGGCTCCCCCAGGGATACGACACCATCCTCGGCGAGCGCGGGACGCGGTTGTCCGGGGGCGAGCGCCAGCGGATCGCCATCGCCCGGGCGGTGCTGCGGGACCCGCCCATCCTCATTCTGGACGAGGCCACCAGCCAGCTCGATACCGAGTCGGAGCGCCTCGTGCAGGACGCCATCGACAACCTGATGAAGCACCGCACCGTGCTGGTCATCGCCCATCGCCTGGCGACGGTCCAGCACGCGGACCAGATCGTCGTACTGAAGGAAGGCAGGATTGTGGAGCGCGGGACTCACGCGGAGCTTTATGCGGCTGACGGCTTGTATCGTCGCCTCCACAATCTCCAATTCCGGACCTGACATGCTTTCCGGTTTCACCATCGTCCGAAATGCCGTCAAGCTCGACTTCCCGATCATCCCCGCCATCAAGTCGGTGCTGGCGGTCTGCGACGAAGTCGTGGTCAATGTCGGCAAGTCCGACGACGATACCCGCGACCTGGTCACCTCCATCGGCGACCCGCGGATCCGCATCCTCGATACGGTCTGGGACTTCACCAAGAAAAACGAGATGCTCGGGATGGAAACCTTGGCCGCCATGCGGGCGTGCAAGGGCTCCTGGGGCATCTACATCCAGGCCGATGAAGTGCTGCACGAGGACGGCGCGAGGATCCTGAAGGACACGGTCGCCGAGTGCGATGGGGACGAGCGGGTGGAAGGCCTGCTGGTGAAGTACCTGCACTTCTACGGCGGACTGGACATCGTCGCCCAGAATCGCCGCTGGTACCGGCGTGAAGTCCGGTGCCTCCGGCTGGGCCGTGACATCCGCCCGTATCAAGGGGCACAAGGATTCCGCGTCGGACCGGACTATCGGAAGATCCGCGCTCGCCCCACCGATGCGGTGATGTTCCATTACGGCTGGGCCCGTCCCGCGAAGGCCATCCGCGAGAAGTACGAGGCCTCCAAGGTGATCTATCCCTGGAGCAAAGAACGCTCGGAGATGGAGCAGAAGCGCGGGTACCTCGAGTGGCTGCCCCTCCTCAAGAAATTCGAGGGGCGACATCCCGCCGTCGCGCAAACTTGGGTGGACGCGCGCGCCCACGATCCGGAGCGGATCATCGGGCCCCGGGACTTCAAGGCCGAGCACATCCGGTTCTATCTCTCCGACTGGATCGAGCGCCTCACGGGCGCCCGCATTTTCGAGTTCCGGAACTACACCGTGGTGTAAGGCGTCGCCCGGCCATCGGGCAATGAGCCGGTGTTCAGCAGGATGTTGTAGAACCGCACGTACTCCTCCGCCATCACCGTATGAGTGAAATACCGCTCGGCGTGGGCCCGGCAACGCGCGGGGTCGCGAGCGTCGATCGTCTTCGAGGCTTCCACCATCTCATCCAGCGTCTCGCAGAGGGCGCCGACTTCCGGCGTCAGGATTTCCGGCAGCGCGCCGCGCCGGGTGCCGAGCACCGGCGTTCCCGAGAACAGCGCCTCGATGTTGGTGAGGCCGAAGGGTTCGTCCCAGAGCGCGGGCATCCAGAGACAGCGTGCGTTGGCGAGGAGCTGTGCCTTTTTCTCGCCGTCCACCTCACCCACATACTTGATCCCCCGCGAGAGCGTCGGCCGCCATCCCCCCGCCAGCAGCAGCCGTCGTCCGGTCCGCTGCGCCCCCTCGATCGCCCAGTGATATCCCTTGGCCTGGTGGAGCCGTCCGATCCAGAAGTCGTAGTCCTCTTTCTTGCTTTGGAACTGGAATTCCGAGGGATCGAGTCCGGCGTAGACGAACACTTTGCTGCCGTTGCGGCCCGCGTGGTTGGCGGACAGGAAGACGTTATGTGGCGGGATGGGTTCGCCGGTGCGGAGGTTGCCGTACAGCGTCTGCAGGAACGGCGGTCCGTCGGGAACAGTCGCGACCGGGAAGTGGGAGTGCAGGATGTCGGCGTCGCGCGGGACGTACTGGGCCAGCGAGAACTTCGGGTCCTTGTACGCCTTCAAGGGGAAAGCCACGAGCGCCGTGCCCGGGATGGCCGTCCCCGGGGGCGCGAGCATCGTGACCCGGTGGCCCAGGGCGACGAGCCCTCGCGCCAGCGCGGTGACGATCCGCTCCGTTCCTCCGTATCCCTTGACCGGCAGCCGGTGGTGTGAGGCGACCGCCACGTGCATGGAGCGTAGACTATCACTACCTTGCTCCGCATGCCAGCGCCTCTGACGGTTCTGCAGCTCACCTTCCAGGGTGACGGCGCCGGTTCCACCCAGTCGATTTTCAACCTCTCCGACCATCTGCATCGCCGGGGAAACCGGGTCATCCTCGGCGTCCGCGACGAGTCGCTGCTCGCGCGCCTCGGACGGGAGGCCGGGATTCCGGTCGTGCCGCTCGACTTCTCGCGCGTGGGTCCCCTTTCGAGGCGCCTCGCCGATGTGATCGCGGCCGAGCGGGTGGATGTGGTGAACAGCCACGCGACGCGCGACCGGCGGGCGCTCACCTGGCTGCGCTGGCGGGGACGCCTGCGAGCCGGATTCGTCGTGACCCGCCGCACCATGCCCCGCACTTCGCCCCTCGAGCTGTTTCTCATTGGACACACCGCCGACCGCACCATCGCCGTCAGTCAGGCGGTCTCCCGCGCGCTCACCGCGCGCCTGCATCCCGCGGCGCCACTCCGCGTCGTCCCGAATGGCATCGACCTCGACCGCGTCGACACACCACCGAGCGCGAGTGCGATGGAGTTCGCGAGAGCAGCCATCGGGGATGAGCGCCGTCCCGCGATCGCCATCGTCGCGCGGCGGAAGGATCAGGATGTCGCCATCCGGGCGCTCGCGGCCGTGGAGCGTCCGGTGGTCCTGGTGTGTGTGGGCGTGGACGAGGATCCGGGACTCCTCGAGGCGAAGGCGTCGGTCCCCGAGCGGCATCTGGTGCGCTTCGTGCCGTTCGTCCCGGAGGCGCTCGCGTTCTATCACCTCGCGCGGATCGCCGCCCTGCCGTCGCGAATCGAGGGACTGTCGCAAAGCTTGCTCGAAGCGATGGCCCTCGGCCTTCCGGTCGTCGCGTCCCGTGCGGGCGGCAATCCCGATCTGGTGACCGAGGATTCCGGGATCCTGGTGCCCCCCCGCGATCCAGCCGGTTGGGGCGCCGCCTTCACCCGCCTGCTGGAAGGCGAAGCACTGGCCGCACGGCTGGGGAAGGCGGGGAAGATGAGAGTCCGGGGAGAGTTCACGCTGGAGCGCACGGCCGAACGAACTGAAGCCGTATACCGCGAGGCCCTGACGGCCATTAGGATTGATTAGGGTATGCCCGCGCCGGTCACGGTAGTGATCCCGACGCTGAACGAAGCCGCTCAGATCGAGGATGCCGTCCGGCACCTCGCCTGGGCGAGTGAAGTACTGGTGGCTGACGGGGGATCGACCGACGGGACGCAAGGGTTAGCCCGGAAGGCGGGCGCACGGGTGATCGATGTCCCGGGTCTCACGATCGCGGGCCAGCGGAACGCGGCGATCGCGACCGCCAGGACCGAGTGGGTGTTTGCCCTCGATGCGGACGAACGCATCACTCAGGCGTTGGCGGCGGAGCTCGAGCGGACGGCGAAGCGGCCGGCGCACGAAGCCTACGCGGTGGGGCGGCACAACTACTACTTAGGCCGCCTGATGCGGCGCAGCGGCTGGGGCGACAATTGGGCCGTTCGTTTCTTCCGGAAAGACCGGCGTTTTGTCGAGCGCCGGGTTCATGAAGGACTCGAACCCGTGGCCGATACGGGGCGGCTGGTGCAGCCCCTCGAACACACTCCGTACCGGGACCTGAGCCATCATCTCAAGAAGATCGACCTCTATGCGACGTGGGCGGCACAAGACCTCCGCGACCGGGGCAGGCGGGCCCGGATCACGGACATCCTGGTCCGGCCTCCGTTCACGTTCTGGCGCACCTACTTCCTGCAGCTTGGCATCCTCGAGGGATGGCATGGCGCCGTCCTCTGCGGGCTGGCCTCAGTGAGCGTGTTCCTCAAGTACACGCGGCTCTGGGAGCTCGACCACCGCTCCGATGTCTAAGACTTTTCTCCTGACGGATGAATTTCCCCCCATGCACACGGGGGTGGCGCGGATGATGGGGGAGATCGCCCTGCGGTATCCCAAGGGTGAGCTCCTCGTTTCCACGGGGCAGAACCGCGACGCCCTGGAGACCGATTCCGGCTATCCGTCCGTCATCGACCGGCTTCCCATTCCCACGCGCTCGCTGTCGGGTCTCGCCGGGCTGCTCTTCTGGTCCCGCCGCGTCGCGACGCTGGCCCGTGAAGCGAAACCCCGCTTCGCATGGTGCGACTCGATTCGTCCAGCCGCCTACGCCGCCAAGTGGACGCACGAACGCCTCGGGACCAAGTACGGCGTGCTGGTGCACGGCGGCGACGTGCTGAAAGAGCTACACAAGATCCACCACTCCGCATTTGCGCGGCGCACGGCCCGCGCGCTGCTCGGCTCCGCGTCCGTCGTGGTCGCGAACAGCCAATGGACCCGGGAGCAGGCGCAGACGGTGTTGCGGGAGCTGGGACTCGATCCGCACGCGGAGCGCGTGCGCGTGGTTCCTCTGGGGACCGACCCGGCGCAATTCCGTCCCGGGCTCGACACGCGCGAAGTGAAGGCGCGCCACCGGCTGGAGAACGGGAAGTGGGTCGTCACGGTCGCCCGGCTCGAGCCGTACAAGGGGATCGACACGTCGCTCAAGGCCGTGGCGCAGGTCCGCAAAGCGGGGCACGAAGTGGGCTACCTCGTGATCGGCGCGGGGAAGAAGAAGGACGCGTACAAGAAGCTCGCGCAGGAGCTGGGGATCGAAGAAGCCGTGCGGTTCATCGGCACCGTGCCCGACAAAGAGCTGCCCGCGCTGTATAACGTGGCCGAGGTGTACCTCGGCGTGTCGCGGCGGGCGGAGGGCACGCGGGTGGAGGGGTTCGGCATCGCGTTGGCGGAGGCGAGTGCGTGCGGCTTGCCGGTGATCGCGGGACGAAGTGGCGGCGTAGCGGAAGCGGTGAAGGACGGGGAGACGGGATTCGTCGTGGATCCCGAGGATCCGGCCGCC
>Ga0126371_10000206_pt1 | contig 45052 bp, 35 predicted proteins | sample PanSoiMetaPlot_4_FD_110145 | JGI IMG/M metagenome (GOLD analysis project Ga0126371, IMG submission 110145) | Tropical forest soil microbial communities from Panama - MetaG Plot_4 | ecosystem: Environmental > Terrestrial > Soil > Tropical forest > Bulk soil | place: Panama | collected 2016-02-17
CCGACCGAACGCACGCGGCGGTTTCCGAGATGGTCGATGTCGTCGACGTGTTGCGTGCCGCTGACGACCTCCACCAAGTGGCGGACCACGGCGATCATGTCCTCTTTGGTGAGGTGGCGCAGCGCCTTCTCTTTGACCGCACCGTGGCTATCCTTGACGTCCTCGACGCGCGGCGGCTGATAGTTCATCAGCGCGAATTGCTTCTCGAGCTTGCGATTGACCTTATAGCGGCCGACCGCCGCGAGATCGTAGCGCTTGTCGTCGAAGAACGTGTTCTTGAGGAGCGTCTCCGCGTTATCGGGATTTTCCGGCTCTCCGGGGCGCAGCTTCTTGTAGACTTCTTTGAGCGCGTCCTCGCGCGTCTTGATGTCTTTGTCTTTCTCCAGGCAATTCTCGATGATCGCCGGCACTTCGCCGGTCACCGGATCCGCGAACAGCTTGCGCAGCGCATCATCGGTCTCGTACTTCTTGTCGAGCGCCCGGATGAATGTCGTGACGATGATCTTGCGGTTCTTGTCGATGCGAACGCCGATCGTGCCTTCGGAGGTATCGTTCTTGCCGCCGTTGTCGGTCTCGAACTCGATCCATGCACCGCGGTTGGGGATGACCGTCGCGATGAAGATCGGCCTGCCGTTCGTATCGGTGTCGGCGAGGAAGTAGACGCCCGGCGAGCGCACGAGCTGGCTCACGATCACGCGCTCGGCGCCGTTGATCATGAACGTGCCCTTCTCAGTCATGAGCGGCAGATCGCCCATGAAGATCTCCTGGTCGGGGATGCCCTTGATCTCGCCCGACTCGGACGTGATGAGCCGTACGCGCACGCGCAGCGGCGCGCAATATGTCATATCACGCTCGCGGCACTCTTCGACTGTGTACTTGGGCTCGCCGAGGCTATGCTCGCCGAACTCGAGGATGAGGTTGCCGGTGAAATCTTTGATAGGCGAGATCGACGCGAACGCTTCGCGTAGCCCCTCGGTGATGAACCAATTGAACGACTCCTTTTGGAGCTCGATCAGGTCGGGGATGTCGAGCGTGTGCGGGATCTTCGCAAAACTAAAGCGCTCTTGGCCTTTTTGCGAGCCCTTGGCTTCGAGCGTACCGCTTTCGACGGTCTTGACGACGCCCTTGGTCTCGATAAGAGACTCGAGCGCGGCGCGGGGATCCGTCAGGCGCAGCAGGCGGGCGATCGGACGCGGTGCGCGCATGCGTGCAGCGACGCGCGCGACGACAGTCTTGCGGCGCGGGCTCGCCTTGACCTTAGTCGTCTTGGGCGTCTTCTCGCGGGCGGCGGTCTTGGTAGTGCGGGTGCGGGTGGCGGTTTTCGGGCTCTTCATCTATATAGCTTCACCTTCGCGGCGGCAGCGCAGGGTCAGGCGGGGCGAGCGATTGCTCGCCATCGATCGATCGTGGTTTAGCAGTGTTTCAGTGGCTCTCAGGGGATGAAAAAGACGATGCGCTGGTCCGGTCTGGCTGGCGGCGAGGCTGCGACTCCCACCACTCCTGACGCTCGGCGCTATCGTCCCAAGGTGGCACAGACAAACATTATAGCATGAAATTCTCGCTTGTCAAACGGGACAAGAGGAACTTCGGCCGGCGTTCGCGAGGGCGGATTTCAGCTCGCCGGGGCGTGGCTCGACTCGAGCATTTGGCGCTCGTAGAGCGAGGCGTAGAGGCCCCCGCGCCTCAGTAACTCGTCATGCGTCCCGTGTTCCACTATCCGGCCGTCCGCCAGGACGAGGATCGCCGTGGCCCGCCTGATGGTCGACAGGCGATGCGCGATGATAAATGTGGTCCGGCCGACCAGCAAGTGGTCGAGGGCCTCACCGATCAGCGCTTCCGAGTGCGCATCCAGCGACGAGGTGGCTTCATCTAAAATCAAGATCTTCGGGTCCCGCAAAATCGCGCGTGCGATCGCGATCCGCTGACGCTCGCCACCCGACAGCCGCATCCCGCGCGCGCCGACCATTGTCGCATACCCCTCGGGCAGCTTCGAGATGAACTCGTGCGCGTTTGCAAGTTTCGCGGCTTCCTCGACCTGTGCACGCGTCGCGTCCAGCCGACCATACCGGATATTCTCCTCGATCGTGTCCGAGAAGAGCTGCGGGTCCTGAGGGACGATCGCGATCGCACGCCGCAGCGAGCTCAGCTTGACGCCGAGGACGTCCTGTCCGTCAACGGCGACCGCTCCGCTCGTGGGGTCATAAAAACGCGGCACGAGATTGACCAGCGTCGTCTTGCCCGAACCTGACGGGCCAACGAGCGCAACGATCTCTCCCGGTGCGACCGTCGCCGAGATGCCTTTGAGGACATCGCGGATACCGTCGTAGCTGAAGCGCACCTCTTTGAATTCGACTGCGCCGCGCACGTCCTGCAGCTCGAGCGCGTCCGGATCGTCGCCCTCGACCGGCAGATCCATCAGCTCGAACACCCGGCGTGAGGCTGCGTACGCTTTGTTGAGACTACCGATGTAGTTCGACAACTGCGAGATCGGGTTGGCCACCGTCGTCGTCACGGTGAAGAACATGAAGAACTTCGCGTACGAGAGCACGCCCGCGATGACCTGGAACAGCGAGAATCCAGCGAGCACGAGGACGCCGACCATCACGGTAAAGTCGATGACCGGCGTTTGCGTTAAGGAAATCTGCGCCAGCTTCATCGAAGCGCCGAAATTCGCCGAGTTGCGATCGGCGAAGCGTGCGATCTCGTACGGTTCTCGCGTGAACGCCTTGATGATGCGCAGCGACTCGAGCGATTCTTGAAGACTTGAGTTGAGATCGGCGATCCGACTGAGCGCCATCGTCGTCGCCCGCCGCAACAGGTTGGAGAAATTGTACACCGCCCACATGACGAGTGGTGCGACCGCCATCGTGACGAGCGTGAGCTGCCAGTTCAAGTAGAACATGAAGGCGATGCCGGCGGTGAGCGTGAGCGCCGCCGTGATGAACAGCGGCAGCGCCGAGACCCCTTCGACGATGATGCTCATGTCGTTGGAAAAGCGCGAGAGGATATCGCCGGGGCGCCATTTGTCGAACGTCGGCAGCGAGAAGTACTGGATGCGCGCGAAAAGGTCGCCGCGGATCTTGCGCACGACCTGCTGGCCGACAGACGTGAGCAGGTACCCGCCGAAATACTGCGACGAATTCTTGATGACGTTGAGGCCGAGGGCGGTTGCGAGGGCGATGCCGAGGTCCTGGAGGCTCTTATTCTGGACGGCGTCGACGATGAGCTTGACCGCTCCCGCGTAGCCTATCGTGGCAAACGAGGAGAGCGCGGCTAAGACCAATCCCCCGAGCATCGGCGCAACGAACGGGCGCAGGTACTGGACCAAACGCGTCGAGGTCATTCAGGTAGTACCTTTTGGTGAAACTCACGCTGAAGCCTCGCGGTAGAGCCGTGCGAAGGGGGGCTTGCCCATGGGCTGCTACTATCATCCTCGACTCGAGACAGCAACGCGTTGTCACGACTGCGGTCGCGAGATCTGTCAAACATGTTCTGAGAGCGGCATCTGTCCGGGCTGCCGGCTCGGGCGCGCGATCAAAGGAGTGCAGACGCAGACTACGGTTGCGACGCTCGAGGCGCCGCGACCGGGTGCGTGGTCGGCTCCGAGCGGAACGGCACGTCCGACGGCGCAAAGCACGATCGTTTCCGCTGCACAGCCTGTGGCGACCAATGAAGAGCGCGCGCTTGCGGCGTTATGCTATCCGCTGTGGCCGCTGTCATTGCTGCTCTTATTGGTGCCGCTGGGGCGAAGCAGTTTTGTCCGCTTTCACGTCTTGCAGTCGCTTGGCGTCAACGGCCTCGGGCTCGGGCTGTACGTGATCTATGCGCTGTTGGCCAACGTCCCCGTGGTCGGCTGGCAGAGCGCGTTTGCGTTGCCGTTCTTGGTGCCGCTGTGGATGTTGGGCGATCTGTATCTCGCGGTGCGAGCGGCCGGCGGTCATATGCCGCGCGTTCCGTTCGCAGGCGATCTCGCGTCGAAGTTCGAGTAGTGGCCTGACTTCGAGCAGGCCGCTTCAGCCGGACTCGCGGTACGCGCGATAGCGTTCAAGCAGTGCGCGCGCGGCGCGTTCGTGCTCGACGATCCGCTGCGGATATTGGCCGGGCGTGAAAAAACCGAGCTCGATCTGGTGCTGGCGATCCACCCGCCATGGTGCCAGCGCCGCCGCGGTCGGCAACTTGCGCAACTCGGGGATCCAGCGGCGCACGTACACCGCCTGAGCATCGTATTGACGTGCCTGCTTTTCCGGATTGTAAATGCGCGGGTACGCGGCTTGGTCTGAACCGACGCCTGCAAGCCACTGCCAATTCCCGTCGCACAACGCGTCATCGGCCGCTAGATACTCATCCATCCACACCTGACGGCCGAGCCGCCAGTCAAGACCGAGATCGAAACAGCAGAACGACGCGGCGCAAATCGCCGCGCGCTGGTGCACCAGCCCTTGCGAACGGAGCTGTCGCATCGCCGCATCGACCAGTGGATACCCCGTGCGCCCTTCGCGCCAGGCTTCCAGATGTGCGCGATCGTCCGACCAAGGAAAGGATCGCATCTTCTCCTGCAGCGCCTCATCATGCACAGCCGGCACGAAATACGCGAGCTGCGTGAAGAAATCGCGCAGCGCCAGCTGGCGCACGAAGAGCGCCATCGACGCCCGCTCCGACGCGAGCGTCCACGAAAACGCCATGCGACGCGCGATCGCCTGGTAGACGAGGCGCGGGCTCACGCACCCGAAGCGCAGGTATATCGCAAGGTGCGATGTACCGTCGCGCGCCGGGTACGGCGCGTTGACGGCGTAGTCAGCGGCACGGGCGGTCGTGAACTTCTCCAACGCGGTCGATGCGGAGGCTTCACCCGGCGCCGGCATCGCGGAGCCGCCGGAGTCTGGGAGTACGCCTGGCTGATCGTCGCGGCCGTTGGGAAACGCTTGCGCAGCCGGGAGAGGCGGCTCTAACGACTGCCACGCCGCAAGGTAAGGTGGGAAAACCCGATAGCCGTCGCCGGGCGCCTGCTTGACCTGCGCTGTGGCCTCGGGCTCGTGGACCATGTCGCCCCTGTGAACGTGCAGCTCTATGCCTGCACGCTCCAGCGCTTCTTTTGCCTGTGTCTCAACCGCGCGATCGCTCCGCGCGTACGCGCGTGAACAATGAACCGTGCGCGCACCTAAGCGACGAGCGGTCTCGACGAGCGCGTTGGGCATCGTCCCCTCGGCCATCGTGAGCGTCGCGTCGTGCTTTCCGAGAACCGCGCGCAGCATCTGCAGCGATCCGGCCGCGAAACCGCGCTGACGCGAATTGAGCCGTTCGAGATCGGCGGCGCAGTACACGGCGTACACGCGATCGCCAGCAGACTGCGCCGCATGCAGCCCGACGTTATCGGTCAAGCGCAAATCGCGCCGGAACCAGAAGAGGCTCGCGCTCATTCCGCTCGGGGCCACGCGAATGAAACGCGCCGCTCGGTCCCGACGGACCAGCGGCGCGTGGTGTCGCGAGCGATTCGCGCCGTCGCTATTTCAGCGATGCGACGTACGCAGATACATCGGCGACGTCTTTAGTCGACAGCGGCAGCTTGGGCATGCCGGAGTCCTTGTCGACGCCGGTTGGGTTGGTCACCATGTACGCGACCTGCCCCGCTTTGATACCGGTGCCGGCTAACGTCGGCCCGACCGTTCCGTTCTTGCCGCCCGCGCCATGACAACTCTCGCAGTTGGCGGAGAAGACTTTCGCGCCTGCAGTTGCGTCGCCGGCGGCGACCGTCATCGTCGGCAGCTTAGCGAGCGGGATTGGAAGCTTAGTATTCGACATAGCCATCGGCGATGACGCCGCGTTGGACATGCCTTGCTCGGTGGCCGCAGTGGTGGGCGCAGTCGACGCCTCGGCGCTCGCCTCGGTAGAAGTCGTTCCCGACGACGTGTTCTGTGATGACTTCGAACACGCGGCTGCAAATGCGATGCTCACGACGAGGACCATGAGCAACACCGATACTTTTCTCACCGTTGATCGCTCCTCTCAACGCGTTTGAGGTGCGACGCCTTAGGGGGTTCCCGGCGCCACTCCTTCACGTGGTTCCCGCACGAACGCCAACGCAAACGCGCCGCACACAACGAACGCTGCGATGAGCGCGAATAAGACGCGATATCCGACTCCGAGATCGCCGGCCGCGGCGCCCACGTGGTCGACCAACAGACCGCCGATGATCGGCGCGGCAACCTGTGGCGCCGATGCACCGAGATTCCAGATCGCCATGAGCGCGCCGGCGCGGCCCGCCGGCAGCAGATTCGTCGCAAGCGCCCAATCCACCGAGTAATACGAGCCCCAACCGGCGCCAAGAAGCACCGCGATCACCGCGACGGCAGCGAGTACGTTCGTGAAAGTCAGGGCGACCGCGCCGAGCGTCAGCAACGCAAGCGCTATATAAATGATAGATTTTTTCGGGAAACGGTCGCCAAGCACGCCTGCCGGCACCGTGCCGATCAGCGAGCAGACGACCATCAAGAGCAGCAGCGAGAGGCTGGCGGACTGATAGCGGGCGACGTGGAGCGCAAAGCGCAGATAGAAGCCGAGAAACGGCAGGATCAGGTAGAGACCCGCGCTCACGAAAGCGCGCGACACGACGAGCCACCAGAAACTCGTGCGCGAAGGCCAATCCGCCAGCACGGCCTGCGGCTCGGCGACATCGCCTGGCGACTCGCGCACGCCTATGAGCGTCACGACCAATGCCACTAGCAGCGTCGCGGAGATCACCGACACGAGCAGCACAAAGCTGTGCGTGTACATCTGCGCGGTGATGCCTGGTCCAGGCTGATGCACCACAAACTTTGCCAGTAGTAGGCCGGCCGCAGTGCCGGCAAGGCGCATCAAACCCATGAAGGCGGACGCCCTGCCTTGTGCGCTCTTTGCCACGCGATCGGGGATAAGCGCTTGATACGGTCCGCCGGCGATATTGAGCGCGATCTGGATCGCGGCGAAAGAGACGATCACTGCGCCGAAGCTCGGCGACACGGCAAACGCGTACAGCGCGACGATGTCGAGCAGCGTGCCGGCGATGATGAACGGCATTCTGCGACGCACGAGGTCGGATGCACGTCCGGCCCCGTACTGCGAGAAGATCGCGAGCAGCGCTCCTACTGCTCCGAGCACTGCGGTCGCGCGCCCGAACATGGTTGGCGGCATAAAACGCGCGATCTGCGCTTGCAGCGTCGCGCCGAGCAACGCCGCCCAATGCATCTCCCACGCGAACCAGTACGCTGCAAGTGCGAACTGGTTCGGCCTGCGGGCCGGTGTCGAACTCATTTCACAACCGTGCCGGCACGCGCGCGCGCGTACTCGAAATCGACTGCGTCGTCGCAATCCATCGCCAGCGCCGGATCGGCACCGCGAATCGCACGAAATTCGGCCCCCGCGAGGACGCGCAGCCTATTTTCGATGTCGCGGATGCGCAGCTGATGCATCAGGTAGCGCAGAGTTAGCGATGGTCCAAACAGGGCGGCGAGCGAGAGCAAATTCTTGCGAGCTGCGAATGCCCGGCGCAACCGGCTGCGATCTCGCAGGATGAGCTGCGGCTCGAGGACGAGCACGCTGCTTCCAGTCCACTCGCCGTCCGCGAGCCGAGCGAAGGTCGAGCGTGCTCCCGGGAAGGCCGCGCAGAATTCTGCCTTGGTGAACACGGGATAGGCACAGGCGACGTCTTCCGGCACCCGCTCGACAAGATCGGCGAGCGCGGCGGACGTGACGAACGGCAGATCCGAAGCGCAGACCAGGGCGCGCTCGCCGCGCGCGCTCTCGAGCGCGGCGATCACGTTCTCCTCGCCGCTGCTACGCTCGTCAAACCATTCGTCGACCGCCAGATCCGGGTCGTGCACCGCGCGCGGCCCGACGACGCTGACGCGTCCGATCGCGTCGACGCCGCGCAATGCGTCGACGAGAATGGCGAGCAATGTCCGGTCGCCGACGTGCGCGAGCGCTTTGATGTCGCTGCCGACGCGGCGCGCGGCGTCATTGTCGAGGCGGCCGGCCGCCGTGATCACCGCGTTCAGCACGCGCTCAGGTTGGCATCGGCGCGGAAGGCGCCCTGCACAAGATCGCGGTCTTGCTTCCTCTCAACGTCGTGCACACGAGAACGGCCTCGGCGTCTCCGCGCGCCTTCAGCAGGGCCACGATTTGCTCTGGTCGCAGCGGGAATGCTCGCGTTTTGACAACGAGGCGCCCGATGTCGCGGACGCGCAGTGCGGCGCGCAAGCGTTTGACGCCGAACGGCATCGTCTCAATCACCTCGTACCAGCGCACAAACGTCCCCGGACGCGCGCGCTCGGCGGTCATGTAGGCCACATCGACGTCCACAAGGTGGGCGTCGATGCGCTCGCAGAGCGCGCCGATAAGACCCGCGCGGATAACGGCAGCGTCCGGTTCGCCGATCCAGCGTTGGAGCGATGTCGAAGGAGCGCGTTGGTTCGAGCCGTCTAGTTCGTGCGCGCCGTCCGCATCGATGACCGTCGCGCGCCGGGCGCCGTGATGACGAGCGAGATCGCCGCACCACAGCACTTCTTCTTTGCACACGCCGCGCTCCGACACGAACTCCAGCTCCACCGGGGCATTGCACGCTTGGCGAATCTCGTCAGGATCGGTCCGCAAGCCTGGCGCGACCTTCACAGCGAGCGCATGCCCGGGCAACTCAGCTGCGCGTCCAAGCAGCGCACGCAGCGAAGGCTGATACGCGGACGAGCTGCGCTCCCGGCCGCGTGCGCTGCGGCGCGACGGATCCGCGAACGCGGCATCGCACGCGAGAGGCCAGCGCAACGCATCGCTGAGATGGTGGTCAATGCGTGCGTCGACGCCATAGACGCGCGCGTTGAGCCGGGCGCAGGTGATCGCATCGACGTCGTTGTCGACTGCCGATATGCGAGCACTCGTGGAGCGAGCGAGCGCAATCGCGTCGCTGCCGATTCCGCAGCATAGATCGGCGATCCGGGCGTAGCGCTCGAAGCGCGCCGCTCGATGGCGTGCAACCGACTCCGACGAGGATTGCTCGTAACCCGCGCGCGTGAAGAACATCTGATCTGCGCGCCCGAACTTGTGCGCCGTTCGCGCGCGGCGGCGCGCAAACGCCGTCGCCAAAGCTGCGTGCGCAAGCGCGGGATCAGCGAGGCTTCGCGCGAGTGCTGCCGCTTGCGCGATTCGCCCTTCGTCGAATGGCGCGAGCGACTCGAGCAGTCGAGCGCCCTGCGCGTCTGCGAGCCTCTCGTACGGACTTGGCGGCGACTCGGGCCCCAGGCCGATCTCAGCCACTCGTCGGAGCGCTCATGACGTGCAAGCCGCCATTCGCTTCGAGCGCTTTGGCTGCGAGCGGCGCGGTTGCGCCGTCAACGCGCGCGACGAGTGCGAAGCCACGATGCTCGACCTCGTCGACGATGCGAAACGCCGCGTGCGTCGAGCGCTGTGGTGCCAGCGCGCCGCCCAGAGTCGCGCCGGCCAGTGCGCCGACGACAAAGAACAGCAGCGCGTACGCAAGCGCACGATGCTGCGGTGCGACCGGCATGATCTCGATACGAGGCGCGAGTGCGAGCGCGAGGCCGACCACGATGCCGCAAAAGCTTCCGATCACCGCACCGCGATTGATGCTCTCCGTGCCGGCTGCCGCTGATGCCAGGCCGGGAGCTCCGGCAAGCGGATCGTCCGCTTCGATATCGTGCCGTATACCGAACTCGGCTGCGAGTGCATCGGCCGCATCTTTGCCGTGCGGCGGTGCGCCAACGGAGATATCAGCTGGTGCAATGCCCGCCGCAAGCAACGCGCGAATCGCATTGCCCGCGGCATCGGCATCCGCGGCCGCGCACGCGACGAACACCGGCGCTGGTGAAGGGGCCTGCATCGTCGCGCGTAATTCCTCCTCACAACCATGCAGTCCCGCGACGAATCAAAAGTCCTCGTCGGCAGAACAGTCACTGTGCGCGCGCACGGCGACGACCGTGCATATTTCACCGACGCGCATCGCGCATGGATCGGCCGTAGAGGACGCATTCACGCCGTGGTTCCCGGCGATCGCGACAATCCGCTGATCAAAGTCGGTTTTGAAGAAGGCACTAAGATCGTGTTTTACCGGCTCGCCGATCTCGACGTCGATCGCGACGCGCAACGCGAAGCGCCCCGCAAGCACGGCAGCCGCGGTAGTCACCTTCCGAACTGATCCGCCAACCATTCTAATCCTTGGACGACGCGCGGACCGTTGCGCTCGATGATCGAGTCGTCTGGGGGCCGCACCACGCGGCCGGCGCGCACCGCGCGCAAACTGCGCCAGGGTTCTCGCGATCGCATGTCCGGTCCGAAAGGCGTGTCGTTGGATACGATGATCAAGTCAGGATCTTCTTTGACGATCGCTTCGGCGCTCATGTCGGGATACGGAGCCGCGGACGTCGCTGCGACGTTGTCGCCCCCCGCGATCGTGATGAGGTCGTTAATGTATGAGCTTCCGCCAGCGGTGAAGCCGGGCAATCCGAGCACGTAGAGCACTCGCGGCCGCGGCGCGCGCTTTGCAGAACGCGCCGCGATCCCAACGATCTGGCCGCGTATCCGCCGCGTAAGCGCGGCCCCCTGCGCCGGTCGCCTACATGCCGCGGCCACTCCCGCGATATCGGCATAAAGATCGCTAAGCCTGCGATTCGGCAAGTAGACGACGGCCACGCCCAGCCTCTCGCTGATTGGCGCGGCCTCATGTTCTTGATCGTGCAGCGCGACGACTATGGTGGGCGATAATGCCGCGATCCGTTCGAGGTCCGCGTGCGCGAGGTCCGCGACGTGCGGGAGCTGTTTGGCGGCGGCCGGATAGTCGTCGTACGCGGTATCGGCGACGAGCGCATCGCGGCACCCAATCGCAAACGCGATCTCCGTGAGTGACGGCGCGAGGGAGATCACGCGCGGCGATGCAGCGGGGGGCGACGAATGCACCGCCGCGCGCTGCGCGGACGAACATGCGCCAAGGACGAGGGCGGCGCTCGACCCCGCCGCGAGCAACGCTCTGACTTCCCCTCGGATCACTTCGCGGTGAGGCGCACGCTAAACGTCGTGCCCAGAACGGGATAGCCGTACACCTGCGGCACGCGCTGTCCGGTGAGATTGTCGACGCGTACCAGCAATGAGAGATGCGGTGCGACGTCGCGTCTGACGTGAAGCCCGACCGTCGCATATGGCGGCAGCAGATGCGTGTTCTCTTCGTCGCCGTACTGGCGCCCGATGACCAGCACGTCCACGCCCTCTTCGCCGGTTGCTGTGCGCGGCTGCGGCGAGTATCCGGTGCGCCACAAAACCTCGATGCCGGTCGTTGTCGTCGGGCGATAGAGCAAACGATTGCCGGTCGTGACCACGCCGTTGAGGTCCGGCTCCGTGCTCAGATCTTTCGCCGTTGGATAGGCAGTGTATGCGAGCTGCCATCCAAGCCGGCTTATCCCCACGTCGTTGACGAGAAGATCGAAGCCGCGCACACGGGCCCGGCCGACGTTGAAGGGCAAGAAGTCGCCCATTGTGTCGATCGGCTCATCGACGATCAGATTGTTGGTGTCGCTACCGAAGAACGTCGCTGAAGCGTCGACTGCGTCACTACGGGTCTGAACGCCGGCGTCAAAGGTCGTCGCATATTCGGGTTGCAGATGCGGATTGCCAAAGCCGGGAAAGTAGAGCTCATCCAGATCGGGCGCCCGGAACGCGCGCGCGTAACTGGCGCGGACCGCGGTCCCGAACGTGCCGCTGGTGCCCCCGACCTGCTGGCTGAGCGCGAAGCTCGGCAACGTGGTGCTCGCCGTACCCTGCGTGTGCGCGAACTGGACCGCGGCGTCCGCGTGTGTGCCGCCGCGACTCTGGTATTGATCGCCCAGATACAGTTCGGTGGTCGAGGTTCGCGCGACCACCTGTTCCGGCGTGTCGATCGTCCCCTGGAACAGCGCGACCGCACCATTCGACTCGTACTTCGCGAGCACGACGTTGGCCACGCCTGCTTGGATCGTCTGCGCGATCGAAAACCCGCGTTGCGTCGCGGTGGTCAAGGTGTCATACGGGAACGAGGGAGTTGAATCATAGAAGTGCAGCCGCCGGCCGTCGACATAGAAGATCGCCGACGTCAACGCGGTCGAGGTCCCATAACTGAGGTTGAGCGAGTTGCGCTGTACGTCGCGTTGCTGGCGTGCAAACTCGCTCACGAATTCGGGTCCGAACTCGATGCTGCCCGGCACTCCGACCTCTGAGGTGTTGTCGTCGACATGAAGTTCGGCGTGCCACGTGCGATCGGCCCCAGTCGCAAAAGCGAAGCAAGCGCACAGCGTGACGTCTGTGGCGTGCAGATCGCTGTTCGTACGAATCCCGCCCGCGAGACCTTCAAAGCCTGGGTAATCAAACGTGTTCTGCGCGTAGCGCGTGAATGCGTCGACGCGTAGCCCTCCATCCGCGCCGGCTGCGCTAACGCCCGCGCCGGCTGCGAACTCTCCTTGATACCCGATCTGCGCGTACGCGGAATCGTCGTGGCCGTGGCTCGCGTGTTTGGTCGTGATCTCAACGACGCCCCCGATCGCGCCCGAGCCGTAGCGCGATGACAATCCGCCTTCGAGGACGGTGATTGTCGCCACGCCGTCGAGCGGCATCGACGTGAAGTCGGTGACGCCGGTGTCGGCCTCGTTGACGGGCCGGCCGTCGAGCAAGATCAATGTCTGCGCCGCGCTGTCGCCGCGCAGGGAGACGGTTTGAAGCGCACCGGCCGTACCTGTTTGCCGTACGAGTACGCCCGGCACAAAACGCAACACGTCGCCGATCGTACGCGCGCCAAGACGTTCGAGCGCTGCGATCGGCACGTTGTAGCCCTCGCGCGGGCCAGCGCGGGCGACGACTCTGCCAAGATAATTCGAAGCGGGTGTGGGCGAGGCTGATGGAGACGCGATTGGCGCTGGCGCGCTTGCCGCCGGTGGCGAAGAGGCAGGCGTGTCACCCCAAGCGCGCGCCGTTGCGAACGCGATCAGACCGACGGCAACAACAGCTGCGAGCGCGCCTCGCGCCGTACCGGTCAGCGCGGCGTGCATACGACGTACCCCTCGGCGTCGGTATATGTCGCCACCTCGACGCCGAACGCGTGCGTTAGCGTCGGCGCTCGCAAGATCGCCGCAGGTGGTCCAGATGCGAGCGCGCCTCCAGCGAGCAGTGCGATGGAGTCAGCGAAGCGAGCTGCAAGCGTGAGATCATGGATCGCAGCGACGACCGCGATGCCGCTTCGCGCGATCGTCTTCAGCGTGCGCAACACCTCGAGCTGATAGCGCACGTCGAGATGCGTCGTAGGCTCGTCGATCAACACGGCGCCGGCGTCGGTTGCGAGCGCTGCCGCGATCCAGGCGCGCTGGACTTCACCCGAGCTCAGCGTCGCGGCCGCATCATCTGCGCGATCGCGCAGTCCGGCACGCTCCAACGCGGCAGCGATCGACGCTCGTTCCGCATCGGTCTGGCGCACCAGCCACCACGGCCTGCGCAGCGCGAGAACGTAGCCCGAAAGCTGCGCCGGCGTCACATCCGGCGGCAACGGCAGCGCCGTCGCGACCAGCGCCGCTCCGGCGTGCCGCTCCAGGCTACCCGCGGAAGGACGTTGTGTCCCAGCGAGCACTCTCAGCAGACTCGACTTGCCCGCTCCGTTCGGCCCGATCAGCGCCACCAGCGACCCAGCGTCGAACGATGCGTCGACGCTCTCGAAGATCGTGCGATGGCCGTAGCGCACCGACAGGCCTTGCGCGCGCAGCACGGCCCTCATAGCTCCACCGGACGGCGCGCTATTATAAGGAAGAATGGCACTCCGACAAAGGCGAGTAGGACGCCGAGCGGCAGCTCGGCTGGTGCGGCCACCGAGCGAGCGAACGCGTCAGCGGCCAACACCACGATCGCGCCGCCCAGCGCGCTTGCCGGCAGCAGCCACGCAGCGTCACCGCCGACCAGTCTGCGAGCCGCGTGCGGCACCATGAGGCCGACGAAGCCGACGATCCCAGACACCGCGACGCACGCCGCCGCGATGAGAGCGGCGGCAGCGAGCACCGCGAAGCGCGCGCGGCCGACGTGTAGTCCAAACCCGGCCGCCGCATCCGTGCCGAGGCGCAGTACGTTGAGCGATCGCAAGAGGAACAGCGCGACCACGAACCCCGCGGCGATGTACGACGCGGTAAGCGCGACGTCACTCCAGCTTCTTCCGCCGATGCCGCCCGCGAGCCAACCGAGAATCGTGATGCTATCTGACATGCCGGAGCGCAGCAGCACGATTGTTACCAAAGCAGCGCACAGCGATGAGATCGCGATGCCGGACAGCACGAGCCGCAGGTTCGCGCTTCCGCTGCTCCCCGCGGAGACTGCGGTCACGACGACCGCACACGCCAAGCCGCCTGCGAACGCGGCTGCCGGAACGAACGCAAAAGACAACCCCAACGCGATGCTCGCACTTGCCGCGACTGCAGCACCGGCCGACACGCCGGTCACGTACGGATCGACGAGCGGGTTGCGGAAGAGCGCTTGCAACATCGCGCCGGCAACGCCCAGACCCGCACCGACGAACGCCGCGATCGCGATGCGCGGGAGCCGGATGTCCCAGACGACTGTGTGCGCCAAATTCGACGCCGCCGGATGCCGCAAGGCATCGATCATTGCACCCGCGGGCAACGCCACGCTGCCGACCGTGACAGACACCGCTGCCGCGCACAGCGCACACGCGCACAACGCGAGCAACCAGATCGCTTTGGTGGGAATCGCGCGCACTGCGCGCGGAGCGAGAGCATCCACTGCCAGCCTCTTTTCCGCGAAAAGGCGTGTAGCGAGCGCGATGCACGCATCGCGCTGACGGCGCGGGGCAGGTCTCCTGACTCCCGGATCCTCGCCTATGTGCCGGCGCCTTCCCGCGATGAGATCGAGTGACTCGATCGAATTCCGCGGTGGCGTGACCGGCGGCTCCCCGGTTACAGTGGCGCGACCGTGCCGGATTCACACCGGCTTCCCTGTCGCCCCGTGCCTCTTGCACGCAGTCTTCCGCGGTGCGCGCCCACCTCCTGTCCGTAGGCGGGCGCCTACCCAGCGGAGAAAGCGCCGCGGCCGTGCAGTACTTCGAACCAAATTTCATCGATGAAGCGCTCGTGCTGCTCGAACGCTACGCGCCGAATGCGCACGTGCTCGCGGGCGGCACGTTGCTCGGTTTCGACATCCGCAGCGGGGCGTCGGAAGCCACTGCCATCGTCAATGTCAAGCGAATTCCGTCGCTGCGCGAGATCGCATTCGACGGCCGCGTTCTCACGATCGGCGCGCTCGCCACGGCGCACGATCTCGCGCGCCACGATCTCGTCAAACTGCACGCGCCGCTGGTCGCGCGAGCCGCTGAGAGTGTAGGTGCGCGCCAGCTGCGCACGGTTGCGACCGTCGGCGGCAATGTGTGCTCGGGCCATCACGCCGCCGACCTATCGGTCGCGCTGCTCGCAAGCGACGCGGTCTGTCTGCTCTCCGATGTCGTCAGCGGTCCCGAGCAGATGAGCGTCGAGGAATTCGTCCAGCTCGATCGCGCTGCGCGCGGCTACCGTCTGCTCACCGCGATTGAGATACCGCAGCAGCCCGCTGCCGGCGCGTACGAGAAGATGCGGACTCGGCGTGCGTTCGAAATGGCGCTCGTTAGCGCCGCTGTCGCGCTCCATGTCGACGGCGGCATCGTGCGCGATGCGCGCATCGCGCTTGGCGGCGCGGCGCCCGTGCCCGTGCGCGCTCGCAATGCCGAGAAATCCTTGCGAGGCGTGCCTGCGAACGAAGAGACCGCGCGCGCTGCCGCCCAGCGCGCAGCTCGTGACGACGCGCATCCCGCGGATGATCCGCATGCCGGCTCCGCGTACCGCCAACATCTCATCGAAGTGCTCACGCTGCGTGCGTTGCGCAGCGCGTTTGGACAAAGCGCGCGCTGATGCAACCGGTGACGCTGGTCGTCAATGGTGTAGAACACGAAGCCGTTGTCGAGCCGCTGGAGACGCTGTTGTCGGTGCTCCGAGGCACGCTCAAATTGACAGGCACGAAGGAGGGCTGCGGCACCGGATATTGCGGCGCGTGCACGGTGATCATCGACGGCCAGCCGGTCAACGCGTGTCTGTTCCCGGCGGTTGATGCGGACCGTCGCGATGTGACGACCATCGAAGGACTCGCGGACGACGACGGTCAGCTCCACCCGGTGCAAGCCGCGTTCATCGAACATTTCGGCTTGCAATGCGGCTTTTGCACACCCGGCATGATTCTCGCGGCCGCATCGCTGTTGGCGGAGCAGCCCGATCCGAGCGAGGAGCAAATCCGAGCGGCGCTGGCGGGCAACATCTGCCGTTGCACGGGATATCAGTCGATCGTCGCGGCGGTGCGGTCGGCTGCGCAGGCACTGCGCGCATCCGGCCGCGCGGGCGAACTGCCTGGCAAACGCAGTCGCGTGCGGGCGCGCGCATGAACAGACACACCGCTGCGCGCGACGGCGCTGTTGTCGGCGCCAAGCGGCCGCGGCTGGATGCGGGCCCAAAGGTCACGGGTCACACGCGTTACACCGCGGATATCGAGCTCGAAGGCGCGTTGACTGGGCTCATCAAGCGTTCGCCGCATGCCTTCGCACGAGTGGTTCGCGTGGACGTGGCACGAGCGGCGGCGATGCCGGGCGTGCACGCGATCGCGCACGCTGGTAATACGCCACACATCCCCTTCGATCTGGGGATCAAGGATCAGCATTTATTCCCCCACCCGTACGCGCGCTACGCCGGCGAGCCAGTCGCCGCGGTCGCGGCAGAAAGCGAAGCCCAGGCGCAGGCCGCCCTGAACGCGATCGAGGTCGAGTACGAGATCCTCGAGCCGGTGCTCGATGCGCAGCGCGCGCTCGAACCGAGTGCACCGCTTGTCCACCCTGATTGGCGCACGTACGAAAAGCTGCCGACGCGTGTGTTGAGAGGCAACGTCTGCGGTCACAATCGCGTACGGCGCGGCGACGTCGACACAGAGTTCGCGCGCGCGGATGTGGTCATCCACGAATCCGAATTCCGATTCTCACCGGGTTTGCCTGGATATATCGAGCCGCGCGCCGCCGCCGCCCGACGGGAGCCGGACGGCGGCCTCACGCTGTGGTGCGGATCGCAATCGCCGTACGACAACCGCGACGAGCTCGCGAAATTCTTCGCGCTCGAACCCGCGCGGGTGCGCTTCATCAATCAATTCGTGGGTGGCGCCTTCGGCGGCAAAATCCTGATGGCGGCCGAATGGTATGCGGCTGCGCTCGCATTGCAGTGCGAGCGGCCGGTGCGCGTGATCTGGACGCGCCACGAAGACGGTCTGCACGCGTTTCCCCGGCACGGCGGCTATGCTTCGCTGAAGACCGCCGCGACGAAAGATGGTGCGCTGGTCGCGATGCGCGCGTCGTTCGTGTACGATACCGGCGCTTACATCGGATATGGAACCGGAACCGCGCAGATCTCGACGATGCTGGCGTCCGCGCCCTATCGCGTTCCAGCACTCGATCTCGAAGCCACGCTGGTATACACGAACAAGCAGGTCGCAGGCCCGGTGCGCGCACCCGGCGGCCCGCAGGCGAACTTCGCCAAAGAGCTGCATCTTGACGAGCTCGCGGCCAAGCTGGGTATCGATCCGCTCGATTTCCGGCTGCGTAATGCGTGGCACGACGGCGATCAAGGTCCAGGCGGTCAAATCCTCGCCGGCGTTCGCGTCGAAGAGACGCTGCGCGCATGCGCCGATGCGATCGGTTGGCGGACTCCCACAACGCAGCGGCGTGGTCGCGGCATCGCCTGCACGTGGTGGTTCTCGGCGTGCGGGCAGTCGCGCGCGCGTATCGAGATCGGCGATGACGGTCGCGTGCGGCTCGCTGCGGGCAATCCGGAAGTCGGCACCGGCGCCTCCTCGACGTCGCTGCCGATGATCGCCGCGCAAATACTCGGCCTCGATCCCAGTGCGATCGACGTCGTGCTCGCCGATACCGCGACCGATACCTATGACTCCGGCGTCGGCGGCAGCTCGTCGACGTTCGGCGCAGGCATGGCGGTCAGTGGGGCCGCAAACGATCTGCGCGCAAAACTGCTCGCGCGCGCCGAAGACATGCTCGAAGCGCGCACCGACGACCTCGAGTTGCGCGATGGCAATGTGCAGGTACGCGGCATGCCCGATCGCGCGGTGTCGTACGTTAAGCTAGCTCGTGAGGCCGGCGGCACGATCTCGGGCGAAGGCGAAAGCGCCGAGCAGGATGACCCGGAATTTGACGAGAGCCTCACCGAGACGCACGGCTTTTCAAGTTGGCTCGCTCCCTCGTACACCGCGTCGGCCGCCGAGGTCGAGGTGGATGCGGATACCGGCGAAGTCGCCGTGCATAAGATCGTGACGGCGCAGGACGTCGGCTATGCGGTCAATCCCGTTGGCGTCGCCGGCCAGATCGAGGGCGGCGCGGTGATGGGTGTGGGCTGGGCGTTGACCGAGTCTGTCGGGTTTGACGAGCGCGGAAACATCAGACCCGACCTCAAGGACTATCTGATGCCGACCGCGGTGGACGCTCCCGAGATCCAAACGATCATCGTGGAATCATCACCCGGTGCAGGGCCGTTCGGACTCAAAGGGGCCGGCGAGCCACCGATCACGACGCCGCCCGCGGCGATCGCATGCGCGATCCGTTCCGCTGCCGGCGTTGCACCCCACGAGACGCCGATGACTCCCGAGCGCGTGTGGCGCGCGCTGCGCGACCAGTGAGAGACTCATCCGAAGAGATCAAACTGCGCAACGCAAGGCTGCTGCACGCGCTTGCTGTGACCGCGCTGGTGCTGCTTTTAGTTGCGGCGTTCGCGGTCGCGCTCGACTTCCTCAGCCGCATCCACACGGTCACCGCGATCATCATCGGGGCTGTGTTCTTCTCGTACCTAGTAGCACCGGCGATCCGCTTCGTGCACCGGCGCGTTCCGATGTGGGCTGCCGTGCTGATCGTCTACGTCTTCATCGCCGTCGTGATCGTCGTGCTGTTGTGGATATTCGTGCCGATCGTCATCGCCGAGCTCCGCCAGTTCACGACGGATGCACCCGGACTTGCGAATCGCATCAAAGATGACTTGAGCATCAACGGGCCATTAGCTGCGCACCTGCCCGATTCTGTGAAAGCGTATCTCCTCACGCTTCCCGCTCAGATCTCGGAAGCCGTGACGAAGAACGGGCTCTCGATCAGTTCGGGGGCACTGACGATCTTGCTGTCGACGGCGTCAGGTCTCGTGCTGTTCATCCTCGTGCCGATCACAACCGCGTATGCCGTCATGGATGCGCAATGGCTCAAGGGCGCGGCGATCGGTTTTGTGCCGCTGGACAAACGCGCGAAGTTCGAATCGTTCGTGAGCGGCATCAACACCGTGCTTGCCAGTTACATCCGCGGACAGCTGCTCGTCGCAGCGCTGGTCGGCGGGCTCGTCGCGATCCTGCTCTTCATCTTCCACGTACGCTATGCGCTTGCGATCGGCTTGTTCGCCGGATTGTTCGAACTCGTGCCGTATGCCGGCGCGATCGCCGGAGCCATTCCCGGCGTCGGCGTCGCGCTGCTGACCAACGGCTGGGAGAACGCGCTTTTCGTCGCGATCGGCTTTATCGCGATCAACCAGCTGAGCGGACACGTCTTCTCACCGTTGATCGTGGGCGATCAAGTCGGTTTGCGTCCGATCTTCGTCTTGCTCGCCTTGCTCACCGGCGGTGAACTCATGGGGCTGCGCGGCCTGCTCATCGCCGTGCCCGTCGCCGGAATCATCCGCGTGATCATCATGACCTTCGTGCCGTTCGACAGCTCGGCATTGCCGTCGCCTGCACCGGCGCCGGCGAAAACCCCGCGGCGCCGTCTTTTCGGCGCGCGCCCGGCGCCAGCGGCGCAACAAGCGCCGCCCGAGAGCTAAAGCCTCTTCGCGTTAGTGCGTCGGCAGATCGTTCACGTGGAACCGGCGGATGTAGAACTCTCCGTTTTGGCCGTAAAAGCCAATGCGTCCATCTCCGAAGATCGGGGGGCCGCCGATGCGACCATCGTCGCGCGCACGCGCGACGCGGGAACCGTCGATCATAAGGATGATGAGCACCGAACCGTCGCGCACCGTCTGCACCGATGCCTGAACGTGTTGCACGGCGTTGCGCCGCGTCACGTACGGGCCCGATGCGAGCTCCGTCGACCTGAGCCCGTGCCGGCCGGGCATCAGCTTGACGATCGCGGCAGTGTGGTCGCGGCGGTTGGCGAGCACGAGGTATTCTTCGGTGACGGACTTCGAGCGTAGAATGCCGCCGATTCCGTCGGTCGATGTCGGAGTCACGCCCGTGTGATCGAAGAACGCGACCGTCTGCAGATCGAAAGAGACCGTCACGTTGTTGAAATTGTTTCGATGGCTGCGCACGCGCAGCTGCGCCGAACCAGTGCCGTTCGTCGAGAGCACGTTCGGCGTGACGTTATCGGGGACGCCGCTAAAACCGCTGCCGCGATCCGCGAAGAACGAGCCAGACGTCACCTCCCAAATCGCGTCCTTGCGGGCCTGCGGGTCGGACGGATGCTCATATGCGAAGGCGTTGGTGATCAATCCGGGCGTGCGCTGACCGAAGTTGTCCGTGAGCAACGGCACAGGCGCGTCGCCGCGTGCGACGAAGGGCAACAGAAGCAACGCGGACGCGATACTTGCTCGAAGGCAGTAAGACTTCATGAACGCCGCTCTTCACGCGGCAGCAGATCGTAGTCCTTCGCCCAACGCGGAGGAGAACCAAATCCCGACGCATAGGCGCTGCGCGATCCGCGCGATAACCCATACGCAAGGGCTCGCCGTTCTTGCGCCAAGTACAAACCCTTCGCATCGAAGCGCGCATAATACCAGGCGAACTTCGCAGTCTGCGCGGCGCCTGGTGCCACGTTTTCCCGGACGATGAGCCCGTACGTCCGTGAAAACGCCATCGCACGCGGCACGTAGACGCGCGGAAACCGTTCGTACGCGACACCGGCGACGAGGACGTGCGGCCAACGCTCGCCCTTGGCGGATGCGATAGAATCACACGCGATGGCGTCTGCACTGCGCATCGCGTCGCGCACCACGATATCGCCTTCCTCGAAAGCGTGCACGATCGCGTTGAGAGAAGCGATCCCGCGCGCATGGGCTCCCGCGAATGCCTCAATCACACGCACCATGTCGTCCAGGCGGCGCGCACGCCCGAGCGGATTCTCCTGCCAGCGCGAGACGAATCCGCCGGACCTCGCGAGGCGCGCCAACACCCCGGCTGGAGGCAAGCCCGCGTACTCGCGGCGCCACTTCTCGAAACGCAATCGGAATCGTCCGAGCACGTCGCGCACGGCGTCGGGCAAACGGTCGTCGACGCGGCCTTCAAGCAGATTGAGCGATAGTGCCGTGCGTTGGCGCTCGCCGCGAGGCCGCGTGCGTTCGTCACCGACGCCGACGTCGAGCGCCAGTTGCGTCACAGCTTCTGGATCCTCGCACAACGCGTAGATGCTCGCATCGGCAAGCCCGAGGAGCGGCGATGCCAGCACCCGCAGCCAGTGCACCTGGTCCGCCGGATCATCAACGACCGCGGCGAGCGCGAGCCAGTCCAAGAGCTGCGCGGGTTCTTCGAAGCCGCCCAACGGCGGATCCACTGGTAATCCGGCGTCGCGCAAGCGCTGACTATAGATGATCGCCGCATCGTCGCTCCGTGTCAGCACCGCCATCGAATCGGGCGGCACACCTTGTTGCAGCAGGTCGCGCAGCACGCCGGCGAGCGCGCCGGACTCTTCGCCCTCATCTGCATAACGCCGGAGTTGCGGAGTCGGCAGCGCACTAAGTAGCGGAAGCTCGATGCGAAGGTCTGGCGCCAGCGCGCTGAGCGCCGAGCGCCGCCCTTCGAGCCCATCGATCGCTGCGTCCGGCCAGCCTGCCAGGGTGATCGTTTGCAAGCCCGCGTTGTGTAGGATGGTCAACAGTTCTGACAGCGCGGCGTTCGCGTCTTCTGCGTCATCGACGAGCACGGCGGAACACGACGCGGCGATCGCGCGCGCAGAGGCGCGGTCCGCGGACAGCCAGCGGATGCATTCATCGAGCAGATCTTCGTCCGAGAGCGAACGCGCCGTCCTCGCGCAGCGCAAGTATTCGCGGTAGAGGCGTGCGAGCAGTACCGCGCATGAGCGCTCGGCGCGCTTTTGCTGCTGGAGCACGCCTGCGCCTGCACGTAGTGCTTCGCGTCCGCGACGCCCGACGCGCGCGACGATCTGCGGATCCGCAGATTTGACGAGTGCGGCTTCGACCTCGTCGCCATAGAACGCGGTGATGCCGAGCGCACACCCTCGCTCGAACTCTTCGGGACTGATGCGCGCACCGCGAAGCTGGCGAATAAGCACCGCAGCCTCTTCGAGGAACTTGTCGACCCAGCTCAGGAACGGCACGTCGAGATCGAGATCTGCGCCGTCCACTTCCGGCCATGTCATGTCGAGCAAACCTTGTGCGGCTTGCCTGACCACGACGCGCGCCGCAGCTTCGCCGCCGGCAGCGATGTCAGGATGAACGCCGGCAAGCGCATAGTGCGTGCGCAACCAGTGGACGCAATGCTGCGGCCCGGTGGCGACGCGAATCCCCTGCTCCGCACCGAGTTGCCGTACGTGGCGCTCGAAGACGCGGACGCCGGACGCGTGCGAACATATCACGTGCACCGGCGCCTGACGCGCGAGTCGCGCTGCCCGCGCAGCTAGCGCGGACGTCTTGCCGCTGCCCGGCGGCCCCGTGACCACGGTGACGCCGGCAGGCGCGCTCGCCACGCGTTCGAGCGTGGGAACCACGGCAAGTGAGGACTCAGCGCGCAAACACGCGTTCCTCGTTGATGGGGCGTTCGCGGCATGCGCCTGCATAGTCGCAATGGCCGCACGGCGGATCGTCGCCAGGCGCGAAGTGATCGAAGCCGCCGCCTGTGATCGCGCCTGCCCGTTCGATCAGCGCGCGCACTCCCTGCGCGATATCTTCAGGGGTGCATGCCGTGCGCACGACGCCGCTGCGTTCGTCGCGCTCAACGACTGGTGCACCGGCAGCGTTGGTCATATCGAGAGCGAGTATCCACACCGAGTCGCGAGGATCGCGCAGCGACACGAGAGCAAGGCGGCCGACGTCGTCGCCTCGCATCGTGCGCACGGTGTAATACAGCGCTAGCTGCGCTTCGTCGCCTCTGCGCAGCGCAGCGAGGTATTCATGAGGATTCTCCTCAACGCGACCGGTCTTATAGTCATAGATGATGACAGGTCCGCCGCCTTGCGGCCGGTCGATGCGATCGATGAAACCGACGAATTCGTGTCCACCCAACGACCAGCGTTGGAGTGATTCGACCGATTCGATCACCGTCGGATGATCGTTGGCCTCTGTGCGCAACCAGCGTGCATAATGCGCCGCTACCGCCCGCGCGCGCAACCGGCTGACCTCGAATTCCAACGCGGAATCGAACTCCTCGCGGTTACGCTCGAACGCAGCGTCGAGCTCCGCGTGCAGCCGCTCGAGGATCGCGTTGCCTGAATACTCCGACGGACGCCGGATGACGCGGTGCAGCGCTTCAAGCGCTTCGTGAAATACTTTGCCGTACGTCGTCGCCGCCGAACCTTCGTCGGCGATCGCGTCGCACAAATACTCGAAGAACCAACGGCGCGGGCATTTGACGAACCCGTTAAGCCGCGAAGCGGAAAACGTCATGGGTGCTGCCAGCGGCCTCGGGGGCTCTGCGACCGGCCAATCCCATATATTGTCGTCAGCCGGGAGCGTCGCGAACCAATGTGCGATCGCGCTGGACGCGGGCGACATAATGCGTACTCGTACGTCCGTCTCGTGATGGTCATGCTCGACCGGCGCGTCCAAGCCGGGCTGGGGGAAGAGGCCAGGTCCGGTGGCGCCGGATTGATCTTCGAACGAGATGACCGCGATTTGAGGCGTGCGCGCTTCAGTGCCGACTGCGTGCAGCCTCAATGCGACCTGCGAGATGCCCATGCCCATCACAGCGCTCCGCTGCATGAGCACGTCGCCGATTCCTCGTTCATCGATTCGTGCCAGCGCTTCCGCTAAGGTCGCGCATTCGATGACCTCTCCCACGCCCGCCGCACCGCTTGTGGATTGGCGTGTGCGCACGCCGGCTCGCCGCAATTGAAGGAGCAGTCGCGCGAGTGCGCTTCGCTCGATATGCTCGTCAGCCACGGCAGTCGCAAAGGTGAGCTCGTCGATGCCGGCGCGTTCGCACAGCGCCGTCAACGCGCACAACCCGTCGAGAAATGCCTCGTCCTCGCGAAGCGCTTCGGGCCATGGCCACTGCGCGGTCGCAAAGGCGTGCGCGATCGCCGCCCGGATCTCTGCCGGTTCCATCGTGAGAGAATTACACGTTATGCGGGCTGCGTACTGCGGCTTCCAGCCGGCCAAGCGCTCTTTCGAGGCAGTCGATCAACAACGCCAACAGCCCGCTCATGTCGCCGCCGTCGGCCTCGCGCAAACCGTCGTAATAGCGCTCGCGGTCCTCGACGTGTACGATCGCAGGCGGATAACCGTTGGCATCGAGGATGAGATTTGACATGAGCCGGCCGACACGGCCGTTGCCGTCCAAGAACGGGGCGATGTTCAAGATCTTCGCTTGCGCGGCGGCTGCCTTGGCGACGGGATCTGCCGCGGATTCTTCGAGCCACTCGGTAAACTCACGCAGCAACGCGGGCACGAGCACGCTTTCTGGCGGCAGGTAGTCCCTCCCGACGATGCGCGCATCCGTCCGCCGGTACTCGCCAGCTTGTTCGTCATCGATCGACACGAAGAGCCGCGCGTGTAATTCGCGGATCGCGTGCTCGGTGAGCGGTGCGTCGCTGTCGGCTAGCACAGCTGCGTGATTGAGCGCCTTGCAGAGGTTGACGACCTCAAGATGTTCGCGCAGGCTCAGTCCGCCGACGCACTCGCCGCGCGTCAGGAGCTCTTCGGTCTGCTCTCGCGTGAGCCGGTTGCCTCGGATCGCGTTCGAATGATAGATCTCATCGAGACGAAAGGTGTCGCGCAACTGATCTCGTGCAATCGCCGCAGCTTCGCCATTGGCGTTGAATGCGCGCATGCGCTCGCGCAGATGTTTGAGCCGCTGCTCGAGCTCGGCGGCGAAGCGCAGCCCGGTCGCTTCTTCTTCCGAGCGCGCCGGCTGGTCAAGGCCAAGCGCGGCAAGATCGATCGCGTGCTCGCGCAGCCAATCTAGGGCCGACCCTTCGAGCCGGCGCTGGCGGAACGACAACCAGGAACGGCGCGCGCGTGGATATGCGCTGAGCACCTGAAGGAACCGGCCTTGTGCCGCAGGCCCGGCGGTCGAAGCCCGCAAGCGATCGGCGAGTTCCCCATCCAAGAGCGTCTCGATGAAGTCGGATTGCATCTCTTGCGCTTCGTTGAGAGACAACGGAAGGATCGCAACCGCGTCTGCACGCCCCGACACCCGTAGCGCGGCCTGATCGTCAGCGGCGTACGGCTGCACTCGGCCGGTCGAAATCACGAAGAAATAGCGAAACTGGCCGCTTCGGTCGTCCAGCGCGTCCGCCAGCTCCTCGAGCAAAAAGTTCCGCACGGGCCCGGGCGATTCGCTCGGCCGTCCCGCGAAGCCTCGTCACGTGTTGGCCGTAACACTCTTGGGTGTGACGGGGCTCACTAGCGCGGCGCCGAACATTCCCCCACAATCAAAGAACCTGTATCTCGAGTAATGCCGGGGGCCGAATTCTCGTGTCTCTCCCCGCGCCGTCCCGTCATACAGCACAAAGGCGGAGCCGGATGTCCGACAGGTCCACGCACAGGGCCGAGTCCCTGTAACAATGTTGCATCCGATACGGTCCAAGAAATTGGAGCCAGTTTCATCGGGGCCAGACCTTGCCCTGATGCAACGCATCGCCAAAGGGGACGGAGATGCGTTCGCCGATCTGGTGCGGCGCTACACGAGAATGCTGTACAACGTTGCCTACCGTTATAATGCGGCGTCCGCGGAGGACCTCGTTCAAGAGTCGTTTCTCCGGGCGTTTCAGCACGCCAACACGTTTTCAGGCCGCAGCAAAGTCTCGAGCTGGCTATACCGCATCTGCGTCAACGTCTGCCTCACCCACATGGGCCGGGCGAGCCTGCAGACCACCGACATCGAAGACGTTCCCGAGTCCGAGCTGACTGCATCGGTCAACGATCTTCCTGAGGCGCGCGCCGAAGGCCGCGAGACCTTCAAGGCTCTCGAAGAGGGCCTGGCGCTGCTGCCCGCTCAGGAGCGCATGGTCTTCATCTTGCGCGAGCTCCAGGGGCTTGCGTACTCCGAGATCTCCGACGTGCTGGGCATTACCGAGCAGGCGGCCCGCACCAATCTGCACCGCGCCAAGCGGCGGCTTCAGTCTTGGCTGAGCCCGCTGCTGCTGTCATGAGAGGGATGTAGGGATGGAGTGCTCTGAAGCGCTCGACTTCCTCTACCAGTCCTTCGACGCTCAGCTGACGCCGACGCAGCAGATGCTGCTCGACGCGCATCGCCGCACGTGCTTCGCGTGCGCCAATACGCTCACGCGTGCAGAGCGGTTCCAGGCGCTGTTGCTCAAGGTGCCGCAACTCGCAGTGCCGCGCGGACTCGAAGATCGCATCATCGAGCGCGTCTTCGCGGCCAGCCACGTCACGACCAAGCGCGGCGAAACATTGCGCACGTTCGTCGACGCGATCACGAATTGGCGCAGTTTCGCGTTCGCGGCAGGCACGGCAGCTGCTGTCCTCGCGCTGGTGCTGGTCAGCCGTAACATCTTCCAACCTTCGGCGATGACGCACGTGCAGGCACCGCCGACGATCACCGCCGCCATCAACGGAACGCTCGACGTCGGGTCCGGCAGTAAAACGTCGCAACAGAGCGGCGCGGTGACGGTCGCTCCCGGCGAGACGATCGCGAACTCGTCAGAACAGCCTTCGACGATCGCGGTTTCGCAGCATGTGGCGGTGACGATCTCGGGCAACACGCAGATCCAGGTCGGCCAGGTCCAGGTCGATCCGCAGACCGGTGATCCGAATGTCATCGCGATGCGATTGGTCCACGGCATGGTCGGAGTTCGCGAGAGCCTCGGCAAGAACGCCGGAGCCATTCACGTCGCGACCGATCAAGCGACCATCGTTCCCACCGGTACCATCTTTACCGTCAGCGCGTCGGCCGGTACAACCGACGTTGCGGTGGGCGAGGGTAGCGTCGCCGTTTATTTGCCGGGCGAGACGTTCGGCGTGCCCGCCGGCAACCAAGCACGGATCAGCGGCGGCCGGCATACCATCAGCAAATTGCGCCCGGGCACGAAGTTCGTGCACTAAGGGGCGCTCGAAAGAGGGCGAATGGAGCGGCCGAGCCTAGTTCGGCCGCTCCGTTTTTATTTGCTCGCTTGTTCGTGCGTTCTGCTGTTTACAGGCCTAACGCGGCGCCGTCGCTGCGCAAGTCAGACGCGCCCACAAGCATTCCGCGCGCGCGGTCAATCACGATTGCTCCCGCGTGACCCATCGATTCTTCCCAATCGTCCGTCACAATGACGTGATGCCCGCGAGCGCGCAAACCCGCGACGCACGGTGCACCTGCACGCGCTTCGATCGCGACACCAGGAACCTGGTCTCCCCAGGTCCGCCCGTAGCGCCAGCGCGGCGCGTCGAGCGCCTCTTGTGGATCGATACCCCGTTCAGCGATTCTCACCGACACCTGTAAGTTGGTCTGCGGCTGGCCCTCGCCGCCCATGGTGCCGTACACGAGAGCCGGCCGGTCATCGTCGAGCAACATCGCAGTCATGAGCGTGTGAAATGGCAGACGGGCGGGTGCCAGCGAGGTCGATCTGCCTTCATCCAATGTGAACGAGCAGCCGCGGTTCTGCAAGACGATGCCAAGTTCGGGAACGCCGACGCATGACCCGAAGTGAAAATACAACGATTGGATCATCGAGAGCGCGTTGCCGGCATCGTCGACGCACGCGAAATATGTCGTATCGCCGCCGCTCGCCCTGCGTTTCTTGTGTGAGCGCGGCACGCTTGCTCGATAAGGGTCGATATCGCCGGCTCTGACGCGAGCGCGCTTGTCCGAAAGCAACTCTTCGAACGGCGGTTTGAGATAGCGCGGATCGCCGATCCACTCATCGCGATCCTCAAACGCCAGCTTGATCGATTCGATGCCGTAATGCGCGTGCGCCGCGCTGCCCAGCTCAAACTCGTAGCCCTCGACGGTGACGTCGTTGATGTTCTGTGCGAGCGCGAGCACCATACCTTGGGAGTTCGGCGGCGTGGTCAACGCGATGTGCCGGCCGAACGTGCTGCGCAGCGGGTCGGTGTAGAAACCGCGATGCGAGGCGAGATCGGCGGCTCGCAACGGACTGCCCGCCGCGCGCGCGCGCTTCTCGATGAGCTGCGCGGCTTCGCCTTCGTACCAAAAGCTTCGACCGTCCGCGGCGATCCGTTCAAGCGTTGTGGCGAGCGCCGGTTGGACGAGGCGCTCCCCGATCTCGTACCGCGGCTTCGACGCATAGAGCGGCCGTGCGCCCTCATCGTCCGCGAGGAGCTCGTGCTCCTCGTGCAGACCGCGCGCAAGGCTGCGCGCGATTGGTGCTCCCGTGCGCGCGTGCCTGATGGCAGATTCAAGCGACAGCGAAAGTGGGAGTCGGCCGAACCGGTCGTGCAGCGCCAACCACGCGTCAACGGCGCCCGGCACCGTCAGCGCCGCCAGACCACCGTGCGCGGGTATCGACTGCACGCCCGCCCCCAGGTAGAATGCGCGGTCCGCGAGCGTGGCCGACGCGCCGGAGCCGTTATATGCGCTCACCTGTTTTGTCTTTGCGTCGTAATACAGGAAAAACGCGTCGCCGCCGATGCCGGTCATATGTGGATACAGGACGCTGAGCGCCGCCGCGATCGCGACGCCACCGTCCGCCGCCGAGCCGCCGGCGCGCAGCACGTCCAGGCCGGCTTGAGCGGCGAGCGCATGCGGTGCTGTGACCATCGCGCGCCCGCTGCGCGCGCTCGGGCGGAATCCCGACGGGGCGAGCCGGTCGCTCACGCAGGGGCGCCGGGGACGATGATGCCGGAGCGCGATCGATCTCGCGCCGCTTCTTCATCAAGCACCGTAGGCGCCAAACGCAAGAAATCATCGATGCCCACAATGCGCCGGCTGCGTACGTAATCAAGATGCCGAGCGCGGATCGCATCAGCGACTTGTTCCGTCGAGCGATCCCCAAACGTCGTCGGACGGCCGATGCAAATCGAGGCGTCCAGGGCAGGCAGAGCGCGCAATGCGACCGGTGCGCCGTCGGAGATGAGGCCGGAGCCGGCGCCGAGCGGCCACACCGCGAGTGGCTGCGGCTCTTCGGCGAGCACGTCTGTGCAATGCAAGAAGCCGGCCGACCAGCTATCAACACGATACAACCGGCGGTGGGAGTCCCGCCAGCTCTCGACAAGAGCTCGTGCGGCACTTGCGAGCGAGGGCCCGCGCTCGAGCACGAATTGCTCGATCGCTGTGCGGCCATACCGTTCGAGGCGCGCGTCGAACATCAGGTGTTCGACCAAACGCGAGGACCGCGCGTCGTCAAGACGGCCGCTCCAGAACGGGAACTCTTGTGCGGCCAAACCTTCAAGGGTGCCGCCCGCGCCTGCCTGAGCGAATCTGGCCAACTGTGCGAGCGCCGGCAGCACATCGCGCTCCAGGCGCTCTGCAAACGCGTCGTGCTCCGCCTCGTGCCCAAGACAGCAGCGCTTGTACTTTCGCCCGCTTCCACACGGACATGGATCGTTGCGACCGGGCTTTCTCATGCCGATAACGCTTTTACATGGCTTACCGGCGAGTCCTCGCGTCGTTCGGTTTTTGCGCGCTGCTTCTCACCATAGGGAGCGTGGAGCGCTCGGGCGCACACCCGCGTTCGTCCGTCGATACCGGCACGTTCGCGCTCGTCATCTCGTTCACGCCCGGCGAGCGCTTCGTCGAACACGCGAATACGGTGGACCGCATCGACTGGAAGATGCCGCGCGAGCGACTTGAGGCATTTGCGTCGCAGGGCATGGTGATCAACGAGGAAATCCGCACGACGACGGTCGCCAACGCCCGCGTGTTGTCAGTTGATGCGCACAGCGCGCGGATCAGCGCCGACGCGCTCACAACGGTGCACGACGTTCCGCGGCGCAACGTTGTCACCACCCGATCCAGTGGCATCTCAGCGGTGACGGCGCGCAACGCGCAGGTCGGCGCCACGCGCTATGCGCTTGAGGATGCCCCGATGGTCGATTTGCCTGCCGCACCCGTGCGGCTAGGATCGACATGGACCACGAGAGTCCCAGTGACGACGACGCTTGGATCAGGCACCGTCGATTTCACGCACACGGTCGCATCGATCGATCGTGGCGTATTGCGGATCGACGTCGACGGCAGCGGACAGATCACGGGCAAGGAGTACAATCTCCCGCACCTTCTGCCCGGTTCGATCGCGTTGCGCGGCTCCGCGTGGTTCGATACGCGCGACGGCCTTATCATCCAAGAGAGCTATCGGATCGACAACACGCTGGTGAAGCCGGCCGGTGCGACACAACTCGGTTTCGTCGAGCACATGGACGCGGACACCGACGTGTACGTCCAGCGTTGACGGATAACCGGCGACTGGGGACGACTAGCGCTTCGAACGCGCCGTAAGTTTCGTGCTCGCGATCGGCCGCCACACCTGGAAGCGGCGCCGCGTGCTCGCCGCATACTCGACGCGAGCGCGCATGCGGGCCCACAGCTCGATCAGCGCAGCGCCCGCGAACCAGTGCAGGTGACGCCAATCCTCCCGCATGTATCTCGCCGCGGCTCGTGCGACCATCGTCGGCTGCAAGGTCGTCGTGCGCACCGACCACTCACGCTCGACCGATAAATTCGCGACGATCCAACGCGTGCGTTGCTCGATGAAATCGCTGATGTTGCCCGGTCCGCAATTCTCGATAAGCGCGTCTGCGGCGTATGCTGCCTTGTATCCGCGCTTCTCGACTTCGAACAGCACGGACATCTCATCGTACAGCGCCGCCGGATTCACCCCGTCGATCACGTTCCGGAACGCACAAATCTCCCCGAGCTTCGGCGTGACGAGCGCCAGGTCGTGGTGCAGCGTCCACATCAGATTGATCGTGAAGCCGAGGAATGTGTTCGGCCGGTTCACGGGTATGATGCGAGCGCCGACCACCCCGATCGCAGGATCGGAGAACGGAGCACAGATCCGTTCAACAGTCGTAGGGTGGAAAGAGACGTCCGCGCTCGTGATGATGCATAGCGGTTGGTCTACGAGTTCGATGAAGCGGTTGATGGCATGGACCTTGCCCTTCCGCTCCGGGTCGGCGTGTAGCTCGATACGCGGATCGTGCGAGGCATAGCGACATACTATCTCGTCTGTCCCATCAGTGCATGCGCTTGCCATCACGAGGACCCGCTCGATGCGCGGTGCTGCGCTTTGGCGCAAGATGCCGTCTAGAAGGTGCCCGATCGACTCGGCCTCGTTGTGCGCCATGATGCCGATCGCGATACCGGGTCCGCCGTGCCCCACCACAAAACGGCAGTATGCCGGACGACGCCCGGACTCCCGCTGACGCTGCTCACAACAAATTCTCATGGTTTGCGGAGGCGGGTTTTTCTGAGTGCGGGCGAAACGGACCGCCCATGATGCGGATTCGACAGTCGCAGCTTGCGATCGTGTCAAGTGGTCTTGCGTTACTTCTCGCGGCGTGTACCCACAACGCCGCCACACCGGGCTTCACCACGCTGCCCGTTCAGCCGCCCATCCACGATCAAGGAATCATCAAACACGTCATCATCATCGTGCAGGAAAACCGAAGCTTCGATAATTTGTTCAACGGTTTTCCCGGCGCTGACACGGTATCGTCCGGCAGCGCGCATGGCACGAACGTACCGTTGGCGCCTGTGCCGCTGGAAAACGGTTTAGACGTCGGTCACTCGCACGGCGATTTCGTCGCATCCTATCACAATGGGTCGCTCGACGGGTTCGTCGACGAAAAGACATTCAAGATCGTCGGCGGTGTGTATACGCCGGTCGCAGGCCCGCCGAATTATGCCTACGCGTTCGTGCCGCAAACCGAGACCCAGCCGTACTGGTCTCTGGCAAGCCAATTCACCGTCGCTGACCGCATGTTCCAATCGAACACCGGCCCTAGTTTTCCGGCACACCAATATCTGATCGCGGCGCAGTCCTCTATGGCCGATGAAGTCCCTTCTGGAATTCCGTGGGGATGCGACGCGCCGGTTGGTACGACCGTCGCGCAATTGCAAGCGGACGGAACCGACAGCAAAGGCGTCTTCCCATGCTTCGATTATCAGACGCTGGGTGACGAGATGGACGCGGCGGGCATCACATGGCGTTTCTACGCGCCGGGCATGGGCACGACGGGCTACATCTTCAATGCGTACGATGCGGTGCGCCACATCCGCTTCGGCGCTGATTGGGCCACGAACGACATCTCTCCAGAGACAAGCATCCTCACCGATATCAGCGGCGGCACGCTTTCGCAGGTGAGCTGGGTGATACCATCGTTCGTCAACTCAGATCACGTGTTGGCCAGCAGCAATACCGGTCCGCAGTGGGTCGCGTCGATCGTCGACGCCGTCGGCGCGAGTCAGTACTGGAATGACACGGCGATCCTTATCACCTGGGACGATTGGGGCGGATGGTACGACCACGTCTCGCCGCCGCAACTCGATCCGATGGGTCTCGGTTTTCGCGTGCCGCTGCTCGTCGTCTCTCCGTTCGCGCGGCACGGCTACGTCTCGCATGTGGACCATGAGTTCGGCAGCCTGTTGCACTTCACGGAAGCGACGTTCTCGCTGTCGCCGCTCGGCTCGGTCGACGCACGCGCGGATGAGCTGACGGATTGTTTCGACTTCACGCAGGCGGTGACACCGCTGCAGCCGGTTGCGACGAAGATGAGGCCGATCGACTTCATGAACCAACGTCGCACGCTCGATCCGCCCGACCCAGACTAACCTCGCAGATACGTGCGCGCTGCGCACGCGTCAAGGGGCATTTTGCGTGCGCTGCGAAGCTTGCATACATGGCTGAGAAGATGACCGCCCCGGCGATCCGCAATCGCAAGGGCGGCACGAAGATCGCCGTCATCACCGCCTACGACGCGCCCTCCGCACGCATCGCAGACCGCGCGGGCGCGGATATCATTCTCGTCGGCGACTCCCTCGCCAATGCGGTGCTCGGCTACGACGATACACTTTCAGTCAGCGTCGACATCATGGTGCGCCATACGGCAGCGGTGTCGCGCACCAAACCCAACGCGCTGATCGTCGGCGATATGCCATGGCTCAGTTATCATCTCTCCACCGCCGACAGCGTTCGCAACGCCGCACGATTCATCGTCGAAGGTGGGGCAGGCGCGGTCAAGCTTGAGGGCGGACGCAAGCGTCTGCCAATGGTCGAAGCGATCCTTGCTGCAGAAATTCCCGTCATGGGCCATCTGGGGCTCACTCCTCAATCCGTGCACGCCATGGGCGGATTCAAAGTCCAGGCGAAGCTTGCGGAGGCAGCCCGCGAACTGGTCGAGGACGCCCGCGCACTCGCCGAGACCGGCGCCTTCGCGATCGTGCTTGAGGGGATCCCGGACATCGTCGCGCGCGAGGTGACCGAATCGATTCCGATTCCGACGATCGGCATCGGAGCTGGCCCATATTGCGACGGACAAGTCCTCGTCTTCCATGATGTCGTCGGCTTGAGCAGCGGAGCGCGGCCGAAATTCGTCCGACAATACGCCGATCTCGGCGCCGAGGCAACGGCCGCAGTCGCGCGGTTCTTTGACGACGTGCGCTCGGGCGCGTTTCCGTCCGACGCCGAGACCTATCACATGCCGGAGGCTGACGCCCGAGAGTTCCTCGCCGAACGGCGCGTTTGAAGATCCTCTTCTGCGACGAGGGCTACGCAGAGGCGCGTACGCGGTTGGCGCGCGAGCTTCCCGACGCGGAAATCGTGGCCGCGCGTCGCGATCTTGTCGCGCAACATCTGCGCGGTGTCGACGTCCTCATCCCGTATATGGCACGCATCGATGAGCACATCATCGATGCTGGATCGTTTGGCCTGATCCAACAGTTCGGCGTCGGCCTCGAGGGGATTGACATTGCCGCGGCGACCCACGCGGGAGTTGTTGTCGCGCGTATCCCGAGCGCAAACACCGGGAACGCCGAGTCGGTCGCCGAGCACGCCCTGCTGCTCATGCTCGCGCTCGCGCGCCGCTTGCCGCACGCACAACAGCAGCTGCACGCGCGCCGCCTTGGCGAACCGGCGGGAATCGCGCTGGCGAACAAGACGGCCTGCATCATCGGAGTTGGTGCTGCCGGCAGCGCGCTCGCGGTTCGGCTGCACGCGCTCGGGATGCGGTTGATCGCGGTTCGCAAGAACCTCGCGGGTCAGCTGCCTCCCGGTGTGCCCTTCGCCCACACATACGCCTTTGCCGATCTGGCGAAAGCGGTCGCGGATGCAGATTTCGTGGTCGTCACGGCGCGCTACGAGTCCGATGCATACCATCTCATCGACGCGCGCATCCTGTCGGCAATGAAGCGCGGCTCGTTCATCGTCAACGTCGCGCGCGGCGGCTTCATCAACACGGACGCTCTAGTGGAGGCGTTGCGCAGCGGCCACATCGCCGGCGCCGGCTTGGATGTCGTCAAAGAGGAGCCGATCGCATCGGACCACGATTTGTTGGCTCTCAATGTCATCGTCACCCCGCACATCGCAGGGGTCACCGACCATTCATACGCAGGCATCGCGCACGCGGTCGCGGATAACATCCGTCGTTATGAGCGCGGCGAGCCGCTGCTCCACGCGGTGAATAACCCCAAGGTCGTGCGCCGGCCTCGAGGCTAAGGCATAAGCGTGCAGTGAAAAGGTCTGGCCCGATGTTCACGCCGCAGTCGCGCACGGCATTGCAAGAGCAGCTTTTGCGATTCGCGCGCGCGGACGAACGGATAACTGGCGGCGCGCTCACCGGCTCGATCGCGAACGACACCGAGGATCGGTGGTCTGATATCGATCTCGCATTCGGGGTGGCGGAGAATATTGAGCTGGACGATGTCATGCGCGATTGGACAGCTGCGCTGGCCAAAGATCTCAACGTCGTCCATCATTTCGACTTGCGCGCCGGTTCTGCGATCTATCGCGTCTTTTTACTCGCTGACGGTCTTGAAGTCGACATCGGATTATGGCCGGCAGCCGAATTCGGCGCCGCTGGTCCGAAGTACAAACTCGAATTCGGACGCAGCGTGCAACGTCCACCAACCAGTCCGCCGCCAGTCGATCACCTGATTGGGCTGTGCTGGCATCACGCGCTGCATGCGCACGCGGCCATCGAGCGGGCAAAACCATGGCTTGCGGAGTTTTGGATCGGCGAGCTGCGCAACAACCTGCTGTCGCTCGCGTGCATCCGCGAGGGACTGCCGGCCGTCTACGCTAGAGGCACCGACGACTTGCCAGCGGCCGTTACGGCGCCATATCTGGAGATGCTCGTCGGGTCGCTTGACAGGGAGCAACTTCGGCTCGCCCTCGCGCGCGCGACCGACGCATTGCTCCAAGAGCTCGCGCTGGCAAACGCCGATCTCGCCGCCCGCTTGCGGCCGGTTATCAACAGCGTCGTCTTAGATTTACCGGATCATTCGCGTACTTCTTAAGACGCGAATCGCCGATCACTGCGCGCTACGAACCGGCCCCGCGTACCAGACTCCGAGGTTGCGCAACCAGATGTCGCCCGACATCTGCGAATTCGGCGGAGCAACGACATAGATCCGGTTGAACACGATCGGCCAGCGCGCTTGCGGCGGAACCTCCGCCCGCACGCTGCGCCAACCTTTCCACGTGATCCGCCGCGCGAACGTGACGCTGTCGGCGATGCCGTCAGAATTGCGATAGGCAGCACGCAGCCACGCGCCGCTGCCATCGCCATACACTTCGAGGCTGAAGAGCAACGGCTCGCCCGACAAAGCGATGTCATTCTCGATGAACGCGGCGCGAGTCGAGCGCGAGCTGGCGAAATCGAAGCTGAGGTGGAGCGCGGACGCGCCGTCAGGCGCATTTGATTGGTCCAGCGCCGCGACAAGGTCCGCCGGAACTTTGACGAGGTGCCAGCGTCCGGCGCTGTCGCCTGGCGCCAGCGATGATGCGAGGCGGACTTCATGTGCACCGACCAGCAACGTCGCGTCTGCCTGAGCCCCGCCGGCGCGCGCGCTCACCGATGATTGCGATGGCAGCGTTGCCGTGCGCCACACTCCGCCGGCTTCCAAGGTGCCGCCGTCCCCCCGAGCCGACCAGCGGATCGCATCGGAATCCACTGCGATCTCCGACCCGTCTTCGCGCCTCGCGATGGTCGTCAGCGTGTACTCAGACGATGGAGCGTACACGCGCAGGACCGGCTCGATACGCAGCTGCGCGACGCTTGGCACGACATCGAGTGCGACTTCACCGCTCGTGCCGCCGGAGCGCGCCGTGACGGTGATGTGGCCGGCGCTGCGCGCGTGCAGACGTCCATTTTGGTCGATTGACGCCCCGTCCGCGGGAGAGACCGCGAAATTCAAGGGCGCTGCGAGGGCGACGGGCTGGTCGTTCACGTCGACGCCATGCGCGGCGATCGACAGATGGCTGCCCACCAAGACCGCCGTTGCCTCGCTGCGCATGACGAGTCGTGCCGGAGGTCCCGGCGAGGCCATGTTGATCACGAAGAGCCCGTCGGCGATCGAACGCTCGCGACCGTCTGAGGGCACGTTCGCGATGCTGACATGATCGTCGCCGAGCCGGCGGACGACCATCTCCGTCGAGCCGCCGCTGTCAAACGCCATCGCATCGGTCGCTCCGAGCGCGGCGAACAGCGCGCCGAACATCGGGCGCGTGAGTCCGATCGAGCGCGCAGGCGCGCGCCCGTCCACGGTCACGAGCAAGAGCGTCGATCCATCAGCGGACGTTCCAGCTCCGGTCAGCGGGTAACGCACATTGGTTTCTTCTGGCGACGGTGAATCCGGATCGTCGTATGGCGCGCCGTCGCGCAACAGGATAGGTCCTCCGCCGACCGCCTCGCGTAAGCCGTCGACCGGCGGCGTTAACGACGTGGACAGTGTGGCGGTATCGCCCTCTTTGAATTGGTGAAGCAGATCGACCGCAGCTGAACCACGCGCCGCGACGCCCAAGTCAGCCGGTGCCAGCGGTAAGAATGTCAGGTCGTCAGCGACCGCGCGGACTACCTTATACGCACCGTCGGTCGAGGGTGTCAGTGCGAGCTCGGCAGCTGCATCGGCCTCACCGGGCATGCCGAAAGCCTGGGTGAACAGCATGAGCTGTGAGCCGTGGGACCAGTCGTTGATGCTGTCGATATCAAGCGCGTCCCCGGATGGCGCGACCAACTGCATCTTCAACGTCGCCGGACTCATCACGATGTGATTATTCTCGCCGACCATGAGTACAGCGCGGCCGTTGGGCGCGTGTTGGATGACTCCGCCCGACAGGACGAGGTTTGTCGGTTCACCGCTACCGCTGATATCGAAATAGTCGGCGTTGATGCCGACTTCGGCGGAGCGCCGGTCTGCCATCGTCGAGAGTTGCTCGCCCGGTCCAACGATACGGTCGTATCGCGTTCCGACAGCGACGCCGACGTTGGGGTTGCGCAGGTCTACGCGAGCGATCGAGATCGTTAGAGGACCATCGGCTGTTTTCAGACGCCAGCGTTCGAACTCGACGCCAGGACCGATGTGCTCGACCGCGCGTCGCGCGTTCAGAATCGCCGGCCAACCGGATGGCTGGACAAAGGGTGCCGCTTGGAAGCTTGATGTCGCATCGTTATCGAGACGCGGCGTGGGCGGCTCGGCTCCACTACCGCCGACCGAAAGCACTAGCAATGCGCAAGCGGTAAACGCAGCGCTAATGATGAAGAGTGATGCGCGATGAAGCGTCACGATGCAAAAGTGCGGCGGCGTTCGGGATCGTACCTGCGGATATTCATCATAGTCGCTGCAGGCATGGTCGCCGCTAGTCTGCCGCTACGCGCCGACGATGCAGTTCCCATCGCACTGCACCTGACTCCAGGCCGCTACGAGCGCACCCAAAAACTCGTGCATCTCGTCACCTTCGACATGAGCAAGATGCTCAAGTCCATGGCGGGCGGACGGGCTGACGATCAAACCATCCTTGAGGACCGCAATCAAGTCATCGTCCTCAAGAGCGGCAACCAGGTCGACATCACTGAAACTAACACCCGCCGCTTCGGCGGGGACAAGCCGAAAGAGCAAGGCAGCAAGGTCCGCACCACGACGTATCAGGGTACTATCGCCCCCGATGGGATCATGACGCCGCCGCAGCCTGTGCTGGAGGATCCTGGAGACGGTGCGCTCGACCAGCTGCCCGATATTCCGCTCGCCCCAGGCCAGCAGTGGACGTTCTCGCGGCACATCAAAACCGAACGCGAAATGGGCGACGGGTCGATGACCTATCTGGACAAAGTCGATCGAGTTGAAACGCGCGACGGGCATCGCATCGCGATCATCACCGTCACGGGAACCGGACCGATCACGCCGCCCAAAGACATGCAAGACCGCGGCTTTAAGACCGCGACCATGAACCTCACCGGCACTGCCGAGTTCGACACGACCGCCGGTTTGCCGGGAACGCAGCATTACACGGGCAAGGTCACCTGGGCGACGACCGTGATGGGCGCGCACATCGGCGTCAATATCAACGATACCTACGACGCCACACCGGTGACGCTGAAGCCGCAAAGTTGACCGCCGCGCGCGCGCGCGACGCAGAATCACTCATGGCTGCGCTGCTCGACGCGCTCGACGCATCGTCGTTGCGTTCTGACGCAGCCGCGGTCGTCATTGATCTCGAGCGCGGAATCAGCGCCCGTTGGCGCGACACTGCTGACATCTACCCAGCGAGCATCGCGAAGCTCGGACTGATGACTGACGCGTTCAGGCGCATCGCCGCCGGTTCGCTAAGACCTGACACCCGGATCCAAATCGCCGCTGCGAACATGACACAGACCGCCGAACCGACGCCGCTCACGACGGATCGCGCTGCGCGGGTTGACGAACTGATCGCGCTCGCGATCGAGCGCTCGGACAACATCGCTGCGAATCAGCTGATTGATCTGCTCGGGCGGGATCAGGTCACGCACTCGATGCGCGATTTGGGTCTCGCCGATTTTGTGCTCGGGAGAAAATTCTCCGGAGGAGAGCCGCTCGTCGAAGGTCACGCGATCGGAACTCGCAACGCGATGACTCCGGCGGACGCTGCGCGACTGCTCGAGCTCATCGCGCGTGACGCGGTGCCCTATGCGGCAGAACAACGCGCGCTACTCGCGCGCTGCGCCGATCGCGACAAACTCGCCGGTGCGCTTGATGCCGGAGATGTCTTCATGCACAAAACCGGTGTGACCAGCACAGTCTGCCACGACGCCGGGATCTTGCAAGCAGCGGATGGCGCTCGCTACGTCCTCGTTTTGTACACAACGCTCGATGGACTCGCAGCCGGTATCGCCGATCCCGCGATGCAGACGTGGATGCGTAGCCTGCGTACGCGGCTCTAGCTCACAGTTTTTTGCACCGGGGCGGACCATCTTCTGCATGTGGGCGCTAGGTCGCAGGACATGCCAGGGTCGGACTAGGCGGAGGCGAACACAGAAGACGTGCCTGACACCCAAGCCATCAATTTGCCCGAAATGGGCGAATCCGTCACTGAGGGTACCGTCACTAGCTGGCGCAAGCGTGTCGGCGAGTCGGTCACCAGCGGCGAACCGATCGTCGACGTCACCACTGACAAAGTAGACGTCGAAGTTCCGGCGCCGGTATCGGGTACGCTCGTCAAAATCATCGCGCAAGAAGGCGACAGCGTGCGGGTCGGTGCGCCGCTCGGTGAGATCGACATGTCAGGCGGAGACGGTGCGGCTGCGAAGGCGCAGACCGAGCGCGCGCCCGCGCGCCAAGAAGCCCGTGCCGCTCGCGAAGGTTCGGCGGCGGTAGCCGCAGCGCCGCAAGCCGTCGCAACGCAGACATCCACACCCCGAGCGCCGGCTTCAACGGATGCATCGCCGCTTGCCAAACGCGCTGCTGCTCGCAGCGGAATCGACTTGTCGGACCTTCAGGGGTCGGGTCCCGGCGGGATCATCCGCCGAGCTGACGTCATCAACGGCGAATCAGCGACGCGGCCAACCGACGGCGCTGCCCTAACCAAGTCGCCTGCACCCTCGGCTCAAGCGGAAGCTCCGGCGATCGATCAGCGCGACGGTGAGGCGGCGACGATTGCGCAAGCGTCGCCCGTTCGACCGCCGCCGTCAGTTCCCGGACCGAAAGGCGAGGGCTCGCCGCTGCGCGGACCTGCCGCAGCGCTCGTCTCGTACATGGAAGATAGCCTGCGCATCCCGACGGCGACGAGTTTCCGCACGATTGCCGTCGATACGCTTGAAGCGCGGCGGCGAGATCTCAACACGGCGCTACGCACCGCCGGCCGCGACGAAAAAGTCTCATTCACCCACGTTATCGGGTACGCGATCGCGCGCGCAACGAAATCCGTACCGGTGATGACCGCCGCATTTCGCCGCGACGGTGAGCAAGCCGTGCGCGTCGACCAGCCGTGCAACCTCGGTCTTGCGGTTGACATGCAGCGAAAAGATGGCAGCCGCTTCCTTATCGTACCGGTCATACGCAATGCGGACTCGATCGGCTTCGCCGAATTCCACCGCACGTACGAAGCGCTCGTCGCCAAAGCACGCGCCGGCTCGCTGACGGCTGATGACCTCGCCGGCGCGAGCATGACGCTCACCAATCCGGGTGGCATCGGCACGGTCGCGTCTGTGCCACGTCTGCTGTCGGGACAAGGCACGATTATCGCGACCGGGGCGATCGGCTACCCGCCAGGGCTGGCGTCCGTGCCTGAGTCGTCGCTCCGCTCGATGGGCGTCGCCAAGATCATGACCCTGACGAGCACGTACGATCACCGCATCATCCAGGGTGCGCAATCCGGTGAGTTTTTGCGCCGCATCGAAGAGCTGCTCAACGGCGCCGACGGCTTTTACGATGATCTCTTCGAGAGTTTGGGGCTTCCCAAACCGGGCGTTGTGGCGAAGATCGAGACGCGCACACCCGGCACGGATGCTGCGCCTTCAGCGCCCACCGATTTGTTGCGCGCCGCCACCGCCGGCGCCAGTCTTGTCGCGCGCTATCGAAATTTCGGTCACACCGCTGCGACGCTCGATCCGCTCGGCGAACCGCCGGCCGGCGATCCAGCGCTCGATCCGGCGAGCCTTAACCTCACGCTGCCCCTGATGGAGGCCATTCCGGCGTCCGTCTTGCGCATCCACCTGCCCGGCAACAACCTGGCCGAGCTGCTGCCGCGCCTGCGCGAGACCTATTGCGGCACGATCGCCTATCAGATGGAACACATCTCCAGCCACGAGGAGCGTGGCTGGCTGCGCGAACAGATCGAATCGGGGGCGCACCGCCCGCCGCTTTCGCGTGAAGACGCGCTGAGAGTGCTCGAGTCGCTCACAAGTGTTGAGACGTTCGAACGCTTCCTGCGCCGCTCGTTCTTGGGTCAGAAGACATTTTCGATCGAGGGCCTTGACGCGTTGGTACCCATGCTGCAGGAGACCGTCGATCTGCTCGCCGCCGACGGTGTCGGCGAGGTCGATCTCGGCATGGCGCACCGCGGGCGGCTGGCGGTGATCACGCATGTCATCGGTCGGCCGTTCGAAGAGGCGGTGCGCGAATTTGCGATCGCAGAAAAACGCGGCGATACCGACCTTCCGGGCGACGTCACCGGCGACGTGAAATATCATCAAGGCGCTCAAGGCGTGCGTCACACCGCCTCAGGTAAGGACATCCAGGTGGTGCTCGCTTCCAATCCGAGCCACCTCGAGGCTGTCGATGCGGTCGTCGAGGGACGCACCCGTGCGTCGCAGACGGACCGCAGCCACAACATCGCGTCGGTCGATGCGCAGAAGGCCGCTGCGCTGCTCGTCCACGGCGACGCGTCGTTCCCCGCACAAGGGGTCGTGGCAGAAGTGCTCAACATGCAGGCGCTCGCCGGCTACACGACCGGCGGCACGATCCACATCATCGCGAACAATCAGATCGGCTTCACGACGACGCCCGGCGAGGGACGCTCGACGCGATATGCAAGCGATCTCGCGAAAGGCTTCGATCTTCCGATCATCCACGTCAACGCCGACGACATCGAAGCGTGCTTGGCAGCGGTGCGACTGTGCGTCGCATTCCGCAAGCAGTTCAAACGCGATATTTTGATCGACTTGGTCGGCTATCGGCGTTTCGGCCACAACGAAACGGACGAGCCCGCGTTCACCCAGCCGATCATGTACGAGCGCATCAAGAACCACCCCACAGTGCGCGAGATCTATGCGCGCCGGCTGGTCGAGCGCGGCATTGTCTCCCAAGACGACGCGAATGCACTGGTCGAAAAGGCTCAAGAGCGCATCAGCGCTGCACGCGATGCGGTGAAATCCGAATCGCGCCAGCAGCCGGGCGATGCGTCCAAGAATGGCTCTTCCGAATCGCCCGCCCCGAAGACGCGGGTATCCGCCGACGAGCTTCGCGCTCTAAACGACGGTCTGCTGCGGGTGCCGGAAACCTTCACGGTACATCCAAAGCTCTCGCGCCAAATGGAGCGGAGGCGTCACGCGCTCGCGCCCGGCGGCGATATCGATTGGGCGCTTGGCGAAGCGTTCGCGTTCGGCACATTGCTGCTTCAAGGAACGCCGATCCGCCTCACCGGCCAAGACACCGAGCGCGGTACCTTCAGCCAACGTCACATCGTGTTCCACGACCCAAAGACCGGCGATGCGTACGCGCCGCTCCAGCATCTCGAAGGCGCGCGCGCCTCGTTCGAAGTCTACAATAGTCCGCTGTCCGAGTACGCGTGCGTCGGGTTTGAGTACGGCTACAGCGCGTCGGCGCCGAACGCGCTCGTGCTCTGGGAAGCGCAATTTGGCGATTTCTTCAACGGCGCGCAGATCATCATGGACCAATTCATATCGGCCGGGCAGGCGAAGTGGGGAGAGTCGCCGCGCCTCACGCTTCTTCTTCCGCACGGATACGAAGGCGCGGGCCCGGAGCATTCGAGCGCGCGGCTCGAGAGATTTTTGCAATTGGCCGGCGACAACAATTTGCGCATCGCGAACACGACGACGCCGGCGCAGTACTTCCATCTTCTGCGCGACCAAGCGGTGCGGGCCAAAGCGCGCCCGCTGGTGCTGATGACGCCGAAGTCGCTGCTGCGTCTCAAGGCGGCCAGCTCGACGCTCGCGGACTTCACGGATCGCGACTTCATGGCGGTCATCGACGATCCGTCGGTGCGCGAGCGCAAAAAGATCGAGCGGCTGATCCTGTGCAGCGGCAAGATCTATTACGACCTCGCGCTCGATCCGCTCCGCCAAGCCGCTAACAACCTTGCGATTGTCCGCGTCGAATTGCTCGAGCCGTTCCCGCTCGACGACGTACTCGCGCTCGTCAAATCCTACCCCAACCTTAAGACAGTGGCCTGGGTGCAGGAAGAGCCGAAGAACATGGGCGCGCGCGCGTTCGTCTCGCGGCGCCTACGCGAACGGCTCACGCCGATGAACATCGCGTTCGGCTACGTCGGCCGTCCTGACCGCGCAAGTCCGAGCGAAGGGTATCCCGGCGCGCACGCAGTCGAGCAAGAGCGCATCATCCGCGAAGCGTTGTCGCAAACGGTTTACAGGGAGACCCGTTGAGCGCGCGCGTCGTCGTCTTGGGCGGCGGTCCGGCGGGCGACGTGGCAGCGCTGCGCGCTGCACAACTCGGGGGTGAGGTCACGCTGATCGAGCGCGCGCAGCTCGGCGGCACGTGTCTGAACTGGGGCTGCATCCCAACGAAGGCGTTGCTGGCCAGCGCAGATCTTCTGCGCAAGATCCGGCACGCTCAGGATTTTGGCATCGACGTCGACGAGCCGCGCATCAACTTCGCGAAGATGATGTCGCGCAAAGAAGACATCGTCGTACGGCAGCGCTCTGGGGTCGAGGCTGCATGCAAGCGCAAGAAAGTCGAAGTCGTGCACGGCCAAGGCACACTCGCTTCGGAAGCGATCGTCGTGAACGGCAAACGCTATCCGTTCGATTTTCTCGTCGTCGCCACTGGGACAGAAGCGGCCGGGCTTCCAATGCTCGACATGTCACAGCCCAGCGTGATCACCTCAAATGGAGTGTTGCGGCTGGAAAAGGTGCCGAAAACGATGCTCGTCATCGGTGGCGGCGTCGTCGGCTGCGAATTCGCTAGCCTCTTCGCGACGTTGGGCAGCGAGGTCACCATCGTTGAAGTTCTGCCACGGCTGCTTGCCGGCATCGACGGGCGCACCGCATCGCAGTTCCAGAAAATGATCGAGAAAGAGGGCGTCACCGTCCTGACCGGCCGTACGGTCAAAGAAGTCCTGCAGTACCGCAGAGATGGCGTCGTTGCCGCGCTCGACGATGGCACCAAGATCGACGCGGACAAATTACTGGTCTCCGTCGGGCGCTTGCCGCAGACGCGCGACATCGGCCTTGAAGGCGCCGGCGTGAAGATTGACAATCGCGGATACGTCGAAACGGACGATTTCCTACGGACCGCCAACCCGAAGATCTACGCGGTGGGCGATTGCCGCGGAGGCCTGCAGCTTGCGCACAAAGCGTCGGCCGAAGGTGGTCGTGCGGTGGAAAACGCGCTCGGCGACCACCCGATGCCGATGGATTGGAGCGTCATCCCGAACTGCATCTACACACATCCCGAGATCGCGGCGGTCGGACTCAACGCCGATGCCGCCAAAGACGCGGGTTATGAGGTGAAGACAGGCACGGCGCGCGTGGTCGGAAACGGCAAGGCATTGTCCGAAGGTGAGCCGGACGGCTATGTCCAGCTTGTCACAGACGCGAAAACCGACCGCATCTTGGGAGCGACGATCATCGGGATTCACGCGGTTGAGCTCATCCAGGAGATCGCGGTCGCGATGTCAGACGCGCTGACGATGGACGAGCTTGGCGCAGTGATC